>Ga0316601_100000795_pt1 | contig 14494 bp, 15 predicted proteins | sample OWC_soil_day5_no_FD_207663 | JGI IMG/M metagenome (GOLD analysis project Ga0316601, IMG submission 207663) | Wetland soil microbial communities from Old Woman Creek delta, Ohio, United States - OWC_soil_day5_noCT | ecosystem: Environmental > Terrestrial > Soil > Wetlands | place: USA: Ohio... | reverse complement strand
ATCAGTTTTGTGAATTTTGGGATTTTAATATTGAATATTGCTTTAATGAGTATGGTGTCCATAAGCCTTGCTATAATGGTTAACAGAATTTTTAAAAATCCAGGGGTTGGATCTTTAGTTATAACTTTAACATCATTAATAATGTTTTTCTTATACATGGTAGGGAGTAATGGAGAAACTTCAACTAAGATTCCCAAAGTAGTTCTAACCTTAGGCAAGTTTACTCCATTTTATTGGTCACTTGGAAGTATAGAAAAATCAATATTGTTTCCTAATGTTTTTGTATTGTTATTAATAGCATTAACTTTCTATAGTGCTGGAAGTATAAGGTATTCAAATTTTGCTAAGGAGCAATAAAAATTAATATAATGAAAACCAGTAGAAATGTATTCTACTGGTTTTTGTTTATAAAAATTGTTTTCTATTATTATATAAAGACTTATAGCCTAAGTTTAGGGATAAAAAAACTGTTATACAAACAGAAGTACAAATTGCAATCATAATGGCTATTTGATACATGATGGCTGTAGTAGGTAGTGTACCTGATAATATTTGTCCTGTCATCATCCCTGGTAAAAAGATTATTCCCATTCCAAGCATGGAATTTAAGGTAGGAATTAAGGCAGTTTCTAAAGCATTATTGATGTATGTTTTTCTTACCTCAAAGTAAGAAAAATTTACTTATTTAAAAAAAATGTAAATGTTTACTTTATAATAAGGTTATTGAATAAAGAGTACATATTAAATTAGATGGGGGTAGTTATTTATGAAAAAGAAAAGATTAATTGCATTAACATTAACTAGCTTAATGGTTGCAGGAATCTTCACTGGATGTGGAAGTAAAGGTGCAACAGTAGAGAAAAATGAAGACTTAAAACTTACAATTTATTGTGGACTTATGGAAGATCACATGGTTAAAGCAGTTGATGAATTTTCAAAAGAAACTGGCGTTAAAGCAGAGGCGGTTAGAATGTCCTCAGGAGAAATACTTGGAAGAATTAGAGCAGAAAAAGAAAATCCAAAGGCTTCAGTTTGGTTTGGAGGTCCTGCAGATGCATTTGTTCAAGCTAAGGAAGATGGACTTTTAGAAAATTATGTTTCAGATAATGCAAAGGATGTATCAGATAAATATAAGGATAAGGACGGAGCGTGGACTGGAATATATATTGGGTACTTAGGTTTTGCATCAAATAAAAAATTACTTGATGAAAAAGGCATCGAAGCACCAAAAAGCTGGGAAGATTTATTAAAGCCAGAGTTTAAAGGACAAGTATCTATAGCAAATCCAGGCTCTTCAGGAACAGCTTATACTGTTTTATCAACAATAGTACAGCTGAAAGGTGAAGAAGAAGGTCTTAAATACATGAAAAACCTTAATACCAATATTAAATCTTATGAAAAATCAGGAACTGCACCAGCAAGACTTGCAGGACAAGGTGAAGTAATGGTGGGAATTTCATACTTACATGATGGTATTAAATATAGAGAAGAAGGTATGAAGGACTTAGTTTTAACAGCACCAAGCGAAGGAACAGGATATGAAATAGGAGCAACAGCTGTTCTTAAAAATGGACCGGATCAAAAAGCAGCAAAAATGTTTGTGGATTTTTGTTTAAGTAAGAAGGGACAAGAATTAGGACAAACAGTGGGTTCATATCAGTTCCTAACAAATAAAACCGCTAAAGCACCTGCATTATCAGATGAAATTAAGGATACAAAGCTTATAGACTATGATTTAGAGTGGGCTGGAAAGAACAGAACCATATTAGTAGAAAAGTGGAATAAAGCTATAAAGTAAGATAGTAATTATAAGGGGAATAGGGTGCATATAAAACTCTATTCCCAATTTCATATAGAGAGGTGATAAGCTAATGACAATTAATAAACGCAGAATGAAAAATCAACATAAAATTGATGATATGAAGAAAATATGGAAAGACCCAGTACTAGTAACTACAATATTATTTTTAATAGTTACCTTAGCTATATTTATTCTATACCCATTGTATTCTGTATTAAAGGTAAGCTTTATAAATGAGGGAAACTTCTCTTTAAAGGCTTATGTTCAGATTCTAAAGGATATAGATTTTAGACAGACCTTAGGAAACACTTTATTGCTGGGGGTTACTGTTGGAATATTGTCCACAGTAATTGGATTTTTATTTGCATATGCAGATGCTTATATAAAGTCACACTTTAAGAAACTTTTTAAAGTGGTTTCAATACTACCGATCATATCTCCACCCTTTGTTTTGGCACTTTCAGCAATTATGTTATTTGGACAGTTTGGCCTAATAACAAGACAACTACTTGGCATAAATAATGCAAATATATATGGGTTTAAGGGAATAGTTATGGTTCAAACAATGACTTTCTTCCCTGTGGCGTATTTATTATTAATTGGTCTTTTAAAGAAGATAGACCCTGCACTAGAGGAAGCTGCTAGAAGTATGGGAGCTTCAAGATGGGTAACTTTTAAAACAGTAACTTTACCATTGTTACTTCCAGGAATCGCAAATGCATTTTTGTTAACTTTTATAGAAGTTGTGGCAGACTTTTCAAACCCTATGGTAATAGGGGGAAACTTCTCAACTCTTGCAACAAAAATATATATGCAAGCTATAGGTAACTATGATATGGCGGGTGGAGCCGCTATAGCAGTTGTGCTATTATCCTTGTCAATATTATTATTTGCTTTAGAAAAATTCTGGATAGAAAAGAAATCCTATGTAACAGTAACAGGAAAGGCATCAAGAGAAAGAGATGTTATAACTGAAAAGCATATAGTATGGCCAATAGATATAGCCTGCTTACTTATAACTATATTTGTCCTATCCTTCTATGTATTAGTACCAATAGGTGGAATATTTAAGGTTATGGGAGTAGATTATACCTTAACTTTAGCTCATTTTAAATATGTATTTAATTTAGGATTAGAGCCTTTAAAAGATACTACACTCTTATCAATTTATGCAACTCCCATAACTGGGATTTTAGGAATGATAATAGCATTTTTAATTGTACGAAAGAGATTTGTAGGAAGAAGCTTTATAGAGTTTACCTCACTTTTAGCTATGGCGGTTCCAGGAACAGTTCTGGGTCTGGGATATATAAGTGCTTATAACACTAAACCCTTACTACTTACTGGAACAGGGCTTATTATAGTAATAGCATTTATTGTTAGAAGCTTACCAGTAGGAGTAAGATCTGGGGTAGCGGCACTTCAACAAATAGATCCAGCTATAGAAGAAGCAGCACAGGATTTAGGAGCTAATTCTACCAAAGTATTTGTATCAGTAACATTACCTCTTATAAAGACAGCATTCTTTAGTGGATTAGTTTACACCTTTGTTAGAAGTATGACAGCTGTTAGTGCAGTAATATTCCTTATTACTCCAAAATATAAACTTCTAACAGCCTCCATATTATCACAGGTTGATAATGGAAGATTTGGAGTAGCCTCAGCTTTTTCAACAGTATTAATTTTAATAGTTTATGTAGCAATAGCTATAATGTATTTTGGATTAAATAAAATGGGTGTAAGCAAGAGCGATGACAATATATTATAATAGGAGTGATGAAAATGCAAAGAAGTAAAGGCGTTAATATAAAGAATTTAACAAAGATATATCAAACTCATGGTGGTAAGTCAGAGTTTAAAGCAGTAGATAATATATCCTTAGATATAAAAGCTGGAGAATTTGTTACTCTTTTAGGACCTTCAGGCTGTGGAAAAACAACTACCTTAAGAATGATTGCAGGTTTTGAAATACCATCTGAGGGTGATATATATATAGGTGGAGATAAGGTTGACAATTTAACTCCGGATAAAAGAGATACAGCCATGGTTTTCCAAAGTTATGCTCTGTTTCCTCATTTAAACATATACGATAATATATCCTACGGATTAAAGCTTAAAAAAATCACAAAAGCCCAGCTGGATGAAAAGGTGAAAAATATAATTGAACTTGTGGGTTTAAAGGGCATGGAAGTTAGATATCCAAATCAACTTTCAGGGGGACAACAACAAAGAGTTGCCCTAGCAAGAGCCTTAGTAATGGAACCAGGGGTATTATTATTTGATGAACCTCTATCAAATCTAGATGCAAAGCTTAGAGTATATATGAGAGCGGAAATAAGAAAGATTCAGAAAAAAGTTGGCATAACAGCGGTTTATGTAACTCATGATCAATCGGAGGCAATGAGTCTTTCAGATAGAATTATTATAATGAATAAAGGAATAGTAGAACAAGTTGGTACGCCAAAGGAAATATACTATACCCCAGCAACAGAGTTTGTGGCTGACTTTATAGGAACAGCAAACTTTTTAGATGGAGAGATATTAGGAATAAAGGGTGAAATAGCAACTGTTTTAGTGAGTGGAGGTGTTTTAGAGCTACCTTACAGAGGAACAAAGAAGGTTAAAGATACTTGTAAAATAGTGCTAAGACCAGAGGCAATAGAAATGGGGGAAAAGGGACTTTTAAAGGGCGAAATTGTTAGCTCAACCTTTATGGGAGCATATCAAGATTACGTTATAAGAGTAGGAGACAATGAAATAAAATGCGAGGACTTCAATCCACAGGTTAAAACTGTGTATAGTGAGGGTGACAAAATATTTATTAACTTTAAAAAGGAAAATGCTCATATTATATAGTAGGAAATTAAGGGAGGTTGAAATGCCTTTACGTGAAATAATTTTAAGATTGTTTTTATCCATACTTATAGGTGGAATCATAGGTTATGAAAGAGAATATACCAATAGTCCAGCAGGCTTTAGAACACATATACTTGTATCTGTCGGAGCTACTATAATATCCTTAATTCAGGTACAGATGGTGGGTGAATCTATAAGCCTCATAGGAAATAATCCTAATCTTGCAAACTCCATAAAGATTGATATGGGAAGACTAGGGGCACAGGTCATAAGTGGTATAGGATTTTTGGGGGCAGGTAGTATTCTCCATACTAAGGGTTCTATAAAGGGATTAACTACAGCAGCCTCTATCTGGGTAGTAGGCTGTGTGGGCCTCGCTATAGGACTTGGATACTATGCTATAAGTGTGCTAGGTTGCATCGCTATAGTACTTGTACTTGTTACTTTAAAAAGATTTGAACAGAAATTTATTTCTAATAGTGGAATTCATAAGATATGCATTCAATATACAAAAAAAAGTGAGGTAATGAAGTTTATTGAAGGCTATATTAATGGAAAAGCCATAAAGATAAAGAACTTAGAGTTCTATATGAATGATTTAGATGGAAATTCTGATGGAAAAAATGAAACCTGCTTGCTTACACTTAAAGTGCCAAAATCCTTAAATGTAAATGAACTATTAATTCAATGGTCAATAAATGACAGTATAGTTAAGATATATGAAATTAAAGAGTAAAGTCCAGTGGCTTTACTCTTTATTTAATTAAGCCTATTGAAGATTGAAAGATGATGATTAACAGCATTGAAGATGATGATTAACGCCATCAAAGATGCTCATTAAGGGATATAAAAAAATATAAGGTTGAAAGTTTTTATAACTACATTTATTATATAAGCATAGAAATATAGATAAACGTTAAAGAATTAAAATATTTCTTAAGGAGAAATTGCAATGAATTTTACAAGAAATAGCTTTAAGAAAAAATTATATACTGCCTTTTTTATGGTAGGAATTATACCACTTATAATTTTATGTGTATATGAATTTACTTTTATAATAAAAAGCACAGAGTCCAATATAGAAAGTTATACAAAAAGTAATATAGAAATTGCATCGGAACTTATAGATAGCAATGTAGATACCTATACAAAAATGGTGAGCTTTATAGCAGATAATGAAGAGGTTCAAGATATTTTAGAGAAAGATAGACTTAGAGGTGGAAAAAGCTTTGAAGATACACAAGAGTTATACAAAATAACTAGGGCACTAATGGCAACGCAAGCTAAGGATATACCCCTTCATATAGTAAATGTAGACAAAAAGAGTAGATTTTCCACAACAGATTACTATTCGCCTATTTATTTAGATGATAGGGGAGATTTTTATAAGAGACTTGCTACAAATGATGGTTTAGTTGTGACTCAAATTCATAGAAGGGTAGAAGGAAATGAGTCTAAGGATACAGTACTTGTTATAGGAAAGGCAATCGTAAATAAAAATTCAAAGGCTTTAATAGGCTACATTATTGCAGATGTGTATGACAGTTATTTTGATAATATATTTTCTAGAATATCTGTTACAGAAGGAACAAACATAATTCTAATGGATTCAAATGGATATATAATAACTGATAAAATAAATAAAAGTGACACGGGTTTCCGATTTAATAATAAATATTTAAATAGTTTAGAAAAGGAAAACGGAACAATTAATTTAAAGTTGAAAAACAGGGCTTATAGGGGTTATTTTACAACCACTAAAACTACTAAAATTAAAGTTTTAGAAATAATACCTAGGAATTATTTTTTCTATGAGGCTTTAGATAATATGAAGTTTTTAATTGTACTAGGTGTGTTTGTTATTTTAGTAGCTACTGTATCCTGTTTAGAGTTATCAAAAAGAATTTCTAAACCTATAGTAGATATGACCTCAATAATGAAAAAAGTAGAGGGGGGGGATAGAAGTGTGCTTGTAAATGAAACTGGAGAAGACGAAATAGGGGAGCTTGCAAGAGGCTTTAATGATATGCTTAAGGAAATTAATAGGTTAATAGATGAAGATTATAAAAAGGAGCTTTTAATACAACAAGCAGAATTTAAAGCGTTAAAAGCTCAAGTAAATCCGCATTTTTTATACAATGCTTTAGGATCTATAAATTGGATGGCAAGACTTGGGGAGAAGGACTCAGTTATAGAAACTACAGGAGCCTTAGCGAAATTTTTTAGATATAATGTAAATAATACTGAAGATATGGTTTATGTAAGACAGGAAATAGAACAAATAAATAATTATTTGACTATTCAAAAGCAAAGATATAAGGACAGATTCACTATAGAAATAGTTGTGGAAGAGGAAATATTAGATCTTAAAATACTTAAATTAATGCTACAGCCACTGGTGGAAAATGCTATAGTACATGGCTTAGAACCTAAAAGGGGAAGCGGAAAATTACGCATAGAAGGTTATGAAGAGCTTGACTTAATATGTTTTAATGTTATTGATGATGGCGTTGGAATAGGAAATAGTAACTCAAAGGGTGAAGGCATAGGAATAGACAATGTTGATAAAAGAATAAAGCTATATTATGGACGTGAATACGGGGTTAACCATAGGGAAGAAAATGGACAAACCATATTTTCAATAAAAATTCCTAAAAAGGAGTTGCAAGAATAATGCTAAAGGTTTTAATAGTAGATGATGAATTTTATTCAAGAGAAGGACTTAAAAACGTTATTGCTTGGGAGGATTTTGGATGCATGGTTTGTGGGGAAGCTGAGGACGCAGAGATAGCCATAGAACTAGCAAGAAAGTTTAAGCCAGACCTTATAATAACTGACATAAATATGCCCGCTATGAATGGCATAGATATGGCAAAGGTTATTTTGAGGGAGCTTTCTAATACAAAGTTTATAATAATAACAGGATATGATGACTTCCAATATGCAAGAGGAGCTATAAAAATAAATGCTGTTGATTTTATACTAAAGCCTATAGAAATAGATGAATTTTTAGAAGCACTAAAAAAAGCAGTTGACCTTATAAAGAACGAAAAGAAAAGCAAGAGGTTGTATGAGGAAAGGCTTCTTGCTAGGGATTCTGTTTTAGATTTATCTTTAGTAAATGAAGAGATTAGAGAAATTACCAGTAGTATAATTTGCAATAATAGAAAAGCAGCAGAAAAAAGTTTAAGTGTATTATACAAATATATAAAAGATGGCAAGTTTAATAAAAATATTATTATTAAGGTAAGTTTAGAACTAATATTAAAAATTAAAAATGAGCTAAGTAGTTTATTCATACCAATAACAGAACTTGAAAAAGTAGAACTTAAGAGAGATTGCAAACACATACAAGAGATAGAGACTGCAATGTATGAATTTGTGATGGTTTCCATAGATTTAGTTAGAGAGTACCAGGGGAAACTGGAGGATAGCAGCTTAGAAAAGGCAATAAAGTATATAAATGAAAATTATAACAAGAATATTTCCTTAAAAGTTGTTGCCAATCATGTGTATTTAAATGAAAGCTATTTAAGTAGAAGTTTAAAGTATAGATTAGGTATGGGATTCTCAGAATATATAAGAGGGCTTAGGATGACAAAAGCAATAGAGCTACTTAAAAGAGGACATTCAATCTCTAAAGTGGCGGAAGAAGTTGGATATTCAGATTATAGGCAATTCTCAACAAATTTTAAAAAACATACAGGTTATAACCCAAGTGAGTATTGTTGAATTATGTGTGTGATCAAGGATACTAGGAAAATAAATGTGCTGATATATAAGCAGTATTAGAATATGCAAATATAAAATTTGTGTAATATAATCTCTTTAAAATCATAAGATTAAATAGTGTATACTATCATTATAGGGTATTCTGATAGTAGAGCATTAGTTAACAGAATCTTAGTTTATGTTTTATTAAAGTATACTTTTGGATTTATAATACTTCAGTGATATGAATTCTACTGGTCTTTTGTACGCATATCATGCTTAATGATTTTAATTAATATTAATGTCGAGTTCCTATTATCGCGTCCTTTTTCTATACTCATTAGGAGAAACACCCACATATTTCTTGAAAGTGGTAGAAAAATGACTTTGACTATTAAAACCACATTCAAAAGAAATTATTTCTAAGGAACGAGAGGAGTTATTCAAGAAATCTTTTGCTACATTTATTCTACATATGTTTATGTAGTCACAAAATTTAAAACCTGTTTTTTCTTTAAAAAGATAACATAGATAATTGCTGCTTATATGAATATGAGTTGCAACTTTTTCTAAGGTTATCTTTTTTTCAATATTTGAGTGTATGTAAGTTAAGGCATTTTTTATAATTTCATTTTCTGATATGGGTTTACCATCATTAAGTACGTTTATGTAGTTTCTAACAATTTCTTCTCCCAGTGAAATTAAGTCCTCTTTTATATGACAAGTGTCTATGAGATTAAGATTTTTATAGCATAAGTCCTCCAAGGCTATTGAACTGTTCATACAGAGATAGGTGTATATAAACATGTTCATTGAATAGAGTAGTTTTTCTAATTCCTTTAGATCACTAGATAAAGATAAAAGTATAATTATTTTGTTTTTATATAGAGTATTGGCATTTTCTAAGTTGTTATTTTTAATATTTAAGGCCAGTTCAGTGTGATTGAGTAAATTTTTCATAGCATCTCCTTAATATTTTAAAAAAATATAGTAATAATTTAAAAAAAAATCTAACCGAAACCTATTATAATATAAATAGTAATGATAATCAATATCAATTAATGCAAGGAGAGATAGAATGCTAGGGTTAAATGAAATAGAAATTAAAAAAAAAGTTAAAGTAGTGCAAATTGTACCAGGTAGTAAGGTTAGAAAAAGAATAATGGATATGGGAATAACAAATGGTGTAGAAATTACAGTTGAGGGTAAGGCACCTATGGGAGATCCTATAGAAATACAAGTAAGAGGATATAAATTAAGTCTTAGAAAAAATGAAGCTAGGGATATTTTAGTTGAGTTAGTATAGAAAAAAGGAGGGATTCTGAGGTGGATAGTATATGTATTCCTTTAAATGCTATAAGTATTGGAAAATATGCAGAGGTTAAGAATCTTCATGGTGGAGAAATGATGTGCAAGAGGCTCATGGAAATGGGACTAAATAAAGGAGCACTAATTGAAGTTATAAGTAATGATGCAGGTCCATTAATAATAGCCTTAGGACAAACACGTTTTGCTTTAGGACGAGGAATGGCACAAAAGGTCATGGTAGTGGAAGTTTAAAAATAACAATGTTGAAGGGAATGGTAAGTAACATGAGTAAAGAGCTCGTAATAGCTTTGGCTGGTAATCCTAACTGCGGTAAAACTAGTATCTTTAATGAATTAACTGGTTCTAGGCAGCATGTAGGTAATTGGCCTGGAGTTACTGTTGAAAAAAAAGAGGGTAAATTAAAGTTTGAAGGTAGAAATATAACTGTAGTGGATTTGCCAGGAACTTATAGTTTGGGCGCATATTCAGAGGATGAAGTGGTGGCTTGTAATTACATATTAAAGGATAAACCGGATGTGGTAGTTAATATAATTGACGCTACTAATATAGAAAGAAATTTATATCTTACAATGCAACTTTTAGAAACAGGAGCAAAGATTATTTTAGTTTTAAATATGATGGATGAAGCAAATAGCAAAAAAGTTCGTATTGATACAAAGAAATTATCTAAAATATTAAATATACCTGTTATTGAGACCATTGCAACAAAGGGACAGGGAATTCAAGACATCATAAAAGAAGCCATAAAAATTTGTGAAGCAGAAAAAGCTAGTGAATATAAAATTAAATATGGAACGGATATTGAAAAGGAAATTCAGATTTTAAAAGATATTGTTCATAAATCTGCTACTGAACTAGGATATCCAAGTGAATGGACAGCTATAAAACTTTTAGAAAATGATGCGTATGTTATTAAAAATTTAGAACAAAGAGAGGATTATAGGGCAATAATTAGTTCACAAGAGAAAATTATAGAAAGATTAACAAAGATTATAGGCTACGAACCAGATGCTTTTTTAATAGATAAAAGATATGAGGTTATTAGTGAAGTAGTAAATAGTTGTGTAAAAAAAGATATTGTGAGAAATGAAAATAAATCTGATAAAATTGATAAAGTTATTACGAATAAATATTTAGGAATCCCTATTTTTGCGGCTATAATGTTTTTTATGTATCAATTCTCTATAACCTTTGGAAGTGGATTTTTAGGAGGACTAGTAGATGAAACTTTTCTAGCACTAGGAAAGTGGCTGGGAACTACCTTAACTAGTATGGGTGCACCAGAATTATTAACTTCATTTATAACAGATGGAATTATAAGTGGATTAGGATCGGTACTTGTTTTCTTTCCAATGATTTTAACTATGTATTTTCTTATAGCCTTACTTGAGGATAGTGGATACATGGCAAGAGCGGCTTATGTAATGGACAGGCTAATGAATGCTGTTGGGCTTCACGGAAAGACTGCGGTTTCATTAATAATTGGTGGTGGATGCAATGTAGCCGGAATAATGTCTACAAGAACTCTAGAAAGCAAAAAAGATAGAATGATAGCAATTCTTATAAATCCTTTTGTATCTTGTCCTGCAAGACTTGTAGTATATGGGGTTTTTGTGGCAGCTTTCTTTACTGATAAAAAATTATGGGTTTTTAATTTAGGCGGGATTATTATTTTTTCACTGTATATACTAGGAATTGTTGTTGCTATATTATTAGGTAAATTTTTAAGCGATAAAGTATTTAAAGCAGAAGAATCATTTTTTGTAATGGAATTGCCACCGTATCGTATTCCTACAGCAAAGGGTTTACTAATTCATATGTGGGAAAAATCAGAGTGTTTTTTAAAGAAAATGGGGACAGTTATTTTAAGTGTAGTTATAGTAGTTTGGGTTCTCTCAAACTTGCCTTTGGGAGTGGTACCAGCAAGTGAGAAAAGTATATTAGGTATAATAGGATCTTTTGTAGCTCCTGTATTTTCATTGGCGGGATTTGGTAATTGGCAGTCAGCAGTGGCTCTTATAACAGGTTTTGCAGCAAAGGAAGCGGTTGTCGGAACTTTAGGAGCCATATATGGAGTTGGTAGTTCAGGGGCAGCCTTAACATCAGCAATTCAGCACGCTTTCACACCACTTTCAGCTATTTCTTTCATGATAATGACTTTATTATATGTGCCGTGTGTAGCTACAATAGGCGCAGTAAAAAAAGAGACAAATTCAAAAATATGGGCATGGATAGTAGTAGCCTATACTTGCGCAATAGGATGGGTATTAGCTGTGGTAGTATATCAAGTAGGGAAATTATTAGGATTTAACTAAATTTATAAGATAAGTTTGCATTTACAATGATAATAACAATCAATATCATAATAATGCAAAATTAGGAATTAATTTGAGGGGTGAATTTTATGAGCATTTTAGTTATAGGAGGAGATAATTTAGGAAGTATTACACAGAAATTGTCAGACAATGGATTTTCAGACATACAACATATAAGTGGAAGAAAACCTGGAGATAGAAAAATCAAATTATCCTGTGAAACGGATTTAGTACTAGTTTTAGTAGATTTTATAGGTCATGCATTAATGCATAATATTAAAAAGGAATCTAAAAAATATGGTGTAAAAATAACTTTTTCTAAGCGTTCATGGACACACATAGAAGATAATATTCAAAATTGTATTAAGGAGATATGAAATGTTTAGAAAATTGTTACTTAAAATTAGAGAGAAAGAAATATATCATGACATAATTGAAAGTTTAGTAACGGCCCTTGAAGCAAAGGATTTTTATACAAGTGGTCATTCAGAGCGAGTTGCATCTATGAGTTATGAACTTTCGAAAGGGTTTGGAATTAAAGGTATTGAACTTGGGGACATACATATGGCAGCACATCTACATGATATAGGTAAAATAGGAGTTCCTGATAGAGTATTAAACAAAAATGGGAAGTTATTGCCTCATGAATGGGAATATATAAAAATGCATCCTAGGATCGGTTTTGATATTTTAAGCAAATCAAAAAGATTAAAAACTATAAGTAAAATTGTTCATTATCACCATGAAAGATGGGATGGAAAAGGATATCCAGAAGGACTATCTGGAATTAGTATACCACTAGGGTCAAGGATAATTGCCGTATGTGATTCTATTGATGCCATGACATCTGATAGACCTTATAGAAAGGCAATGGGTTTTGAAGAGTGTATTAATGAAATAATTATTAATACAGGATTAATGTTTGATCCTGTGATAGTTCAATATATTGTGGACAACATGAATGCTGTAAGAAAGTTTTTGGATCCTAAGAGCATGCAAGTGTAGATGAGGTTGATGGTTATGAAAATAATAGGCGTAGGAATGCTGATGAAATATATTCTTTATTAGAAAAGGGAGTGATAAAAGTGCTGATTAAAATATTAAAAGCATTGGCTAAAGGGGGAAGATACTCCAATAAGTTAATGGCTACTGAACTCGGAGTAGATGAAAGCTTAGTTGAGCAGATGATAGAAAATCTTATACGTATGGGATATATTGAAAAAGAAAAAATTAATAGTTGTGGAGATGGGTGTGGCTCTTGCTCTAGTAAAGGAAGTTGCGGCACTGATACTCATAGTATAGAAATTAATATATGGAAAGTTACAGAGAAAGGTAAAAGAGCGATATCTAACTAAGAATATAGTTAGAAAAAGTTTTAAAATAGACTGAGTATGAATTAATGGAGGATGTTTTATGAGTATAGAAGAATTAAAGAATTTTTTAAAGATTGTAAGTGATTATGATGACCTAGAATATTTATTATCAGTAATAATGTGTAATGCAGCACCAACTATAAAAAATCATAAGACATCCTCTTTAATTAATTTTAGGAATAATAATAAAAAAATAAAGGATATATGGCAAAGATATAAAAATGAAGTGAAAGAGAATCTAGATGTTGACTACGTTGAATTAAAAAACGATGCAACAAATACGGTAGTACTATTTTATAACAAAGAAAAAATTCAGCAAAGTATACGGGATAATAAAAACATGGAATTCTTAAAAAGATTTGGATACAATGAAACTATGAATATTGAGCAATGCTTATCACTTCTAGGAGAGAGATTCCAATGTATGTGTCCACATGAAATAGGAGTTTTTTTAGGATACCCTATAGACGATGTAGTGTCCTTTGTTGATTGCCCTAATATTAAATGCAAAATAACAGGCTATTGGAAGGTATATCATGATCTTGAAAAAGCTAAAATCACTTTCAATAAATATGATGAAACAAAGCATACTTTCATGAGATTAATGATGAGAGGAATTAAACCTACAGAGCAATTAAAGAAAAATACATTAAGTTTAGTAAACAACTATTAAAATGTTATGAGAAATGTTGTAATGACTTTAACCTAGCATGTAGAAACAGAACATGCTAGGTTAAAGTTTTTATTTAATTATAAAAATTGTTTTCTATTATTATATAAAGACTTATAGCCTAAGTTTAGGGATAAAAAAACTGTTATACAAACAGAAGTACAAATTGCAATCATAATGGCTATTTGATACATAATGGCTGTAGTAGGTAGTGTACCTGATAATATTTGTCCTGTCATCATCCCTGGTAAAAAGATTATTCCCATTCCAAGCATGGAATTTAAGGTAGGAATTAAGGCAGTTTCTAAAGCATTATTAGCAAAGGGCTTTAAAATATCTTTAGGTTCCACTCCTAAATTAAGTAAAGTATTAATTTTACTTTTTTCTTTGTCTATGGCATCCATAAAGGTTTTTATTGCAATGTTTACTCCTGTCATAG
>Ga0316601_100000794_pt1 | contig 14524 bp, 17 predicted proteins | sample OWC_soil_day5_no_FD_207663 | JGI IMG/M metagenome (GOLD analysis project Ga0316601, IMG submission 207663) | Wetland soil microbial communities from Old Woman Creek delta, Ohio, United States - OWC_soil_day5_noCT | ecosystem: Environmental > Terrestrial > Soil > Wetlands | place: USA: Ohio... | reverse complement strand
GGGGAATTGAGAAGAAAATGCGCTGATTCTCTCGCAGGTCAATGCGAGGCATTTCTTCCCAGGCAGTACTCCCAATGTTTTCAGTATCTCCAATTGTCTTAACTTGCTTCCAGACCCTCCCTGTTTGTGAGTCGAGCAGGTAAGTGTCTTCGCGTAGGTGGGGACTTATGTAAAGGATATATCTTTCCGTGGTTCTCTCCCGAGGCGGGGTAGGTGATGGGGGTTTCTTCTCTATCGCTATCCCAGCCGCAGGTGATGGGGGTTTCTTCTCTTTCGTCACCCCATCGACCGGAACAATTGAGAACGCCACCACTAGTGCCATCGCAGCCGCAATTCGCCTCATTTCGACCCCCTCCCTAAGCCATATGGAGAATTGAAGAAGGGCGGGGCAGCAAACCCCGCCCTTCTGTTTCCACAGTTCCGAGCGATCTTCAAAGACCGTATCGAAAACTATTCCAAGGGCATTAACACCAAATCCCCCATGTCAGGCCTCCTTCGCGAACTTGACGATGGCAAGGGCGATCTCGGAGGATCGCGCATGTTTTCCACGATAATCATGGATTATCTCTGTCAGTGTCTTCACGTCTGGCAACCTCTCAAGGCGCCGATCCCCCTTCTCATCGGCATAGAGGAGGTGGATCACCTCGACGATTTTTTCTTCCATCTGCCGATCCACCTGCATATCGGCATGGAGGAGTTCGATCACCTCGACGATTTCTTCTTCCATCCCTCACGCCCCCCTTCTCATGGCGTTATCTCCCAAATGGAGACGAACAGGTACCACCTCCAAGAGAACAGACGATAAAAAAAACACCCTCTCCGTCGTACCGTAATCCTGCCATTTCGTCGGCCTTAACACCGTAACTCCCACGTCAGGCCTCCTTTTCCCTTCCATTCTCCGCACCACACCGAGCGATGTGTTTGCGAGAATAATGAACATCCCGGCCTGAAAGAAGTTTTACTGAATACCGGGGGTACACGCCTACATAAGAGTTTTTTCTCCGGTACCGCCCAAAACGAAAATCGGCAATTCTCGCAGTTTTCCAATCCCCCCATCCACATCACCTCCCCTTCGGTTTTTTCTTCCCCCTGGGTTCCTTCTCCGCGAGGTAGGCATCGATCTGCCTCCGGAGCCATTCGGTGAACGAAAGGCCATCGTCCAATAGGGCGTGGTACAAACTCCGCCGCCGCTCTTCGTCCACTTCCGCATTGAGTCTTACCAAGCTCACCCCTGCTTTCCCCAGTTATTACTCTATTGAGTAAATGATATATTGAGTGGGAGGGGGGTGTCAAGGGAAAATGTGCGGGGGGGCTTCTCTTTTTTCTCCGTTGAGGAAACTTCCTCCGGGGAAGAGAAACCTTATGATTAAGATTCAAATTGGTCAGCGAACCGGACCCTTTGAAGGAGGGGGAGAAAAATGAAGACGTCTGTGGTTGGGCAGATGTCGGCAGTGATTCTGATGGTTGTGGTGGCCGTTGGTTTTGGAATCGCACAGGCGGGAGGAAAGCATTCGGATGCTCCGGTATTGAGCTTCGAAGACCAGGAGGCACTCGCACAGGGCAGTTCTTCAAGCCCATATACAGAGGATCGCCCTGTGTTGAGCTTCGGAGATGAGATGCAATTGAGGAATCCTACAGAAACCGGTAGTTTGCCTGACGGGAGCAACGCGGATGCGTCCATGGTCGAGATCGATGGGGTCCCGTACTACTTGTTTGGGGGAAAACTATACGGACCGGAAGACTGAGGCCGGTGGAGACAGGAGAAGGAGCGGTGGTTTGGGCAGCGCTTCTGATGTGTGCGTCCATTTATAGTTTCTGGTGAGAGGATTGAAGCCGAAGCATAATGCCATATAACATATGTAGGAAAATTTTTTCCAGATAAGGAGACTTATCTCCATGTAGTACAATAATGAATAGTTGTACTGGTTTGAAAATTGAATACTTACAGTCATATTATCCATTGGCGTAAATATTGCTTTTTAACGGGTTAATCATTAATCCAACCGAGAAGGGGGCGCGACACGAAAACAAGATCGGCATTCCTCACGGCGATTTCAGCAGGCTGGCAGGGTTGGTTGGCTGCCGCAGGAAGCGGCTGAAGAAGTGGATATTCAACAAAGGGAGAATCGAATGTGAAGGCCTATATTGTTTATCGTCTGGATTACATCCGCCTATTGAGTGAGCCGGTCGGGAAACTGATGGAGCGCCGGAGGAAGGATCGTGTGAATAACACCGAGGATCTCCTGAAACTGGCGGAAAGAATATACCCGCAGTCGTCGCCGGATTCACACCTGGTCATCACCCCCGAATAGCAGCCCGTTAATGGACAACGAGTCCTCCACCTTCGACCGTCGAAGCTGGAACAGGATCAAGACCTTCAGGAAAACCTCGATGACCCGCTTCTTCTCCGCTTTCACCCCCTCCATATTCCACAGAAATGAGCCATAATGTTCACTTAGTGGAAAAAGATTTCACTCCTTCCCCCAACTATCCCCCCTGCATTAAATATTCAAGCGAAAACGATAAGTTACATACCTCGGTCGAATATTTTATTTGGCATTCTTTTTGCGGATTGCAACGGTAGTCGTTTTTATTATGACCGTCCCGACGAGGGGTATTTATGCACGCGAATTCACTTCTAACGATCAAGCGACGGAGATAGCGTAAACCTATGAACCCACTCAGACGAATCATGGACGCAAAGATCTTCAACCTCGTCTACTCCACAAGGGACTTCTCCTCGATCATCCATCGCGAACGCGATCGCTCCGACCGGACGGGGCAGGGATTTTCCCTGGTCATCTTCGAGGTCGGCAACGGCAAAAGCAGATCGGACTCCGTGCGGAACCTCGTGCCGATCCTCACACACCGGATCCGCTCAACCGACGCCATCGGATGGTTTGAGGACGGCCGTATCGGCGTCATTCTGCCCCACACCACGACCGAGAGCGCCTGGAAGTTCGTCGCAAATGTGCGACATGCATTCAACGGCAACGCCCCCCCGGAGTGCGTGGTGTACGCCTACCCATCCTCGTGGATACCCGGCGACGAAGAAATCCCGTCACAGGATTCCCGTTCCCGCAGGAAAAAACCCGGACCGGAGGAGATCGACGCTTCCGGATCGCAGTCTTCCTGTCTTCCCCCCGCGGACCGCACGCGACCGATCGATACCCTCGAACCGGAGATCCTGTTCAAGATCCCCCTGTGGAAGCGCGCGGTCGATATCGTCGGATCGGTCTTCGCCCTTCTCTTTCTGTCGCCGCTGCTTCTGGTGGTCCCGATCCTCATCAAGATCGTCTCGCCCGGGCCGGCTCTCTTCCGGCAGGACAGGATCGGATACCGCGGCAAGGTGTTCACCATCTGGAAGTTCCGGACGATGCACGTTGGTTCCGACACGACCCCCCACCAGAATTATTTGCAGGAACTGATCCACAACGAAAAAGCGATGACCAAACTCGACAACGGCCGGGACCGCCGGATCATCCCCTTCGGGAGTATCCTCCGTGCGACCGGCATCGACGAACTCCCGCAACTGATCAACGTCTTTCTCGGGGATATGAGCCTCGTCGGGCCACGTCCCTGCCTTGCCTACGAGGTCCAGGAATTCAGCCCCTGGCAGATGCGCCGTTTCGACGCCGTCCCGGGGCTGACCGGACTATGGCAGGTAAGCGGAAAGAACCGGACCACCTTCAAGGAAATGATGCGGCTGGATATCGGTTATGCGAAAAAACGGGCGTTCCTGCTCGACATGATGATCTTCCTGAAGACCATTCCCGCCGTTGTCAGGCAGGCGGCCGACCGGCCATCCGCCACCCGCGGACGATCGAAGGGACTATCCGCCGCCACGCGGTTGGGGGCCGTCCTCTTCGCTTTCTTTATGGTGAACGCGGCCCGCAAGTAAGCCAACTTCCCCCCTCCGAACCTTCCTGTTCCTGTTCGCGGATTCCGGTTTCCCGGCGCACCGGGTCTGCCGGAAATCGCCGATACTGGATTCAATTCCCGAGGTCAGGTGCAACAGGGAGGAAACGGGAGGGTTGGGTAAAGCGGGGGCAGGGATGTCAGAGGGAAAAAGAAACAGGGGGGGAAAAATCGGATTTCTTGTCGTAGATCGTGACGGTCTTAAGGGAGACGTAGTAGGTTACCCCCTGGGTCAAAGGAGGGGTAAGGTGTTCGAGCGGGTAGAAATTTTCCCGAGACGACGTGGTCGCGACAGGATTGTCGGCCGGTCCAAACGGGGAGGGATCCTGCTTGATGTAGATCTCGAACCCCCGCAAGTCGGAGGGATCCAAAGGAGTGTTGTCCGTGTAATATTGCGGAGTCGTCCAGTACACACCCTTCCCCGGGGTCGAAGGATCGGAAGACAATCCACCGCCTGAACATGCGGAAAGAAGCGTCCCAAAGACAGCGAATACCGCAAGGATCGGCGCGTGGCTTCGACAGGTCATATCACAAATATTATCAGCAAAAGGAGTGCCCGGTCTATGGAGGATAAGATCAGGTACTGATTAACGGGCTCAAAGGGATGTCGGAGGAAGTATCGTCCCCGGATGCGAACCGGGGAAGGGGATAAAGGGGAAGGGGAAAAGGATGAACACCGTTACGGTGAAAAGGAAGAAGATCCGGATTCTTCCTATCCTCTGCATAATGATCTCCATCGGCCTTCTCCTTGCCGGTCTCTGGCCTCTTAATTTCTTTCCAGGAAACAACGCCCGGTGGTTACCGGATCAAAGGGCTCTGCGGTTCGGCCGACACGGGATCGCTTACAGCCCGAAACCGTTCACGGCCCCGGGGGAAACGCTGGATTTCCGAATGCCGATCCTCTTTGGACTCAAGATACGACCTCTCGGAGAACCCGGCTACTCGATCCCGCGGATCCTTTCCGTCTGCGACGATCATTTCAGGGAACTTTTTTTCGTGGGACAGTGGAAGAACCACCTGATCGTCGGACTCGCCAACGAACAGGGATTCTCTTCCGAATCCTATTGGGAGACCAGTGTCGACAACATCTTCCGCAAGAACGAACCACTGATGCTCGGGATTCACTCGGACAATTCGGGATTGTCCATATTCGCCGGCGGCAGACTCGTAAAATTCAAAGCCGGGTACTCCCTGTCCCGCCTTTCCGGACTTCATGCCCAGGTCCTTCTCATAACGGGAAACTCCCCCACGGGAGAAAGCCCATGGGAAGGAGACCTCCTGGACTTATCCATCGATCAGTACACCGGTCGAACGGAAAACACCGATGGGACCGGCATGACGTTCACACACCCAATGAAGAAATCAGGCGCCTTTTTGCGGACAGGTGGAAAGATCCCGCTTGAATTCTTCATCCCTTCGACCTATCGACCCCTAAAAAAAACGATCCTGTTTCCTCCATGGAAACATACGCATTTATACCGCTCTTTCTGGAAAGACGTGATCGTAAACATCCTCGGCTTCATCCCGTTCGGATTCCTTTTCTATGCATGGCTAAGGAAATCAGCGACAGGGAACGATCTCACAACCGTCCTGCTCGTCGTCCTCCTCGGCGCAGGCATAAGCCTGGCGATCGAGTTATTGCAGGTTTTCCTGCCAACGAGGGATTCCTCGCTTACGGATTTCATCAACAACATCCTCGGGACCTGCGCTGGTGTATGGCTCTTCCGGTTATCCAATTTTTCCCGATGACTCTCTTTTCGGTGCCGGGCGGCGGCATCCGCCTCTTGATCGGCTACCGCAGGTACCAGGCTCCCCTGATGTATTGATACGCAAGTATCCTTTTTGCCGGCAAGACCGGTTTTTCCAAGCTGAACCGTTGAAGTCGATCGGTCAGATTACGGTTCATCATTCCCCCGGTACCGAAAAACACCTCAACGTCCCCGCTTTCCCTCATTTTATTGAAATAATTTTCTGTTACGCCGTTATCGGAATGAGGAAATGCGAACGCTCCGTAATTAATGGGAAAATTATTTTTAAGCCAATCCAGGCTCTCTGATGTCTGTCGAATCTGCTCCTGAAGCGGTATGGATTTATAGAATGGATGATCGACGCTGTGAGCGCCGAAATCGAACCCTCTTTGTATCAGATTCCCTATTTTTTCCGAATCGAGGTACGGTTTTTCCCTCGACAAATAAGAGTCGAAATCATATCCGAAGCATACCGCAAGTTCATCGATTACATGCCTGTCTTGATAGCTTATAGATAATATGGCTGCAGACGCATCAAGATCAGATAGTCCCGTCCTTTTAAATATTTTGCTGATCTGCTCTTTAACACCAAATGTATCTATACTTTTTAAATGTTCTACAATAAGGCTTGATTTGTGAAGATAACACAATTCATTGTTATTTATAAATGCGCTATTAATAAAAAATACGGCCGGAACTCCTTTTTTATACAAAATTGGAGCGACCACATCGTATAATTCACGGAAGCCGTCATCAAAAGTAAGAAGAAGAGACGGCTTTGTAAAATGACGGCATTCTTTTATGTGTACCAACAATTCATGTATGGTAATCGGATTGTAATACTTCAGCAAATAATCGATATCTTCGATGAATTGTATTGTATTTTTATACGTATATAAATTTTTAAGATGCAATACCTCCACATCGCTGATCATATGATAATACGGAATGATTAAATTGGTCGGCGATAACTTGCATAAAAAGGAAACTGGTACCTTCTCGATTACGTGTAACACAACATCTCTCTTGAAGATATCCTTAAACAAGAACCCACTGTCCGGATTTTTCGATTTTCTACCTCAGGAAACCGCTTCTGTTTTCGCTTTTCCGGAATTTGGATCTTTAAGTTTTGAATAAAGGAGAGTCAAACCGCGATACATGGTTGCTTGCCCCCAGTGCAACAAAGGAACCTTCATCTTTCCCCACGGCATTACCCGGTAATAGAAATATCCCTTCTTATCCTGCATATTATCTATTGTCCAATTCGCTACTTTTAAAGAAATATCCAGCGCCTCTGGATATACGTCCGCGAAGTTGGCCAATGTCGTAATGGCTTGGGAGGCACATTGGATGTCGACTGGAAACTTTTTGTTATTATAGTATCTGGGTGTCCCGTCGCTTTCGAAAAATTCTTTCATGTAATACTCGAAGCCGCGTCTGAGATTTTTATCGAAACGCATGTCATTGGTGTTCTCCAGATAGCATTTAAGGCTATCCAGATTGTAACCTGTATGAAAATTGTCGACCCAATGGTATTTCGGATCCTCGCCGTAATACCATGCGCCGTCCGACAACTGCCGCGTGCAACTGTATTCCATCGCCTCGGCTGCTGTTTCCGCCAATTCCTTCGCTCCCGTTATCCTGGCCGTCCTCGCAAGCATTGCGGCTCCAAGCATGTTGGAATTATGGACGGTGCTCTGCATGTAGGCAACATAACTCAAACAGGTTCCGTGGTCCGTCCGCTCCCGTGGCAAAGCAAGGATCCAGCGGCATATGCTTTTGGCGACCTCCAGGTAGCGCTCCTCCCCAAGGAGTTCATATCCGTCCAGAAAGGCCTGCCCTATAAGGCTGGTCCATACGATAATCGGCTCCAATTTGGGAGTCCGCCCCGAGCGACTGCTGAATTCGAAGTGGTTCCCCCAGCTATGCCCCTCATAATTTTTCGCTTTGTTCTCGTCCAGCCATTGCAGGCAGCCCCTGGTCTTCTCTTCATAGGTGGGATCCTTTGTCAATCTGAACATCGTGAGGTATCCCCACGCCATGTACCCTCTTCCTTTTGTTGAATCCAACGGCTTTACGCCCACCAAAGGCCGTATATTGACCGGGCTCAGACGAACCAGCTGCAGCAGGCAACGCTCCAGGAAAAGATTACCGAATGTCAAGGCCTTCAATGGAGATGAGAGGCCATCGCTGTATTCGTATCCGCGATAGTTATGGTCTTCTACCCATTTCCCAACTTGAATTATGCTCTGACGTATTTTTTCTTCGTTTTGATGCACCAAGATTTTCCTTTCGTTAATTAATTGAATTTTTCCAGGTCCGAAATATATCAGTTACCAGCAAATTCCGACATATTTCCCCTTTATTCTGTCCGTCTCGTTGAGAATGCGCACCAGGTCAATCACTACCTGCTTTTCGTGGACCTCCGACAGCAGCGCTTCTTTAAATTCAGAACCGACGTTTCCAACGACAATCACATCCGAATTATTAATTAACTCCTTGGCTGTTGCGCAGATCAAAGATGAGATATGCGGAACTTCCTTTTCAATATATTCCTTGTTGGCCCCCATCAGTTTTGAGATGGAGACATACTTGTCGTATATTTTTACCGAAAAACCCTTTCCGATCATCGCCTCGATGAGTTCAACCAAAGGACTTTCCCGCAAATCGTCCGTTCCGCCTTTAAAACTGAGCCCTAAAAATCCAAGCGAGCAACCCTTATAACCGTACAACTGCTTGACTACCTTAAGAATCTGTTTCCGGTTGCTGTCCAGGATGGAGCTCAGTACCGGTGTGTCAACATCACGAATCTTGGCTTCATACGTCAACGCTCTCAAATCTTTAGGGAGACAAGATCCGCCAAAGGCAAAACCAGGCTTTAAGTAGTACGGCGAAAGGTTAAGTTTGGTGTCCATGCAGAAGATATCCATAACCTTGTGGCTGTCAAATTCGAATTCCTTGCAGATATTTCCGATTTCATTGGCAAATGCGACCTTTAACGCATGGAAGCAGTTATCTGTATATTTCACCATTTCCGCAATCTTAATCTCTGTCCGTATCAGAGGCGCCTTGATCTCTTTGGATAGTTCAGCAAGCCATTCTCCGGACCGTTCGTCATATTGCCCGATGACGGTTTTGGGAGGATTATAGAAATCGTGGACGGAGCTCCCTTCGCGCAGGAACTCCGGCATCATGCATACCCCAAAATCCTTCCCGGCCTTCTTTCCGGAAAACTGCTCCAATATCGGGATTATGGTTCCCTCTACCGTTCCCGGCAACACCGTGCTGCGGATTGCGACAACGTAGTAATCCGTTTTAATTTTAAGTGCCTCTCCGAGGTGCTCGGAAACCCGCTTTATATACCTCAGGTCTATGCTCCCGTTGGAACGGCTTGGAGTTCCTACGCATACAAGCGCCAGATCGGTATTCTCGATCGCTGCTCTCCAGTCCGCGGTCGCGCTGAACCTTCCAGCTTTAAAGACCGTGTCAAGAACCTCCTGGAAACCCTTTTCTATTACCGGGGGAAGGCCGTTATTCACCAGATTGACTTTCACGATATTTGGATCGACGCCGATCACCTGATTGCCCATTTCGGCAAGGCATGCGCCTGAAACCACACCCACGTATCCAAGTCCCATTACAGCGATTCGCATAAGTTGCCTCCGTTTCTTCTTCTTCTGCCATCATGCAATTACATCAGGGAATCAAGGGATCGCTTGAAACCGTGATACATTTTCTCTGCGGATGCGTTTTCTTTAATATCTTTCCTGGCGTTATCCGAGAATTCCTTTCTGATATCTTCATTTTTCAGCAAATATAAGATTTTGTTTTTCAGTTCGTTCAAGTCATTGTTCGGAACGATAAAACCGTTCCTTCCGTTTACAAGGTAATAGATTTCAGGGGGTTGCCCGCCTTCCTCCGTTACAACCGGCAATCCGAAATAGAATGCCTGATTCAATCCAAGGCCGACGTGGCCGGGAATGGAAAATACATCGGCCATCGAAAAAATCTTGCTGATTCGATCATTCTCAGGGTCGTGAACCTGGCCAAGATAAATTGTGTTGTTCCTGTTCATTTTCTCCTGCATATCCGACGAAACTCCGGAACCAACGATGACCAAACCTACCCCGTTCAATTCCGTATCCTGAAATATCTCAATCAAATGGTGTATTTTCTTCCGAAGGTTCCCAACGCCCATTCTGCCTACGGAAAGAACCACTTTTTCAAACGGGATTCCGAGTTCTTTCTTGATCTCTTCCTTCGATTTCGTGATTTCCGGAAAATCATCGAAATTGATCGTATTATTTGCTACCGAAACCTTGTGATGGTGCTTCCCCTTGATGTACTTCAATTCGTTTTCAGAATAAAGGATCAACCGGTCGACCGAGGAATGCATGAACCGGTAGAGGGCATAGCTGATCTTGTCGTCCGGGGCGTCCAGATTCACTCCCTTCGTCCAGAATATTACGGGAATTCGTTTCATCTTGAGCCAGATCAACAACGGCCAGATGATCGTGTCTTTCAAATGGAGAAAAAGGATGACTGCGTCCGGCCGGATACTTTCGATCTCTTTTTTGTATTTCGCGAACTGGAACGGTATCGTCTTGAAATCGAACCTCAGTGGGTACGGGTTCTCCTTTTGGAGTTCATCCGTGCGGACGAAAAGATCCCAACCGTCATCACGCATTCGCCGGTGAAAATAGTTGTACAATGAAACGCGATAATGCATGACCCGGTTTGATATGAGAAGGACCTTTCGCATGGTTTTCGTTTACCTTCCGTTGGCGTTTAGATGCTGCGCGTCGTAACTGTGACCAGGCCGAAGATTCCGAGAAGACGGCTGACGTGATATGTGTCCTTGATCAGATATTTCATCAATAAATGCCTCCCCGCAAGGGCAGTGAAAGGAAGCATCGCCGTATAAATGATCGTGGCGGCGATCGACTTCATGCACGTACGCGCCTTCTCCTGTATGCTATTCATGGTTCCCTGATAATGAATGGACACGTTCCCCTGCAGGAACGCCCGTTTGAGAAAGTAACTCATCCGGAAACGGTCGGGAGGAACGGTCTCATAAACCGGCGCTTCGTTGCACCAGACGAAGATCTTCCCGCTATCCATCCTCTCCTTGAAAAAATTGACGTCTTCTCCTTGAACCGCGAACTTCGGATCGAAGGGAGACGGCCCGTTCGCAAGGTGGCGCCCCAGAAGAACATTGCCCGTTCGGGTTTGAGACCAATGCAAATACGTCCCGGTAGTGTACTCAGGTCTCTCGCAAAATTTTCCTTTCAAAATCCAATCCGGTGGGGGTACCTCGAAGAACGGTTTCACAGGGCCGAGAACTCCATCCGCCTTGCACGCGCGATACGTCCCGTAATGGTTCAGAAGCCACCGGGTCGAGGGAAATTCGTCGTCGTCAATGAAAGCAATCAAATCCCCCGTTGCGTTCTGTATCGCCATATTCCGGGTACGCGCGATGTTCCGAAGAGGTTGAACGTGATATTGCAATGGAATCGACGAGGTTTCCGCTAACTCCTCGACGATCTCCCTGGCGGACTCTTCCTGGTCGTTATCCACAATCACCGCGGAATACGTGAACAATCCGTCAGTTTCCAGATTCTGTATTTCCGCCAGGAGCTTCCTCAGCATGGAAGGCCTCTTGTAGGTACAGATGCAAATCGTGATGTGCGGAAGGTGATCAGGCAATACTTTCCCCTGACTCCAAAGGAGCAGGTGCTTCTTCCCGTGCGGTCGCAGGTATGCTGATCGCGATCATCAGGAAGACGAACCACAGATTGTGGTTGCTTCGGAGGAGACTCGATTCGGCCATATTATGTACCAGAATCATGATGAACAATGCCAGGCGGAGACTGCCGTAATCAAAATCTTCCAGTAACGATTTCCCGATGTTCTGAAACGTGGCAACGAGTACAGCGATTAACAGGAATATACCGATCACCCCAAGTTCCACGTATACGTCGATATAGCCGTTATGCCCCTGCAGGGGCGTCCAGATATGCTTTATCCACAGGTCATATTCCCTGTCTCCAATCCAGAAATTTCCGTAACCTACACCCAACAATGGATTCTTCGCCGCTATCGATAATATGTCCGTCCACAGTTCGGTTCTCCCTGTCAACGTCGCATCCTTCCCTGTTTCGTCCAAGGTTACGCTGGACAGGGAACTGCCAGGGTGAAAAGCCCCAATCGCAAAATTAAGGAATAATAAAACTATAACCATAGCCAAAGCGCTTTTTATCAGTAGTCTGCCCAAACCTTGCGGATTTTTCTTCAAATATTGAAGCAACAGCAGAACAGAAATTCCAAGAATCATGACGCTGATCGACGTCATGCTTCTTGAATATCCAGGACCATTCATCAGGAATATCGTCAGAACAAGATAAAATATATTTACAAGCATTCTTCTTATCTCGATTTTCCGAAACATATCCCAAATAAAATACAAGCCGCTTGTCATGCATATCTGGCCTAAAAGATTCTTATGGGTGGTCAAACCAACCCACATTTCAGATTCCACCCAATTGCCCCATGCGACACCAAAATCCCTGAAATATTTTACTGTTATTATATCCAAAGGAAGGTGCACGAAAAAACAGCGACGGAGTAACGTGGAGATCGCTTCAAGTGGATTGACCTCGGTGAGTACCAATAATGCCATGATCAATGTGCCGGTAGTTTTCACCCACCTCCTGAATGCCAGTTCCGGATATTTCGACCACAATATGCTGAGCAACATATATAAAAAAATCAATAAGATCCAAGCGTTATCCCGAATTATCTCCGACCATTGCATGCGACGTTTTATCAATATGAATATTCCTATCGCGATAAGGATTGCATAAAAAGATCGATCTAAAGGACTCCCCTCCAACAAATCCACATCCATGGCTCCCGCAGGATGCAGGCCCAGCCAGCTTGAAAGACCCCTTGTAGCAGCCATGAAATACCAGATTAAAGGTATCCAAAGACCCAACGAAACAGATCTGTTTTTATCAACGATCGTCGTATCCAAAATGACGTTAACGCTTCCTTGCGACCAGTATGATATGCGTCCTGTCGAGCTTGCATCTATCCGCCACCCGATTCATGATCGTCGCAGGGAAACGAAGATGAATGATCCTTTTGGCAACGGTTTCAATGCAGCCGTTGACCTTCGATAGTGCCGTCTCCATTTTCAATTTTTTCATCAATCCAAGATATCGCTCGATTCCTTTTTTTTTCTGTGGATCCTCGATTCCTGTATCAGAATCGCCCTTTATCAAGCGCTCCAACTTTACACTTCTGCCGTACATTCGGAAAAAAAACTTTTCTATATTACTATACGATTTGCTACCATAATAAATAACGTTCGTTACTGCAAATTTATCCGATACAAGCTTTATTATGTCATCATCAGTAAAATACGGCTTCTCCCCAAGAAGAGTAGTAAGAATGAAATATCCATCATCAACAAGTACTTTTAAAATCTTTTCAACGAAATCGGCTTTTGATTCATCTTCAATGTAATATAACACTTCCATGCATACTGCAATACCGAACGTGTTCTCGGGCAAGTCTATTTTCTGGAAATCTTCTGAACGGAAATCAATTTTCGGATATTTTTCCCTTGCTATCTCAATCGCAGTATCGGAAAGATCAATCCCGATAATATTCTCGCATGTTTTTGATAAAGTATTCGTGAAGTGACCCGTCGAACACCCGATATCCAATATGCTGATTCTATTACTGCCGGTTAATTCATTTTCAATAAGACCTTTTACAATGCTCTCGACAATCCCGTATCTGCACGTCTCGATCCCTCTCCAATGGTTCAGCCATGGGTCTTCACGGGCGGCAGAAAACGATTTTTCAAACCACGAATATGTTCCATACGAAGTTTCCATAATTTATCGTACAGTTACGTCGCCCGGAGGAGGAGGCGTCTTCAAGCCACTCATCCCGTTAAATCTTCTCTTGGCGGGAATATCAGCAACAATACCAGCGATATCCGGTCCGATCGCGGGCCAGGGAGTTTCCGTACCCCACCAGGATGGAACCGAAGAATAGTACAACGAATCCGGAAGCGCGTGATCCGGGTCCGCCCAACTCGCAACGCCATCCGTAATGTAGTCGTAGTTGCCGTGTACGATGGCGGTTGAATACGAGGCGGCATCGGCATACGATCCCGGCTGTCCCGAGCAGCCGAACCGCAGTGCGGTCTTTGTCCCTCCGCTGGGGCAGGAACCATTGGACAGCACCGTACCCGTGCTCCAACCCGACATTCCAAAAACATTTCCGACGATGTTCATATACCGGTTGTTCCCCTGGACGTCGATCGCCCAAATGCCCCACTCGTAGGGAGGTGCGCTCCTGTCCCCCCTTGCGTGATTCCGAAACGCGGTACTGTGGCTGCTGCTTCCCCAAGTTCTATCCCAGGTTATTTTCGCGGAACTGTTCCCCTCCATCAGGTTCATGTGCGGATGGGCGCCGTGGTTGGGATTGAGGTCCGCGTTGAGGAACGTATAATCCTCCGACTCGCGATTGGCGTCGAAATAGTTGTAAAGAACGGCACAACCTGAACCTCCCCCTTCAAATGCCACGTGTCGGATGGAATAGTAGATGTTGTTCTCTATCTTGTGGTCGCTGTTCCAGAATATCATCAGCAACCCGTAACTCTGCCCGCTCCCATACCCGTGCCCGTGATGGAAATAGGAATCCCGGATCTCCCATCCATGGGAAAACTCCAGCCTGACATGCGCATCCCCGCTTCTGGCACCCGAGTTGTACGATTCGATATTCTTCAACCAGCAGTGTCGGGCCATCATCCCGTAAACCATGTAGCCCGTGGTGGTCGTCAG
>Ga0316601_100000793_pt1 | contig 14531 bp, 13 predicted proteins | sample OWC_soil_day5_no_FD_207663 | JGI IMG/M metagenome (GOLD analysis project Ga0316601, IMG submission 207663) | Wetland soil microbial communities from Old Woman Creek delta, Ohio, United States - OWC_soil_day5_noCT | ecosystem: Environmental > Terrestrial > Soil > Wetlands | place: USA: Ohio... | reverse complement strand
TCCTGCCGACGACCGCGATCCACCAGCTCATCGTCTTCCCGCAGGCGCAGCTCCGCGGCGCGCTCGAGTCCTGCCTGGCCGCGATCCCTGAGCACCTGCGGCACGCCCGCGCCCAGCTCTCGACGGTCCCCGGCCTCGTGCCGAAGCTCTGGGTCGAGGCGGGCGTGAGAGGCGCGCGGCAGGGCATCGAGTATCTCACCGGCCTCGCCACCAACCCGGTGCTGCGCGAGCACTGCCGCAGCCCGGGCGAGATCCGCCCGCTGGCCGACCAGGCCGGCGGCGCACTGGCCGACTATGCCCGCTTCCTGGCACAGGAACTGGCACCGGAGGCCCAGGGCGACCTCGCCTGCGGACCGGTCCGCTTCGAGCGCCGGCTCTCCCAGCGGCACTTCCTCCCGACCGACGTGGCGGCGCTCGAGCAGGTCGCCCGCCAGGCATACGACCTGAGCGGCGCGCAGCTCGAAGCGCTCAGCGAAGCGGTCGCCGGGCGGCCGAACCCGGCGGTATGGCTGGCGCAACTCGCGATCCGAGCACCGCTGACGAGCGCGGAGCAGCTCGACCTGGCGCGTGCCCAGTGCGAGGCCACCCGTGCCTTCGTGCGGCGCAACGCGCTCGTCACGGTGCCGGAGCACTCCGAGCTGCGCGTGCTGCCCTCGCCGGGCTGCGTCACGCCAGGCGGCTGCGCGCCGGACTACGTCGCTCCCGCCTTTGGCGACCCGCGTCAGGCGGGCGCGATCTATCTCAACGGTCTCGACACGGGTCTCGCCAGCCGCCTGCCGGCCGTGCTTACCGGCCAGTGCCTGCGACGCGGCTGGGCGGGCAGCCATCTGCAGACGATCGCGGCGGCCGAGGGTCCGGCGGCTGCGGGCCCGGTGCGCCGCCTGAACTGCTCGACCACCCTCAGCCGCGGCTGGCCGCTGTACGCGGAGGAGATGCTGCAGGAGGCAGGCTTCCCGTGCGATCAGGAGAACCGCCTGGCGCGTCTCCTCGAGCAGCGGCGCCGCGCCCTGCTCGGGTTGCTGGACATCGAGGTGCATCTGCGCGGGCTCGATCCGGCAGGGGCCGTCGAGCGCGTCGCCTCGGAGCCCGGCGTCACGCCGGAGCGTGCGCTGAGCGACGTGCTCGAGCTCACACGGAACCCGGCCGATGCGCTCGCCGCCGTCGTTGGCTGGCGTGCGCTGTGGAGCCTGCGCCGCCAGCGCGAGCGTGCCGGCCGGGGCGAGAGCCTGCGCGACCTCCACGACCGGCTGCTGGCGGGCGGGCCCATCGCCCTGCCGCTGCTGGCCGAGCAGGCTTTCGGCCGCGCGGCGTGGGACGCCGCGCTCGCCGAGCTGTTGGAGTCCTAGGCGGCGCACAATCGCGCCGTGGACGGCGCTCCTTACCGGCACAGCGAAAGCCATCCGATGGTTGGAGCGGCCTCCAGGCCGCGATGGGGTGCGGCGGTTCCCCAGGCGGCGATGGACCACGAACGAGGTTAGCCGATGACTACTCCTGTTCGCCCCGCGATCGGTTTCGGCTTTCGCCACGTCGCACTGTGCGTGCGCGACATCACGGCCTGCGAGGAGTTCTACGTCGGCCTGCTGGGCATGCGGGTGGAGTGGCGCCCGGACCCGCAGAACCTCTATCTCACGTCGGGCGGCGACAGCCTGGCGCTGCACGCGGTCGCGCCGGACGCGCCACGCGACGAGTCCGGCCAGCGCCTGGACCACATCGGCTTCTTCACGGCGACGGCGGAGGCGGTGGACAGCTGGCACGCCTGGCTGCTCGCCAACGGCGTGCGAATGCGCACCGCTCCACGCACCCACCGCGACGGCGCCCGCAGCTTCTACTGCTATGACCCGGAGGGCACGGTCGTGCAGGTGATCCACCACCCGCCGGTGGTTGACTGGGAGCAGGCACGCTCCGGATAGCGGTCGCGTCGGTTGCGCCGCGCCCCCTGTTGCTTTACGGTGCGCGCCCTCGATTGGGGCAACTCCCGGCGGAGCCTGCCCTCAGGGTTTCTTGGGCCAACCTGCCTGGGAGGATCCGGCGATGTCCGTCCTGAAGAAGCTGAAGCTGCACGGCTTCAACAACCTCACGAAGACGCTGAGCTTCAACATCTACGACATCTGCTACGCGGCGACGCCGGAGCAGGTGGCGGACTACATCGCCTACATCGACGAGCGCTACAACGCCGAGCGACTGACCCAGATCCTCACCTCCGTCGCCACGATCATCGGCGCCAACATCCTGAACATCGCGCGCCAGGACTACGACCCGCAGGGCGCCAGCGTCACGATGCTGATCTCGGAAGAGCCGATCATGGCCGAGCGGCTGTCGAACACCGAGTCCCCGGGCCCGCTCCCCGACTCGGTGGTGGGGCACATGGACGCCAGCCACGTGACGGTGCACACCTACCCGGAGAGCCACCCCGACAACGGCATCAGCACCTTCCGGGCGGACATCGACGTGTCGACCTGCGGCCGGATCTCGCCACTGAAGGCCCTGAACTACCTGATCCACTCCTTCGAGTCGGACATCGTGATCATGGACTACCGCGTGCGCGGCTTCACCCGCGACGTGGACGGCCGCAAGCACTACATCGACCACAAGATCAACTCGATCCAGAACTACATCACCCGCGACACCAAGGAGCGGTACCAGCGGATGGACGTGAACGTCTACCAGGAGAACATCTTCCACACGAAGATGATGCTCAGGGAGTTCGATCTCGATAACTACCTGTTCGGCGTGCACTCCGAGGACATCCCGCCGCGCGAGCAGCGCCGCATCACGGAGCGCGTGAAGCGCGAGATGGTCGAGATCTTCAACGGCAAGAACATCCAGAAAGGCATGATGCTCACCTGAGCCGCGGCGGACGGCCGGCGTGCGGCGTTACCTGGTGGGGGGTGCGGTGCGCGACCGCCTGCTGGGCCGGCCGGTCGCCGAGCGCGACTGGGTTGTCGTCGGCGCCAGCCCGGACGAGCTGCTGGCCGCCGGCTACCGCCGCGTCGGGCGCGACTTCCCGGTCTTCATCCACCCCGACACCGGCGAGGAGCACACACTCGCCTGCCGGGTGCGCGGCGACCTGGCGACCGCCGGGCCGGACGTGACGCTCGACGACGACCTGCGCGGCCGCGACCTGACCGTAAACGCGCTGGCCGAGGACGTGGATGGCCACGTCATCGACTGCACCGGGGGACTGCCCGACCTCGCGGCGCGCGTGCTGCGGCACACCGATGCGCAGGCGTTCGCCAGCGATCCGCTGCGCGTGCTGCGCACCGCGCGCCTGGCCGCCGAGCTCGCCCCGCTCGGCTTCCGCGTCGCCGATGGGACCGGCGCGCTGATCCGCGAGCTCGCCCGCGCCGGCGCGCTGAACCGCCTCACGCCCGAGCGCATCTGGAAGGAGCTGGTGCGGGCGCTGCAGGCATCGGCGCCGCAGCGCTTCTTCGCCGAGCTTCACGAGCTGGGAGCCCTGGCGCCGGTGCTTCCGGAGATCGACCGGCTGTGGGGCATTCCCCAACCCGCGCACTGGCACCCCGAGATCGACACCGGCGTGCACACGCTCATGGTGCTCGAGCAGGCGGCGCGGCTCGGCGCGGACCCGGTGGTGCGGTTCGCCGCGCTCACGCACGACCTCGGCAAGGGCATGACCCCGCCGGACATACTGCCCAGCCATCGCGGGCACGCCGAGCGCGGGGCCGGGATCGTCGACGCGCTCTGCGACCGGCTGCGCGCGCCGGCACGATTCCGCGAGCTCGCGCGGCTGGTCGCGCGTTACCACGGCCACATCCACAGGGCCGCGGAGCTGCGGCCGGGCACGCTACTCGACCTGCTGGAGGCGATCGACGCCTTCCGCCGCCCGGAGCGACTGGATCGCGTGCTGCTCGCGTGCGAGGCCGACTACCGCGGCCGCCTCGGCTTCGAGGACCGGCCTTACCCCCAGGCGGGACGCGTGCGCGAGGCCTTCCGGGCGGCGCGCGCGGTCGACGCGTCGGCGATTGCCGGTTCAGCGCCGGAGCGGGTGGCCGACGCGCTGCGGCAGGCCCGCGTCGCCGCCATTCGTCGGCTCGGTTGATCCGGCATTCCTGACCGCAGAGACGCAGGGGCGCGGAGGGGACCAGAGGCACGAGGGCTCATCGATCGGCGCGCGATCATCGTCCGGGCAGATATCCCTCGAAGACCGCGCCCCTCTTTATTCTCGGGGTCTCGGCGCCGCTTCGGTTCCACCCGAGGTCTCGAGGTCGATCGCGCCGTGGACGGCGCTCCTACCCTCTGCGTATCGCCAGGCTCGGCCGCTCGCCGCTGACGCCCAGCGCGCGCCGCATGATCGCGTGCTTGACCGGCACGGCGAGGTCGGTGGCCTTGAGGCCCAGGTTGCGCGCGACCGACAGCGCCGGGTTGTCGTTGCTGAACAGTCGCTTGAAGACGTCCATCGCGCCCATCATCGCCAGGTTCGCGCCCTTGCGCGCACGCTCGTAGCGCCGCAGCGTCGCCATTGCGCCCAGGGGTCGGCCGCGCAGACGCGCCTGATCGAGCACGTCGGCAAGGGTCGCCGCATCGAGCAGTCCGAGGTTGACGCCCTGCCCCGCCAGCGGATGGATGGCGTGCGCGGCGTCGCCGACCAGGGCGAGCCCGGGCTCGACGTAGTTCTCCGCGTGCTGGAGGCGCAGCGGGAAGATCGCCCGCGGGCCGGTGTCGAGGATGTCGCCGAGGCGCGCTTGGGTGGCGCCGGTGACCGCACGGCAGAACTCGTCGTCCAGCATGCCCTGGAGCGCGACCGCGTGCTCGGGCGAGGTCGACCACACCAGGCTGCAGCGGCCATCGTCGATCGGCAGCAGGGCGATCGGGCCCGTCGGCAGGAAGCGCTGCCAGGCGGTGTCGCGGTGGTGGCGCGCGGGCCGGACGATGGCGACGACGGCGTGCTGGTCGTAGGCCCAGCCGCGCGTGCCGAGGCCCGCCAGCGTGCGCAGGGCCGACTGCACGCCGTCGGCTGCGACGACGAGAGAGGCGGTGATCGATCGCGCCGCGGACGCGGCCGGTCCGCCATCCGGGTTGGAGCGGCCTCCAGGCCGCGACTCAGATCTGTCGTGGTCCGTGACCTCGAGCGTGAGTGTCGGCGGCTCGCCAGCCAGGTCGAGCGCCGCAACCTTCGCCGGACAGATCCGCTCGACGGTCGTGATCTCGCCGAGCCGATCCCACAGCGCCTTTTGGATCACCCGGTTCTCGACGATGTGGCCCAGATCCGGCTCGCCGATCTCGGCGCTGTCGAAGTGGATCTCGCCGAATCCGGCCGCATCCCAGACGTGCATCGCGCGGTACGGGCTGACCCGCATCGCCATCATGCGGTCCCAGACGCCGAGGTTGCGCAGGATGTTCTCCGAGGCGCGGGTGAGCGCCGAGGTGCGGGCGTCGACGGTCTCCGCGGGCCAGCTCCCGACCGGCTCGCGGGCCTCGACGACGGCGACGCGGAAGCCGAGGTCGCCGAGCGCGCAACCGAGCGCGGCCCCGACCATGCCGCCGCCGCCGATGATGACGTCGCAGTTCTCCATCCCTCGAGTGTCCATGGGGCGCGCCGCGCGCGCCGACGAAAGGGCGGCCGTTGGCCGCGCTATGCCCAGGTCGATTCTGACAGATAGAGGCGTGCCAGCCGCAATGCGATATCTGCCGGCCGGGTCACCGATCGGGCGGCAGCCCCCGCCCCAGCCGTGGCTGCACGCCGGCGAGCCCCATGCCGACGCGCGCCAGCAGATGCCTGGCGGGCGGCAGGACGTCGAGCAAGGTCATCCCGACATTGCGCGCGAGGCGGAGCGGGCCGAGCGGGTTGACGAACAGACGCGCGAGCGCGTCGGTCGCGAGGGCGACGGTGCGCTGGTCCCTCCGCCGCGCCGTCTCGTAGTCCCTCAGCACGGTGAGCGAGCCGAGGTCGCGTCCGCTGCGGTGGGCCTCGATCAGCACGTCGGCGAGCATCGCGACGTCGCGGATGCCGAGGTTGAACCCCTGCCCGGCGATCGGGTGCACGGTGTGAGCCGCGTTGCCGATGATCGCGACCCGGTCGAGCACCTGGGTCTCGGCGAGCCGCAGCTCCAGCGGGTAGTGGCTGCGCCGGCCGACCGCGACGAAGCGGCCGAGCCGGAAGCCGAAGCGCTCCTGCAGCGCCGCGAGGAAGGCGCGATCATCCAGCGCGAGCACATCGGCGAGGTCGGCGTCGCGCGCGGTCCACACCAGGCCGCAGCGGTTGCCGGTCATGGGCAGCAGCGCCAGCGGGCCGGTCTCCATGAAGCGTTCGTAGGCGACACCCTCGTGCGGCAGCGACGGCGTCAGGTTGGCAATGACGGCGTGGTGGCCATAGGCGTGGTGGCGCTGGGCGACACCGAGGCGCTCGCGGATCGCGGAGCGGCCGCCGTCGGCGGCGACGAGGAGGCGAGCGGCGATGGATCGCGCCGTGGACGGCGCCTCCCCCGATTCGACCATCACCCGCACGCGGTCCGTCTCGACCACGAAATCGGCGACGCGTGCCGGGCAATGCAGGTCGGCCCGCTCCATGCGACTCGCGGCAGGCGTCAGGCCGGCGTCACCGGCGCGACGTTCCGTCGGGCTGAAGCCCGACCCACCGCCGGTCGTGCGGGTGAGCGGCGCGAGGAGCGCGTTGCCCAGATCCCGCGCCGTCACCACATAGCCCAGCGCCTCCGCGCACTCGTCGCGCGCGTCGAGGTGCGTGAAGCCCAACCCGCCGCGGTCGGACACGTGCACCCGGCGGATCGGCTCGGCGTGCGGGACGAGCGCCGGCCAGACGCCGAGCCCCTCGAGAATCCGGCGCGTGCCGTAGGCGAGCGCGATCGCCCGGTCGTCGTAGCTCGGCTGGCTGTCGGCGGCGAGCGGGACGGGCTCGACGACGGCGACGCGCAGGCCGCCGCCGGCGAGCGCGTGGGCGAGGCTCGCGCCCACCATGCCTCCGCCAGCGATGATCACGTCATAGTCGGTCATGTCCGGAGCCCACGGGTGCGCGTTGCGCACCCCACAGCCGTCTCACGTTCGCCCCGAGTGGCCCGCCGCCGGCGGGCGCATCGATCGGCATCGCTGCTCACCACCGCTCCGCCAGGGCTTCGATGCTTACCGCGACACCGCCAGCGCTTCGATCCTCACCGCCGCTCCATCAGCGCCTCGATCTCGGCGACCGACTTGGGCGCGTCGCGGGTGAGGACCTCGTGGCCGTCGCTGGTGACCAGCACGTCGTCCTCGACGCGGATGCCGATGTTCCAGAACTTCTTCGGCACGCCACGCATCCCCGCAGGAATGTAGATCCCAGGCTCGACGGTGAGCGTCATGCCGGCCTCGAGCTCGCGCCACGCACCGTCCACCTTGTAGTCGCCCACGTCGTGCACGTCCATCCCGAGCCAGTGCCCGGTGCGGTGCATGTAGAACTTGGCGTAGGCCTGCTCCTTCACGAGCCGGGGCACCATCCCCTTCAGCAGCCCCAGGTCGACCAGCCCCTTCGTGATCACGCGCACCGCGGCGTCGTGCGGGTCGTTCCAGTGGTTGCCCGGCTTCACCTTGGCGATCGCCGCCTCCTGGGCGGCGAGCACCATCTCGTACAGGGCGCGCTGCGCGGGGCTGAAGCGGCCGTTGACCGGGAAGGTGCGGGTGATGTCCGAGGCGTAGTAGCCGTACTCGCAGCCGGCATCGACCAGCACCAGGTCGCCGTCCTTCAGCTCGTCGCCGTTGTCGACGTAGTGCAGCACGCAGGCATTGCCGCCACCGCCGACGATGGGGGGGTAGGCCTGGAAGCGGGCGCCGCGGGAGGCGCACTCGTGGATGAACTCCGCCTCCAGTTCGTACTCGTGCATGCCGGCGCGGCAGGTCTGCATCAGGCGGACGTGGGCGGCGGACGTGATCTTCGCCGCGTGGCGCATGCGCTGCGCCTCCAGCGGGCTCTTGTAGAGCCGCATCTCGTGCAGGTAATGGTCGAGGGCGATGAACTCGACCGGCCCGTGCACCCCGCTGCGCGACTTGCCGCGGATCTGGTTCACCCAGTCGGCCAGGCGCTTGTCGAGATCGGGGTTGCTGCCCATCGCGTAGAACACGCGCGTGCACGCCTCGAGCAGACCGGGGAGGATCTCCTCGCAGTCGGCGATCGGGAAGGAGTCGTCGGCGCCGAACTCCTGGACGGCCTTCTCCTGCCCCACCCGGGGGCCGTCCCAGCGCTCGCGCTTCTCGTCGCGCTCGCGGCAGAACAGCACGTACTCGGCCTGCTTGCGCCCCGGGATCAGCACCGCGATCGCCTCGGGCTCGGGGAATCCGGTCAGGTAATAGAAGTCGCTGTCGGGACGATAGGGGTAGTGGACGTCGCGGTTGCGGACCACCTCGGGCGCGGCAGGCAGGATCGCCACCGACCCCGGTCCCATCATCTGCATCAGCTGGCGCCGGCGGCGCTTGAACTCGGTGGGCTTCATTCAATGTCTCTCGCGGCAGGACTGGACGTCCTCCCGGATCAGCAGGACGGCGACGCGGACGAACTCGACGATCTCGGTCAGTGCGCCCTCCTCGCCCTCGCTGTCTGCGACGTGCTCGGCATCCAGCCGGGTCAGCTCCGCGAAGTCCCGCAGCGCCTCGCGGCCCTCGGCGGAAAGCGCCTTGTCGGGGGCGATGCCGGCGACACCGAGGCCGTATAGGAAGCCCGTGCACCAGTCGCGCAGCGCGGCGGCGCGCTCCGCCAGCGGCCGGTCCTCGTCCGGCAGCAGCAGGGTCAGGCTCATGTCCGCATCGTCCAGCGCGGCGGCGGTCGCATCGTGCAGCGCGCGCAGGCTGCGCCGGCATTCCTCGGCGAGGACGTTGCCTTCCCCGGCGTCCTCGAGCAGCTCGTGCTCCCACCGTGCGTACGGGTCCTGGGCGCCGGCGCAGAGCAGGCCGACGGCGATCCCGTGGACCTCGGCGGGGCTCGCGTCCACGTCGGCGGAAGCGAGCTGCCGCACGAGCCGCGGGTAAGCGGGGACCTGGGTGGTGGCGATCGTCATTGCTCTGGAAGGTGGCCCGCAACGCCAGGGCGGCGCGTCGGGAAGAACGATTTTCATAGTATCATCGCGCCGACGTTGACCCATTCGGAATCCGGCTTCTATAGTCTCGCCATGCCGCGCGACGACCTCCTGGGTGCCTCCGATCTCGACCTCCGCAGCCTCGAGGCGCGGGTCAACGAGCTAATCCGCACCTGCCAGACGCTCAAGTCCGAGAACAGCTCGCTGCGCTCGCGCCAGGATCAGCTCGTCGCCGAGCGTGCCGCGCTCATCGAGAAGACCGAGCTGGCGCGCAACCGCGTCGAGGCCATGATCCAGCGGCTCAAGGCCCTGGAGACCGGCGCGTGAGCGGCGAGATCCCGATCATCGTCCAGATCCTCGACAAGGACTACCGTGTCGCTTGTCAGGATGGCCAGCAGGCCAGTCTGCTGGCGTCGGCCCGTTTCCTCGACCAGAAGATGCGCGAGATCCGCGCCGGCGGCCGGGTGATCGGCACCGACCGGATCGCCGTCATGACGGCCCTCAATCTCGCCCACGAGCTCCTCGAGTTCCAGCGCGAGCGCGACCAGCTCGGCGACAGCTTCGGGCGCCGCATCAAGGCGCTGCGGGAGAAGGTCGAGGTCGCCCTCAACGACGGCAACCAGCTGGAACTCTGACCGGTTTGGGATTAGCCTTGGATCAGGGTATCCCCTGCGGCGTTCGTTAGCCGTCCGGGTATTTTCTTGAGCCTACTCTGTACCCCGGGAGCCAGCAGGTCGCGCCGGTGTGCATGTCCGCCTCCGAGCGGGAAGCCTGATGGCGTGGCCCTCGTTCCCACTTGAACCGAAAGGTTCAAGAACAATGGCCGGCGACGGCGCAGGCGGGGGATACCCTCTCTCTCCGCCCCCTGACACAACCCCTCTTCAGCTTAGGCGCGCGATCCGCGAGGCGCGTCGCGCACTGACGCCCCCCGAGCAGCGCGACCATGCCATCGCCGCCGCGAATCGCCTGCGGCGCGAGCCCGTCTTCCTGCGCGCGGCGCGCGTCGGCGCCTACCTGGCGGCCGATGGCGAGATCGACCCGCTGCCGCTGCTGCAGGCCGCCTTCGCCGCCGGCAAGCGCTGCTACCTGCCGGTGCTGCATCCGTTCGCGGGGCCGTCGCTGTGGTTCTGCGAGTGGCGCGACGGCGATCCGCTGGTGCCGAACCGCTTCGCGATCCCGGAGCCGGCGCCGCAGCGTCGACCACCGCACCACGCCTGGCAGCTCGACCTCCTGCTCGTTCCGCTCGTCGCCTTCGATGCGCACGGCAACCGGCTCGGCATGGGCGGCGGCTACTACGACCGCACCCTCGCGTACCTTCGCCACCGTTCGCACTGGCGGCGTCCGCACGTCGTCGGTCTCGCACACGAGCTTCAGCGCGTCGACGCGCTGCCGAAAAACGCGTGGGACATTCCGGTCGACGGAGTGATCACCGAAAGGGCGATGCATCGCTTCACGAGGAGATGAGATCGTTGCGATGAAAAGCGGATGCACATCGCTAGTATTTTTTCAATGCTTGTTTATACTCATTGCGGGTTATGTCCAACCTGCATGTGGAGGGGTTTCATGGTAGACGACGAAGTGCAGAAGACTCAGGAAGCCACTGCAGCCGCTCCGGCGGCAGCGCCCAAGAAGAAGCGGGCGCCAGCGAAGAAGAAGGCCGCCGCGAAGAAGAAGGCGGCCCCCAAGAAGAAGGCAGCCGCGAAGAAGAAGGCGGCTCCGAAGAAGAAGGCAGCCGCGAAGAAGAAGGCGGCTCCGAAGAAGAAGGTGGCCAAGAAGAAGGCGGCCCCCAAGAAGAAGGCAGCCGCGAAGAAGAAGGCGGCTCCAAAGAAGAAGGTAGCGAAGAAGAAGGCAGCCCCGAAGAAGAAGGCGGCCGCGAAGAGGAAGGCGGCCCCGAAGAAGAAGAAGGCAGCCAGGAGGTAGGAGCCCCAAGGGCTTTTCCCGCTGCAGTTGCACATCGAAGGCCCGCGCAAGCGGGCCTTGTTTTTTCGCCTCGCGACCAGAGGCCGGTTCCTGGTCGCGGCCGGGGGCCGCTCCCACGACACGGAACCCGGCGCCGTTATGGTGGGAGCGCCGCCCACGGCGCGATTGCCGACGCAGGTCGTACTGCCAGCTCGGATCGCGGCCGGTGGCCGCTCCTACCCGCCACTGGCAAACAGCTTGTACGCCGGGTTGCCCGTCTCCTCCCAGAACGCATACCCGCGCCGGCTGAGGAAATCGTAGAACTCCCCCTGCTCCGCCGGCGGCAGCTGGATCCCCATCAGCACGCGCCCATAGGCCGCACCCTGGTTCCGGTAGTGGAACAGACTGATGTTCCAGCCGCGGCTCAGCCCGCTGAGGAAATCGAGCAGCGCGCCCGGCCGCTCGGGGAACTCGAACCGGAACAGCTGCTCGTGCGTCGCCTGCGGGGCGTGGCCGCCCACCATGTAGCGGATGTGCAGCTTGGCGGTCTCGTTGTCCGAAAGGTCGACCACCTGGTAGCCCTTCTCGCGCAGCCGCGCCACCAGGTCGTCCCGTTCCTGGTCGCCGCCCGACAGCTCGACGCCGCAGAACACGTGGGCCTCGACGACGTCCGCATAGCGGTAGTTGAACTCGGTGATGCTGCGCCGGCCGAGCGTCTTGCAGAACTGCAGGAAGCTGCCCGGCCGCTCCGGGATCCGAACGGCGAGTAGGGCCTCGCGGCGCTCGCCGATCTCCGCCCGCTCGGCGACGTGGCGCAGCCGGTCGAAGTTGATGTTGGCGCCGCTGTCGATGGCGATCAGGCAGGCCTCGCGGGTGCCTTTCTCCTTCACGTACTTCTTCAGCCCCGCAACCGCCAGAGCACCCGCCGGCTCGGCGACGCTCCGGGTATCGTCGAAGATGTCCTTGATGGCCGCGCAGATCTCGTCGGTCGTGACCAGCACCATCTCGTCCACGCAGTCCCGGGCGACGCGGAAGGTCTCACCCCCGATCTGCCGCACCGCGACGCCGTCGACGAACAGGCCGACCTGCTCCAGCACCACGCGGTGCCCTGCCTCCAGTGCGCGCTGCAGGGTCGGCGCGTCGTCCGGCTCGACGCCGATGACCCTGGTCTCCGGCCGGACGTACTTCACATAGGCGCCTACGCCGGCGATCAGCCCGCCGCCGCCCACCGGGACGAAGATTGCCTCGATCGGGTCGGCGTGCTGGTGGAGGATCTCCATCGCGATGGTGCCCTGCCCCGCGATGACCTCCGGGTCGTCGAAGGGGTGGATGAAGGTCATGCCCTTCTCGGCCGCGAGGGCCGTGGCGTGCTGATAGGCGTCGTCGTAGGAGTCACCGTGCAGCACCGTCCGGCCGCCCAGGCTGCGCACCGCCTGCACCTTGATCGGCGGCGTCGTCTTGGGCATGACGATCAGCGCCGGGATGCCGAGACGCTGCGAGGCCAGCGCGACGCCCTGCGCATGATTGCCGGCCGAGGCCGCGATCACGCCGCGCGCCCGCTCGGCCGCCGAGAGCTGGACGATGCGGTTGTAGGCACCGCGCAGCTTGAAGGAGAAGACCGGCTGCAGGTCCTCGCGCTTGAGGTAGACGTCGTTGCCGAGCCGGCGCGACAGGCGCGGCGCCAGCTCCAGCGGTGTCTCGACCGCGACGTCGTAGACGCGGGCCCGGAGGATCTTCTCGATGTAGCTGCTGGGCATGTGGTCAGTCGGGCCGGAGGCGGTCGTCGTTGCGTCCCATGGCGAGGTCGAGCCGATCGTCGTGGCAAGGCGGGCAAAGGCTCATCCGTCATCGCGAGGCGGCCGCGGCGATCCATCGATGCTGCCGCAGGAACCTACAACGGCCTCGCCCCAAATGACAGCCCTCGGGAGCCGAGACTATCATCCAGCCTCACAACCGGAGGGAACGACGATGACCCAGGACGAAATGAAAAAGGTCGCGGCCGCGGCCGCCATCGAGCTGCTCCCCGACGGCGGGATACTCGGCGTCGGCACCGGCTCGACCGTCAACCACTTCATCGACCTGCTCGCCAAGGTGAAGCATCGCTTCGACGGCGCGGTGTCGAGCTCGGAGGCCTCGACCGCGCGCCTCAAGTCGCACGGCATCCCCGTCCTCGACCTCAACAGCTGCGGCGACCTCGAGATCTACGTCGACGGGGCGGACGAGTCGAACCACCACCTCCAGCTCATCAAGGGCGGCGGCGGGGCTCTGACCCGCGAGAAGATCATCGCCGGTGCCTCGCGCAAGTTCGTCTGCATCGCCGACGAGGGCAAGCTGGTCGACGTGCTCGGCGCCTTCCCGCTCCCGGTCGAGGTCATCCCGATGGCACGCAGCTTCGTCGCCCGCCAGCTCGTCAAGCTGGGTGGGACGCCGGTGTGGCGCCAGGGCGTCGTGACCGACAACGGCAACGTCATCCTCGACGTCCAGGGCCTGCAGATCATGGAGCCGCTGAAGCTCGAGGACGCCATCAACCGCATCGCCGGCGTGGTGACGGTCGGCCTGTTCGCGCACCGGCCGGCGGACGTGCTGATCCTCGGCACGCCGAAGGGTGCGAGGACGGTGCTGGGCTGATGACTGAATCGCGCCATGGACGGCGCTCCCACCAGGCCGGCGCCTGTTGCGCGACTCGGTGGGAGCGGCGCCCCGCCGCGATGATCGGCCCGCGGGCGGGCCACCCACCGCCGGGGGCCCCGGCCGCGAATCGGTGCGAAGCTGCTAGAACACCCCCGGCGCGATCTCGGGCTTGCGACTGACCGGCGGCGGCTGGCCATAGCGCGGGTTCCTGCGGTCCCACACCCGCACGGTCGCGTCGTCGCTGGTCGATACCAGGTAGCGCCCGTCCGGCGACAGCATCACCACACCGCCGCACAGGTCGTGCTTGCCGATCGCGCGCAGCGTCCGGCCGCTCGCCGGATCCAGCATCAGCACCGCACTGTCGGTCTGGCGGCTGATGCTCGCCAGCTCGCGTCCGTCGGGGGTGAAGGCGATGCGCTTGATCTCGCCCCGGTGGTCGGTGCCCAGGACGGTCACCTTCTCGCCCGCCGAGTCCCAGCGGAACAGCTTGAACCACCCTGCCCCGTACAACGCGCCGCCCTCGCGCGCGAAGGTCAGGGTTAGCGCATCGGTCGGCGGCTCGTCCAGCCAGCGGTACTTGCCGTCGGGCGCGACCAGGGCGACGCGGCCGTCGTCGTCGCTCGACGCCGCCATCGTCCCGTTCGGGTGCATCGCCACCGCCAGCACCTCTGCACCGTCGTGCACCGCCATCTGTCCCAGCGGCTTGACGCCTTTCGTCTGCCACCAGCGGACGTAGCCGTCGGCGTGGCCGGTGACGAAGGTGCTCAGGTCGGGCGTGATGTCGAACGCGGTTACCGGTGAGCCGGCGCCGTAAGAAGCGAGCCGGTTGCCGCTCGTGTCCCAGATCGCCACGCCGCCGTCGTAGCTGGCGGTGAGGATGCGGTTGGCGTCGAGGAATACCGCGCCGTGCACCGTGCCCTGGTGGGCGCGCCAGCGTACGAGCTCCTTGCCGTCCGCGAGCTGCCATATCTGCACCGTGCCGTCCCAGCC
>Ga0316601_100000788_pt1 | contig 14564 bp, 15 predicted proteins | sample OWC_soil_day5_no_FD_207663 | JGI IMG/M metagenome (GOLD analysis project Ga0316601, IMG submission 207663) | Wetland soil microbial communities from Old Woman Creek delta, Ohio, United States - OWC_soil_day5_noCT | ecosystem: Environmental > Terrestrial > Soil > Wetlands | place: USA: Ohio... | reverse complement strand
TTCTACTTAGAAATATATTGGAGGAACGTTAATGAGTGGTATAACTTATGATTATATGGAGCAGTATATACGTGCATTAATTCCTGACCACAGCGGTATATTAAAGGAATTAGAAGATTATGCTCATGATAATGCTGTTCCAATAATCCAAAAAGAAGTGGCAAATTTTTTAGAATTAATGATTAAAATTAATAAACCTAAAAAAATACTAGAGCTAGGCACGGCTATAGGATATTCTGCTATTTTAATGAATTTAAGCTCTGATGGAGCAAGTGATATTACTACTATTGAGAGAGATAGTAATATGATAGAGCTGGCGGAGAGTAATATACATAAGTACGGATTTGATAATAAAATACACATTCTTCAAGGAGACTGCCTAGAAATACTAGAGGGTCTTGAAGATGAATATGATATGATTTTTATGGATGCTGGAAAAGGTCATTACAATCACTTTTTACCACACTGCTTAAGGTTATTAAAAAAGGATGGTATCATCATAGCAGATAATGTATTATTTAGAGGAATGGTGGCTTCTAAGGATTTAGTTGTTAGAAGAAAAATAACCATTGTAAAGAGAATGAGAAGTTATTTAGAAACGGTATCAAAGGATAAAGATCTAATTACTTCAATAATACCTATGGGTGATGGGATTGCAATAACTAAGAGGAGGAATAATGATGTTTAGACCAGAAATCTTAGCTCCTGCTGGAAACTTGGAAAAACTTAAGACTGCTATCAATTTTGGAGCTGATGCAGTTTACTTAGGTGGAAGCAAATTGAACTTAAGAGCTTTTTCTGATAATTTTTCTAATGAAGAATTAAAAGAAGGCATAGAGTTTGCACATAGCAGGGGAAAAAAAGTATATGTTACCTTAAATGTTTTTCCTCACAATGATGATTTAGATGGACTTGAGGAATATTTAAAGGAACTACATTCTTTAAATGTTGATGCAATAATTGTTTCTGATCCTGGTATTCTTATGACTGCAAAAGAGGTAGTGCCTGATTTAGAAATTCATTTAAGCACACAAGCAAATAGTGTGAACTGGAAATCAGCTTCATTTTGGCATAAGCAAGGAGTAAAGAGAATAGTACTTGCTAGAGAGCTTTCTATGAAAGAAATTACTGAATTAAGAGAGAAATTGCCTGAAAGCTGTGAAATTGAGGCTTTTGTTCATGGTTCTATGTGCATGGCATACTCAGGAAGATGTCTAATTTCTAACTATATGACAGGAAGAGACTCTAATAGAGGACAATGTGCTCAACCATGTAGATATAAATATTACCTAGTTGAAGAAAAAAGGCCTGGAGAATACTTCCCAGTACTTGAGGATGATAAGGGTGCGTACATAATGAATTCAAAGGATTTATGTATGATTGAATATATTCCTGAATTAATTAAAGCTGGTATTACTTCATTTAAAATTGAAGGCAGAATGAAAAGCTCTTACTATGTTGCTGCAATAGTTAAAGCCTATAGAGAAGCAGTAGATGCTTATTTAGAGAACCCAGCTGAATATAAATTTGAAAGAAAGTGGCTAGATACAGCAAAGAAGGTTAGTCATAGACAGTATCATACTGGTTTTTATTTTGGCGAAAAAGAAAAACAGGTTTATAGCTTTTCTTCCTATGTTAGGGATTATGATATAGTAGGAGTAGTTAAAAGCTATGATAAAGAAAAAGGAATGGCAGTAATAGAACAAAGAAATAAGGTTTTTGAAGGAGATAAAGTGGAAATTTTAACTCCAATTGGGGATGCGAAAGAAATCACGCTAACAGATATGAGAGATCTTCAAGGAAATAAGATTGATGCTGCACCTCAAGCGCAAATGATTTTTACAATAAAAGTAGCAGAAGAATTAAAAGAAGACGATATGATAATCAAAGGTAGGGAGGAATAATCTATGAAACGTCCAATACTAATTGGAATTGCTGGTGGAACTGGATCAGGTAAAAGTACTATATCTAAGGAAATATATAAAAAATTTGATGAATCATGTATAGCTATGGTTGAGCAGGACTCATACTATAAAGATCAAAGTGATTTATCTTTTGAAGAGAGAACAAAAACAAACTATGATCATCCTGATGCCTTTGATACTCCACTTCTTGTGGAGCACTTAAAGAAATTGCTATCTGGACAAGCGATAGATAAACCTATCTATGATTTTGAGGTTCATAATAGAAAAGAAGAAACTATCTTTGTTGAAGCAAAAGACATAATTATGTTAGAAGGAATTCTTATTCTTCAAGAACCAGAGCTTAGAGATTTAATGGATATAAAGATATATGTTGATACAGATGCAGATGTTAGAATAATCAGAAGATTAGTAAGAGATATAAATGAAAGAGGAAGAACTGTAGAATCAGTAATTAATCAATATTTAAATGTAGTTAGACCTATGCATATGCAGTTCATAGAGCCAAATAAAAGATATGCAGATATTATAATACCTGAAGGTGGGCATAATAGAGTTGCTATCGATTTAATTGTTGCTAATATAAAGCAGATTTTACAAAGAGCGGAATAGAAAATCATGGAATATAACACTTCACTTATGGCTATAATTTAGCTAAGGTGAGGTGTTTTTATTTTATGAATATTGAGAAGAATTTAAAAAGATATAGAATAGTTTATATAATTTTAGTAGCATTTTTTACACTATGTTATTTTAGGGTTCTTTATGCCCAAGTTATTAAAGGTGATGAGCGTAAAGCAATGGCTGAAAGGCAGTACCAATATATTAAAAACTTGGACGAACATAAATACTTATTACTAGATAGGAATGGAAAAAATCTCCTAGATTATTCTGTTAAGTACTACGCTGTAATTGATCAATTTATTTTTAATATGTTTAATAAAGAAAAAGATAATAAGGATCTATTACTGCTGAAGTATACTTTAAGGGAATATAATATAGAGTATAAAGTACCCGAAATAACTAACATGAGAACAAATAATGAATTAATATATGAAATTGGAAAAGAAACCTATGATAAGCTTAGAGAAATTAAAGGAGTTAAAGGTTTTTATACATATACCTATACTACAGTTAATAGGACTGACACCTGGAAGGTGGAAAATTTAATATCTAATATAAAAAATACTAGTGATGACTCTTTGAAAGATAGCAAGTCTTTAGAAATGCAGATATATAATAGAACAAAAGATAATGTGGCAGCAAAAGTTGTTTTTCAACGTGGACGAGATGAGTCAATTGTAAATGAAAGCAATATACTACCAGACTCAAATGTAAATGTAAGACTAACATTAGACAAAAATATTGAGGATAGTATTTATGAGGTACTAAATAGAGATACTTATTCAAAATATCAGCAGATAGGGGTAACTTTAATGGACAGCAAAAGTGGCAAAATATTGGCCATGACACAAAAAAACAATAGGCTTCCTAATGTTAATCTAGGAGCGGGGACAGAAAATGGGTTTGCGCCAGGCTCTATTTTTAAAACTATTGTCTTAGAAACAGCCTTCGACATGGGAAAGGTATCCTTAGCGCAGACCTATGATTGTGTAAAGCGTAAAGATTCATTATGTCAGCATAAGATTCATGGTACTATAAGTACAGAGGATGCATTTATTAAATCTTGTAATTATGCCTTTGAATCTATAGGGAATATAGTAGATTACAACAACTGCATTAAGATGGCAAAAGCACAAGGTCTTTATGATAAAGTATTAAACTTTAACTGTGAAGTAAAGGGAGATTATGAGGAAAGAGATAAGAAGACTGGGGCAGGTAGAGGTCTAGTAATTGGACAGAATATGAGAATAACTCCTGTGCAGGCATTAGCTATTGCAAATACAGTTGTAAATGGTGGGGTTTATGTTAAACCCTATATTATAGATAGCTATGTAGATGAAAATAACAAGGTGATAGAACAATTTTCAAAAGAAGAAAAGACAGTAATGAAAAAGACTACCGCTAATTTGGTGAAAAATGAAATGATTAAGGTAGTTACAAGAGGAACTGCCATTGCAGCTAAGATAAATGGAATAGAGGTCGGTGGTAAAACTGGCACAAGTCAGAGAAATGAGACATCATCAAGTGGAATTGAGGAAACCTTTAGTGATGGTTGGTTTATTGGATTTTTTAAAGTAAATAACAAATACTATACTATGGTTGTTTTTGTAAAGGACATAGATGTGAAGGATGAAGAGGCAGGTACTACTGCTGTTCCAGTTTTTAAGTCTGTAGTAGAAAACATAAAAAGATACTTATAAAAGAAATAAAAAAACTTTAGGAAAAATTTAATGAAAATTTTAGTGTACATGCACTTTTAAAAATACTAATCATATTATATTAATAAGCACTATTAGGAGGAACACCTGTGTTTTTCGTAGATTATTTAATTAATATGGTTGGTAGCATGACGCTAATTACTGCTTATATTACAAATGGAAATTCATTTCCTCAGCCATTAGATGAAAAAGAAGAGGAGTATTATTTAAGAAGATTTAAAGAGGGAGATTTACTGGCTAAGAGTATTCTAGTTGAAAGAAATTTAAGACTAGTAGCACATATTGTAAAGAAATATTCCTACCCTGGAAAAGATGTGGATGATCTTATCTCAATAGGTACAGTGGGGTTAATTAAAGCAATTGATTCCTTTGATTGCAATAAAGGAACAAGGCTCGCTACTTATGCTGCTCGTTGTATAGAAAATGAGATATTAATGTTAATAAGAAATAATAAAAAAACAAAGAGTGAAGTATATTTACAAGATCCCATTGGGATAGATAAAGAAGGTAATGAAATTTCACTAATGGATGTACTAAGTAGTGATGAAGACTCTATAATTGAAGTAGTTGAAAACAAAATCCAAATTAAAAAATTATATTCTAAGATTAACAGTAGTCTTGTTGGGAGAGAAAAATTAGTCATTGAAATGAGATATGGTTTAGTAGATGGAAAACCAAAAACACAAAGGGAAATCGCCAAAATATTATGTATTTCAAGATCCTACGTTTCAAGAATTGAAAAGAGGGCATTAAAGAAACTATATAAAGATCTAAACAATAATGTTTAAGTATTTTATTATAATGTTTACGGGATATGTAAAAAATATTAAATCCTTAAATTATAAATTTGGAGCTAATAATATACATTGGTTCCAAATTTATTTTTGTAATAAAATATTAAAGGAGAATAAAAATAAATGTAGAATATAAATTAGGGGGTGTTGCCTTGAAAAAATGTGGATTGCTAGGGAAAAACATACAATATTCTAAATCTCCTGATATACATAATAATTTTTATTTGGAAAATAATATAAAATTGAAATATGAGCTCTATGATTTTACGGAAGAGGAATTAAATAATTTTATTTTAAATTTACGTAAAAATGATATAATAGGATTTAATGTTACTATCCCATACAAAGAAACTATAATTAGGTATTTATCAGATATAGTTTATCCAGCTGATAGAATTAGGGCAGTGAATACAGTTTTAGTACTTAAGGATAAATTAATTGGGTATAATACAGATTATAATGGATTTATAAAAAGCTTAGAAGAAAATCAAGTAAGTGTAAAGGATAAAAATGCTCTTATTATAGGAAGTGGAGGTTCTGCCAAGTGTGTCTTTTATGCTTTGAAGGACCTAAACATAAAAGAAATAGATGTTCTTTCAAGAAATTATAGTAAAGCAATTAATTCTATGCCCATGGGTTGCAAGGTCATAACAAAAAATGGTACCATAGAGTTAGAAAAATATGATATAATTATAAACTGTACTCCTTTAGGAGGCGCTAATTTTCCTGATGAGACTCCTTTATGTGTAAAAGGAGTTAAAAAGGACACTGTAGTATATGATTTAAATTACACACCTGAAAAAACAAAGTTTTTATTACAGGCAGAAAAGTTTGGTGCTAAAATAATAAATGGTAAAGCTATGTTAAAATATCAAGCATACTACGCAATTGATATATGGATTACAGAAAATTATACGAGGGGGAATAAATAATGAGAAATCTTAATAAACTATTGGAAATTACATTGAAAGAAAAGGCTTCAGATTTACATTTAACTGTGGCCGTTGCTCCTACTATCAGAGTAAATGGGACTTTAGTTCAATTAGGTGATGAAAAATTAATGCCTGATGAAACCGAAGAATATGCAAAGGAGATATTAGGTGACTTATATGAAGAGTATGTTCTTAAAGGAGAAATGGATATATCATATTCTTTAGTTGGTCTTGGAAGATTTAGAGCAAATGTTTTCAAACAAAGGGGAAGCACAGCAATTGCCTTAAGAGTTGTTGGAATGAAAATACCTACTTTAAATGATTTGAACTTTCCACCAGTTCTTAAAGAATTGACAGAGAGACAAAGAGGATTGATTCTTGTAACTGGACCTACGGGAAGTGGTAAAAGTACAACTCTTGCTGCTATGATTAATGAAATAAATGCTTCTAGAGCTGATCATATAGTTACATTAGAAGATCCTATAGAATATTTACATAAACACAATAAATCCATTATTAATCAAAGAGAAATTGGAAAAGATAGTTTGAGCTATCAAAATGCTTTAAGAGCAGTATTAAGAGAGGATCCAGATGTTATTCTAGTAGGTGAAATGAGAGATATTGAAACTATTTCTATTGCTATCACAGCAGCTGAAACTGGACATTTAGTATTATCAACATTGCATACTATTGGTGCTGCAAAGACCATTGATAGAATAATAGACGTTTTCCCTCCATATCAACAGCAGCAGATACGAGTACAATTGGCAGCTGTTATTCAAGGTGTTATTTCTCAACAATTACTTCCTACAAGCAATGAAAGGGGAAGAGTTGCAGCTTTAGAAATAATGATGGCTACTCCTGCTATTCAAAATTTAATTCGTGAGGGTAAAAGCCATCAAATAGAGTCTAGTGTACAAACAGGCGGAAAATATGGTATGAAGACAATGGATATGGCTATAGCTGAGTTATATAAGAAGGGTTATATTTCTCAAGAAACAGCATTTACATATTCTGTAGATAAAGAAATACTAAGCAAGATGTTGTCACTTTAGTAAATTAAGGATCTGCAAAGCGGGTCCTTAATTTTTCATGAGGTTTTATAAAAAATTTAGTATAATTATAAATATTGATATATAGAAAAAAAATCAACTAATTCTTTAAAAACTATAGTAATTCCTCATAAATTGTGCTAAAATATCTGTGAACTAGGGGGGATATACAGTGGAAATTATAAAAACTATAACACAGTTTAGTACCCAAGTATTAACTAATGTTATCTTCGTTATATCAATGTATTACTTATGCATATCTTTTTTCGGAATATGGAGAATTAAAGACAAGAGGGTATTTGCACCAAAAAATAGCTTTGCTTTGATTGTAGCTGCTCATAATGAGGAAGCAGTAATACAAGATATTATTGTAAGTTTGCAAAGACTAGATTATCCTAAAGAATTATATGATATATTTGTAATAGCTGACAACTGTACTGATAAAACAGCTGAAAAGGCTAGAGAAAAGGGTGCTTTTGTTTACGAGAGAGTAAACAAGGATCAAAGAGGTAAAGGTTACGCATTAGAGTGGATGTTTAAAAAGCTTTTTGAAATGGAAAAGCAATATGATGCGGTTGTTATATTTGATGCAGATAATTTAGCCTCACGTAATTTCTTAACAGAAATTAATAAGAAGATGTGTGAAGGATATAAGGTTGTACAAGGTTTCTTGGATAGTAAAAATCCTGAGGATACATGGATAACTGGAAGCTATTCTATAGCATTCTGGACTAATAATAGAATGTTTCAGCTCGCTAGACATAACGTAGGATTATCTAACCAATTAGGGGGAACGGGTTTTGCAATAAGCACTGAAACCCTAAAAGAGATTGGATGGGGTGCTACTTGTCTTACAGAGGATTTAGAGTTTACTTGCAAGTTAATAATGAATGGACATAAAGTAGGTTGGGCTCATGATGCTGTTATGTATGATGAAAAACCTTTAACCTTAGCGCAATCTTGGAAACAAAGAAAAAGATGGATGCAAGGCTTTGCAGATGTTGCTGGCAGATACTTTTTCAAGCTTATGAAGATTGCTATTAAGGAACGAAGCTTTGTTGCCTTAGACTGTGCTTTGTATACAATACAACCTGTTGTAATTATTTTAGTAGGAATTTCAGGATTAGTATCTGTAACAAGACAAGTATTAGGTATATATAATTCTATATTTAACTTTATGACCAATATGAATAATGTAGTTTATACACTAGATATTAATTTAGTTAAAATCGGAGTAATACTATTACTAGTTTTAAATTTCATATATACACCATTTATACTTGTACTTGAAAAGAAATTTAACTTTAAGGTATTCTTGTATTATCTAATATATCCTATATACACAGTTACTTGGTTGCCTATATCAATACAGGGTATAATAGATAGAGACAAAAAAGAATGGTCACATACACTACATACAAGGAGTGTAAATATTACTGACTTAGAGAAAGTTAATTAGTGTTATAAATTTAATAGAAAAAGAGCGTTGTTTAACAAACTATGCTCTTTTTCTATTAAATAAGGTATTTTTTACATATATGGTAAAATTAAAAAGAACTCTCAATTTTTATAAAAAATTCTCTGTTTTTTTATTACAAAAATAAAAAACTTATTTATTTTTTTATAAATATCACAAAAATAAGAGGAAATTAAACTTTTTTGTTGAATATAATATTTTGTGAAGTTCTCTTTATAAAGGGGGGAAGTGGCTTAATGAGTGGATATATAGTTGGAATTGATATTGGTTCATCTAAAGTTTGTGCAGCCTTAGGGAAATGTGACAGACATGGGGAGCTTCAAATCTTGGGAATAACGTCTGTTATCTGCAATGGTTTAAAAAAAGGAATTGTAGTTGATATAGATAGTACATCTGAAGCCATTAAAAATTGTATTACACAATTGGAAAGAATGGCAGATATTCAGATAAACAGCGCATATATATCAATACCAGGAGGAATCTGTGAACTTACAAACAGTACTGGTATTATTGCTATCTCATCAGAAGACAGAGAAATAAAAATTAATGATATTGATAGGGTTCATAAAGCAGCAAAAGTAATACCAATCTCTTCTGAGAAGCAAATAATTGGTATTATACCTGAACACTATACAGTTGATGGATATACTAATGTGAAGGATCCCTTAGGAATGTCTGGTATAAGACTTGAAGTCGACGCAAAAATAATCATTTCACAATCAACAGTTATTAATAATCTCTGTAAAAGTGTTAATAAAGCTGGTATTAAGGTTGAAGGAATTGTTCTACAACCGGCAGCTGTTTCCCAGGTGGTATTAAAAAGAGAAGAGAGATTAATGGGAACAGCATTAATTGACATAGGTGCAGAAACGATAGATATAGCTGTTTATAAAGGTGAAAACTTAGTACATACAACCATGATACCATTAGGTGGTAATAGTATTACTAATGATATAGCTATTTGTCTCAAGGTTCCCTATTCTAGTGCAGAAAAGTTAAAAGTGAAACATAATTGCACTATAAAAAATAATCCAGGGATAAAAGAGAAAATAAAGGTTTCTGATTCTTATAATCATGAAATAGAAGTAGACGGCACCATTCTTTTTGAAGTAATTCAAGCTAGACTAGAAGAATTATTAGTGCTAATCAAAAAGGCTCTAATTAAGAGTGGCTTATATGAAGATATTTCAGGAGTTGTGATGATAGGTGGAGGCCTATCACTATTTACTAATATTTGTGATTTAAGTATGGAAATTTTAAATAAGCCTGTAAGAATAGGCAAACCAGAGTTTACTGGTGCTGATAATCCTGTTTATTCCGTAGTTTGCGGTATTGTAAAGGATAGAGCTGAAAATGTTAAGGATTTAAACCTTAATAACAATCATGAAAAGGTTGCTCAAATTAATAAGCAATCAATTAATGAAGAAGCCTATGATAGTGATGAAGATGAAAAGCAAGTTGGTTTTATAACAAAGATTAAAGATTTTTTTACAGATTTTTTCTAAAGAGGAGGTTTTATTGTGCTAGATTTTGATGTTGATGTTCAACAATTTGCTCAAATAAAAGTAATAGGTTGTGGTGGCGGTGGAAATAACGCCGTAAATAGAATGATAGCAAGTGGTCTTAAAAATGTTGAATTTATTGCTGTAAATACAGATAAGCAAGCTTTAATGTTATCACAAGCTACTCAAAAAATTCAAATAGGTGATAAATTAACAAAGGGTTTAGGAGCTGGAGCTAATCCTGAAATTGGCCAAAAGGCAGCTGAAGAAAGTAAGGAAGAAATCGCTCAAGCAATAAAAGGCGCAGATATGGTATTCATTACTGCTGGAATGGGTGGTGGAACAGGAACAGGTGCTGCACCGGTTATTGCTTCCATAGCTAAATCAATGGGAATACTTACTGTAGGGGTTGTTACAAAGCCTTTCCCATTTGAAGGAAGGAAAAGAATGCTTCACGCTGAGCAAGGAACTAAGTCCCTAAAAGATAGTGTTGATACACTAGTAACAATTCCAAATGAAAGATTATTATCTATAGTAGACAAGAAGACTACATTAGTAGAATCCTTTAGATATGCTGATGATGTTTTAAGACAAGGTGTACAAGGTATTTCTGACTTAATTACAATACCAGGTCTTGTTAACTTAGACTTTGCTGACGTTAGAACTGTTATGATCGATAAAGGCTTAGCACATATGGGCGTAGGTAGAGGCAAGGGCGATAACAGAGCTCAAGAGGCAGCTAGACAAGCTATTTCAAGCCCATTACTTGAGACTTCTATTGTAGGAGCTACTGGAGTATTATTAAATATTACTGGTGGTACAGATTTAGGACTATTAGAAATTAATGAGGCAGCTGAAATAGTTCAACAGGCTGCAGATCCAGATGCTAATATTATCTTTGGTGCTGTTATAGACGAGAGTTTAAAAGATGAAATTAGTATTACTGTAATTGCAACAGGCTTTGAAAATGATAAAGTTCAATCTCCAAGTACGGATGTTGAAAAAAACAAATTACCAAACGATAGAGCAGAAGTAGCTGCTACAGATAATGGTGATTATAACGAAGATGACATTGAGATTCCTGCATTTTTAAGAAGAAAGAAAAGATAAAATTTTATAATACAAACTAAAGCAATTGGAAATGAGAATTTTCAATTGCTTTTTATTTTATCAAGGATTTTTTAAGATGAAATATTATGGTGGATAGTGGCAATTTTTAAGGAATAAAAAAATATTTTGATAATAAGAAATGACAAAATTTTGTAATAAATAGTTATATAATAATTTTAAAGGAGGAGAGGAGAGTGGATGTATATATAGATATAGTACTATTAATAAATTTTATTTCAAATTTTTTCTTACTATATATTACTTCGCAGATAATGAAAATGAAGGTAAAGATGAAATACTATTGTTTGGGTGCATTTATTGGAAGTCTATATGTAATAGTTTTATTTTATCCAAGCCTTAGATGGCTCACAACTATACCTTTTAAATTGTTTTCTGCATTCGTAATAATTGCTATTACATTCAGGAGAAAAGAACTTCTCTTTCTAATTAAGACTACAATTATATATATATTAAGCTCATTTTTACTTGCTGGGGTTTGCCTTTGGATGGATATTAATAATAAACCCTTTAGCATTCTAGGATATAAGATTGGTTGTACTTATAAAGAGTTAATGTTAGCTTTAATGATTATATATATTGTAATTCATAGAATTGTAACCTTTGTTATGGATAGGATAGATTTAAATAATTTGATTTATGACGTAAAAATCATAACTAAAGGTTCTAACCTTGATATTAAGGCATTTTTAGATACTGGAAACGAGCTTAGGGAGCCTGTAACAAATTTACCTGTAATAGTGGTAGATAAAAATGCTTTAAAAAATATAAGAATGGAAAGTTATGATAAGTTGTTAATTCCTTATGAGGTTATTTCAGGAGGTGGAGGAAATCTTCAAGGGTTTAAACCTGATTACATAGAAATAAAGCGTAAGGGTAAGGCGGAAAGAAGAGAGGTTATAGTGGCATTTAGTGATGTTTCGTTTTGTGGAGTTAAGGAATATGAGGGATTATTGTCTAGAGGAATTATTTAGAGTGGAGGTAAGTTATGTTCAAAATTAAAGTGTTATTAAACAGAATTCTTGTTAAGTTTAAAATTTTTGCTAGGAAGGTTTATTACATAGGCGGTAATGATGCATTGCCACCGCCCCTTAGCAAAGAGGAAGAAGATGACCTTGTAGCAAGATTAGTTGCAGGTGATGAAAGTGTTAGGTCCATATTAATAGAACGTAACTTAAGATTAGTTGTTTATATTGCAAGAAAATTTGAAAATACAGGAGTAAATGTAGAGGATTTGATTTCTGTTGGTACAATAGGACTTATTAAGGCAGTAAATACTTTTGATCCTAATAAGAAAATTAAACTAGCAACATATGCTTCAAGATGCATTGAAAATGAAATATTAATGTATTTAAGAAGAAATAGTAAGGTGAAGGCTGAAATATCTTTTTATGAGCCTTTAAACATAGATTGGGATGGCAATGAATTGTTATTGTCCGACATCTTAGGTACAGAAAATGACGTGGTGTATAATTTGATTGAGGACGAAGTTGATAGGCAGCTATTAATTGTTGCTATGAAAAAGCTCAGCAACAGAGAAAAAGAAATTGTTCAGTTGCGTTTTGGATTAAACGGACTGGGAGAAAAAACCCAAAAGGAAGTAGCAGATATGTTAGGAATTTCCCAATCCTATATATCTAGGTTAGAAAAAAGAATAATTAGGAGATTAAAAAAAGAAATAAATAAAATGTTATGAGATTCTTTTAAGTATAAAATATTGCCTTTCAGGAGATAATTAAAATGCTATTACTCTGAAGGGGCTGAAGTTTTATGATGATTAATAAAGTAGAAATTTGTGGTGTGAACACAGCAAAACTTCCAGTTTTAAAAGAAAGTGAAATGAGACAGTTATTAATGTCAATGAAAAAAGGAGATAATGAATGCCGAGAAAAATTTATTAGAGGAAATCTAAGATTGGTGCTAAGCGTAATACAAAGATTTAATAATAGAGGAGAAAATGTTGATGATCTTTTTCAAGTAGGATGCATAGGATTAATTAAAGCAATCGACAATTTTGACTTGGCACAGAATGTAAAATTTTCTACATACGCAGTTCCAATGATTATAGGAGAAATTAGAAGATATTTAAGGGATAATAATTCTATAAGAGTCAGCAGGTCTCTTAGGGATATTGCTTATAGGGCACTTCAAATAAGAGATAAACTTGTAGGAGAAAATAATAAAGAGCCAACTATTTCACAAATAGCTAAAGAGCTGAAAGTTCCAAGAGAAGAAGTTGTTTTTGCCCTTGACGCTATTCAAGATCCAGTATCCTTGTTTGAACCAATTTATCATGATGGTGGGGATGCAATTTATGTAATGGATCAAATTAGTGATAATAAGAATTTAGATGATAGCTGGCTTGAAAACATTTCTATTAAAGAAGCTATGAAGAAGCTAAATGATAGGGAAAAACTTATACTTACATTAAGATTTTTCGATGGTAGAACACAAATGGAGGTTGCCGACGAAATAGGTATCTCACAAGCTCAGGTTTCTCGATTAGAAAAAACTGCATTAAGACATATGAGAAAATATATTTAGAGCCTTTTAGGCTCTTTTTTATAAAAAAATATATTGCCTTTAGCTTTTTTATATGAAAATATATATAGGGCCTAAAGGCTCTTTTATATTTTAGTAATCATAGTATTTTCTATAGTATCATATAATTTAATGTAATATTTATATAGTAGGGGGGAAAGGTATGGAACTACCAATGTATACCTTAGGCAGTCTTAAAATGATGGAAGTTATTGATATTAAAACAGGTACAAAGCTTGGATATATCAAAGATATTATAATTGATTTATCGAATTATAGAATAGAATCTATTGTGCTGCCTTCAAAAAAAGTAACATGGTTTGGTAAAAATAATGATTTAGAGTTACCTTGGGAACGAATAAAAAAGATAGGTGTTGATGTTATTTTAGTAGATGGATCAGATTTGATAATAGATATGAAACAATAGTAGAAATTTATGAAAAAAAGTGTATAATGTATTATATGAAATATAAAAGATATCTTTGTAAACTTATTACATATTTACGTACATTATAATTTAAGGCAAAGGGCGTGAAGAAGATGAAGTGTCCATATTGCGGCTATGAAGAAAGTAAAGTTGTTGATTCAAGGTCAACTGAAGATAATATGGCTATTAGAAGAAGAAGAGAATGTTTAACCTGTGCTAAGAGGTATACTACATATGAAAAAATTGAAGATATACCTATCTTAGTAATAAAAAAAGATTTAAGCAGGGAGTATTTTGATAAGAGCAAAATTATTAATGGAGTGATAAAGGCTTGTCAGAAGAGACCGGTTTCTAGGGCACAAATTGAAATTATTGCTGATGAAGTAGAAAAACAGCTAAGTAATCAGATGTTAGCAGAAGTGAAGTCAGAGTATATTGGGGAAATGA
>Ga0316601_100000787_pt1 | contig 14570 bp, 15 predicted proteins | sample OWC_soil_day5_no_FD_207663 | JGI IMG/M metagenome (GOLD analysis project Ga0316601, IMG submission 207663) | Wetland soil microbial communities from Old Woman Creek delta, Ohio, United States - OWC_soil_day5_noCT | ecosystem: Environmental > Terrestrial > Soil > Wetlands | place: USA: Ohio... | reverse complement strand
GTTTGAACTTCAGGAAGGACACTCGGCTCCGCCACATCACCCCCGCAATCTGCGCATATTCATCCTTCAGCGTGAAATAGAGATGTCCGGAGGAGTGCTGCTTGAAATTCGACAGTTCTCCGACCACCGCCAGCGAAGGGAATTCCAGCTCCAGCGACTGCTTGATCTTCTGCGTGATTGCGGATACTGTGAATGGTGTCTGTTCTGCCATGCTGTCCGGTCCGCCGTTGTAGGGTGCGACGAATTCACCTCAGTGTCGATGGGAAACGATGTCGCCCAATATAGGAAATTCCCGGACAAACGGCATAGTTGAAATGAAGAAGGAAAGAGCGTATATTTGTCGCCATGAATATCGATGTTCTCGCCATAGGTGCACATCCGGACGACATTGAGTTGTCGTGCGGCGGCACCATCATCAAGCTGGTCCGCCAGGGCCGGCGTGTCGGCATCGTGGATGTGACGCAGGGTGAACTCGGGACACGGGGATCGCGCGAAATCCGAGCCGAGGAGGCCCGGGCGGCCGCAGAGGTCATGGGAATCCACTTCCGCACGAACCTGGCCATACCCGACGGCAACATTGACAAGACCCCGGAGTACGTGCTCCGGCTCGTCACCGTGATCCGCTCGGTCCGGCCACAGGTGCTGCTGATCCCCCACTCCATCGACCGCCACCCGGACCACGAGAGCACACACGCCCTCTGCCGCAAGGCCTGGTTCGATTCCGGACTGCGGCGGATCGAGACGACGGAGAACGGTCAGCCCCAGGAAGCATTCCGTCCCCGAGCGGTCTACCACTACATGCAGTGGCATCAGTTCGAGCCGTCGTTCATCGTGGATGTCACCGAGACCTACGATGTCCGCGTTGCAGCAATGCGCGCCTACCGCTCGCAATTCTATGATCCACAGAGTGATGAACCGGGGACGATACTGAGCACGCCCGAATTCATCGAGTCGATCCGCACGCGGCTCGAATACTACGGAAACAAGATCGGAAAGAAGTACGGCGAGCCCTTCTACTCGCTCACGCCGATTGCCATACCGGATCTGTTCACTCTCAATACTTGAGATGCCGCCGCTCCATCCACTCTTCGTTCATTTCCCCGTTGCCCTCCTGACGGCTGGGTTCTTCGCGGACGTTTTCGCAGTAGTGTTCCGGAGGGCATCTGCTGCTCAGAAAGTGGGATGGTGGAATCTGGTGTTGGGCACGGCAGGACTTGTTGCTGCGGTGCTCAGCGGTCTCGTGGTAAAAGCATGGTGGCAACAAGCGGCCTGCTGCCGGGGAATGGACTTTCCGCCACGGGTGCGAGTGGGCCAGGAATGGATTCCGCGGCATCGGTTGCTTCACGCGGTCTGTCTCCCCAGGCGCTCAACACGCTTGCGATTCACGAGCAGCTGGCCTTTGTGACCATTGTCGCGTTTCTGCTTCTTCTCTACTGGCGAATCAGGAACAAGACCGTGATCCCGCCGGCATCACCGCGTCTCTATCTCCTTCTGTCCGGCGCCTGCATCGTTCTGCTCTGGTGCACCGCCTGGTTCGGCGGCGAGCTTGTGTACCTGTTCGGCGTCGGGGTTCTCGGGGGCGCCGCTCCGTAGGCCAGCCGATCTTCTTTCCCTTCCAGCCGCCTCTTCTCCTCTCCGCACGATCGTCACCCCGAATCCGACCAGCAGGACAATCACACCTGCCCAGACGAGATTGATGAGCGGTTTCACGCTCGCTTCGACAACAAGTGTGTCGGTGCTGACTCCTGCCGTTCCTCCCTGCGACGCGGGTTCCTCGAGGCCGAGCGGAGCAAGGTAGAAATCCTTGAGATAAAGGTTGGCGATATCCGGATGCCGCATCACTCCCTCGTTGTAGGTGCTGAAATACATCACCGGCGCAAGGTGGAACGACTGGCCATCCTTTTCCACAAGCACATTGAACGCGTGCCGTTCCCCTTCCAGGACATCGTATCCCGTATATGTCAGCCGGTATCCGAGGGTTTCCACCGGCGTTCCCTGCGGGAGCGAGACCGTCTGGGTGCCATCATATTCAGACGACGCGATAAACCCGAAGAACAACAGCGTGACGCCGATATGCGCAATTGCCCCGCCCGCAAGTTTTGGATTTCCCTTCACGATGGTCCATCCGACCTGCAGGTTAACGAAGAGCGCGAACGCGGCAGCAAACAGAAACGCCAGGAGCATGACGCTGTGGACACCCATCGCCACGAAGACGGGCAGGGCAACAAGCGCAAGGATGAGAGGAGGTGCAAGGGCACGGCGGAATGCCTTCCTGTCCGACCGCGTCCACCAGAGCAACTGTCCGAACCCCATGAGCAATCCCATTGCGATTCCGAGGGGAAGCGTGGTTGTGGCATAGTAGCTGATATCCACCGCACTTTTCTTCCCGTACAACAGGTCGCTGATGATCGGCGAGGAAGTCCCAACGATGACGAAGAGCGCAACGAACACAAGTGCAGCCGAGCCCAGAAAGAGTGCGAACTCCCGGGAGTAGTAATCATGTTTTGCCGGCCGGCGGGGTATCTCTTTCCACCGCCGCACGAAGAGGATGACAGGTGCGACAACGGCGATCAGCATCATCACCACGAGCAGCCAGTACGCCCACATCCCGGGATCCACGAACGAGTGCACAGAGGTGTCACCCAGCACACCGCTCCGTGTAAGAAAGGTCGAGTAGAGGACCAGGATGAAGCAGAGCATGCCGAACACGAGGTTTGTCCGTGCGAACGCACCGCTCTTGCGTTGCGACATAATGGTATGCATGGCCGCCACCCCGATCAGCCAGGGAACGAGCGAGGAATTCTCGACAGGATCCCATGCCCAGTACCCGCCCCAGCCGAGCGTCTCATATGCCCAGAACCCGCCCATCATGATTCCCATTCCGAGCACGAAGAGACCAAAAACAATCCACGGGGTCGCGGGTTTGAACCAGTAATCGTAGTCGCGCTTCAACAGCGCGGCCATGGCATATGCATACGGCACCCCCATCGCGGCAAAACCGCTGAAGAGCACCTGCGGATGAATCACCATCCAGTAGTTCTGCAGAAGCGGATTGAGCCCCCGGCCGTCGGCAGGCATAAAACCCGGCTGAACTTCACCGGCGAAGCTCTCCCAAACGTACAGAAACGGATTCTTCACGAGCAGCAGGAGCAGGAGCATCAGCTCGATCCCCGTGAATACGCTCATCACCTGTGCTTCGTAGCCGTACCGGGACGCATGACGCATCAGGAACACGCCGATCAGGGCGGTGAACAGCGCCCACAGAAGAAAACTCCCCTCCTGTCCGGCATAGAACGTCGAGATGAGCAGCGGCGTTGAGAGGGCCCGGGAGCTGTAACTCCAGACGTAGGTGTACTGGAACTGATGGGTGAGTATTGCGTAGAGAAGGGTTGCGGAACTCAGGATGACGGCGACGACGGTGCTGTGATACATCGCCCGTCCGACAAACAGTGACCGGTCGGTTCCTTTCCGGTGGTGCTGCGCATATCCCAGCAGGGAGACTACGGCAGACACGAAGGCGATCTTCAGAAGGATTCCGCCGATCATACAGACTCCTGAATTGTAGAGAACAGATGAGATTGCATCAACTCATGGCCCCTGCACGGCGGCCGGCCAGTCATTGGCAGCCGCGTCAGCCCCGTGAACCAGTGCCGCCCGAGGGGGCGGCGTCATTCACGATGGTTTCCCGGTGACTTCCGTGGATTGCGCCTCATACTTGGACGGGCATTTAGTCAGAACTTCGGTGGCGTGGAAATATCCGTCGGGCGTGAACTTTCCTTTTGCCACGACGCTTGTTGCCATCTCGAAGTTATTCGGGGCCGCACCCTCCAGGATGACCCTGCACTCCCGCCCGGCATCGTCGATGAGGTAGAACGAGAACTGGCTTGTGGCTGTATTGAAACTGGATTCCCTATCCCGGTTCCAGGCGCCCTTGAGCTGGACCTTCTTGTTCTTTGCCATTGCACCGGCAATATCGGTGTACTCCACGTTGCTGTCGAGAAACGAATAGGCACCGAACCCCAGAAAGAGCAGCACGATGATGGAGCCCACGACAATCTTGACATTCATCTCCAGGTCCTCCCTGCTATGACTCGCGATCTGTTTCTTTTTCGAGTTTACGAATTCTTCCCTCGAGGCGGAACAGGTAGGCGAACAGGCCCAGCCAGATCCCGACGACAATAATCATGACGATGTACAGCTGGTGCTCGGCAAGAAACTCCACGGCTATCCTTTCAACTGATGGCGGTACTCGAGTCGTGCGGCACGCACCCGCAGGTTGAACATCCAGATAAAGAGGAGCGTGAACGCGATCAGCGATGCAAAGAAGACCACCCGCATGTTCAGGGACATCTTGAAGTCGATCACGGGGCCGGCCCCGTCAGGATCACCCTTCGCCCCCGGATGGAGGCCTGTCATGATGCGGGGCATGATGAAGATGAAAAAGGGAACCGTGACCGCCGCGATGATGGAATACACGGACGACAACGTCGCACGCTTCTCCTCCACTTCAACGGCCGAGCGGAGCGAGAAGTAGGCGCCGTAGATCAGCAGCAGCACAAAGATCGACGTCTCCCGGGGATCCCAGTTCCAGAACGATCCCCAGTTGAATTTCGCCCAGATGGCCCCCGTGACGGTCGCCAGGATGCAGAAGAGCAGACCGAGGCCGGCGGCAGACGAGGAACGAAGGTCGTCCATCATGTCCCGCTTCCTGAGGTAGCGGATGCCATAGAACATGCTCGTTACAAACGCCATCACGCTCAGCCACGCCGTCGGGACGTGGAAGAAAATGATCCGGGCCTTTTCCTCGAGTCCGGGGATCAGAGGAAATTCGTACCAGGATTGAGGCTGTGATACAATGGGAGGGACAAATGCCGCGACAATGACAAGTGTCAGCAACACACCGAGCGTACCTCGTAACAGCATGCGATCAGTCTTTCCAGATGTACTCAAAGAGCAGATACGATGTCGTCGTCACGACAACAATATACGAAATCAGGATCTGAAATTCACCCACGGCATCGCCCCACGAAGCCCCCTCCGAAGCCATCCGCGTGCCACTGATGACCGTCATAAGGAGCGGTAACAGGATAGGAAACGACAAAACCGGGTAAAGGGTTCCCTTGGTATTGGCCCGGGCGATAATCGCAGCGATGATCGTTGATGCTGAGGCAAGCCCGATGCTTCCCAATGCGATGATTCCGACAAAGAGGCCGGTGGAGCGGATGACGAAACCCTCGATGAGCAGTGCGTACAGGACCACGGTAAGGAGCGTCAGTCCTGCACCGAGCACCAGATTAAACAGCAGCTTGCCAAAGTACACGGCGCTGGGTGGAGCCTGGAGCTGCACGGTCATCGCCGTCCCCCGCTCTTCCTCCATCACGAACGTTCGGGAGAGCCCGGACATGGCAGCGAAGAAGAGCACGACCCAGAGCATCCCTGCCAGCACCTCCGGTGAAGCTGGTTCGCTTCCGAGCGAAAACAGGATCATGGCGATGGTCGTGATGACGAACATCCCCAGGGCGCTGATGGCATAGCGCGTCCGCAATTCGGAGTGCCAGTCCTTGAGGAAGACCGCCACCGTCGCACGCACCCACCGTGTGCTGTATCGCTCAGCGCTGGTCATTCAGGTTCACCTCGGTGTCCCACCGTTCGATGTCCGTGCGATCGTTTGTGGCCACAATCAGGATCCCCTCTCTGCGTTGGTCGTCCATGACCGAGCGGACGATGGCAGCGCCCTCCGCATCCAGATTGGACATCGGTTCGTCCAGCACCAGAACTGCAGGGCGGTGCACGAGCGCCATCGCATATTTCAGGCGCTGCTTCATTCCCGAAGAGAAACCCCGTACGGGATCCTGGCGTTTCGGATCGAGCGCCACACGATCAAGCATTGCCCGGTTCGCCGTCTCGTCGGAGCGGTACCCCCTCAGTGTCATGCTCAGATGCAGGTTCTCCAGCGCCGAGAATTCTTCATAGACCTGGAGGTATGGTGCGACCAGACCGATTCTTGCCTTGCGCGCAAACTGATCACGCGCGCCATCGCCGTCGATCGTGACCGTTCCTGCTGTGGGCGTGAGCACTCCACAAAGGATCTTCACCAGCGTGGACTTTCCGGATCCGTTGCGTCCGGCAATGAGCAACGCACTCCTCTCCCCCACCGTGAACGAGATCTGGGAGAAGATCGTCCTTCGATTGAACACCTGGCGCAACGCCGTAGCCTGGATGGTCAGACCCATGTCACTGCCTCACCAGAGCGATCTTGCCGCGGACCCGGCGGTCCGCCAGTTCCAGCACATAAACGTACACACCGCTCGGAACCGTACGGCCGTTATTGTCCTTGCCGTCCCAGAAGAACATCTGCCTGTCCAGATACAGGCTCGAGAGCGCGCTCGGAGACGTGTACACCAGGTCCATGCCGGCAGAATAGATGGTGAGCGTGCCGCGAACCTGGTCCTCCGTCTTGATGGGGAGGCACAGGCGCGCGTGCAGACCCGGACGGAATGGATTCGGGAACGACCGGCCTTCTGCGAGCGCATCGGGGTCATAGTTGGGACGAACCGTATCACCGACAACATACCAGGTCGTCCATGCGGAAATATCCGGGACGTCGAGCAACGCATAGATGCCGAGGGGGGTGAGGCGATAGGATGCGTCTGCCTGCGACGATTTGAAATGATACGTGTACGGCCGGCTCGGCGGAGACGCAGATCCGGCTCCCGCCAGATCCATATTATTGAGGATCACCGTCATGGTGTCGGAGTTCCGCATGATCTGGTAGTACCGGGAGCCGAGCGCAGCCAGACTGCCGCTGAGATCCCGGCCTGGCGGCACATAGTCAATCGGCACCTGCACCATCGAAGGATAGTCCGCGCCATCGGGGTAGTACTGTGCCGGATCGCTGCGCGCACCGGTGAAGAGATTCCAGAGTGTCCACTCGGCAAACGCCGTGCTGAAGTCCACCCCCCGCGACCGCAATGCATTGTCAATGGCCTGAAGCGGCGGTGCATTCCGGATCTGCTCCCAGCACAGCCGCATCATGTCCTGCCCGTACTTCTTGCTGATGTAGTGTCCCCACACACTGCGGCTGTACATGATGAGATCATTCGAGGAGAACGGCTTGTCGGGTTGGCGGAAATGCCCGCTGTAGCTGCCAAGGTAGTTCAGATAGTCATCCACGTCAGGGTAGACGACGTCTTCCATCCATGTCGATGTGATCTCATAAAAGAACGCATGATCGGTCCAGTAGCCGTAGTTGCCGATCTGCAGTGCATGATGGAGTTCGTGCGCGAGCGTAACGCGGAGTCCGGGCAGTCCGCGGTTCCTGGTTGGCCGGACGAACGTGAAATCGTTGTCGATCGTGATGAACGATGTCGCGGTGCCTCCCTCGAACGGCCAGGAGTCGGGTGTGGTATATCCGTACATGGACCCGAGTTCCATGACGATGATATCGTACTCCGGTCCCCCGCCGAGTGTCCCATCACCGATCAGCGGGCCGTACCCGAGTGTCATGGATTCGAACGGGTGGACAAAGTCGAGATACGCAAAGAGAGAGTCCACGTAGGCCAACGCGCTCCCGGGGATCTGCACCCCCGTCTGATCGAGCAGTGCCGGGGCGTGGATACCGGATGTGTCGAAGTGGACGCGGAACGCGCCGCGCTGGACGCTCGTCTGCATCACGGGTCGGGCCAGGACCCGAGCGGCGGATTGCAGCAGTTCTCCGCTCGCCGTATGCCGGATGCCGAGCGCATGAAACACTCCAGGGAGGCCGCACTTCACCGGTTCGCCTTCAGGGGGCAGGATTCCGGCATCATCCAGGAGACGCACCATCGCAGCGCTGGTCGGCGACTCATGCGTATCCTGCGAGAGGCCTGGCTGCCCGGTCAGGACGAGCAGCAGGATCACCGCTAGCCGGACCTTCATGGTTCAAACAGTCCCGGGTGGATGCTCACGGTATGTCGATCAGTGTGCGTCAGGACGATCACGGGATGCGCGTCCGGACCATATCGTGCAATGGTAAAATACTTCGCCCCCTGTGCATTCATCAGCAGTCTCGGATCGGAGAAACGGCCGGTCCGTGAACCATTCAGACAGTAGATGCCGTCCCGTTCTTCATCAAGATACACAATATCCGCGTTTCCGTCATCGTCACAATCCTCAAGGACGATTGCCTGCTCGTGTCCGGGATTGACACCGTCTGTCCGCATGGAATCCAGCGCCAAATGCCCGTCGGGCGTGCTGAATGCGAAACCCAGTGCAGGCCGCGGCTGCGAGAGAAAGAGGAGAAGATCCGCCGTGCTGTCGGCATTCAGATTTCCTGCAACCAGGTACCGGACACTGGCAGTGCTGTCGGGCAGAGCAAACAGCCGCTGGATCCTCTGAAAATCATATCCTGCCTGTGCCGCGGCGAGAGAGACCGTGGTCACTCCTGTTGCGCGATCCCTTAGCGCAAGAACCAGGTCCCGCTCTTTGCCTCCGGTGAAGTCCCCGACAGCCATTGCCGAGATAGCGGTGGGAAGCGTGAACCGGTAGCTTCGTTCCAGGAACCTTTCCCCGCTGATCTCTTCGTACGAGGCGAGAGGGGCGCGAGACCCCCCGTTCTGCGCGTGCCGCATGAGGATGCGGAGGCGCTGGTTCGACTTCTCAACTTCTGCATGCAGCAATGACCCCCGCGCTTCTATCGGTATCGTCGTCAACCTGGATCGCTCGATTCCGTCGGTGAGGCGGCTGATGCCAAGCTGCTCAACAGACGGATGGACTGTGATCAGGGTAGTTGATGCCGGTTCGTTGCTTCTCAGAATGCTCACTGCCTGCGGTTTTTCCGGAACACTGATGGTCCGCTGGCCGAGTACTGTTCCCTCTGCGGTGGTCTGGAAGATGCTGACGCTGGACGAGCCCGTGTTCGCCACAACCAGATCGGAGATGCCATCGCCGGTACAATCGCCGGCAGCCACCGACTTAGGCTGGATCCCCGCGGCATATTCCTGCGGCCAGGCGACTGGGCCCGCGTGCAGCGAGTTTCCGAGGGCGATGATCCTGCTCTGTTTCCTGTCGGCGATAACGAGATCTGTCCTTCTGTCACCGTCAATGTCGTCCAGGTCCCACGACACAGACTCCGCGCCGGCGCCAAACATATCCACAGGATAGAACGTTGTGGCAGTCGCCCCGAGCGCAACCGCCAGCCCTGCGGTGGTCGACGCCACGAGGTCAGGCAGCTGGTCCTCGTTCACGAGCGAAAAACTCACCGACAGGGGACGGCCCTGCAGCGGAATCGTTTCTCGCATGGAGAACTCACCAGCGGGGGTCCCGATGATGTGGGCCACCGCGTCCTCGTCCGGAAGCGTGACAAGAAAACGGAGCGTGCGCCTGCCCTGCACGGGCATGAATGCGATCCGACGCGGCTCGTCGGGCAGTGTCAGGACAACCTGCTCCGAGAACATCCCCTTGCCGATCCCGAAATGGACGACAAATTTATTCGAGAGCCAGTGGAGCAGCACGACATCGACGATCCGGTCTCCGTTCAGGTCTGCCGTGACCAGATCGCTCGCGGAGATTTCCGGGAAGTAGAGCGGACCCGGGCTGAACCGGCCGTTGGGTTTTGCGAGCAGCGAGGCGACACCCGACATGGTGCGGCCGAACAGGAGGAGATCTTTCCGTGCATCATTGTTGATGTCGGCGGCGACGAGCCGCAGGGCGCGGTGATTGAGCCGTATCACCTGGCCCGCCCGCATACCGGGTCCGGGCCGTAAGATCTCCACGGCAGATCCATCGGCTGAGAGCACTGCGAGATCCTCCATGCCGTCGCCGTCGACATCCATGGGGACCAGCATGCCGGGAACAACCGATGTGGGGATGGTTCCTTCGAACGCGATGCGGCCGGCCGGAGTCAGCTGAAATCTGTTCAATCCCTGCCGCTCAGCCAGCGCTGCAACAATTACCGGCAGCGAAGATCCACGCGGGGTAAAGATGGCCACAGCCGATGGCGGATAGGGCGTGGAGAATTCCGCATAGGGGCCGAACGACACAGGCGGGCGCTGCGAGTAGGCGACACAGACCCAGAAGAGGTGTGTTACAAACAATCCGAGAGCAGATCGGCTCACTTGTCATCAGGCCGGCGGTTTCGCAGACGTGCCTCCCTGCGGAGCAGCGCCTGATCGTACCTGCGCTGCTGTTCACCCGGCTCCGGGAGGACGGGAGGAACCGGGACCGGTGTTCCATGATCATCAATTGCGACAAACGTCAGGTACGCGGTGTTCGACCGCCGGGAGGGCATCGTTGATGACCCGTGCGCGGTCACCCGGACACCGATTTCCATGGATGTCCGGAACGCGCGGTTCACCGATGCTTCCAGTGTCACGATTTCTCCCAGGCGGATCGCATGATGAAACCCCAATTCATCCAGGGAAGCAGTCACACAGACACGTCCGGCGTGCCGTTGTGCCGCAATTGCAGCGGCGATGTCGATCCAGTGCATCAGCGTTCCGCCCAGCAGGTTGCCCAGCTGATTCGTGTCGTTCGGGAGCACAAGCTGCGTGGTCGTGACCTGGGAATCCCTGACCGGCTTCGGCTCCATCAGAAATGCGCTCCCCTCTCGTCCGGTTCGGCGCTGCGCCCCACTGAAGGAGAAGCCGACTTCAGCTCCTCATCAATTTCGTTCTTGAGTTTTTCCATCCTGCCCCTGAGAACCGAATTGGGGTATCGATCGAGAAAGCGTTTCGACTCCGCCGCCGCCTCGCGGTAGCGGTTCCGGCTGATGAGCAGTTCCACCTTGCCGATGGAGGACAGCGGAGCATATTCCGTATCGTGATACTTCTCAATGACATCGTCGTAGTAGTACAGGGCGGCGCGATAATATTCCATCGTGCTGTACAGCCGGGCGGTTTCGTACTCCTTCTCCGCCAAACGCGCCGTCAGCTCCTTGATCTTTGCGTCCGCGTCAACCGCTTTCTCATGCGACGGATAGTATTCCACAAAGCTCTGGAGTTCGTCGATGGCCCGTTTTGTGTACTGCTGGTCCAGGGCGGGCCGGGGCGAAAGCATGTAGTAGCAGAGGCCGAGCTTGTACTGCGCGTCTGCTACCCGCGGACTCGCGGGATAGTTTCTCTTGACGACAGAGTATTCGAAGGCCGCGAGGAGGTATTCCTCCCGAGCGAACCGGCATTCGCCCAGATAGTATTGCGCATCCGCCGCGAACGCACTTCCCTGGAACTGCAGTGTAATCACCGTGAACTCGTTCACCGCCTCGAGATACTTCCCATCATCGAACAGTGTCTTCGCATACGCGAACCGGTCTTCGACCGACATGACCTTTGTAACATCTCCACCGCCACACCCGGCCAGAAGAAGTCCCACTGTGCAGATCAGGATGATGCGTCGTGCTACCATAATGCAAACTCCTCTATGCCTCTCGTTGACAATGCGCGCACGCGGGCGATGACTCTGTCATACGCGGCGCCCGGTTCCAGAAATGTTGGTTGAAAATCGCTCCGCACGGGGAGGACGCGCGCATCGCGCATCGTCCGTGTCTTTCCCCTGCGCTCCAGCGTGACGGCGAACGCGATGCCGTGCTGTGTCCAGAATCGTCCCGGCTGGCGGAAAACGAAATTCCCCAGCGAGTGAACAATCCACGCGCCGCGATAACGTTCTACGCCATGCGGGACGTGGGGATGGTGCCCCACGACGAGATCAGCGCCCGCATCCACGGCGCGCCGCGCGAACTCCTGCACCGCTGCGGAGGGCTCGTCGGTGTACTCATTCCCCGCATGATAACTAAGCATAAGAAAATCCACAGAATCCCGCCAGGCCCTCATGCGCGGGAAAAGGCGTCCGGTGTCGGCAGCCGCAACCACGCTGTTCCACCCGGCGGGCGAGTCATTCACAAAGTCAGTGCAGGCAAACAGTGCGATCCGGATGCCGTTGCGGCCGAGCAGCGCGGGCTCGTACAAGAGTGCAGGGTCCGCTGCGGTTCCGGCATGCACCACCCCGGTCGAGTCCAGCCACCTCCGAGTCTCGTGGAGCGCCGCGGTGCCGAAGTCGAGGGCATGGTTGTTTGCCGTGGAGACAGCGTTGATACCGCCCCGCGCGAGCGACCAGGCAGCGACGGGAGGCGCGGTGAAGATCATGTTGTTCTGCGGATGCTCCGTCATCCCTCCCTGCTCGGAGATCGGACACTCGAGGTTGCCGAAGACCACGTCGTACTTCGCAAATGTATCCTCGACCATCCGGAACGGAGCAAGGGTATCCCCCTCAAGCAGCATGCGTCCCATCTTGCGGCCGAGATTCATGTCCCCCACGGCAAGAAGACGCAGCTGGATCGTTTCCTCCTGTGTCGCGGCAGTTGGCGTACCGACGGTCTTGTCACCTGTGTATGTATCCCCCACCAGCAGCAGGAGGGGAACAATGATCGCCAGGATATAGTGGAGGGAGACGGTCACGGGTCAGCTTCGCACACTGAAGAGGAGAACGATTGCCACAGCAATACTGCCGACGAGAACCACGGGTTCGACGAGTGAGCCAAAGAGTCCGGCCGGGGGAAGCGCCCCCCGCGTTGCAGGGATGCCGGGAGTCTCGAGCGTCTCCACATCTGCAACATCCACCGTGTCAGTGAACGAACGCATCGACTCCCGCGCCGCAAGCACAGTTCCCGTCTTTCTCTCGACAAGTTTCATCCACACCGTCAGGTGGACGGAGCGGTCAACGATCTGCGAGCCGAGAAACCATGTGCGTCTGAGATTCTCATAGAGAACCCCGCCGCGGGTCACGCCGAACTCGGCGAGATAGTCCGCATCCGGGGATTGTGAAGGGACAAGGTCCCTCTTGCGGAGAGCATCGAGCGCGGGTTGTTCGAGATACCAGTGCGTTGCCGGGGGAAGAAGCGTCGTTTGCACGGTCAGTCCGGAGGAGGGAATGAGAGCAAACAGCGAATCGGCAGCAGACGTCATCATGTCCTGCATGATGTGGAGCGTCGGTCGGGAAGACGCTGACTCCTCCGCGACTCCGCGCACACCGAAGATGAGCATGAACAACGCCAGCCAGCAGAGCGTCCGCATGATCTCCTGCCCCTTTCCCGCCCGAAGCGTCGTCAGGCCTGATGCTCCGGTTTTGCAGCAGACTCAATCCCCTTCCGGGAGAAGAGGTTCTTGCGGTAGATGATGCCAAGTGGGATGAGCACGCAGTAGCCGATGACGAGCAGGATCGGTGCTGCGACGAGCGGAAGGAATCCTTCCACACTTCCTTCGAGCATGGCGATGTAGCCGACGAAGATCGTCAGGATGCCAATCCCGAGGATGGTGAAGTTCTCCTTCGCAAGAGGCAGGTGGTCGTCATAGAGTGACTTCCTGGCCTTGCCCCGGGTCTTTGTTGCTTTGGCCACGTTTTTTCTCCAGAAAGATTACCCCCCACTAAAACAAAAGCCCAGCGTTGGGGGGAACGCCGGGCTTGACCATGATTCGTACAACAGTCAGGGGAGAAACTGTCGTATAGGTCAAGGGTAAATCTACAAGAAAAAGGATCTTTGTCAAGGGGTTCTCAGACTTTTTTTTCGGCAACGGACGGGACGGCAAACCACTTGTGAAATGGCCGGTCGTTCTTCATACTATTTCGATGATTCCGTCCACAATCCGTATGATTCTGTCCGCCCTCCGGGCCAGCGTCTCATTGTGTGTCACAACGACAAACGTCTGCCCCATTTTCCGGCTCAGGTCCCAGATCAGCCGGTGCAGGAGATCTGCATTGGCGCTGTCCAGATTGCCGGAGGGTTCATCGGCGAGGATCACCCGGGGCTTGTTCATCAGGGCGCGTGCCACCGCAACCCGTTGCTGTTCGCCTCCCGACAATTGGGAGGGACGGGCTTCCGCCCTGTTGCCAACTCCCACCTCATCCAGCAGGGAGAGCGCACGCTCGCGGACCTTCGCCAGCTTTTCCCCGTTGATGAGCGCCGGCATCGCCACGTTTTCGATTGCCGAAAATTCCGGGAGCAGGTGATGGAACTGGAACACGAACCCGATCGAGCGGTTCCGGAACCGGGCCAGGGCCTCGTCATCAAGCGCAAACACGAAGGTCGAATCGTACATGACCTCTCCGGACGTCGGGCGATCGAGCGTCCCAAGGATGTGCAAAAGAGTGCTCTTCCCTGCGCCCGACGCGCCGACGACTGCAATGATCTCGCCCGGCATGATGGTCAGTGAAATTCCCCTCAGGACTCGCAGCGTCGATCCGTGTGCGTCTCCGGTCAGAAATGTCTTGGTGATCGCTGTGGCAGTGATGATCGGTTGCTGATCGCTCATAGGAATTGACTCCGTTACTCCCACCGGATCGCCTGGACTGGTGTCAGGCGCGCTGCCCGGCTCGCCGGATACAATGAGGCGAGGAGGCTGAGCAGCATCGATGCCCCTGAGACCACAAGAAAATCTGTCCACCGGACTTCCACCGGGATGGCCGGTATGATATAGACTGTCGGATCAAGCGGGAAGACCTGGTACGTGATCTGCACGTAGCAGATCAGCAGTCCGAGCACTGAACCCAGCAGGGTTCCGATCGTGCCGACGAGAATTCCCTCCACCATGAAGATCTTCAGG
>Ga0316601_100000784_pt1 | contig 14598 bp, 11 predicted proteins | sample OWC_soil_day5_no_FD_207663 | JGI IMG/M metagenome (GOLD analysis project Ga0316601, IMG submission 207663) | Wetland soil microbial communities from Old Woman Creek delta, Ohio, United States - OWC_soil_day5_noCT | ecosystem: Environmental > Terrestrial > Soil > Wetlands | place: USA: Ohio... | reverse complement strand
ACGAACCTGATGCTGTTCCTCAGGAACAGCATCAGGTTCGTGACCATGTCGAGGTAGGGGATCAGGTTGAGCTCGCCGCTCTCCATCTCCTCGATCTCGACGTCGTCCTCGCGCCGCTTGACCGCAGCGCGGGTCTTCGTGCGAACGCGATGTGCCGAGAAGTTCATGGGGGCCTGGGGCGCAATCGACGGTCGAGAGACCTAGACCGACTCTTCCAGGTCCTCGGTCGGCGCGGCGGGCGCACGCCCGGTCGCGGGGGCGGCGGCCGAGCCATCGGCGAGCAGGTTCTCGAACCGCAGGCTGAACGCCTCGAGGTCTCCGATCACCTTCTTCATCGCGGCGGACAGCAGCAGGTGGCCGACCATGCAGATCAGCGCGATCGAGAGGCCGAAGGCGGTGTTGTACATCGCCTCCGAGATGCCGTCGGAGAGCTTCTTCTGGCGGTCCGCCGGGTTGGCATCGCCGATCGCGGAGAACGTCCGGATCAGGCCGGTGATCGTCCCGAGCAAGCCGACGAGGGTCGTGATGTTCGCCAGCGACCACAGGGCGCCGATCCGGGTCTTCACCTCGGGGATCGTGTCCGTCATGGTCTCTTCCATCGCCTGGGCGACAGCCGCCTCGCCGCGGTGGAGGCGGTTGAGGCCGGCCTTCGCGACGCGCGCCACCGGGGCGGTCGTCGCGTCGCACAGCTTCTTGGCGCGATCGACGTTGTTCGCGGACAGGAGCTTGCGCAGCTGCTCGAGGAACGCCTTGGCGTTCAGGTGGCCGCGCCCGAGGAAGTAGATTGAACGCTCGACAATCAGGCCAATGACGATGGCCAGGAAGAACGTGTTGACGATGAAGAAGGGCCCGCCCTTTTGGAACAGTTCACTTAGCCAGCTCATCGATCCATTGCCTCCGCGCGCGTGACCGTAGCCCCTTGCGCTGCTTGCGGATGTTGTAGCGAGACCGTCGGTGCTGCGTCAAGCAAACCGCGGGCGCCAATCTCGGAAATCACGCTGGCCGAACGGTGACTTACTGATTGCGGCCTCACGGAGATCTGTCGCCTGGCCCTTCTCGATCACGTAGCAGGGGCGCCAGCCACGACCCAGCGCTGGATCGCGTCGCGTTTCTCGACGCACAGCGGGCGCCCGCCGGCGTTCTGCGGCATGTACCCGATCTGGGGATCCGGCGGTGTCGCCGGGGGGCTCATCATCGCCGGGGGGATGTGCTGCATCATCATCAGCAGGTAGCTCTGGTTCGGCTGGCCGGGGACCACGTACTTGTACGTGGGGGCGATCACCGAATCGACGTTGACGAGCTCGGCGAACGACATGGTCGCACGCAGATCGAGCCGCCCGGCCGCGGTGGCCGCGCCATTGTGGCAACCGGAGAAGATGCAGGACTGCGCGAAGATCTTCTCCTCGATGAACGCGAGATCCGAGCGGGTCATCGCCTCCATGCACGACGGGCTGAGCGGCGCGTCGACGCTGGAGTCGATCGGGACCGACGAGGCATCGTCTTCGAGAGAGATCCGGCACGCGGGCACGAGCGCGACGCAGCTCGCGAGCACGGCGAAGCGAATCATGGGGCCGAACCTACCACGCCCGGTCAGAGGCACGACAGGGACGTGCACTTCGGCGGGGCCGGAAGCGTGGGCGATGGCACGAGGTCGTCGAACGACCGGACCTGCGGGCCCGTCAGCAGCTTCTGGGGCATCGTGCCGCGCACGAACGGCATCCACACCGCGTCCTTGGGATCCCCGCGCGGGCCGGTCGGATCGCCGCTCCACGGCTCGACCCGCGCGAACCCGATGTTCGGCGGGACCGGGAAGTCGCGGACCTTCGTCCGCGGGTGCGCCTTCTGCATGAACTCGACCCAGATCGGAACGGCAACCCCGCCGCCGGTGATCTTGTCGCCGATCGGCGTCGAGTCATCGCGGCCGATCCACACGCCGGCGACGAGGTCCGCGGTGAACCCGATGAACCACACGTCGCGGTAGTTGGCCGAGGTGCCGGTCTTGCCCGCGGCCGGGCGGCCGATCGTCTGCGCGTAGCGCGCGGTGCCACGCTGGACGACGCCCTTCATCAGGGCCTGCGTGACGTAGGCGACCTCCGGCGAGATCACCTGGGGGCCGAGCGGCTGCTCGCGCAGATCCTCGATCGTCTGGCCCGAGGTCGTGTTGGTGACGAGATCGAAGAATCGCGGCGTCACGCGGCGGCCGCCCGACGCGATGCCCGCGTAGCCGGTCGTCATCTCGAGCAGCGTGAGGTCCGGCGTGCCGAGGCTGATCGAGATGTGGCGCGGGATCGACGAGCTGATGCCGAAGCCGCGCATGATCTCGATCAGACGATCGAGGCCGACCTGGACGACGAGCTGCACCGAGATCGTGTTGAGCGAGTAGGCGAGGGCGGTCATCAAGGTGACGCCGCCCATGTACTTGTTGTCGTAGTTCGCAGGCGTCCACACGCCGGTCGCGGTGGTCACCGAGTACGGGCCGTCGGTCATGCGATCGACCGGCGTGCGCCCGGCCTCGAGCGCGGCGGCGTAGATGAACGGCTTGATCGACGAGCCGACCTGGCGCTCCGCCTGGGTCGCGCGATTGAACTGGCTCGACGTCCAGTCGTAGCCGCCGACCATCGCGAGGACCCGGCCCGTCGACGGCTCCATGACGATCATCGCGCCCTGCAGCACGGGCCGCTGCGCGAGCTTGACGGAGGTCCCGTCGTCGGCGAGCCGCACGGGCAACAGGTCGCCGAGCTGGATCGGCTCCTGCGTCTTGTCGTCGCGCCACGCGCGGACGTCCTCGGCGTCCTTGTCGGCGAGCGGTAGCCGCTTGGGCCCGAGGTCGACGATCACGGTGGTCTTGCCGCGCGGGAGCTCGACGATCATCGCGCCGTACGACTGATCGGGGAGCACCTGGTCTGCGAGAGCGCTGATGTCGTCCGAGCTGCCGGTGATCGGGTGCGCGGGGCCGCCGGTCCACGCACCGCGCTTGGCCTGCGCGACGGTGCCGATCGGGCCGCGCACGCCGAGCCGGCGATCGAGGGACTCGAGGCCCTTGCGCACCGCGCCCTCGGCGGTGGCCTGCATCCGGGTGTCGAGCGTCGAGTAGAACTTGAGGCCGCCCTTGAACAGCTCGCGGTTGCCATATCGCTTGGTCGCGACCTGCCGGACGTGCTCGACGAAGAACGGCGATGCGAGGTGGTTGAGGTCGCTCTCGTCGACGAGCGCGATCGGCTCGGCGAGCGCGGCCTGGTACTCGGCCTCGGTCAGGTAGTTCTCGACCTTCATGAACCGCAGCGTGCGGATCTGCCGCTCGCGCGCGGCCTTCATGTCGCGATGCGGCGCGTACTTGGTCGGCGACGCGACGAGGCCGGCGAGCATCGCGGCCTCGGCGACGGTGAGGTCCTCGACCTCCTTGCCGAAGTACGTGTTCGCCGCTGCGCTGACGCCGTACGCGCCGTGACCGAGATAGATGTGGTTGAGGTAGATCGACAGGATCTGCGACTTGTTGAGCTCGCGCTCGAGGCGGACCGCGAGGATCATCTCCTTCGCCTTGCGCCGGTACTTCTTCCGCTTGCGCTCGCGCGCCGCCTCCTCGGGCGTGAGGTCGAGGTCCCCGAGCGCTTCTTCGCCAGCGAGCAACGTCTGCTTGATGATCTGCTGGGTGATCGTCGAGCCGCCTTGCTTGATCTTGCCGTCGTCCTCGTCGTCGGAGCGGAAGTTGGTGTACGCCGCGCGGAGGATGCCGATCGTGTCGAACCCGACGTGCTTGTAGAACCGGCGATCCTCGGCGGCGAGGAACGCGGCCGGCACGTGCGGTGGCATCCGCTCGAGCGCGATGATCTTGCGGTTCTCGATCGAGAACGCACCGATCTCCTCGCCGTCGGAGGACAGGACCACGCTGCGGCGGTTCGGCTGGTACTCGAGGAGCTGGGTCAGGTTCTGCGGCAGCTCCTCGTTGAGGGTGGTCACCGCGAGGTAGGTGGCGGCGGCGCCCATCGAGCCGCCGTAGACGACCAGCAGGAACCCGAGCCGGAGGACCGAGACCGCGCGCAACCGGCGACGCCGCTTGCGCGGTGGCTTGGAAGCAACAGGCCCCTTGTCGTCCGCCACGGTATGCTCAGTCTATGAGGTCCCGGCGCTGGGCGCACGCTACCGTCGTGCTCGCGGCATCGATCGCCGTCCTCGGCGGGAGCGCCGGCGGCCAGCCGACACCCGAGGCCGAGCCCGAGATCCCACCCGCCGGTGCGGTCGGCAGCGCCGGTCCCCCGCGACCGGCGGGCAGCTCTTCGGTCGAGAGCAATGACGTCCCCGCGTATGCGGCGAGCCCTGCTGCGTTCGCCGTCGTGCCGTTCGAGAACCGCTCCGGCGTGCGCGCGTTCGACTGGCTCGTCGCCGGGGCGCCGTTCGAGATCGCGACCAAGATCGAGAGCGTGTTCGCGCTCGAGTCGACCGGGGGGCCGCTGTTCGTCGGCGGGACGCGTGTCCCGGCGGAGCCGATGCAGCTCGCCGCGTTCGCCAGCGCGCGCGGTGCCACGTGGCTGGTCACCGGCTGGGTCGAGCGCCCGAACTGGGAGCTGCGGATCTCGATCGGGCTGTGGAAGGTCGGCAAGGGCACCGCGACGCTCGTCCACGAGGCCCAGCGCACCGGACCGGTGCCCGCGTACCACCGGCTGCTCGGCGAGGCGCTCGGTGAGGCCTGGACCCGGGGAGGAATGACCGTCGACGTCGCGCGCGCGCAGGCCCTCCAGCGCTCGCTCGCGATCGATCACTACGCGATCACGCTGCTCGGGCGCGGCCTCGGTCACCTCACCGGCGTGCTGACGCCGAAGGTCACCTCGACCGATCCCGCCGTGCTCGCGAAGGCGCGCACCGAGCAACTGCGGCTCGCCGAGCACGATCTCGAGCGCGCCGTGTTCATCGATCCGAAGTGCTTCGAGGCCCAGCGCGTCGTCGGTGAGCTGTACCTCCAGCTCGCGGTCGAGCGCTCCGAGCCCAAGCTCGCGGCGCGCGCGGCCGGCAAGTTCGCCTATGCGCACGATCTCGCCCCGGGCGACCTCCAGGCGCTCCGCGCGGCGGCGTTCGCGGCGGCGCGGGCGAACAAGCACGAGGTCGCCCGCGATCTCCTGCGGCAGCTCGTGCTCCGCCGGCCGTGGGAGCTCGAGGCGCGGTACCGCTATGGCGCGGTGCTGTGGGAGACCGGCGACAGCGACGGTGCCGAGCGCCAGCTCGTCCAGATCACGAAGCGCCACCCCGATCACCTCCCGTCGCGGCGGGTGCTCGTGCTGGTCCATGCCGCCCGCAGCGATACGGCCCGGCTCGTCACCGAGCTCGAGGAGATCGCGGCGCGCGCGCCCGCCGACCTCGAGGTCAAGGCGGACCTCGCGACCGCGTACGGGGCGCTCGGTCGGTGGGATCGCTCGACCGCGGCACTCGAAGCCGTCGCGCTCGCGCGGCCGCCCGACCTCGCGCTGCTGGTCCGGATCGGCGACGGGCACCGGCGGCTCGGCAAGCTCGATGCGGCGCTCGCATGGTACGCGCGCGCGGGCAAGCTCGCACCGGAGTCGAGCCTGCCCGGCTTCCAGGCGGCGCAGGCCCTGTTCGACGCGGGCAAGCTCACCGAGGCGAACCGCGCCTATCTTTCGCTCCAGCGGCACAAGCCGGACCTCGCGGCGGCGGAGCAGGCGCTCGGCGTGATCGCGTTCGTGCAAGGCAGGGCGAGCGAGGCCGCGTGGTACCTGCGACGCGCGACGCGCGAGGCACCGCGAAGCCTCCTGACGTGGCGTGCACTGATCGCGGCGGAGCTCGCTCGCAGGGACGCGGCGCTGGCGCTCGACGAGGTCGCGCGGGCGCTTCCGACGTGGCCGCGCGACCATCACCTGCGGTACCTCGCGGGCGTCGCGCACGCGATGCTCGATCAACGGACCGAGGCGCGGACCTCGCTCGTCGCCGCGCTCGATGCGTCGCCCCAGTTCGCGCCCGCCCGCGCCGCGCTCGGCGCTCTCGATGCCGGCGGCAGCGTCGTGCTCGGGTACACCCCCGAGCTCGTGCGGCCGTGGGGCGATGCCGAGGCGCTCACCGACACGCTCGAGCGCTACGCGCTGACGACGACGACGATGGCCGCGGTCCGCATGGCGTACCAGGCGCAGTTCCTGTCGCTGCTCGGCATGCTCGGGCGCGGACCCTATGCGCCCGTCAAGGCAGCCGCGGTACGCACATGCCCGATCGGTCGGGTCGCTCCGGCGTGGGCGGCGGCCCAGACCGAGCTCCGGCGCTACGAGCGGCTCGGCGTCGATCTCGAGGCCGCCTACCGCTACATCGCGCGCCACGACGAGGTCGGCGCGGCGGCCGGTCTGCTCCCCAACACGCGCGGGAGATTGATCGGCGCGAAGAAGGCGTTTCGCACGGCGCTGGCCGACGTCGCGGAGCTCCGGGCGCAGTGGACGCGCGGTCTCCTGCCGGAGCTCCGGCTCGTCGGCTGCAATGACAAGCTGCTCGCAGCGGCGGTCAAGGATCCCGAGCGCTACCGCGTGATCGTCGACGACAAGCCCGAGACCACGCCCGCGCAGGGCGCGCCGCGCCCGCGGCCACGCGCGACGTTCTACGTCGACAACTCGCGTTGCCTCGACCCGGTCGATGTCTGGATCGATGGCTCGCACCTCGGGCAGGTCGCGCCGGGGCGGCGGAGCGCGCTGGTCTCCGATGGTGGCGAGCGGACGCTCTGTCTCCTTGGCCCCGGCGCCGCGCAGTGCGGTGACCGCGGCACCGTGCGTCAGGTCTACCTCCACGACGGGTGGAGCGTGACGCTGCACTGCCCGAAGTAAAGTAAGGTGAGCGGATGCACCTCCCGCAGCTGTGGTTTGCCTCGCCGCGGGTGTTGCCGCGCGCCGACAAGCTGCAGGGGCGCGTCGTCGTGCTCGACATCGCGTTCGCCGCGACCGTGGGGACCACCATCTCGTTCGAGCTGGTGACCCGGCCGTTCCTCGACGGGCTTGGCGATCGGCTCGCCGCCTGGGTCGATCACCACGATCACGAGAAGCATGTGCAGTTCGCGGGTGATCCGCGGTTCGTGCTGTCGACCAAGGCCGAGCACGGTGCGTGTCCCGAGATGGTGACGCCCGATCTCGTCCGCCAGATCGGGCCGGTCGATTGCATCTGCACGCACGTCGATCTCGATGGTCTGTACGCCGCGGCGAAGTGGATCCTCGGCGGCAAGGAGCCGTACGCGGGCGCCGACGAGGACGCGCGCGCGGTCGACACCCGGACGGGCACGCCCGGTCCGATCGCGATCCGGATCGATCGTGCGCTGCGCGCGAAGTTCCGCGACGATCAGCTCAAGCGCGGCGTCGTGCAGTTCCTCGTCGGGGGGATGAAGCCCGGGGCGCACGACGACGTGATCCGCGACGCGGCGGCCGAGTTCGAGCGCCGCGATGCACGGACCCAGGATCTCGCGAAGCGATTCACGATCCGCGGGCGGGTGGCGGTCGTCGATACCGCGGGCGCCGCCGGTCAGTTCGACAAGACCGACCTGCTCCTCGCGGGGCAGGTGAGGGCGCCGGTCTCGATCGTCCGGGACTCCGGGATGCTGACGATCGCCGCGGGCTTCGACTCGGGCTGGGACTTCGTCGCGCTGTTCGGTCTCGGTGGCGGGATGCCGACGCGCGTGACGATTCCGGAGACGAAGCTCGACGACGTGATCGGCAAGATCAACGACGCTCCCGCGCCGGTGCCGCGGCCGTCCACCAACGGAGGCGATCTGGAATGAAGCTCGCGCTGATCGCGATCCAGCTCGCGGTCGACGCCGACGTGGTCGCGTCGGTCGACACCTATCGTGCCCACCTCGAGAGCGCGGTCGCGCGCGCACTCGACGCGGCGGGGCCCGCCGATGTCCGTGTGATCGTCCTCCCCGAGATCGCGGGGCACCTCGCGCTGCTCGCGCTCGCGCCACCCGCGGCCCACCGCGCGAAGACCCTCGGCGGGGCGCTCGCCGCGGCGGCGGTGCGGCGTCCGTTCGACGTGCTGCGCGGCATCGCGACGACACGGCTGCTCGATCCGCGGCATGCGGTGCTCGCCGCCCTCGCGCCCGACGGCGAGCGGTTCTGGCGCGGCGTGTTCGGTCCGCTCGCGCGCCGCCACGGCGCCTACCTGATCGCGGGCTCGCACCTGCGGCTCGGCCCCGGTGGCGATCTCACGAACTCCTCATTCTGCTTCGGACCCGACGGCCGCCTGCTGTCGACGACGGACAAGGTCAACCTCGTGCCGGGCATGGAGGATCGCGCGCCCAAGGCGCTCGGGCTGTCGCGCGGCGATGCCGACCGGTTGCCGATCGTGGACACGCCGTTCGGCCGGCTGTGCACGTTGATCTGCTACGACGGCTTTCGCGAGCCGCACACGTCGCTCGAGCGGTTCGTCGCGATGGGGCCGCGGCTCGCCGCGCGCGGTGGCGTCGCCGTGGTCGCGAACCCCGCCGCCAATCCGTGGCCGTGGCACGAGCCCTGGACGTTCGCCGAGCCCGGGGAGACGGGCTCGCGCGAGGAGCAGTGGCAGCGCGAGGGCCTGCCGGGCAGCCTCGCCGAGATGCCGTTCGCGCGGTGGGGGATCACGGCCCACCTCGTCGGGCGAGTGCTCGACCTGCGGTTCGATGGCCAGTCGGAGATCCTCGAGCGGACCACGTCCGGCGTTCGGTGCCTCGCCCGCGCGGAGCACCACGATCGCGGCGGCCACGTCGTCGTGGTAGAGGAGATCCATGGCGAACGACCGGCGACCGCTTCCCGTCACGGGTGAAGCCCGCGGCAACGTCGAGGTCGTCGCGGATCGCCTGGTCGACCTCTACGTCGATCCCGCGGCGAAGGAGATGCAGCACATCGGCAGCTACGAGCTGCCGAGCGAGCAGCAGGTCGAGAACGTCGTCGAGATGTGTCGCGGGCTACTGTTCCCGGGCTACGCCGGGCCCGACGTCGCGCGGGCGTCGCGCGCCGAGCTGCGCGAGCTGGTCCGCACGCGCGTCCGCGAGCTGCGGACGGCGCTCCACCGGCAGGTCTATCGGGCGCTCCATCACAAGAAACAACAAGCCCTCGGGCTCGCCGACCTCGACTGTGGCGAGTGCGCCGCGAGCGCCGACACGATCACGGATCGGTTCCTGACCCAGCTCCCCGCCCTGCGCGACGAGGTGCGCGACGATCTGCGGGCCGCGTTCGAGGGCGATCCGGCGGCGAGTGGGCTCGACGAGATCCTGTTCTGCTACCCCGGCACGTACGCGATCACGGTCTACCGGATCGCCCACGCGCTGCTCCAGGAGGGCGCCGTCGTGGTGCCCCGGATGATGACCGAGCTCGCGCACCGTCGGACCGGGATCGACATCCACCCGGGTGCCCGGATCGGCAGGGCCTTCTTCATCGACCACGGCACCGGGGTGGTGATCGGCGAGACCACCGTGATCGGGGACCGCGTCCGGATCTACCAGGGGGTCACCCTGGGCGCCCTCAGCGTGCCCCAGGGCGAGGCCCGCCCCGAGCATGGCGTCCGCCGGCACCCGACCATCGAGGACGACGTCGTGATCTACGCCAACGCGACCATCCTCGGCGGGGACACCGTGCTCGGCCGGGGGGCGGTGATCGGCGGCAACGCGTTCGTGACCACCTCCGTGCCGGCCGGATCGCGCGTCCCGGGGTCCTCCAGGACCCAGCGCGGCCCCTGAAAGGGGGCCCTCGGCGTGAGGTGATGTCGGCCCTCAGGACGCGGGCCGACATCGATCAGTTCGCCTCGGGCCTGAAATTCCGCCATCGGTTTGGGCGTGTTAGACTTTTTTCGCGCCCATGGCCGATGACACCTCTGCACGCCCGCGTACGAATACGCGTCTGCGTGGCGAGGCGCCCGCCGGCTACAACCACGGCGCGGGCGAGGAAGCGCGGCAGCGCATCGGCCGCTACGAGGTCGTCAAGACGATCGGCAAGGGCGCGATGGGCGTGGTCTACAAGGCCCGCGATCCGCTGCTCGATCGCACCGTCGCGGTGAAGACGATCATGTCGCCGCAGGGGCAGGGCCGGCGCGTGCGCTCGGCCTTCCTCGAGAGGTTCCAGCGCGAGGCCAAGGCCGCCGCGAAGATGCAGCATCCGGCGATCGTCACGATCTTCGACGTCGGCGTCGACGAGGAATCCGGCGCACCGTTCATGGTGCTCGAGTACCTGCCCGGGGAGTCGCTCGCCGATCGCCTCGATCGCGTACGCATCCCGCTCGCGCGCTGCGTCTCGATCGCGCTCGATCTCGCGTCCGCGCTGTCGTTCGCGCACCGCCAGCGCATCGTGCACCGCGACGTCAAGCCGGCCAACGTGCTCCACGCGGGCGACAACCGATGGAAGCTGGCCGACTTCGGCATCGCGCGCATGCCCGACTCCGATCTGACCCAGGTCGGCATCTTCATGGGCACGCCGGGCTACTCGCCGCCGGAGGCGATCAAGGAAGGCCGCTACACGCCGCAGGCGGACGTGTTCGCGTGGGGCGCCTGCTTCTATGAGCTCTTATGCGGTCGGATCCCGTACGAGGGGCCCGACACCAAGACGACGAACAGCTACGTCGTGGCGGGCAACGCGCCGCCGCCGTCGCGCCACGACGCCTCGATCCCGGAGCCGATCGTCCAGGTGACGATGACCGCGCTGCAGCCGTCGGACAAGACCCGGTTCAAGGACGCCTCCGAGGCCGAGCAGGCGCTGCGCGACGCGTGGGATCGCTGTCTGACCCAGGGCCTCGTCCACCCCGCGGTGCTCGCGATGGAGGAGATGTCGCACGACAAGGCGCCCGCGCGGATGCACGAGCCGCGCAACGTCGCCCCGAAGATCCCGATCGGCACGGGCTCCGACGAGCTGACCGCGCTCGACGACAAGATGCTGAAGAAGCCGAAGCCGCTGGTCGTCGAGAGCGCGAAGAAGGGGCGGGTCGGCGATGACGATCCGACGATGCTCCACGTCCGCGACGACAAGCCGGCGAAAGGGGACGCGACCTGGCACGGGGTCGGGTCGCCCGGCAAGACGCCCGCACCGGTGCTGACCCGCGAGGACAAGCACGACGCGTCGGGCGCGCGGGCGCAGCAAGGCGAGGTCGTCACCGATGTCGTCAGCGCGCAGGCGCCGACGGTCGGCAAGTCGATCGCGAACCGCAAGCGCAGCAAGCTGCCGCTCGTGATCCTGATCCTGCTGTTGATCGCCGGGGCCGCGGGTGCCGGGCTGTACTTCGCCGGCGTGATCTCGCTCTAGTCCCGGTCCATGGGTCGGCTCGCTGCCAGCTCGGTGCTCGTCGCCACCTTGCTCGGTGCGATGGGGCAGGCGGCTGCGGATCCTCCCGAGACCCTGCGCTCGCTGCCCGTCGACGTCCCGCGCAGCCAGCTCGAGCGGCTCGCGCAGGCGCTCGAGCTCGCGAGCGCGCTGCGCGAGAAGTCGGTCGCGCAGATGATCCAGGAGGCCGTCGCGACCTCCCCCGACGCGCAGATGCTGTTGCTCTACCTGATGTCGAACACGCCGAAGGCGATCGTCGCCGACGTCGTGGTCGCCGGCGGTGGTGGCGTGACCGAGACCGCGGGGAGCGGGGAGCTGACGGCGACGTTCGGGGGACGCGTCGAAGGGGACTACTGCGATCTGCTGCACGCGTCCGTGGCGGTGCGCGTGAGCTACGACGCGGGCGTGACCGGAGAGACCCGCGCGAACGCGGGGCTCTGTCTGTGGCAAGGGCTGTACGTCGGGCCCGAGGCCCTCGAGCTCGAGAAGCTGTCGGCGTCGCTGTTCCCCCTGCGCATGGAGGGCGAGATCGCGCTCAACGCGTCGCCGCGGTTCACGAGCCTGCGCAACCAGCCGCGGCGGCGGTACACCGAGGCGAAGTACAGCTTCACGCTCGAGGGGCTGCGCATGATGCCGTCGGTGCCCGAGCGCGGGCTGACGTTCATCTACGCAGGGTTCGAGCAGCGCTGGGAGTGGCCCGACGTGTTCTCGGGGAGCCGCGGCTTCGAGCTGGCGGGCGGCTTCGGGTTCTTCCGGGTGTTCCGGGTGCGCGGCGCCGAGGCGCTCGCGGATCGCGCGATCGACGTCATCGACATCGAGCTCCACGGGACGCGGTTCGACGAGTCGGTCGCGATCATCGATCTCTACCCGGTGCGGATCCGGGGGCTCGGCCTCGGCTCGAGCCGCGTGCTCCTCGACGCCGAGCTCGGGTTCGGTGGATCGGGCGGCACGATCGGCGCGACCGACTGCATCGACGACGTCGGCTGCGTCGAGGAGACGATCATGACCGGCGCGAACGTCGCGAGCGTGAATACGTGGATCTCCCGGTTCGGGCTCGCGATCGGCACCCGCGCGCGCGGCGGCGGGGTCCACTTCGTGCGCCGGCTCGACAGCAACATCCTCGGCCAGGTCGCGCTCGAGAACCGCACCACCGGTTGGTTCCAGACCGCCAGCGGCCCCGTCGTCGCGCGCGGCGAGGTGTTCGGTGGCACCGCGACGCACTACCTCGATATCGATGCACGCGGCGCCGAGCGGTTCGCGGGCGCGAGCCTCGACCTGCAGTACCAGATCAACGCGCGGCTCGTCGCGGGGGTGCAGCTCGATGCGCTGCGCGCGTTCCGGCGTGATCCGATCCTCGAGGATCGGGTCGCCGGCAGTGGCGTCCGCGCGTTCGCGACGCTGAGCTTCACGACGGAGCTCCAGCGCACCGCGGTCGCCCTCGATCTCTCGGCGCTCGAGCCCCCGCCGAAGCAGCCCGAGGCCGAGGAGCTCGCGCCCGAGGGGGATGCCGCGCCGGACGAGCCCGCGGACCTGGCACCTGCGGAGCCCGCGCCCGTGGAGCCTCCGCCGCTCGATCCCTCGCCCGACGTCGCGCCGACGGTGCGCTGACTTAGCCCGCGACGAGGCGCGCGACGTCGTCGGCGCAGCCGCGGCACAGCGTGTAGCCGGCGCCGCCGTGGCCATAGTTGTGGATGATCCGGCCTTCGCGCTCGAGCCGGACGTCGAGCCGGTACGGCCGGAGCCCGACGCGCTCGGTGCGCACGCGACCGACCGCGAGTCCGAGGGAGCGGGCCTGATCGAGGATCCGTCGCGTGATCTCGGGATCGATCGCGGGCGGCGCGCCGGGCGGCCACGGCAGCGCGCAGCCGCCGAGCACGAGCTCCTCGCGGCGCGGGATCATGTAGAAGACCGCGTCGGGGTCGCGGTGATCGGTCACCGTGATCGTTCGATCGACGTCGCCCGGATCGGTGATCACGATCTGGCCGAGCAGAGGGTAGATGAGGTCGTCCGCGACGAGCTCGCGTGCGCCGAGCCCGGCGCAGTTGATCACCCGATCGCCGGGCTCGGCCGCGAGGTCGACGACGGCGCGGTGCTCGATCGGCGCGCGCAGCCGCGCCGCGAGCCACGGCAGGAACCACCCGGGCTCGACGCGCGGCGCGCGGAACTTCCACGCGAGGAGGTCCGACGTCACCGGGGCAGGGGCCCGCGTGACCTCGATGTTCGCGGCCCACCACGGCGGCGGGTGCGAGAGGCCCTCCTCGGTCGTGATCTCGTAGCCGGTGAGCACGTCGATGCCGGTCGCCGGATCGCTCGCGAGGCTGTCGAGCCAGGTCCGCGTGTTCGCGGCCCACAGCGCGACCTTCGCCGGCGGGCCGGCGCGATACGGGAACCACACGGCGCCGGCGACGGCCGACGTGGTCGCCGGACCGGTCGCGGCCGCGACGATCCGCACCGTGTGTCCCTGCTCCTCGAGCGCGAGCGCGGTCGTCAATCCGATGACGCCGGCACCGACGACGGTGATCTCCACGCCGCAAGCATACCGGCGCCGACCCCGAGCGACGAGTTTCGGTCGGTCCCCCGGTGGTACGGTCGCCGGCGTGGACCCGCTGGTCATCGCGCTGTTGACGGTGACCGCGCTGCTCGCCGGCATCGTCGACGCGATCGCGGGTGGGGGTGGCCTGATCACGCTCCCCGCGCTGCTGACGGCGGGCCTGCCACCGCACCTCGCGCTCGGCACGAACAAGGGCCAGAGCGTGTGGGGATCCGGCGCTGCGCTCGTCGCGTTCTGGCGCGCGGGGCGGGTCGATCGGAAGCAGGCGCTGTTCGCGTTTCCGCTCGGCCTCGTCGGCTCCCTGATCGGCGCGCAGCTCGTGCTGCTGATCGAGCCGTCGGCGTTGCGGCCGATCGTGATCGCGATGCTGATCGGCGCCGCGGCGCTCTTGCTCGTGAAGAAGCCCCAGCGCGAGGGCGATGACACCGAGGGGCGACCATGGATCGCGGCCGCGCTCGCGATCGGCATCGGCTGCTACGACGGCTTCTTCGGCCCCGGCACCGGCACGTTCCTGATCGTCGGGTTCGTCGCCCTGTGCGGGCGATCGATGCTGCGTGCGACCGCCGACGCGAAGGTCGTCAACTTCGCGTCGAACCTCGCGGCCGTCGCGGCATTCGCTCGCGAAGGGAGCGTGCTGTGGGAGCTCGCGCTGCCGATGGCGGCGGGCCAGCTCGTCGGCGGCGTGATCGGGGTGCGCCTGGCGATCCGCGGCGGCGCGAAGCTGATCCGCATGATGGTGCTGATCGTCTCCGGCGCGCTGGTGATCAAGCTCGGCTACGATCTCGTGTAGCCATC
>Ga0316601_100000782_pt1 | contig 14601 bp, 18 predicted proteins | sample OWC_soil_day5_no_FD_207663 | JGI IMG/M metagenome (GOLD analysis project Ga0316601, IMG submission 207663) | Wetland soil microbial communities from Old Woman Creek delta, Ohio, United States - OWC_soil_day5_noCT | ecosystem: Environmental > Terrestrial > Soil > Wetlands | place: USA: Ohio... | reverse complement strand
ACAGCTCCATCCGTTTCACCGTCGGTCGCTTCACCACGCAGGAAGAGATCGACTACACGATCAGTCTGGTCACGCGCCAGGTGGCGCGCCTGCGCGAGATGTCGCCCCTGTGGGAAATGTACAAGGACGGCGTCGATCTGAATTCAGTCCAGTGGGCTGCCCACTGAGTTCGCACAAGAGGCCAACATGGCATACAGCTCGAAAGTCATAGATCACTACGAGAACCCGCGCAATGTCGGGTCATTCGACAAGGGTGACGACAGCATCGGCACCGGCATGGTCGGTGCGCCGGCGTGCGGCGACGTGATGAAGTTGCAGATCAGGGTCAACGAGCGCGGCATCATCGAAGACGCTCGTTTCAAGACCTACGGCTGCGGTTCCGCGATTGCCTCGTCATCGCTCGTCACCGAATGGGTGAAGGGTCGCACGCTTGAGGAGGCGGCCAAGATCCGCAACACGCAGATCGCCGAGGAACTGGCGCTGCCGCCGGTGAAGATTCACTGCTCGATCCTCGCCGAGGACGCAATCAAGGCTGCGGTCGAGGACTACCGCCGCAAGCATGGCCAGCTCGAGCAGCAGGCGGAACCCAAGGCAGCATGATCGGCATGGAGAGCAAGGCAATGTCAGTCACGATGACCGAACGGGCGGCGCAGCACGTCGCGGCATTCCTGCAGAAGCGGGGCAAGGGCGTGGGATTGCGTCTGGGCGTGCGCACTACCGGGTGTTCCGGCATGGCGTACAAACTCGAATACGCCGACGCCGCCCAGCCCGAAGACCAGACCTTCGAATGCCATGGCGTCAAGATCCTGGTTGACCCGAAGAGCCTGCCCTACATCGAGGGCACCGAACTGGACTTCGTACGCGAGGGGCTGAACGAGGGCTTTCGCTTCAACAATCCGAACGAAAAGAACCGCTGCGGCTGCGGCGAGTCCTTCAACGTCTAGCCGCGCGGACCGGCGCGCCGCAGTCAACGCGCCGACGGCACCATGTCCCACCCCGACCACTTCGCGCTGTTCGCGTTGCCGCCTCGCTTTGCGATCGACGAGACGGCATTGGAGAGTGCGTACAAGGCGGTGCAATCCAAGGTCCATCCCGATCGCTTCGCCGCCGGCACGGCGGCCGAGCGCCGCGTCGCGATGCAGTGGGCGGCCCGGGCGAACGAAGGCTACCGGACGCTGAAGTCCCCGCTGCCACGGGCAGCCTACCTCTGTGAACGTGCTGGCGTTGCGATAGGCGCCGAATCGAACACGGCAATGCCAGGGCCGTTTCTCGTGCAGCAGATGGAATGGCGCGAGGCGCTGGAAGACGCGCGACGAAGCGCCGACGCGAAGCACTTGGCGGGGCTCGCCAACGGGATGGCGGCCGAGAGGTCGCGTGTGATCGCCGAGATCGGCGACGCGATCGACCGGCGCTCCGATTACGCGGCAGCCGCCAAGCTGGTTCGCCAGCTGATGTTCATCGAGAAATTCGGTGATGAGCTTCGTGCGGCCGATGAAGCGCTGTCGCATCCACGTGAAGCGTCGGCCTGATGGCGCTTCTGCAGATTGCCGAGCCCGGCGAATCGGCCGCACCGCACCAGCACCGACTCGCGGTCGGAATCGACCTGGGCACGACCAATTCACTGGTCGCCACGGTACGCAACAGCATCCCGGTCGTCATCGATGATGCCGAAGGCCGGAGCCTGCTTCCCTCGATCGTGCGTTACCTGGCCGACGGCACGGTGGAGGTGGGCTACGAGGCGCAGAAGCACCAGTCGCTCGATCCGCGCAACACGGTCGTCTCGGTCAAGCGTTTCATGGGGCGGAGCCGCGCCGACGTGCTGCATGTCGAGAACATGCCGTACGACTTCGTCGACCGGCCGGACGCGGCACCTGGCATGCTGCAGATCCGCACCGCCGCCGGCGTAAAGAGCCCGGTCGAGGTGTCGGCGGAGATCCTGAAGGACCTGCGTTCCCGAGCCGAGGAAGCACTCGGCGGCGAACTCGTCGGCGCCGTGGTCACGGTGCCGGCGTACTTCGACGACGCGCAGCGGCAGGCGACGAAGGATGCCGCGAAGCTGGCCGGCATCAATGTCCTGCGCCTGCTGAACGAGCCGACCGCCGCCGCGATCGCCTACGGACTGGATCACTCGGCCGAGGGGACCTACGCGGTGTACGACCTCGGCGGCGGCACCTTCGACATCTCCGTCCTGCGGCTGTCCAAGGGAGTCTTCGAAGTGCTGTCGACCGGCGGCGACTCGGCGCTGGGCGGCGACGACTTCGATCATCGGTTGTTCTGCTGGATCATCGAGCGGGCCAAGCTGCTGCCCTTGTCGCAACAGGACTCGCGCTCCCTGATGGTGAAGGCGCGTGACGTCAAGGAGCTGCTCTCTGTCGATCCGGAAGTCCGCGCCAACGCGGTGTTGACGACGGGCGAGGTGGTTGACGTGCCGACGACGAGCCGCGACTTCGCGCACATGACCCAGCCGCTGGTCGACAAGACGCTCGTCGCCTGCCGCAAGGCCCTGCAGGACGCCGGCATCAAGCCGACGGATGTCGACGGTGTCGTGATGGTCGGTGGCGCGACTCGCATGCCGCACGTGCGCAAGGCGGTAGGTACATTCTTCGGACAGACACCGCTGACAAACATCGACCCGGACAAGGTGGTTGCGCTGGGGGCGGCGATGCAGGCGAACTTGCTGGCAGGCAACCGTGCAGCCGGCGACGACTGGCTGCTGCTCGACGTCATTCCGCTCTCGCTCGGCCTCGAGACGATGGGCGGACTGGTGGAGCGGATCATCCCGCGCAACTCGACGATCCCGGTGGCTCGGGCGCAGGAGTTCACGACGTTCCGCGACGGCCAGACGGCGATGGCGATCCATGTCGTGCAGGGCGAGCGCGAGCTGGTCGCAGACTGCCGTTCGCTGGCACGTTTCGAGCTGCGCGGCATCCCGCCGATGGCGGCAGGCGCCGCGCGCATACGCGTCACCTTCACGGTGGACGCCGACGGCCTGCTGTCGGTGGCGGCGCGCGAGATGGGCAGCGGTGTGGAGGCAGCCATCACGGTGAAGCCGACGTACGGGCTTAGCGACGATGAAATCGCCCGCATGCTGCAGGAGTCGTTTGGCTCGGCCGATGAAGACATGCGTGCAAGGGCGTTGCGCGAGCAGCAGGTTGAGGCGCAGCGGTTGCTGGAGGCCACGGTGGCGGCGCTCGCTGCCGATGGCGACCTGCTGTCCCTGGACGAGCGCAACGCGATCGAGCGGCTGGTCGCCGACAGCTCGGCGCATCTGCAGGGCACCGATATCGCCGCGATCCGCGCCGCGACCGAGGCTCTCGTTGCCGGCACCGACGACTTTGCCGCGCGCCGCATGGACCGGTCGATCCGGGCCGCACTCGCCGGGCGCACGATCGAGGAGCTGGCGAAGTAGCGCTTCAGCAGATGCCCAAGATCACCGTATTGCCGCACGAGGAGCTGTGCCCGGCCGGGACCGAGTTCGAGACTGCCTCGGGCGTGTCACTCGCCGATGCGCTGCTGGACCACGGCGTCGATATCGAGCACGCCTGCGGCAAGGTCGCCGCCTGCACCACGTGCCACTGCATCGTTCGCAAGGGATTCCAGTCCCTGCCGCCAGCGGAAGACAATGAAGAAGACCTGCTCGATCGCGCCTGGGGGCTGACGCCGGTTTCGCGGCTTTCTTGCCAGGCGATCGTGCAGGACACCGACCTCACAGTCGAGATCCCCAAGTACAGCATCAACTACGCGAAGGAGGCCAAGTAGCCATGCCATCGCTCAAGTGGATCGAGGTGCGCGAAATCGCCATCGCGCTTGCCGAGGAACACCCGGACGTCGACCCTCGCACGATCCGTTTCACCGACCTGTACAACTGGGTGCTGGCGCTCGACAACTTCGACGACGATCCGAAACATTCGGGCGAGAAGGTCCTCGAGGCGATCCAGCAGGCCTGGATCGAGGAAGCGGACTGACGGCCCTCGCCGCGGCGGCGTCGCGCGCTAGAACTTCTCGGCGCGGAACACGCCGACGTCGGCGGTGAACATCGCCACCTGGTAATTCGCGGCGTAGCTCGACAGCACGTGCTGCGCCAGCGCCTGTGCGACCGCCGCGTCGCACACGATCTTCATCTCGATGGAGCGATCAGCTTCCCAGCTGGCTTCGCGCTCGCCGCGTTCGCCGCCGCCACGCACTTCGCCGATGGTGTAGCCGTGAGCACCGAACTGCCGCGCGTCCCGGATGAGGTTCTTCTCGAGTGCGGCCTCCGTGATGATGACGAGCAGTTTCTTGGCGTGCGTCTGCATGACTAGCTCCCGATCCATCGCGCATAGTGCAGGTAGAGCGGAATGCCGAGCGTGATGTTGAACGGGAAGGTCACACCCAGCACCACGCCGATCGACAGTGCCGGATTCGCCTCCGGAACGGCCACGCGCATTGCGGTCGGCGCGGCAATGTACGAGCTGCTGGCCGCCAGCGTGGCGAGCAGTGTGGTGCCGCCCAGCGACAGTCCGAGCAGGTGACCGACCAGCGCTCCGACGAACCCCAGCACCAATGGGGCCGCAACGCCAAACGCCACCAGGAATGCGCCGGCGCGGCGCAGGTCCGCGAGCCGGCCGCCGGCCACCAGTCCCATTTCGAGCAGGAACAGGGCAAGCACCCCCTTGAAGAGTCCGAAGAACACCGGCTCGATCGGAGCCATGGCTTGCGCACCGGCGAGGGCGCCGATCGCCAGGCCTCCCAGCAGCAGTACGACGCTTTTTCCGAGGAACACCTCGTGGGCGAGGGGACCCCAGCGCAACGGCGGCCGATCGCCTTCAGTGCGCGCCAGCGCGCGTGCCAGGACGATCCCGACGACGATGCCCGGCGCCTCCATCAGCGCCACCAGCAGCGGCATGTGGGGTTCGCTGGCGATGCCGGCCTGCAGCAGCAGGCTCGTCGCCACGGCGAACGTGACGACCGACACCGAGCCGTAGTGGGCCGCGATCGACGCACTGTCAGCCACTGGGAACTTTCCGATACGGCGCAGCACCGGGTAGAGGGCCAGCGGGATCGCCGCACCCAGCGCGACTGCGGCGACGGCACTTGGCAGCACTCCGGCGACAGGTTGACGCGCCAGCTCAACGCCGCCCTTCAGGCCGATCGCCAGCAACAGGTAGATCGACAGCGTCTCGTACAGTGGCTCAGGCAGTCGCAGGTCACTCTTTGCCAGGCGCGCGACGACGCCCAGGACGAAGAACAAGACGACGGCGTCGATGATCACTCGTACAAACCGGGTGGCGTCGCAAAGCCGCCGCGCCGCGCCAGGCTCTCGAGCGTCGCCAGCGCAGCCTCGAGCGTGAACTCGTCACGCTCGATCGCGTCGACGATCGCGGGAAGCGACCGTCGCTCGATCGTGTCGACCTCGCCGTCCTGGTTGCTGCACGACGTGTCGGCCGACAGGGTCACCTCGTACACGTAAATGCGCTCGGACTGATATCCCTCGGCAACCGGGCGGCGAACGTGAAAGCTGCGGCCGTGGTGCACCTCAAGCCGGTCAAGTTGCAGCCCGGCTTCCTCCCACGCCTCGCGTTCGAGCGCCTGTTCGAGGTTCTCGCCGTCGGGGACCATGCCGCCGACCAGGTTGTCCCACAGGCCGGGGTCGATCGCCTTGTGGGCCGCACGGCGCGCGACGAGCAGCGTCCCGTCGTCGCCAAACGCATTAAGGTGCACTGCTTCGGTCATGATGCCCAGTACACGACACGCGGCCCGCTCGACAGTGGCGAGCACCGGGCCACCGGGGTGAGCGCGGACGGCGAGCGCCTCGTCCCGCCAGCCGCGTAGCAGCCCCGCATCGCGCAGAAGCAAGGCGGCGTCCGCCAGCAGGGCACTACGGTGGGCAACACTGAGTCCCTCGTCGACGAGGTGCAGCATCCCCGATCTCTGCTCGAAACCCGTGGTCCGCGTCACGAGAAAGTGCGCGATCTCTGGGGCGGCCCAGCCCACGGTGTGGCCCGCCACCACAAACGGGTGCAGCTCGGGCGGACGCAGCGCTTGGGCGCGCGCCTGCAGTCGTCCGGCAAGCGCCAGCAGCCTTTCGGCCTGGGGCATCAGGTCTCCGGTCGCATGTGCGGGAACAGGATCACGTCGCGGATACTGGGTGCATCGGTCACAAGCATGATGAAGCGGTCGACACCGACTCCACAGCCTGCAGCGGGCGGCATGCCGTACTCCAGTGCGCGTACGTAATCGGCGTCGTAGTACATCGCCTCCTCGTCGCCCGCGGCCTTGGCCTTGGCCTGCTCGTTGAAGCGCATCGCCTGATCCTCTGGATCGTTGAGCTCGGAGAAGCCGTTGGCAAGTTCGCGGCCGGCGATGAAGAGCTCGAAACGCTCGGTGATTTCGGGCCGTGCGTCAGATGCCCGCGCCAGCGGCGAGACCTCGACCGGGTAGTCGATGATGTAGGTCGGCTGAACGAGCTTCGACTCAGCCACCTCCTCGAACAGCGCCAGCTGCAGCGCGCCGAGTCCGGCCTCCTCGGAGTGCGTGCTGCCCTTGGCGCGGAGCTCGCGGTGCAGGTAGCCGCGGTCAGCAAGTTGCGCGTCGCTGTACTGCGGAGCATGCGCCCGGATTGCCTGCACGGTTGTCATGCGCGCGAACGGCCTGGAGAGATCGATCGTCTGCCCCTGGTACTGCAGCACGGCCGAGCCCGTCGCCGCAATCGCCGTGTGCCGCAGTAGCCGCTCAGTGAAATCCATCAGCCACGTGTACTCCTGGTACGCGGCATAAAACTCCATCATCGTGAATTCGGGATTGTGGCGCGGGCTCACACCCTCGTTGCGGAAGTTGCGGTTGATCTCGAACACGCGCTCGAAGCCGCCGACGACCAGGCGCTTTAGGTACAGCTCCGGCGCGATGCGCAGGAACATGTCGATGTCGAGCGCGTTGTGGTGCGTGACGAAGGGCTTGGCTGCGGCACCGCCTGGAATCACCTGCAGCATCGGTGTTTCGACTTCGAGGAAACCTTCCGCGACCATGAACTCGCGCATTGCGGCGATCGCCAGGCTGCGGACCAGGAACGCCTTGCGCGTCTCCTCGTTCATGATGAGGTCGACGTAGCGCTGCCGATAACGCTGCTCGCGGTCTTCCAGGCCGTGGAATTTGTCGGGCAGCGGCCGCAGCGCCTTGGCCATCAGCCGCAGTTCCCTCGCGCGCACCGACAGCTCGCCCTTCTGCGTCTTGAAAACCACGCCGCGTGCGGCGATCAGGTCGCCCATGTCCCAGCGCTTGAACTCGTCGAGCGCGGCCTCGCCGGCCTCGTCCTTAGCGATGAAGAACTGAATGCGTCCACTGGCGTCCTGCACGGTGGCAAAGGCCACCTTGCCCATGACCCGCTTCAGCATCATGCGGCCGGCCACCGCGACTTCGACCGCGTCCTGTTCGAGCGTTTCGCGTTCCAGGGCGCCGTACTTGGCGTGCAGGTCGCCCGCCAGGTGGGTGCGCCGGAAATCGTTCGGAAAGGCGGGGCCGCGCCCTCGCAGTTCCGCAAGCTTCGCGCGCCGCTCCGCAATGATCTGGTTCTCGTCGATGGCCGGGGCAGAAGGTTCGTTCATGGTGGGCATTCAGGCTTGGCGCACGTCGGCGACCGGGTCACGGCCGAAATCGTCGCGGTGGAGGTAGGCCAGCACGCGTGCGGCGGCGGCTTGGGGCGTCGGCAACTGCCCGCTCGACTTGAGTTCGACGAAGTGCGATTGCTCGGGAAAGCCACTCGCGTCGGCGGCGCGCAGTTCGCCCTGCATGTCGGTGTCGATGACACCGGGTGCAAGTGAAACGATGCGCGCAGGGTTCGGCAGTCGCGCCTCGTCGAGCGCTGTGACTCGCGAGACGTGATCGAGGCCGGCCTTGGCTGCGCAGTACGCTGCCCAGCCGGCAATGGGGCGCTTGGCGGCGCCGGACGAAATACTCAGAACGCGCTTGTCGATTGCCCAGTCGCGCGTCGCGCGCAGGAAGGCGGCTGCCAGCAGCAGCGGTGCTTCCAGGCCGACGCGCAGCACCGCAGCAAGCTCCTCGGAGTCACTGTGCGATATTGGACCGACGCGTCCCAGCAGGCCAGCGTTGTTGATCAGCGCCGCTGACGTGAAGCCCGCAGCTGCGCGCTGGTGCAGCCACGTTTCAAGCCGCGCCGCGGCGCCGATGTCATGGCCGAGGTCGATCGACCACTGTTCCACCGTCGCGCCGGCGCCCTGCGCCCTGGCCAGCAGGGTCGCATCGGGATGGCGCGACAACGTCAGCAGCATCGTGTCCGGTGCCAGCAGTTGTTCGGCCATCGCTGCGCCAAGTCCGCGCGACGCGCCAGTGAGGATGTACAGGCGATTCGGTTTCATTCGGGTACCGGAAGGTAAGTGAGATCGGGCACACCGTGGTTGCCCGACCAGGCCGGGAAGTCCTCCAGCGTCAGGCCGAACACGAGCGTGTTCCGCACTGCGCCGTGATGGTCGCGGGTTTCTGCCCGTAGCAGCCCTTCTTCGCGCATGCCGGCGCGCCGCATGACGCCGGCGCTGGCGTCATTGCAGGCATCGCACGAGCCCCACACGCGATTGACCTGCATCTGCTCGAAGGCGTAGTGGATCTGCAGGCGGACGACATCGCTCGCGACACCCGAACCGCGGGCAGGGGGCACCAGGAAATAGCCGATCTCGGCTTTCGGAGTGGTCCAGTCGGGCGCATGGAATCCTGCGCCACCCAGGTAGCGGCAACTGGCCGCCTCGAAGATCGCCATCGGCATCGAGCGCCGCTGGATGAATTCGGCGTGCATGCGTCGCGCATACGACTCCGAATCCTCGACGCGCTGATGCCGGCGCGGCCACTCCATCCACTGCATCAGTTCCTCGCGGTGCGGCGCCAATGCCTCGAACAACGCGACCCCGTCACCGAAGCGGTAGCGCCTCAGTACGAGGCGGCCGCTGGTGACGCCCTCGGCGAGCGGCATGAGTTCCGGTCGCTCGATCGCCGGACGCAGCATCAGACGCCCTGCTTGAGGCTGGCCTCGATGAAATCGTCGAGATCGCCGTCGAGCACTGCCTGCGTGTTGCCGATCTCGACGTTGGTGCGCAGGTCCTTGATGCGCGACTGGTCGAGCACGTACGAACGGATCTGGTGGCCCCAGCCGATGTCGGTCTTGGCTTCTTCCAGTTTGTTCTGTTCAGCCATGCGCTTGCGCAGTTCGAGCTCGTACAAACGCGACTTCAGCATTGCCATGCACTCGGCGCGGTTGCGGTGCTGCGAACGGTCGTTCTGGCTCTGCACGACGATGCCTGACGGCGCGTGCGTGATGCGTACCGCGGATTCCGTCTTGTTGACGTGCTGGCCGCCCGCTCCGGAAGCACGGTAGACATCGATGCGCAGGTCTGCCGGGTTGATCTCGATGTCGACCGTTTCATCGACCTCGGGGTAGACGACGACACTGGCAAACGAGGTGTGGCGGCGCGCATTGGAATCGAACGGCGACTTGCGCACCAGGCGGTGGATGCCGGTCTCGGTGCGCAGCATGCCGTAGGCGTAGTCGCCGCTGATCTTGATGGTCGCGCCCTTGATGCCGGCGACTTCGCCAGGGGACTCGTCTAGCAGCTCCGGCTTGAAGCCGCGCCGCTCGGCATATCGCAGGTACATGCGCTCGAGCATGCCGGCCCAGTCCTGGGCTTCGGTGCCGCCTGCGCCGGCCTGGATTTCGATGAAGCAATTGTTGGGATCGAGCGGATTGTTGAACATCCGCTGGAACTCGAGGTCGGCGACCTGCTTGACCAGACCGCCGACATCGGCCTCGACCGAGAGCAGGGTGGCGTCGTCGTCGTCACCCCGCGCCATCTCGAACAGTTCTCCGGCGTCACGCACGCCACCCGCGAGTGCGTGCATCTTCTGCACGACGAGGTCGAGGGTCTTCTTTTCCCTGCCGAGTTCCTGTGCCCGCTTGGGGTCGTCCCAGACCTTGGGGTCTTCAAGGGCCCGACTGACTTCCTCGAGCCGGGCTTCCTTCACATCGACGTCAAAGATACCTCCGCAGTTCGGCCAGGCGTCCGCGCAGGTCTGCAACAGTGCCCTCGATCTGGTTGAGGCGTTCGGCTTCCATGGAGAGTCTCGATATCGAAAGGCTGCGATTATAGGAAGACCCACCGCTACGGCGGGGAGTACACGGCGCCGACACAAAAAAAGCCCGGTCACAGGGACCGGGCTTGAAGAGCACCACCAAGGAGGAGACCGATGGGTGCCTGGACATGCGCCCAGGCCGTGGTGCCAAGGAGACAACCGGATTCAGCGCTGCACTATGGTGAAGATTACTGAATCACGCGGCGGCGGGGCGGTGAAAATTCCGCGCGCCGTGCCGGGCATTTCCGACCGACTGATCTGATTGTTGCCGGCCGAGATGACCGGCGTGTCACAGGCACGTGGGAGGCTTGCCTCCCACGTGTGTGAAGACGGAGACGACTTAGGCGGCCTTGCGCTTGGCAGGGGCCTTGACCGAATCATTGGCCGCAGAGGCGGCCTTCATCGTGGCCGACGTGGCGGCAGCAACGTTCGACTCGGCAAAGTCAACGGCCTGCTTGGCAGCCTTGGAGAACGTGTCGTACGCGGTGTTGGCGGCGGCGACTGCGCTCTTCAGCGCGGCGACGGCGGGCTCGGAGCCGGCCGGGGCGTTCTTGGCAGCGAAGTCGATCAGTTGCGTGACCTTCTTGTTGTTCTCGGCCATCTGCGATTCGACGATGCGCGAAACTTCGGTGCCGGCGCCGTTGGCGATGCCGTACACGGTGCGCGAGTAGCTGACAGCCTTTTCAAGCGTCGGCTGCGACAGCGCCGAGGTCAGCGCCACGAACTCCTGGACGTCCTTCGCGCTCATCAGAGCCTGGACGCGCTCGACGGATTCTTCCAGCGTTGCCTTGGCGGCGGCGAGGTTCAGTTCGAGCAGGCGCTCGGTCGCGTCAAAGAAGGTCTGGCCGAGGGCGAAAGCGGCGTCCATCTGGCCTTTTTGGATTTCGGAGAACTGGGCGGGCGTGGTGAACATGGATGACTCCTGGGTGAGGTTGCTGTAAGGCGATTGCCAAGGGCGTTACTAAGGGTGTTTCTAAGAGTTTCTTTGCAGGCGTGCTGCACTGCACAAGACGAATTTTGAGCGTTGAGCGCACGGATGTCAAGAACTTTTGGTGCGCTGCGGCAAAAAGCTGGCGACGATTGAAAGCCCAACTAAACCATAGGGTTAAATTCGCGCCGCCTTGACACGGTGGGTCCTCCCGGGCCGAGGCTGATGCGCCGCACCAGCCGGCGCAGGGCACGCGCGCCTCCTACAATCCGGCCGGTGCAAGCCTTCTACAGCGACCACTTCGTCCTGCCGCTGCCGGAAGGGCACCGGTTTCCGATGGCGAAATACCGCCTGCTCCGCGAGCGCGTTGCCTGCGAGTTACCGGAAATTCAGCTTTCCGAGCCGGACCCCGCGTCAGTCGGACAACTGGCGCTGGCGCATGCGCCGGACTACATCGACCGAGTGCTCGACGGCAGGCTGGAGCCGCAAGAGGTCCGTGCGATCGGCTTTCCATGGTCACTGCCGATGGTGGAGCGGTCGCAGCGTTCGACTGGCGCCACGATCGCCGCGTGTCGCGCGGCAAGACTGAGTGGCGTTGCCGTCAACCTCGCCGGCGGTACACACCACGCGCATCGGGCCCGCGGAGCCGGTTACTGCGTGTTCAATGATGCTGCGGTCGCCGCGCGCTTGCTGCAGGCCGATGGCGCGTCCCAGCGTCGCGTGCTGCCGGTGGCGATCATCGACCTGGATGTGCACCAGGGCGATGGCACGGCGGAAATCCTGGCCGGCGACGGCTCCGTGTTCACGCTGTCGATCCATGGCGCCACGAACTTCCCGTTCCGCAAGCAGTGCAGCGATCTTGATGTCGCGCTCCCGGACGGCACGCGCGATGACGACTACCTCGCGGCCCTGGACGCAGCGTTGCGCGAACTGCAGCGGCGGTTCAACCCCGGATTCATCATCTATCTCGCCGGCGCCGATGCGCACGAGGGCGATCGTCTCGGCAAGCTCGCGCTGTCGAGCGCAGGCATGGCGGCACGCGATCGCCGCGTGTTCGACCTGGCGGCGCAACTCGGCGTGCCGATCGCAGTGGCGATGGCCGGTGGCTATGGCCGGGACATCGCGACCACTGTCGATGTACACCTGAATACCGTGCGCGCGGCGTTCGACGCGTGGGCGCGACGTCAGGAGACGCCCGGGATGCGCGTGGCCGCCCGACATGTCTGAGGTTTCATCACGCGCCCGCAATGCCGCGTGGCTCACGGCCATGCCATTCGCTTTCGTGCTGCTGTGGAGCACCGGCTTCATCGTGGCGAAGACCGCGGCACCCTACGCTCCGCCGCTCACCTTCCTGCTCTTCCGCTTCGCGGGAGTCATTGTCGTGCTGCTGCCGCTGGTGTGGCTCACACGTGCCCCATGGCCCCGCACGCCGCGGGCATGGTGGGATACCGCGCTCGTCGGACTGCTGCTGCAGGCCACCTATCTGGGCGGCGTATGGGCCGCGATCGCGCTCGGCATGCCGGCCGGCGTTTCTTCCCTGCTCGTCGGGACACAACCGCTGCTGACGGCCCTGTTCGGAGCCACCGTTGGCGAGCGCGTCACGCGACTGCAGTGGCTCGGGCTCGTGCTCGGCGCATTTGGCCTGACGCTCGTGCTGTCCGATCGGTTGACGCTGGTGGGTGTCGGGCCGCTCGCGCTGGCGGTGAACCTCTTGGCGCTGGTGGGCATCACCGCCGGCACGCTGTACCAGAAGCGCCATGGTGCCAACGTCGACCTGCGCACTGGCAGCATCATCCAGTTCGGCGCCTCGTTCATCGTGCTGCTGCCGTTTGCGTTCCTGCTTGAATCGATGATGGTGGACTTCGCGCTGGAGTTCTGGCTGGCGCTCGCCTGGTCGATCTTCGCCCTGTCGCTCGCGGCGATCTCGCTGCTGCTGGTTATGATCCGGCGCGGTCACGCCACCGAGGTCGCGAGCCTGATGTACCTGACGCCTGCCGTGACGGCGTTGCTGGCGTGGCTGATCTTCGGCGAACGCCTCGGCGTCGTCGCATGGATCGGCGTGGTGGTCACGATGGCCGGCGTGGCGCTCGTACTGCGCCGATGGAGGAGGGCAGCATGACAACGCGCGAGGCACCGCTTCGACGCGCCGATTACCGGCACTTCCACGCCATCGCGACGCGCTGGATGGACAACGACGCCTACGGTCACGTCAACAACGTCGTTTACTACTCGTACTTCGACACAGTGGTCAATGAGTACCTGATCCGGTCCGGTGTGCTCGACATCGAGCATGGTGAAGTCATCGGGCTGGTTGTCGAGACGCAGTGCCACTACTTCAGCGAGCTGTCGTTTCCGCAGGGGGTTCACGCCGGCCTGCGCGTCGCGCGGCTGGGCACCTCGAGCGTGCGCTACGAGATCGGCATCTTCGCCGACGAGCAGGACGCTGCCTGCGCTCAGGGCCACTTCGTTCATGTCTACGTCGATCGCGCGTCGCGGCGGCCGACCTCCCTGCCGGCGCCGCTGCGCGCCGCCCTTCAGAAGATCCACACATGAACGACCGAGCTCCGATTGGACCCCACGAGGTCGTGGACCACGCCATAACCACGCGCCAGTCGATCCGCGCTTTCCGGCCGACGCCGGTGCCGCGCGGCACCGTCGCGGAGATCCTGTCGATTGCCACGCGCGCGCCTTCCGGTACCAACACACAACCATGGAAGGTCGTGGTGCTCACTGGATCGGCGAAAGCACGGCTCAGTGCGGCCATCATGCAGGTTTACGACGACCCGGAACGGCGTCGGCAGCACACCGAGGAGTACGCCTACTACCCGACACAGTGGGTCGAACCCTATCTCGGCCGGCGGCGCAAGATCGGCTGGGATCTCTACGGGCTGCTCGGCATCGGCAAGACCGACAAGGACCGGATGCACGCCCAGCATGGACGCAACTACACTTTCTTCGATGCACCCGTCGGCATGATCTTCACAATCGACCGCATCATGGAGCAGGGCAGCTGGCTCGACTACGGCATGTTCCTCGAGAACATCATGATCGCCGCCCGTGCCCGCGGCCTGGATACCTGCCCGCAGGCCGCGTTCACGCAGTTTCACCGCGTGATCAAGGAGCAGCTCAAGCTGCCGGACAATGAGATGGTGGTCTGCGGGATGTCGCTCGGTTATGCCGACACGAGTCGCGTGGAGAACACGCTGCAGACCGAGCGCGAGCCGATTGCCGGCTTCGCGCGTTTTCTGGAGGAGTGATGGCACAGCGTATTGCAGTGATCCCGGGTGATGGCATCGGCAAGGAGGTCATGCCAGAGGGCTTGCGCGTGCTCGACGCCGCGGCGCGCCGGCACGGCCTGGAGTTCACGTACGAGCATCACGACTTCGCAAGTTGCGACTATTTCGCGCAGCACGGCGCGATGCTCCCTGACGACTGGAAGGAGCGGCTTGCGGGCGTCGACGCGATCTTCTACGGGGCGGTCGGTTGGCCGGCGACGGTGCCGGACCACATCTCGCTGTGGGGATCGCTGCTGAAGTTCCGGCGCGAGTTCGACCAGTACGTGA
>Ga0316601_100000781_pt1 | contig 14602 bp, 7 predicted proteins | sample OWC_soil_day5_no_FD_207663 | JGI IMG/M metagenome (GOLD analysis project Ga0316601, IMG submission 207663) | Wetland soil microbial communities from Old Woman Creek delta, Ohio, United States - OWC_soil_day5_noCT | ecosystem: Environmental > Terrestrial > Soil > Wetlands | place: USA: Ohio... | reverse complement strand
CTTTAATTTCATATATTCTCAATTTATCGATATCAATTTATAAATTTGACGCAAAGCTGAGAAAAAAATCACAGAGAAAATACTATTTATACAAAATTTATTCTAAGATTCTTTTTTATTCACCTTTAGCCTCTTCAAGTTCTATTGAAGCAGATTCCCATTCTTCTACTACACGGTCCATTTCCTGCTTCAGTTTTTGATGTTCAGCATAAAGATCCATATCCGAAGCTCCTTCAGGAGTAGCCATTTTTAGCTCAACAGCCGAGATTTTATCTTCCAGATTTTCTATTTTCTTTTCGCAGTCGGCCACTTGCTTTTCCAGTTTACGAAGCTTTTTATTAAGTTCTTTCTGTGCTTCATAAGAAAGTTTATTCTCTGATACAGTTTCTGGTTCATTATTCTGAGCAGTAGGAGAAGTTGATAATTCAGGCTTTCGCTGCAAATCATTAAGACTATCCATCTTTTTCTTTTGAAGGAAATCATAAATACCGCCTAAATGCTCCTTAACTACTCCACCACCAAATTCATAAACCTTTGTAACAAGACCATCCAAAAATTCACGGTCGTGAGAAACAATAATCACGGTTCCATCAAAATCCCTGATGGCATCCTTAAGCACATCTTTTGTACGTAAATCAAGGTGATTGGTAGGCTCATCGAGAATAAGGAGATTAACAGGTTCGAGCAATAGCTTAATCATAGCCAGACGAGTACGTTCACCTCCGGAGAGAACCTTAACCTTTTTGTCGGAAGCCTCACCACCAAACATGAAAGCACCCAGAATATCACGAATTTTAGTACGGATATCCCCAGTTGCCACATAATCAATAGTATCAAATACAGTAAGACTTTCGTCAAGCATCTGAGCCTGATTCTGTGCAAAGTAGCCAATCTGTACGTTATGACCAATGGTTAGTTTACCTTCATAGTCAATTTCTCCCATGATACATTTTACCAAGGTAGATTTACCTTCACCGTTCTTTCCAACAAAAGCGACTTTTTCTCCACGGTTTATTGTGAGGTTCACATCATGATAAACCACATGATTGCCATAAGCTTTCTTCAAGTCCTCAGCAATAATCGGATAGTTTCCTGAACGAGCTGCAGGCGGAAATTTAAGCCTCAACGAGGAGTTATCTTCATCATCAATCTCAAGACGAACGATCTTATCTAATTGTTTGATACGGCTTTGCACCTGCACAGCTTTTGTTGCTTTATACCGGAAACGTTCAATAAAATCTTCCGTATCCTGAATCTGTTTCTGTTGATTCTCATAGGCACGCATTTGTTGTTCTTTTCGTTCTATCCGAAGTTCCACATAACGTGAATAAGGAACCTTATAATCATATATTTTTCCGCAATTAATCTCAATAGTACGGGTAGTTACCCCATCCAGAAAAGCACGGTCATGAGATACCAATACCACCGCATTGCAACGAGTAGCAAGGAAATTCTCCAGCCACTGAATACTCTCAATATCCAGGTGGTTAGTAGGCTCATCAAGTAAAAGGACATCTGGTCTTCTCAGCAAGAGCTTTGCTAGTTCGATACGCATACGCCATCCTCCACTAAACTCAGAAGTTGGACGCGATAAATCCTCCCGGCTAAAGCCTAATCCGGCAAGTGTGCGTTCAATCTCAGCTTGGTAATTAGTACCGCCCATCATCAGGAAGCGTTCATTCTCGTGAGTAAAGCGGTCAATCAGCTTATGATAACTTTCCGACTCGTAATCGGTTCTGTCTGCCAATTCCTGATTCATCCGCTGAATATCTTCCTGCAATTCTTTGATATGTCCAAAAGCTTGCTCTGCTTCTTCCATCACGGTGTAATTATCACTCAGAATCATTACCTGAGGAAGGTAGCCTATAGTAACATCTTTTGGAATAGAAATAGTGCCGGCAGTGGGAGTTTGCATTCCGGCCAGGATCTTTAACATGGTAGATTTTCCTGCACCATTTTTCCCAGTCAGACCAATGCGGTCTTTTTTATTAATTACATATGATACTTCGTCGAACAGCGCTTTAGCATTAAACTCGACTTTTAATCCTTCTACTGAAACCATCTTATTTTTGTTGTCTCTTTTCGTTGTAAAGCACAAAGATACAACATAAAACTCAAAGTAGAGCTTTTTATTAGAGCCATATTATCAGAATCTGAGCAAGTTAAATATTGAAAATAGCATACATAAATGCGTAAACAAAAAGAAAGTAAAAACACATAAGACACAAGATAGATAAAATCCATTATCATTCTTTTTGATTAAAAAGAGATTTAAGATCTTCTTTTGATATTAATCTTTTTTCGCCATTATGCTCAATATAGATTTTATAATCATCACCTCCCTCTTCTTCTTCAAACAAATCAACAACCCTAACATCTAAAACTTTGGCAATCCGCCTTAACATATTAAGTGTTGGATTGCCATTTATTGACGTATAGAGTGACTGGTATGATATCCCTAAACGTTTTGAGACCTCCTGCAGAGTTATTCTCTTTTCCTTACATATGGACTGAATCTTGAGCATAATTATTTATCGATTCTATAAATATAAATATTAAATAACACTAAATTTTGATTACACTAAAAAAGCAAAATAATACACTTAATTAAAAAAAAACCTATAAACAATCATCTAGTTGCTAAACCCAAAGCATTAAAGTTTACTACTAGAACAAATATAGAAAATTAGTGATAATTATTTATATAATTTTCACGAAAAAGGCCTTTCTGGAAACCACATTTTACTTAATTATAATATAAACAAGATGATAATAGGATTATAAATCATTAAGAAACAGCCTAAAAAACGGATCTACTCACATTTCTAAGATAATGAAACTAACAAATATAAAAAAGCAATTATGCCATTTAGAAAACAATATTGATATTTATAAAGTAATAAAATAAAGTTGTATATAAATAGAACTATTACTGTATAAAAAATATAAATATATATATTGATACTAAAAAATTCAAAGTAGCAACCAATAGAAATAATTATAGTAAAATATATACCATAAGGCTTTTTATCATTAATTAACCATAAACTGAATTAAAAAACAGAACTAGACTCTCTTGACATAAATATATATATGTATATTTGTAATCAAAAATAAATATATATATTATTAATAAAGCTATTTAATAATATACAAAGTATGCTTTAAATTGTATACTAAATAAATATAAATTAGCTTAGAGAAGTCAACTGACCTCGTAAGCATACTTAAAAAGAATTTATAACACAAATATCCTAGATTAAAGGCTGTATTATGATACTTCGACTAAAAAAGAAAGATAATTATTGGAGAATGGACAAAGACACATTCTCTGAATTTATGAATCATATAAAGCCTTATATTAAGACAAAAAAAGGATTACCTGACCCTTCTGAAGTATTATTTGCAGAAATACCTAATAGCGATATACAAAAAATTGGTCTGCTATATGGATATTCATTAGAAGATAATTCAACATTATTATTAGCTAAAATCTGTCCGAATATAATAATCCTACTCCCATCTGAAAAATCTTTCAATATTAGAATCTGCAGAATTATAGATCAAGAACAATCTATAGAGAATATCCACATAAACAGAAAATAATCGGATTAAATCCATAGTACATTTTTTAGCAATCATCAATAAATTCACATTCTTCGAATATCAACAGCTATTTATAAAACATCCTCAATCTGATTCATTTTAATTCGTAGTTCTTCTGAACAAACCATGCCCTGTTCTATCATTTTCTGTCATGCTGTTGAACATTAATTCTTTCAATGGCGAAACAATAATTCAAGTTCAGGATATACAGGACTATGCAATAGTCAGAGCAGAAACATAATAAGAATGAATTTCAATTTTAACGCCTCTCTTGCGACAGCCAATTTAGCTAAAGCATATGCTATCAGGAACAATAAAGCATTTTCAATGATATCAATTAAAACAATGATTCACAATGTTTTCTTGCTTCAAAGATTTATTGCGCTGTCTGGTATAAGACCGAACAAGAACTTAAATGACAAGCTTGTAAAAGGACTAATTGAGTTTGCGACTATTGCCGCATAACGCATTTTTTAAGTTAACCGAATTCATAATAAACTATTGTAAACAAAATAAAAGGGCTATTTTAGTCAATACTTAAAATTTAATATTTACAAAATAGCTTTTTATTAAAATGATATTACTATTTTTGGACAAAAATAAATATTACTATACAACATGCGCAACCTTAATCTTTTAATTACTGAGATACTTTTTCTGTTTTTAATAAGTTCATGTACTATAACAGATGTAAATGAACCTGTTACTATTTCCGGTAAAATAACAGATTCTTCGGGATCAGGATTATCTGATGTAAAAATACTACTAGAAACATCCTCCGAAAAAATTAATGCCCAAACATCTTCAGATGGAAAATATACTTTAGTAATACCAAACGGAGGTGTTGCATTCGCCACTTTCTCAAAAGAAGGATATACCAGTGAAACTAAATCAATCGCATTCAAAGGAGGAGAAAACAGAGCCATTAATTTAAGCATGAACACTCTTAAAGAAGATGCTTATTTTAGAATAATCACTAGCGATGTATCTGTAAAAAATAGACGCGGAAGTTTTAGTGTATTAATAGATACAAATGTTAAATACGAGTTCTCATGCAAAGAAGATTGGATTAAATGCGAAATTTTATCTAATAACATTTATATTGAATATGATGAAAATAAAACATTAGAGAAACGCACTGCCACAATTAACTTTAATGCAGATTTCGGATTAACTCATACCATAAAAATCACACAAGAAGCTGGTCCGATTCTTCAATTAATTGACTATATAGGCAAAGACAATCAAACGAACTTCCTTACATCTGTTCCATTTATTACATTTAATAGAGAGGTAAAACTTGTATCTATAAGTTCCTCTTATCAGGACATAGATTTAACCGCTGAATATTCAGCAGATAAAAAAACAATTTATTTTCCTAATATTAAAATACCTCCTTTTATTTCTACAACTATTACGTATGAAGTAGAGTCTACTGATTCCGCTAAAATAAAAGAGTCATTTAAACTCAAAGTCTATGAAGGAAAGCTAGATATTACAACTGGTAATGGGCAAAAAATCATTTTTACCAAAGATGGAAAATATTTTTGGCTATATAATCCTAAAGCTTATAACACATCAAAATTAACTCAATATTTAACAAAAGACCTTTCAATAACAGGAAGTATTGACTGGAAGCAAAACGATTATAGTGAATTCTTCTATAACCGATATAACAACTGCTTGTATATATTAAGAAACTATCGCACAGATATTTATAAAATTGATATATACGATGCTATTACAGCCCAGTTTATTAAAGAATTGGATTTATCTGAATACACAAACAATAACCATATAGGCGATTTAGGATTTGCTGAAAATGGTATGGGATTAACATTTATGAATTACAAATTATATTCAATAAATTCAGCTCAAAATGATAAATTCGAGGTTCTTTCAGACAACAGTATGCTTTATGATCCGCATCAGGTAAATTCTTTAATACCCAGGGAAGTTGATATATGCAACAATGGAAAAATGTTTGTACTTACTAAAGGTTTTGAGATAGAAGATGTATACACTGTTGATGCCGAAACAAAAGAATTAAAACATTATTATAATGTTAGTGCTAGATATGCAGTTACTAATGATTCATATTCTGGAATAGTATTAGGATCTTACTATAATAAGAATATTACTTATATTGATTTCAAAACAGGAGAAAAGCGCAGTGTTACAACAAATAATGCAGGCAACTGTGCTACTATAATAGCTACAGGAGAACAATATCCTACAATATTAACATCCTCTTTAGCTACGATTTCTCTTGAAAGCGGAATAGAAAAAAAATTCAGCATGGACTCCTCTTCAACCTATATAATGAATTCTTCAAATGATGGAGAGAAAATAGCAGTGATATACAATAACAATCTCTATCTTTTCAAATCGGAATTATTCACCAAATACAGCAACAAAATAAAATAAAGGACCATGAAATATATAATAATACTTTTTCTAACATTTTGCACCGGAATAAGTTTATATGCTCAAAGCAATTACAGACAAGGATACATAATAACGAACGAAAACGATACCATAAATGGTCTTATTGATTTTAAAACTGACTGGACTAATTCTAATGTATGTAAATTCAAAAAATCGGAGAAGTCTGATGAACAGACATTTCATCCTGGTGAGATATTAGGCTATAGGTTCATTAAAGAAATGAAATATTACGTATCCAGAACTATTGAAATAGATAAAACAAAACAAACTGTATTTCTTGAATATCTGGTTCAAGGAATAAAAGACCTCTATTTTTATTCCGGAGATAAAAATTACTATTTCATAGAAAACGAAGACGGTAGTTTGCTATCAATTACACAGGAACCAGATAAGATTATCGATAATAAAATCAAAGTAGATAATAAATACAAAGGCGCTCTAAACTATATTTTCAGAGATTGTAAATCCGTTTACAAAAAGATAGATAAGACTATATTGGATCGTAGTTCTATGATTAAACTGACAAGACAATACCATTCCGAAATGTGTTCACCAGGAGAAGAGTGTATTGTTTTTGAAAATGATTATAAGAAGGTCTTTTTAAAATTTGACTTTTCGTTATTTGGCGGTTTTCAATACATGGATTACACATATGAAAATACAGAATTAATTAGATTTGGATCTGCAAAATCATATTCACCAATTGTTGGAGCATTAATAAACGTATCCAATCCCAGAATAACAAAATCAATAAGTCTTCAGGCTGGTATTTCTCTATCAAGTATAAAAGGCTCGAATGAATATACTTTTGAACAAAAAAACTATGAAAAGTTTAATTTTGACGCTTTGATGGCAAGCGGCAATTTAGGACTAAAATATACTTATCCAAGATGGAAATTACGTCCCTCAATTGAGGCTAACATTAACTATTGCAGATTCTTTAATGCCTCCACAACACTGTATTCTGAAAAGTATGTTGTTGATAAAATTAATAAAGTCACAAATAATAATTATGTTTCACTGTTAGAAAATTATATCGGATTTAGTTATGGCTTTGGATTAAACTATCAATTTAAAAAAGAAAATTCTATTTTTTGCAGATTGTTATATAGCCAAATGAGTAACAATGATGGAAATATAAAGGGGCTTCAATTAAAATTGGGGTATGAGTTTTAATTGAATTTTAGCTAATCTTCCATTCTTTACATTCTTCCTGTTTTTATACTATTTTAAAACAAATTAAACCTAAAAAGGAAGGGAGTTAGGGATGAAAAAATAAATGAAATAAGGGCATCCAACTATAATTGGACACCCTTATTTCTATATAATCTACTCAATTCTAAATTTTACTGTCTAGAACAATTTAGCTGGATATTCGCCTGCATCAACCAATGCCTGGATTTTGTCAACTACCGACTGACGATCTGCAGCATAAGTTACACCAAACCATTTTGATGTAGTATCAAGTACTTTCACAGTTGCTGTACCGTTGTTGATAAGTTCATTAACCATCAATGGAATAAAGTATTCGCATTTCAGGTTGCTGATGTTTTCTTTCAGGAATTCAATGAAGAAATCTTCTGAATATTTAAAATAATCAGGAGTGAATCCCCACATGTTCATTGATACAGGAGTATTATCTTCGATTGCTACCATTTCGCCGTTTTCGTCCTTAAACTGAACTTTTCCATCAATACGTTCGATAGCTGTACGTTCTACTACAGTAGTCAGGTTACCATTTTCGTCTGTTGCACAAACACCACGAGCTACGCTACCACTTTCAGAAAGAGTGTTACCAACACGGTAGCCTACCATGCAATATTCATTCTTCTTTCCTTCCATTTCAGCAAGAGCCTTACCTAAAACAGCAAAGCTGTCTTTTCCATAGAAGTCATCAGCATTGATTACGGCAAAAGGTTCGTTGATTACGTTCTTACCCATCAATACAGCATGGTTAGTTCCCCATGGTTTTTCTCTTCCCTCAGGACAAGTAAATCCTGCTGGTAGGTCGTTAATGTCCTGGAATACCAATTCTACTGGAATATGATCTTCATATTTTTTGATAATCTTTTCACGGAAGTCTTTTTCAAAGGTTTCACGGATTACAAATACCAATTTACCAAATCCTCCACGGATTGCATCGTAAATTGAATAGTCCATGATAGTTTCACCGTTAGGGCCCAGACCGTCTAATTGCTTAAGACCACCATAACGACTGCCCATTCCGGCAGCAAGTACAAATAAAGTTGGTTTCATTTCGCTTATATTTTTAAATAGGTTGTTAGTTATATCATTTTTTTACGCCGCAAATTTACAAAATTATATTCAACGGAGGTACAACAAATAGTTCAAATATGATCACAAATGGTTCAAATAAGAAAGTATTTTTCTAGAATGGATAGCCGATTGCCAGGTGAAGACCCAGTCCGTCTTTAAAAGAAGGGATATTGTAATAGCCTGACTTTGAGGTTTCATAAGGAGCATGTAGCCCTATTCCGGCATCCAAACGGATGACCAGAAACGAGAGATCGTAGCGTAATCCGGCACCGGTGCCCAAAGCTATCTCTTTTCCAAGTTTAGACAATCCAAATTTTCCACCAGGACGAGCTGTATCATCTTTTAATAGCCATATATTTCCGGCATCTAAAAAAATAGCACCATTAAGATTTCCCAGCAGATTGAAACGGTATTCTACATTGGCTTCCAATTTAAGGTTACCGGTCTGGTCCATGTATGAATAAGTATTCCCGGCATCCGGCCTGTAACTTCCCGGTCCCAGCGAACGGATAGTAAATGCACGTAAACTATTTGCTCCTCCAATATAGAATTGTTCATTATACGGCGCAACTTCCGAGTTTCCATAAGCATAAAGAATTCCTCCGCTTAACCGGGCTACTAAAGATTGCCGTGCAGTAATTTTATAATTATATCTCACTTCCGAACTTAGTTTCAGGAACTGTGCAAACGGATTTCCCAAAAGTTTCTTTTCCTCATTAAAGCTCCTTCCAAATAATCGGTATATGCCAGAAGTTATATTTCCTGCAGATGTGAGAGATGTTTCCCACCAAACATGATTCCGTTTGCTTTTCACACCCGCATCATCGTAAGTATAGGTATAATTCATAGCCGGAATAAACTGATTCTTCAGACTGAGATACAAGGCAGGATTGGCATTTGTAACAGAGTCAAAGCGTTGTGTTGTACTTTGAAGCACATTAAAAGTCAGTTTGAACGGCGTTATAGAATGACGGCTTACTCTTGACGACTGATAATTATACGTTGCATTCCCACCAAAAGCCAACAGTTTGAAATAACGCGCACGATTCATTTGATCGGCATACAGACGAAAAGTGGTGGTTGCCGGATAAGTTAATTCTTTATATCCCATGCCTGGCAGTACTATCCTTGGAATAACAAGTGCAGCCGACGTCCCCAGCTCATAAGAGTTAATCACCGAACTGCTCCCATCTACGGGAGAATTGGTCTGCCATTCATAACTGCCATTGAGCTTCACCGTGAAGTTCTCTCCACCACCAAAAACATTTCGTTTTGTAACAGAGAACATCGCTCCCGGACCTACCTGATCATTTGATTTGGAAGTTACATTAAGTTGCAGTTCTCCGTCAAGCGGGAGATCATAAGCCGCATTCATCTGCACATCTAGCAGGTTATTGCCTAGCGTTGTGTCACGAGGAGTAAACTGCAGCTCTGAATATTTAAAAATACCTAACCGGTTTATATTCTCTTGCGTACGCAATTGTCTCCTTTGCGAATAGATTTGTCCGGGCATTAAGCGGAAACGATTATAAAGTACAATGGGACGAACACGTAGCTTACCTTGATAATAAATTGTCAAGTCTTTATAAAGCAAAGAATCAGTAGGTATTTCTCCATTAATCCCAATTAAGGCAACAGATCTTTTCCCTATTTTCCAAGGACGAAGAACTTGATCAGGCAAACCGGCTTTCGGAGTTATTTTCAGACTTACCCACCCGGATTGCCTAGTGGTATCGGCCAGAAAGGCTATCAATTCCGGACGAAAATAGTAGTAACCGGCATTACGAAGCAAAGCACTCAACCGTTGCCGTTCCTCGTCTAATTTAAGGACGCTGAAATTATCACCTTTACGAAGTATCTTATCCACCACATGCCTATTTAACAAACTATCAGTTCGAGCACTATAATGGGAATAAAATATAGAATCCAGTAAATAAGGCTGCTGCATATTTACTTTATATTTCAACTTTGCCTGACGTTTTTTCCCGGGTATCACCTCATAAGAGACTTGTCCGTTGAAATATCCGTAATCACGCAACAAGTTTCGCGCCACTTTTACCCGAACATCCGGATTGACAGTTGAAATAAGTACCGGTTCTGTTGCAAGGCGGTTAAACATCCAATGCCCTAATCCCTTCTCATGCGTTTTAAATGCATTATACATCCACAGTCCGAAAGGAAAAGGAAGTCTGACAGATGAACTTCCAAAGAGGGCATTATTAGGAGCTACAGCCAATGCTGCGTTTACTTCCTCAAGAGCCTCATCACCTGCTTTAGACGCATCACGATTCTCCACCACAGTTTTTTTCATACCCGTATAGAGGGTTTCACCCTCCGGTAAATTACGAGTGGTTGAACAGGCGGTTAAGAACAACAATGACAGATAAAGAATTTTCCTCATTTCGACTCTGTTTTATCTTTTTTACTCTTAAATATAAATAGCTCACCAAGTCTGCGCATCTTTTTCCGAAGCACTACACCAACTCCCGTTTCAGTGATTTCTCCTTCCAGCAAACTCTGATAATTCTTATTATGGAACAATCTTACATATCTTGTTCCACTATTATCCAGCCGGTATTCCAATGATATATTGTCTATAAATGATTGCTTTTCTTGCACTGTCTCACCAGTAGAAATTTTACCTCCTATCACAATTCGAATGCGGTCATTATAGAATCTTTTGGCAAAACGATAAGAATAATCAGTTCGTTTTCCAGTTCCTTTTGCACTAGCCTCATCGTAAGATTCCATTCCGAAAGAGATATCAACCTTTTTAAGTGCACTACCAGCAATATTAGCAATTTCACCCTGAAGGAAATTATTCAGAGCACTTCCCACATTTATTCCTCCGCCAGTGCCAGAAGAGGTAATACCTTGCGGCATATACATGCCGGAAACAAGCATAGTAATGGCCAGTTTGCTCCTTTCCTCATCCGACATTGCCGAAAGCTGATTCTGCACAGTCATATCTTCCGGTGCTTCAAGGTCAAAGACCATACCAAGTTCTTTCAGACTATTTTTTATAGATACAGATACATCAAAATTAACTTGCCGGCTGGTTTGGTTTTCACCAGTGACAGAAGCACGAAGCCTCTCTTTAGCTTTGAAACTTATTTTCGGGTTCATCACATCACCCGACCATTCCACATAACTTCCGTTTTGAATAGCAAATTCTTTCAGAGGAATTACCGGTAAGGTATAGTTCAATAACCCGTCACTAATAGTGTAGCGACCATAAAGCAACATATCTCCCTGGGGGGTATATTGCAATGAAAGATCGCCTCCACCTTCCAGTTCTACCCTATTTTGCCGATCGGGAGATAAATCAGCCTTTAAACGGACAGCCGGTTCCACCTGAATATTAATAAGCATATCCAGTCCGCCTAAAGAAACTTTCTTAGGTTTTTCTTTCGGAGGCTGCAACGTATCGGCAAAGTTGACGAAAGTTACCATATCTCCCAGCCTGTCCTGCACAGTCAATGGAGAGTCTTTCAGAACATAAGTAACATCCGTATTACCAAGTAACCGCATATTTCCACGCATAACCAAAGCATCAACAGGTCCGCGAATAGTGGTATTCAAATCAACAAAGAGTTTTCCATATACAAGCGATTGCTTGGTGCGGTTAGCATTGAATAACTGATAATTATTAGCAGTAAGCTTCAAATCAGTCTGCATCTGCTGCAAATCTTTGAGATCTATTGTTCCAACAATATTCAAAGGATTCTTGCCGGCTGCATATACATGATAATTATCAAAAGCAAGTTTACTATTAGTGACCTTTATAGCTTTCTCATCAAGTCGCAAACGTGCTCCTGCCTGAGCAATATAGACCGAACCGGTATCTACCTTAAATTCTCCGTTTATCTTGGGTAATTGTGTACTTCCTTCCAATGCTACTTCACCATTCAAAGCACCGGAAAGTTGTGCCATACCATCGGGAATAAACGCATTAGCTATACACAGCGGAAGAGCTTTGAGTTTGGCACGAACATCCATAGCTCCTTGCCCAGCAGTCCTGTATATTCCATCTGCAGTAATTACTTCCCGGCCATTATATCCAAACGCAGCTTCCAATTGATGCACATTTTTTTCTACTGGGAGATAAGTTGCCTTTAAATCAAGATTACCAACCAACTGCTTCTCATACATAAATCTCTGAACTCTCGCATCAGCAATTACCTGGAACCGGTTATTCTTCTGAATATATTCAGCCTTTGTGGAAAGAATGCCTCCTATATCCGGTAAATAAGGCAAAGATTGAACCACTTCTTTCAGATCAAGATTTCTAAGTTCGCCAATTATATCCTGTTGCGCCTCAGCATTTTCAACAGAATGAACAAAGAGTCCCATTCCATTTTTATCCTGTAAATCCAGATTTGCAGTAACACGCTTTTCTTTATCAATAAAAATTTGATTATCCTTATTTAAACTGAACGGACGAAAAAGCAGTATTGGCTGATCGGGGAAGAGATTAAACAGAGTGCCCTCTTCCAGTAATTGTGCTCTGACACCCAGATTTGCTCCGGTCTCTCCTTTTGCATTGAGATATTTCAGCATTACTTCTGCATTATCATCCTGAACTACACCATCAGCGTATGCCTGAAATACATACTGTTTATTGAATTTATTATTAATAACTCCTGCATGCAGATGAATGCCTACTGTATCTTGCCTGATCGCCAGGCGGACAGTATCCAGCAGCACACTATCAATCTTAAGCGAATGAAGATGTGCCCCTCCTGTAAATCCTTCTTTTTGGGTAGAGTTAAGGTTGACTGATGCATCTTGAAAAGATATTTTAGAAAGAGCCAGGTATTCACTCAACGGGTTCTTCTTTCCGGCCATGAAAGAAAGCTGAGCCGAAGGTATCGCCCCGCTAAGTTCCTGATGATTTAATTTCCTATTCTGAATTTGTTTGGTTAAGAGAGTAGAAAAACTGGTAACCTCTTTAATAAAATTCTTGAGAGGGATACGACTATTAAGAGAGAATTCCAAATCTCCTGAATGAAGTTCCAAAGAAGTTTCTCCACTATTGGTCAAAGCATTAACTGTAAAGGCTATAGGATTCTTCAAAGGATGATTAATAAACCTCAGTCGGTATAAATCGATATCCCGCACATACATTGTCAACTCTGCTTTGGCTAGCTTTTTATGCAGAAGCGCTGTTAAGTTTGCATCCATCTTAAGTAGTCTGCTTTCGCTATTCAGTTTGATTTCTGCCAATGAGTTTTGCAGATTTGCCTGAAGAGCAATTCCGGTAAAGGTAGATTTTCCGTATTGTAACTCTTGCAGTTTAAACTCTCCGTTAAGTTTTGTCCGTGGAGAGTAGAAATCAGTACCTTCTCCCGCTGCATCAAAAGATGCTGTAAGTGAATAAATGGAATCCTTTGGCAAGAAATGGTTTACCTGGAATTTATCAATTGCCACCTTTGCACTGTAAGAATTGCTTGCCATGTTGTATTCAGCATCTGCTTTTACAGTGCCTTTATCCTCAGTTAAGGTTAACCCGGCTAAATAACGTTCGCCTTTCATTGATGCCTGCCCCTGAAGTTTTATATTTTGAGGAACCCGCACATTCCCATTAGAGGAAGATTTTATCAGATTAGCCATAAAATCAAGATTTTTGGCATCCAACTGAAATTTAATCTGCCCGGAACGATTCTGTTTATCAGACAGATTTCTCATCTCTCCTACAGATGCCAGAGAAAAAGAGCCCGGCAGATCAGCTGTTAACCGCGACAGACGGATGCTTTTCTTATTTCCCTGCACCAAAGCCCGGAGTGTAATTGCACGAAACGGATAAGAATCACTGAACTGTTTAGATAATCCTCCCACAAAAAGCAGCACATCCTGTTTGCCTATATTAGAAACAAGAGACGATTCAAAACTTCCTTTGTCCGGATTCTCCACAAATAGCCAGTCGGCCTTTGCAGTGAGGTTAACTTCCGAATGAGGTGTATTCAGCTGCAATGCTGGTATTCTTATGGCACGGTTATCGGCAAGGATACGACCGGTAAGCGAAGTAACGCTCAATCCCGAGCGATCCCACAAAGATAATCGCTTAACACTTGCCTGCAATGCTCTGTCTTGCTTCATAAAGGAATCTACAGAAATGGAAATGTCACGCAATGCAAGGTGTGACGGATCGAATCCTTTGGACGGTTCTCCCACTCCGGAATCATAATCGAACGAAGCTTTTTCAACAGATAAATGCCGCAATTTATACAATCTCCGCATAAAGTCGAGCCTCCCGTTACTAAGTACGGCT
>Ga0316601_100000778_pt1 | contig 14623 bp, 18 predicted proteins | sample OWC_soil_day5_no_FD_207663 | JGI IMG/M metagenome (GOLD analysis project Ga0316601, IMG submission 207663) | Wetland soil microbial communities from Old Woman Creek delta, Ohio, United States - OWC_soil_day5_noCT | ecosystem: Environmental > Terrestrial > Soil > Wetlands | place: USA: Ohio... | reverse complement strand
TGTGATTTTGCAGAGATGTTCTGTATTGCAAAAAAAATATAAAAATACTGATACATTATTCTTTAGGAGTGAAATAAATGAAAACAATATTTCCTGAACCTATATTAAATCTTCCGAAAGCAGATATTCCAATTGAAGGCATTAGTGCTTATTTATCGCAAAGTGAGAATCATCAAATTTTGTTTATGGAGTTTTCTGAGGATGCTGAATTACCTGAGCATGCTCATGGAAGTCAAGTAGGAATAGTTCTTGAAGGTAAAATTGATTTAGTAATAGAGGGTGAAAAAAACACCTATGAAAAAGGGGATAGATATTTTATACCAGAGGGGGTAAAACATTCTGGAAAAATATATGCTGGATATGCAGATATCACCTTTTTTAATGATAAAAATAGATATAAAACAATTTAATCTATGCATTTGCAGTAAATTAAAAGTCAAGGAGGGTTTAACCATATGAAAGACTTATTTTTAGCTGTGCCAAGTAAAGAATATCAAAAGAGTTTTGAGGATTATGTGTTAGCATACAAAAATGTAGGTGATAATCACTATATTAATTTATATAGAAAAGGATTTGAAAATTTTAATGAGTATTTAAAGGACTTGCACAATTATTCTATAGGAATAGATTTACCTGAAGGATATGTTGCAACTTCATCCTTTTGGTTAATTGATAATAATGAAGTAGTAGGAGTAGTGCGAGTTAGACACCAAGAAGTAGAGTTTTGTGGTCATATAGGTTATGATATATCACCATGCTATAGAAATAAAGGTTATGGTACTGAAATTCTTAAATTGGCATTAGAAGAGGCAGGGAAAATAGGAATTAAAGAAGCAATAGTAACCTGCAACATAGATAATCTATCTTCAAAAAAAATTATAGAAAAGAATAATGGGCAATTATTGGGAACTATTTTCGATGAAGAGGAAAATGAAAAGCTGTACAAATATTGTATTGCAATAACTAGTTGTTGATGAAAAATTAAAGGATGTTATCATCCTTTAATAATTTCAAGGATGATGATATCAGCTACTAAAAGAGATTGCTTGGGGGAATATGATGGATTTTTTAGAAACAGAAAGACTAATAATAAGAAGATTTACTGCTGAGGATTGGAAGGATTTATACGAATATCTTTCAAATGAAGAAGCAGTAAAATACGAGCCCTATGGAGTTTTTTCTGAAGAGGAGTGCAAAGCAGAAGCGATTTGGAGAGAAAAACAAGAATTCTTTTGGGCAGTTTGTTTAAAGGAAAACAGTAAATTAATAGGAAATATATATTTTAATCAGCAAGAGCCAAAAGAGTTTTATACATGGGAAATAGGATATGTTTTTAATCCGGAGTATTGGGGAAAAGGATATGCTACAGAAGCTTGTAAAGTATTCTTAAAGAGTGCTTTTGAAAAATTAAATGCCCATAGAGTAGTTGCTATGTGTAATCCAAAGAATACAGCTTCGTGGAGCTTGTTAGAAAGAATTAAAATGAGGAGAGAGGGACATTTCTATAAAAAGGCCTTTTTTAAGCGTGATGAAAAAGGAATGCCTATTTGGCATGATGCTTATGCCTATGGAATTTTAGCAGAAGAATGGGTTAAATAATTTATAAGAAATAAAATAAGAAAGCTCTTAAATATTATTGAATATTTAAGAGCTTTCTTAGGCTCGTTGTCGGAAGACACTAAAACAATCTTTTAAATTATATCTTTTTTCTATGCACTTGTAGCGATAAGTATTGCCCAAAACAAAAAAGTACATGAGAATATCAAGGTAAATGAAAAGATTAGAATTATCTCAAACCTTTTCAAAGGCCCTCTTAGATACCTTATAGATAACCCATAAAGTAGTATTTCCAATAAAGGTATCAATACGACTGATGAAAAGAACCCAAATCCATTATTAAGTTTTACAAGCGGTACAATTGAAAATACTGCTAAAAAGATGTTTAACAAAGGAAATATTAAAATGGAGATTATTATTTTCTTAATGTTCTTTATTTTAATAATTGCTATTAAGGCGAAAAGGAGCCCTAGAAATCCTGCTAATCCCAAATACAATGAGTCTGACAATTTTCCCACCTCTTTCTATACTATTTAGATAAATAAAATGGTATATTATGGAGTATTATACAAATGATGAAATTAAAAGTCAAGGTTAATGAGTATTTAAAGGACTTGCACAATTATTCTATAAGAATAGAATTCTTAAATTGGCATTGGAAGAGGCAGAATAAATTATTGAATATTGCAGGGCTTCTTTAAGCTTATCACTGGTACAGTGCGTAACCCTTTTTCATATTATAAATATTATAATGTGTGAGAGAGGTATTAATGAAAAAGCTATCAATAGTTACCATTCTTGTATTAATTCTATCTATTATACAGAACGTTTTTCCTACCAATGCAAATGCAGATGAGAAGTATAAGTCAGCTAAAGAAATTATCCCAGCCTATATTGAAGGAAATGAGCCTAAGTACGGTTTGCCTTGGATAAAAATAAATGCTGATGGAAGTTATGAGATACCAGAAGATTCTTCTTCTGACAATAAAATTATTAAAGTTATTAGAGAGGGGAATGTATACAATATTAGGTATAATAAAGGAAACGGAAGTACATTAACCTGTAACTATGACCAAAAGACAAAGCAGGTATCATGGTCTTCAAATTTACCAGTTCCATATGTATTTATGAATGCTGGATCGTCAGGACTTCTGTATGTGTATCCACCAGGTCTTTCTCACGATGGAGGACTATGTACACCAGAAAATAAGGATTTAAGCCACGTTAGTTTTTATCTTGAAGTACCAATTCCTTCAACGGAACAGTTAGGTTTACTTAGAATAAAAAAGATATATGAAGGAGACAGCGCATATCCAAGAGCTTTCTTCACTCTTAAAGATAAGAAGGGCACAATAGTAAAGAAGTTTGAATTATTGAATAATGAGATTGCCCTTAAGGAGCTAGTCTTAAATACTGATTATGTTCTTTATGAAGATGAAATAAAGGGATATGAGGTATCAATTATTGATAGTAAATCTAAAAAAGAAGTAAAGCTCACAGCTGAAGGATATTCCTTTAAAGTAACTAAGCCAGAGCTAATCTCTTTAATAGTTAAGAATAAGAAAATTGAGGATGAACCACTTATTAAATGTGAAGTACCTGAACAAATGTGTAAGAATGATTTTCTTTGGAGAGTTATATTACCTTTGCTAGGTGTTATCATATTTGTAGGTGGGGTAATTTTTTTGATAAGAGTTAAAAGAAAATAATTAAGTTTGGCAGCAAGTATTGACATAAAGGAAAAAAAGTATTAACATTGCCTTATAAAATTGAATAAATCTTCAGGGCAGGGTGTAATTCCCTACCGGCGGTAAAGCCCGCGAGCCATAATGGCAGATTCGGTGAAACTCCGAAGCCGACAGTAAAGTCTGGATGAAAGAAGATAAATTGCAAGGTATAGTAGTCTAAATGAAACTATCTTAATTAGTTTATTGAGCTCTGAAATATGTTTAAGTATTTCAGAGCTTTTTTATTTACTAAGGATTAGGTGTTTTCATAATACTTTTTAGGTTACTTTAAATTTGAGGTTAAGCCCTGAGTTATTTTTAACTTGGGGTTTTTTATTTTATAAGAAAGAGGTGATTTTATGGATGAAAAGTATATGAAGCTAGCTTTAGAGCTTGCTGTGAAAGGAAAAGGCAAGGTTAGTCCTAATCCAATGGTAGGTGCAGTTATTGTGAAGGAGAAGAAAATAATAGGCCAGGGCTTCCATGAGGCCTATGGCGAGGCTCATGCAGAAGTAAATGCTTTTAAAAATGCAGTAGAGGATGTAACAGGAGCTACCTTGTATGTAAATTTAGAGCCATGCTCACATTATGGGAAGACACCACCCTGTGTAGATAAAATTATTGAGAAGAAAATTTCTAAGGTTGTCATAGGAAGCCTTGACCCTAATCCTCTTGTGGCAGGAAGAGGAGTTAAAAAGCTTATGGAGGCAGGTATAGAGGTTAAGCTTTCCGTATTAGAAGATCAATGCAAAAAGCTTAACGAAGTTTTTATGAAGTACATAGTAGAAAAACAGCCCTTTGTAATAATGAAGTCAGCAATGTCCCTAGATGGAAAAATAGCTGCACCCTCAGGGGAATCAAAATGGATTACAGGAGAAGAGGCTAGAAATTCTGTACATAAACTAAGAGATGAAGTTTCTGCCATTATGGTTGGAGTTAATACTGTTATCAAAGATAATCCAGAGCTTACCTGCAGATTAGAGGGCGGTAAGAATCCAATAAGGATAATCATAGATAGTACTTTAAGAATTCCAATGGAATCAAAGATAATTAAAGGAGCAGATATTACTCCCACAATTATTGCAGCGGCTGAAGGTGCTGATAAAGACAAAATCTCATTACTAGAAAGTAAGGGAGTTAAAGTTATAATTACAAAAGCTAAAAATCATAGTGTTGATTTAAAGGATTTGATGAACAAACTAGGTGAATTAAAAATAGACAGCATCCTTTTAGAAGGTGGAGCAGCCTTAAATTTTTCAGCCTTGGAGGAAGGAATAGTGGATAAGGTACAAATTTACATTGCACCAAAGCTAATTGGTGGAGAAGAATCCAAAACTCCTGTGGGAGGCAGAGGAATAGAACTTTTAAAAGACGCCTTTAGGGTTGAAAAATTAACTGCTTGCTTTATAGAGGAAGATATTTTGTTGGAGGGATACGTGATGAATGTTTCTTAAGTTTTGGAAAACTGAAACTTAAGAGGCAGGCACCATAGAGGAGGAAAGAATGTTTACTGGGTTAATCGAAGAGATAGGAGTAGTTCAAGGAATTAAAAATGGAGAGAAATCTTCAAGGGTCGCAATTAAAGGCAATAAAACAATTAAAGGTACTAATGTTGGGGACAGCATTTCCACAAATGGAGTGTGCCTTACAGTAACAAATATAAGTGGAAATATTTTTGAGGCGGATGTTATGGCAGAAACCTTAAGAAGAAGCAATTTAGGAGAATTAAAGATAGGAAGTATAGTGAATCTTGAAAGAGCCTTAGCTGTGAAAGGGCGATTTGGCGGCCATATAGTCAGCGGTCATATAGATGGAGTGGGGAAAATTATTTCCCTTATTAATGAAGATAATGCAGTATGGGTTACTATAGAAGCAGTTTCTCACATATTAAAATATGTTGTTGAAAAAGGTTCCATTGCCATAGATGGAATAAGTCTAACAGTGGCGTATGTTGATAGCGAGGTCTTTAAGGTATCAATAATTCCACATACAGGTAAGGAAACAATACTGCTTTCTAAAGCAATTGGAGACACTGTAAATCTTGAATGCGATGTTATAGGAAAATATGTGGAGAGGCTATTAGGCTTAAATGGAAAAAAAGAAGAAGCATTAAAGAGCTCAATTGATGAAGAGTTTCTTAGAAAAAATGGATTTATGTAAAAGGGAGGGTTTTAAATGTTTAAGTTTAACAATATTTCCGAGGCAATAAAGGATATAAAGGAAGGGAAAATAGTTATTGTAGTGGATGACCCTGATAGAGAGAATGAGGGAGATTTATTGATGGCTGCAGAAAAGGTCACTGCAGAGGCTATCAACTTTATGGCTAAGTTTGGCAGGGGATTGATATGCATGCCCATAGAGGAGGATAGGCTTAAGGAACTAAGTATTCATTCTATGGTAGAAAAGAATACAGACAACCATGAGACAGCCTTTACTGTATCCATAGATCACATAGGAACTACCACTGGTATTTCAGCTTATGAAAGAGCTTTTACAATACAAAAGACTTTAGAAGAATCCTCTAAAAAGGAAGATTTCAGAAGGCCAGGTCACATTTTCCCCTTAGCAGCTAAAGAAGGAGGGGTTTTAAAAAGAGTTGGACATACTGAAGCTGCAGTAGACTTGGCCAAATTAGCAGGATTAAAACCAGCAGGAGTTATATGTGAAATTATGAATGATGATGGCACAATGGCTAGAACTCCAGAGTTAATGGGATTTGCAAAAGAACACAGCTTGAAAATCATAACTATTGCAGATTTAGTTGCCTACAGAAGGCATAAGGAAAAGCTTGTTGAAAGAGTTGTGGAAATAAATATGCCTACAAGGTATGGTGATTTTAAGTTGTATGGCTTTGTTAATAAGCTAAATGGAGAGCACCATGTAGCCTTAGTTAAGGGAGAAATTAGTGGAGATGAGCCTATATTAACTAGAGTTCACTCAGAATGTTTAACCGGTGATGCACTAGGATCAAGAAGATGCGATTGCGGTGAACAGTATGATGCTGCCATGAGAAAGATTGCTGAGGAAGGACGAGGCATACTGTTGTACATGAGACAAGAAGGAAGGGGAATAGGACTTATAAATAAATTAAAAGCCTATGCTCTGCAGGATCAAGGCTTAGATACAGTGGAAGCAAACATAAAGCTAGGCTTTCCAGCAGACTTGAGGGATTATGGCATAGGAGCACAAATTCTTAAGGATTTAGGGGCGAAAAAGCTTAGACTTATGACTAATAATCCTAGAAAAATTAATGGATTAGCTGGCTATGACATTGAGGTAGTAGAAAGAGTGCCTATACAAATAAATTCTAATGATAGCAATGAATTTTATTTAAAGACAAAACAAGAAAAATTAGAACATATGTTAACTTATTAAAATTCAAACCACAAGGGTACAAACAGTGATAAAAATGCTGTTTTTATACTAAAAAATAAGAGAATTTGTTTAGCGGAAGCTACAGCAGATATATTAAGGAGATAAAAAGATGAGAATATTTGAAGGAAATTTAGTTGCACAGGGATTAAGGGTAGGAATAGTAGTAGGAAGGTTTAATGAATTTATAGTTTCAAAATTATTAGGTGGAGCTTTGGATGGACTAAAGAGACATGGAGTAGAAGAAGATAACATTGACGTTGCTTGGGTGCCAGGAGCTTTCGAGCTTCCATTAATAGCTAAAAAAATGGCTAATAGTAATAAATACGATGCTGTAATTTGTTTAGGAGCAGTTATCAAGGGGTCAACTCCTCATTTTGATTATGTTTGTGCTGAAAGCTCAAAGGGAATTGCTTCAGTAGCATTAAGCACCGAAAAACCAGTAATCTTTGGCGTTTTAACAACAGATACAATAGAGCAAGCTATTGAAAGAGCGGGTACAAAAGCAGGGAATAAAGGCTATGATGCAGCTGTTACTGCAATAGAGATGGCAAATTTATTAAAGAGCTTTCAGTAATATGAATATTATATTTGATTATGATGGAACTCTACACAACAGCATAAAAATATATGGACCTGCTTTTAGACAAGCTTATAGTTACTTGGTAGAAAAGGGATATGGAGAGGAAAGAAGCTGGAAGGATGAAGAAATAAGCAAATGGCTTGGGTTTAGCAGCAAGGATATGTGGAACAGCTTTATGCCAGGGCTAAAAGAAGAAGAAAAACATAAATGCAGCGCGATTATAGGCACAGCTATGGTTAAATATATTAATGAAAATAAAGCTGAGCTTTATCCTGGTGCTTTAGAAACTCTTGAATGGCTAAGAAAAAAAGGCTTCAACCTTATATTTTTAAGTAACTGCAAAATTCAGTATATGAAGGAGCATAGAAGGAGTTTTAATCTAGATAAATACTTTACTGGCTTTTATTGCACAGAAGAGTTTGACTTTTTACCGAAATATAAAATCTTTAACTATATAAAAGAAAAGCACCTAGGAGATTTTATGATTATTGGTGATAGATACCAGGATATACAAATTGCCAAGGTTCATAACCTATATTCTATTGGCTGTGAGTATGGCTATGGAAGTGAAGAAGAGCTTAGAGGGGCAGATGCTATAATAGCGGATATATCAGAATTAAAAGAAATACTAGTGTAAAACTAAAGGTGCCTGTTTCCTTAAAACCTAAGAGACAGACACCTTTAGTTCACTTACATAAAGGATTTATTAGGTCATATTTATCACTTAAGTTTTCAGCACCCCACTGACATAAGGCTTCAAGAACAGGATAGAGACTTTTACCTTTTGGTGTTATGGTATACTCCACCTTTGGAGGTACAGTAGGATAAACAGTTCTACTTATAAGTTCGTCCCCTTCTAATTCTCTTAGCTGATTGGTAAGAGTTTTGTGAGATATATGGGATATAAAAGACTTTATTTCACCAAAACGTTTTGTACCCTCATCGATTAATAAATATAATATTAAAGGCTTCCACTTTCCACCTATTATATCAAGAGTCACTTCCATTTCACAGGCGATTTTCACTTTTCTCATTTAACTATCCTCCATAAAATTGAAAAAAATTTAGTTGTTAAACATTGATTTATCTTATTAGTTACCTTTCTTTCACTAGATAACAATAATGTGCGTACTTTTAAATACTGAATAGAATCTATATAATTACACCGTGGTTTAAACCATTTTTTGTTGTTTTAATGTTTATTAAGTTATTATATCAAATTTATTAAATTAAATATATGGAGGGGTACTATGAAAAAATTAGTAGTTGTAACAGGAGCAAGTTCAGGGATTGGTAAGGAAATCGCAATAAAGCTATCTACAGCTGGACACCCGGTGTTGCTATTATCAAGAAGAATAGATTTAATGGAGAAATTGGAGCTGCCAAATTCATTATGTAAGGCAGTAGATGTTACAGACCTTCAAGCCATGAGGGAGGCTATCAAGGAAGCAGAAGAAAGCTTTGGCAAAGTAGACTGTTTAATAAATTGTGCTGGCATAATGTTATTGGGGCATCCAGAGCTTCAAGAGTATAGTGAATGGGATAGAATGATAGATGTTAACATAAAGGGAATTTTAACAGGTACAAATATTGTGCTTAAAGATATGGTAGAGAGAAATGAAGGAACCATAATTAATATAAGCTCAATAGCTGGAAGAAAAACCTTTGATAATCATGCTGTATACTGCGGCACTAAATTTGCAGTTCATGCAATTTCTGAAAATATTAGAAAAGAAGTGTCACAAAGCAATGTTAGAGTAATAACTATTGCTCCAGGAGTTGTTGAAACTCCATTATTAAGTCATACTACAGATGAAAATATAAAAGATGGTTATAATCAATGGAAGAAATCCATAGAAAGTGGACTAGATCCAGAGCAAATTGCAAATTGCGTTGAATTTGCCTATAGTATGCCGCAAGAGGTATGTATAAGAGAGATAGTTATAGCTAAAACAAAGCAGCAAGATTAATAAACATGGCAAAATTTAAAACTTTGGTGCCAGCCTCTTAAAACTTAAGAGGCTGGCACCTTTTAGTATAATAATTGAGCTTATTTGAAAAAATAATGTGTATAAATAAAAATTGGGGTGTTAATATGAATAATTCCCAAGAATCTAATAAAGTAAGAAGAATACATATTATTTTGTTATCAATATTCTCTTCAGCATTTATTTGGTCACTTATAAAGCCGGAAAGCTACTTAATATGGTGTTTAGAAGCATTTCCAATGATCATAGGGGTAATTATATTAATTTGGCTTTTTAAGAGATTCCAGTTTGTAGACTTTGTATATGTGTTAATCTTGATTCAATTTATCATGATGCTAATTGGAGCCCACTATACCTATGGAAAAGAGCCATTTTTCAATTGGATAAAAGAAACCTGGGGATTAAACAGAAACTATTATGATAGATTAGGACATCTTGTGCAAGGAATTGTTCCGGCCTTTATGGTACGAGAAATATTAATACGTGAATATAAATTTAGACGGGGATTTATGTTAACTATTGTAGTTATTCTAGTATGTTTAGGAATAAGTGCTTCTTATGAGTTAATTGAATGGGCTATAGCCGTTGTAGGAGGAAAAGCAACAGAGCCATTCTTAGGACTTCAAGGTGATGAATGGGATACTCAATGGGATATGTTTTGTGCATTAGTAGGTTCAGTGATTACTACAACTATGTTTTATAAGGTTCACGATAAACATATAAAAAGATGGGAAGAAGAAACAAATAATAGATAGTATGAAACATATATGGCAGCATAATCCTTTTAAACATGGGGTTATGCTGTTTTTGCTTCTCAAAATCATAACTTAAGAGGCAGCCACTATAACTATAAAAATTGCTTATATTAGATTCTACAACTATTCAAATTAATTATTAGACATAATTGGATATATTTGTTACTATAATATTGTAAAAAGTCATTAAAACACTATAAATTATTTATGTGGCCCCTTGGTCAAGCGGTCAAGACGTCACCCTCTCACGGTGGAATCAGGGGTTCGATTCCCCTAGGGGTCACCATTGTTTTTGTAGTGCACTCTAAAGTCATATATGAGGAGATGATTTTTTGGATTACAATGAACTAATTAATTCAAGTGAAGAACTTAGAGAACAGTATTTAAGGGAGCAGTTAGGCCCTGAAAAATGCAAAATTCTTGATAAATATAGTTTATGTTCAAATTCACGACTATATTGGGAAAGGCATCAGGAAAAGTATCCCGTTCAAGAGTATTTTAGTCATAAGTTTGCAGTAAAATCTACGCCCTTGGGAATGATTTTTCATATAAACCGATTATGCTTTGCAAAAACTAAGTATTTTGAAGCTCATTGGGATGAATATATTCCCTGCATTTATGATTTTGAAAAAGGATTTGTAGAAACAGAATTATATAATATGGAATTTATTAAGCAAAAAAGCACAGGAATTGTGTTAGATTTAAGAGAACTAGGAAAAATTCATTGGCTTAAAGATTTTCAAAAGCTATGCAAATATTTAGAAGAAAAACAAGAAGCATTTACTGATGAGATAGCATAGCTTGTTGATAAGAAGTCCCAAACGTTCACTCCCTATAGTGAAATATAATAAGAACTCCCGAAATGGGAGTTTTTTTGCGTTCTATTAGCTAAATTATTAATACTTCTAGCAGTTAATATATGAATAATATATATGTTTGAGGTAAAGTTATTAATATATTATCATCGGTGGAGTAGGAAAGATATAAAGGTGTTTTGTAACTTATCTAATTATGGAATTATAGTTTTATTTTGAGGTGATTCAATGAAAAACGTTATTATTTTAGAAAGTAAGGTTTATGTAAGACAATATGTTATTAACAGCATAAATTTCTCAGGAATAAATTTAATTGAAACATCAAATTCCATTGAATTTTTCAATGAAATACATAATGCAGATGGTAAAATAGATTTAATTTTAATGGGAATGAGCTTGGGTATGGAAGATGGATTTGAGGTAATGAAAAAGTTAAGTGAGAGAGATATTAATATTCCCTTTATAATTCTTTCTTCAGATAAAAAAAGAGAAACCATAATTAAAGGGGTCATGAATGGGGCTGTAGATTACATATTAATGCCATGCACTGAAGAAGTATTAATGGAGAAGATTGCAAAACATCTAGATTTACATACTGAAAAAGATATTCAACAAAAGGATTTAACTATTGATTTTAGAACATATTTAGCTGGAGAGCTTAGAAAAGCACAGAAAGGCAACTATTCTCTTTCTGTTGTAATGACTTTGTTAGAAGCAGATCATAACATTGAAATTGAGGAAGCAGATACAATTTTTATTGAACTAAAAAAAATATTTTGGGAAACGGATTTGTTTATAAGGTTTGGATTAAAAAGTTTTGTTGGAGTTTTCCCTTTTGCTGATGAAGAGCAAGTGTTAATAATAGATAAGAAAGTAAAAGATTTTTATATAAATTCAGACCTAGGAAAGAAGTATTCAATAAACTTAGAAAATGTATTTGTTACTTATCCTAAGGATGGTGCAAATGTAGAAGAATTAATTGAAAAGCTGGAAAGCAAGAGAGAGTAGAGGGAGCAGAGTTCTGCTCCTTTTTTGTTCTAAAGGAATTTATAAAATTTGAAGTGATTACCTCTTTACACACATGTAAAATAGTGGTAAAATGATATTGAACAGTGTTTAATAAAGCAACAGTGTTCAATGATCGTCAGTTGTGGCAGTATCGCAATAAATCGCTTTTACGGGTACTCTGGCGAGGTCATAGTCCTAAATGGACTTTGACGGGTAACTTGTGAACGAAGTGAACGTCTTAAGTTACCCCGTGCCCGAAGGGGAACGAGCTGTTTTAGAGTACACCGTGTTTCGACTGGAAGGAGAAAGAAATGGGAATTGCAGAAAGAAGACAAATGGAAAAAGAAATCATAAGAAAAAAGATAATAGATGCTGCTAGTGAGATATTAGCTGAAGAAGGCTATGAAAAATTATCTATAAGAAAGATTGCCAGCAAAATAGAGTACTCTCCAGGGATAATTTATCACTACTTTGAGGATAAAACTGAAATAGTAGTGTCTGTTGTAGAGGAAGGGTATGGAAGGATTTTAAAAAGTATGAGTGAGGTTTCGTTAGACCTTGAAAATCCTGAGAAAACAATAGAAAAGGGCTTAAGAAACTATATTGACCTTATGCTAGAAACTCCCCAGCAATTCAAAGCAGTTTTATTAAATGATATTGAAGCTATTCAGGAGAAGGTTAACATGCTGGAGGAAGGGATATCAAAGGATAGAAAGAGCATACAAGGGCTCTGCAAGCTAGTGGAGCTAGGGATGGAAAAGGGCAAGTTTAGAAAAATGGATGTAGAGCTTACGGCACAGATAATATGGACCTCAACCCATGGTCTTTTATCTAGATTAATAATAGAAAAAGATATATCACAGCAGCAAAGGGAGCGACTTATAAATCATCATTTTGAAATTCTTATTAATGGATTATTAAAATAAGGGGGAAATGAAATGAAAACACTTGTTATTTATGGGACTAAGCATGGCACAGCAGAAAAATGCTGTAACCTTTTAAAGGAGAAGCTTCAAGGTGAGGTTGCACTAGTAAATATAAAGAAAGATAAGGTACCAGATATAAACTCCTTTGATAATATTATTATTGGTGGATCAATTTACATGGGTCAAATACAAAAGGAGATAAAAAGCTTCTGTGCAAAAAATCTTAATTTATTAAAAGAGAAAAGAATTGGGCTATTTATATGTGGAATGAATGATACGGATGTGGTTACACCAATAAAAAATTCTTTTCCGGAAGGGCTTTTAAATAAGGCTGCTGCAAAAGAATACTTTGGTGGAGAAGCTATACTTAAGAATATGAATTTCCTTGAGAGATTTATAATGAAGAAGGTAGGAAAGATGGATAAAGATGTTTCTAAGCTTTCAGAAGAAAATATCAATAAGTTAGCTCAGTTAATTAATAAGATGTAGCTATGGAAGTGGTATTTTGAAGATTGTTATACTAGATGGGATTTAAGGTTAAGGGTGAAATAGAGTATGGTATTAAGGAGAAAAGGGATTATGCTTTGGATTTTAGGGGTTATCATTGTACTGGCTTTAGGTATATTGATATGGTTTAATATTTCTTATTCACCAATGAAATCAGAATTTGCGAAATTAACCGATTGTCAATTTAGAAAAGTTAAAATTCAAAAGGAAAGTTTTACTGAAGAGGATATTTTAAAACTGCCATCTCCAGTGCAAAAATATTTTTATTATTGTGGCTATATTGGCAAACCTAAAATGTCCAATATGAAAGTGTATTTCAAAGATGTTGATTTTGTGCAGGCATCGAAAAAACTTAAAATAAACTATACTGTGTGTAGTTTTGTAACTGAACCAACAAGGGTTGCATTAATTGATACCAGTATGCTTGGTATCCCTTTTGAGGGCATTGATTCTTATGTAAATGGTGATGGGTGTATTAAGGGACAAATAGGAAAGCTTATAACTTTATTTAACGAAAAGGGTGAAGCCATGAATAAAGCAGGTCTTGTTACTTACCTATCAGAATGCTTTCTAATGCCAAAGCTTGTGCTTCAAGACTTTATTAATTGGGAATATATTGATGAAACACATGTAAAGGCTACTATAAACTATTATGGAATCTCAGCAAGTGGAATTTTTGAATTTGATGATAAGGGTGCTATGATAAGTTTCACTACAGAGGATAGGGAATATAACGATGGTAATGGAAATATACAAAAGGTAAGATGGTCCGCAGTTTGTAAAGATTATAAAGATATGAACGGAATAAAATATCCAACAGATTTTAAAGCTGTATGGCACTTGAAAACAGGAGATTTTGTTTATTTTCATGGCAGAGATATAGAAGTGAGATATAATGTTTTAAATTAAAGAGTAGGAACTTTTAAACAACCAGCAAATTATGTTGGTTGTTTTTTCTTTGCTTATAATCACACAAAGTTCACACATTAATTTGATATTAGTATGATAATTTGTCGTTATAATTTTAAACATAGAAGCAAGGACTTAAAGTAATAACAAAGCTTAGATATCTGAAAAATAGATTGGAGTGAGAGCAATGAATAAAAAGCTAATCTATTCTGTAGTAGTTCCATTATATAATGAGGAAATGGTTATTACAGAAAGCTACAGAAGATTAAAAAAGGTTATGGATTCTACTAAAGAAAATTATGAAATTGTATTTATAAATGACGGAAGTAAAGATAAAACAAAAGAAATAGTTGAAAACATGTGCAAAAGGGATGAGAAAATAAAGCTTGTGAATTTCTCAAGAAACTTCGGGCACCAAGCAGCCATAACAGCGGGAATGGAGAAGGCTCTTGGTGATGCAATTATAGTAATTGATG
>Ga0316601_100000777_pt1 | contig 14624 bp, 19 predicted proteins | sample OWC_soil_day5_no_FD_207663 | JGI IMG/M metagenome (GOLD analysis project Ga0316601, IMG submission 207663) | Wetland soil microbial communities from Old Woman Creek delta, Ohio, United States - OWC_soil_day5_noCT | ecosystem: Environmental > Terrestrial > Soil > Wetlands | place: USA: Ohio... | reverse complement strand
GGTTAGCCGTCACTTCCGCACTCCTTGACGCAAGCGTTCATGCGTTGACCACTTTTGGGTCGGGCGCGGCATGCTGCTCGACAAGGTCGTCCGAAAGAAGGAATGTGCGTCAGCTAGGTGAGGCGCGTGACCGCTATCGGGTCGGTTAGGCAGCGGCGTGCGATGACAGATACTGGCCGGCCTGAGACCTGGCGCCCTCGGACGTCCCGCGAACGAAAGCGCGGTCACGGGCATTGCCAAGAGATCCTATGAAGGACACGGCCGAACTACCCGAGCGCGGGTGCTTCACGTTGGCGTCAACGTCCTGTCGTGCCGCGATGCAGTGAGGGTGCGCGCCAGCGGCCAGCCCGGTCGAATGCGTTGTTGTGCCGCGCTGGCGTGCATTGCTAAAGATTGAACCCACTAACTGAGGGTGCTAGCTTGGCCAATAGATCGGGTGCGACTTCGATCTCGGCGAGAAGTCCTCGCGCGAACCCTCTCGCAACGACTTCGGGGTCGCGAAGCGCCTGATAGGCGGCCCACAGTTCACGGGACTGGTGCTGGTGAAACTCGTGAATGGTCTGGAGCAGCTCCGAGCCCAGCACCTCTCCGGCGCGCCACTGCGCAAAGGAAGAATCGAGTTCTTCGAGAAGAGTGCGCACTTCAGCCTCATATACCTGGCTGGCAAGGCGACGCAGTTGCTCACGCTCGCGCTTAGTGAACTCGGCCACAGCCTCTACCCACCCAACGTCTAAACTGGGCGGCGCGCTGCTGTTTTCGTGGCGCGTCCACTCCTGCGAGAAGTCACCCCTCGTTCGCTCTTCACAAGGCGAATCTGAACTCGGTAGCCGAGGGCCTTTGCATACTTCTGCAGAGTTGCAATGGACGGCGAGTGCTTCGGCTCAGCCGATTCGAGGCGCGCAATCGCCGATTGAGTGGTCCCGACCCGCGCCGCAACCTCGGCCTGGGTGAGCCCCGCTTCTGCCCTGGCCTTAAGCACCTCATCCAGGAACGCAAATTCCTCATCGAGCTCGTCATATGCCTTCCTTACATCCGGCCGCGCAAGCGCCCTGGACCTAAACTGCTTCAGAGTGCTATCCACTGGTTACCTCCTTCATCCTTTGCCGCGCGGTCTGCAGCTCCTTTGGCGGCGTCTTGTCCGTCTTCTTCACGAACTGGTGGAGAAAGACGATTCTCCGTTCAACGACCGTGCAATAGAACACCCGGGCAATTCCTTCGGCAGACTTGATCCGCAGCTCGAAGAGCCCACTACCCATCGCTCTCGTATGCGGCATGCCCAGATCTGGACCATGGACCTCCATGCGCTCCGCGTATCGAATGAAACGGGCGACGAGGCCGCTCGAGAGGGCCAGGATTTCATCCTCAACCCGCCGACTGAAGAAGCTGATGGTCCAGGCCACGATCGCAGTATAGCATTTACGCTATGTATGATGACCAAACGTACGAGGGCCAATTTGACTTCTCACCCGGAGTCTTTCGATTTGGCAGGATCGGAACCCACCGAGTCCGGTTGCGGGCAGATCTTGCACCGCAACGCAGTGACAGGTCTTGGCCGGCAAATGCCCCGCCGCGCCGGTTCAGGAGGCGCTGCGCTCGCGAGCCTGCTGCACTTGCACCAGCGCTTCTAGCGCCAGCACGCGCCTTCTCAGGAAGAGAACCTCGATCCAGGCCCCGACGCCCAAGCCGCTCACGACGGCCAAGCAGACCCGCGCAGCAAGGGACGCGCCAAGGTCGCCCAGGACAAGGTAGACGCCGATGGTGACTGCCACGACCGGCAGAAAGCTCCACTTGATACCAGTGCGAGGGTTTTCTTGTAAGACGCGCTTCGCCTCGACGACCTTGGCGGTTTCATTGACAAGTTCCATCTGGTCGGTAGGTAGCGATTGGTGTTGCATCGGATGCCTCCAACGGACGGTGACGGCGTGAGGGCGGATCAAGTATTTCAGTTTGCCCCTGCCCGGCAATGTCCGCTAGTAGGCGGTTCGGACGGTAGCAATCGACGGCGGCTCCTGGCCGAACTGAGAAGTCACTGCCGCTGAACAAAGGAGACACTGCCGAACACCAGCGGCGCGGTCAACGGCTGCCAGCACCGGCGTTCATGAGTTCACAGCGCCCGCAGTCATACAAGAACCGCGGGCTTCAATGGCCCTCCGGGAAGGCGAGAAGATGTTTGGCCTACTCGAAGGAGCCGCATGGCCATACCGTGGGTTGTCGGTTCTCGGACATGGAACGTTTCATGGCCCCGCCCAAACAATGGCGCGCCCGACGAGCGTTTCTTCGTGCCAGCGCCTCGCGGAGCCGGTCTAGCCGGCCGGCCCCGTCGTCGCGCCACCGCGCACGCGCTCGGCAGTTGTCACCGAGCCACAGCCTCTGGACCCGGGGCGCCCACAAACGACGACTCCGCCATGCCGGCGGCATTTGCGAGTTTCAAGCGCTCGCTCGGAACGCCGACCAGCTTCGCCAGCGCCTGCGACTGCCGCAAGTGGTCTCGCAGGTGCGGCAGCATCTGCTCGGCGAACGACTTCAACTGAGGATTGATCGCGTCTCGTGCCGCACGTTCGAACAGCGTGACCGCCTGCTGGTGCGCCGCAACGCCCACCTGTACCGCGTACTCACGGTCGAAGTCACGGCCGCTCATTTCGCGCAAGCGGTCGAGATCACCACTGTGTGCCGGGTTCATATGCATGGGTGCGGTCAGTCCAGATTCGCGCGCGATCGACGCCAGTGACTGGTTGGTCTTCGTGTGATCGTCGACCATCTGCTGGGCGAACTTGCGCACGGCCTCGCTCTTGGCCCGATCGAGGGCCAGACGACTGGCTTCGACCTCCATTACGTCGCTGCTGGCGGCGGTCGTCACGAACTCGCGATCAGGCGCAGCCATCGCCGGCGACACGGACGTTTCGGTCCTGTCGTTCGCCGGCCCCGACCTCGGGGTCGGGGCGGTCGCACTGGTGGCCGTCGGTGCAGCCGTGGCTCCGATCACCTCGCGGTAACGGTCACCGCAGGCAACAAGGGCTAACGTCGCGATCGCCGCAGCGATCGGTAGCGTGAACCAATTCTTCACGGCGCCACAAGGTTGCGCGACGGGTCAGGCCGGCTGCGCGGCATAGGTGTCGCGCAACCGCTTCACCTCGTCGTGATTGCGCTGCGCGCCCTGGTACTGGCGCCGCACCACCTGCTCGACTTCAGGCGGCAGCTTCTCTTCCAAGGCCTCCCGGTAGCGCGCGAGCGCCGCGTCCTCACCGCGTTCGCATTCACTCAGCATCGCCTTGTCGTCATTCAGCGCCAGCGTGCCGCGCACGGCGACCCAGCCCCGGTGCATCGCCCCGGTCGCACTGCCGCCGGTGTCGGGCGAGCCGCCAAAGCGGGCAACCAGGGACTGCAGTTCCTGCGCTGCCGAGGCGCATTCACGCGCACGGCGAACGAAGAACTGCTTGAGGTCGGCGGACTTGGCGTGCTCCGCACAGGTCTGGAATCCGTACTCACCGTCCTTGCAGTTCTCGATCAGGTCGTTCAGGGTTTCTGTCACGCTATTGCGATCCATTGCGTACTCCATGGGAATTGAAGGAAAGTCGTGCACTGCTGGTCAGAGGTTGAATTCGAGGCAGACGACGTGCCCGGCATCGCGTTTGCACTGCGTTGGGTGTGGACATCCAGCCCAGCTCTGCTAGCGCCGACCGCCCGTCGGCGTTACCGCACCTTGTCGACACGACGATGTTCTGGAGTCGGTCCGGAGGCGGTGTGGCGCGCTATCTGCGCGACAAACGTCGATGGGCGTCGACACAAGCCGGCTGGCGCACGAGCTGGGTCGTGTCCGGCGAATGCGAACTGCCGGACCGGCGCGTCGGCGGGCTGCGGCTGCCGGCCAGCGGAGGGTATCGCTTTCCACTGAAACGCCACGAGGCCGCACGCACCATTGCCTCCCTTGAACCCGATCTGATCGAAGCCGGTGACCCGTTCGTGCTGGCCTGGGCGGCTCTCGACGCGGCTGAACACTGTGGCGTCCCGGCTGCGGCGTTCTGTCACTCCAATGTCGTCGAGCAGGCCGGCCGCTTGGGCCGCTGGGCACGCCGTTCGACAGGGCGGTACCTGCGCCACCTGTATCGTAAGTACGACGTGGTATTTGCTGCGAGCCGCTGGATGGTGGGCGAGGCGCGCGACCTCGGCCTCGACAACGTCGTGTATCAGCCGCTCGGTGTGGACCTCAAGCGTTTCCATCCGTCGAAGCGCAGCGAGCAGTGGCGGCTCGGCCTCGGGATTCCACAGCACATGGTCGTGCTGCTCTACGTCGGCCGGCTTGCGCCGGAAAAGAACCTGCACATCCTCGGCGAGACTGTCGATAGCCTGGGCCGCGATTACGTGCTTGTCGTGCAGGGCGCAGGACCGTGTCCACCGCAGGGCGCGCGCGTGGTGCGACTGCCGTATTGCAGCGACCCTGACGCCCTCGCCCACGCACTTGCGAGCGCCGACGTGTTCGTGCATGCGGGCACGCGGGAGACGTTCGGCCTGGCGCCACTCGAGGCGCTCGCGTGCGGCACACCGGTCGTGCTGCCCGCGCGAGCAGGCTTCCTGGACCTTATCGATGAGCGCGCTGCGGTGGGAGCCGGCGCCGGCACGGCGCAGTTGCTGGCCGAAGCAGTTCGTTCGCTGCGAACCACTGAGCCTGCCGAGCAGCGGGCACAGGCGCGGATCGCTGCCGAAGCCTTTGGCCTCGACCGCTCGTTCGCGCGGCTATTCGAACGCTACGCCGCCTTGCTGAGCATGAATCCGCGCGCCGGCGAGTCGAGCGGGAGACTGCGCTTTGCCTGACGCCCGCTACCTCTGCGTCTCGCTCCATGACGTTGCGCCCGCGACCTGGCGATCGTGCGAGCGCGTGCTCGCGGCCGTGCGCGAAGTCGCCGATATACCGCTGACACTGCTCGTGGTCCCCGCGTACTGGGGAGAGTGTTCCGCCATGGCCCCCGGCTTCGAAAGCGCGATGACCGAGCAACTCGGGCGCGGCCACGAGCTTGCGCTGCACGGTTACTTTCATCGCGACCTGGGATCACCGTCCTCGGCATTCGACTGGTTGCGTCGCCGGATCTATACCGCCGGAGAGGGTGAGTTCTGTGCACTGACGGAACAGGAGGCGGCCGAGCGATTGTTGCTCGGTCAGCGCTGGTTCCGCGCCAACGGCTGGCCGCTCGCCGGTTTCGTGCCCCCGGCCTGGCTGCTCGGGCCGGAAAGCTGGAAGGCATTGCGCCGTTCGCCGGAGATTCAGTATGTGACGACCTTCACTCACATCCACGCATTGCGCTCCGGACAAGCGCTGCGCGCACCCTGCCTGACACTGAGCGTGCGCGCGCCTTGGCGGCGAACGGTGTCGCGGCTCTGGGCCGCGATGGCGCTGCGCCATGCGAGTGCGTCGCTCGTGCGGCTCGCACTCCACCCGCGGGATGCTGCCTACCCGGCGGTTTGCCGAACCTGGCAGCACAGGCTCGGGCAACTCCTGGAGCAGCGACGGGCGGTGACGAAGGCCGAATTCGTGCAGGCCGCCCTGACCCACGAGCTCCCTTGGCAACGCACCGACTCGTTGGTCGAGCGTGCCGCCGTTGCCTCGGCTTCCGGGGGTTGACGGCAAACGCTGCTGCAAAGATTTCCAGGATTGGTGTGCGGAGATCGTTTTGTATATGCGGATAGCTCTATTCCGTGCAGAAAACGGGGTGGCATGCACTTTGCTGGGTTGATGGTGCAACCGACCGTCCTGGAACGCAGGTTGTTCGGTGCCTGACCCTTCCCCCTTCCCTCCCCACGAAGTCGGCACCGGTTGAAGGCCCCGCGCTTGCGGGGCCTTTTTTTTGCGAACACGAATTACCCAGATTCGCATGGAGGCAAGCCATGACACGGATCATCGCGGCACGAGTTGAGACCCAGGAGCGCGGCGAAATGATCGTCGCCGCACTGCGGAAGCAGCAGTTCGACGAGACACAAGTGTTTTACGTGAATCCGCCGGGCCAGCATGCAGCCCACCCACTCCGCGGAGACATGGAATCCGATTCGGGCGCCCAGTCAGCGCCCGAGGGCCAGGCGGCCGGTGCCACTGCCGGTGCCGCCGTGGGTGCGGTGGTCGGTGCCGTGGCCTCCGTCTCCGCGCCGCTGGTCGCCCCCGCCGTGGTGGCAGGACTGGCGGGCGTTGGTGCACATGTCGGTGGACTCGTCGGAGCCATGACGCGCACCCGCGATGCGGAGGACGAGCGCGAAGCAACGCAGCGTGAGGATCCGGGTCCGGAGGCGCGCGACACGCGTCGCGGTGGCCTGATGGTGGCCGTGAACCTCGGCGATGCGGACGAAGGGCCGGTGGTGGAACTGCTACAGCGGATGGGCGCGACCGACATCGAGCGTGCTGACGGCACCTGGCGCAATGGCGACTGGGTGGACTTCGATCCGGTCGCGCCACCGAAGCTCGTGGAGCCGGAACACGAGGAACGCTGAACCGGCGCTGCGGAAGCTAGAAGAGCGCTAGAAACACCGAAGCGCTGAGAGCGCCGATGGCGGCACCGGCCGCGACATCGCTCGGGTAGTGAAGTCCCAGCGCAACGCGCGAGAGTCCGATCAGCGCAACCGTCGGCAGAAGCAGCCACGCCCACGCGGGAAAGTAGTAGATCAGCATCACGCTGAATGCGCTGGCATGCAGCGCATGGCCGGACGGAAAGCTGAACTGGTCCAGCGCACGGCCACGGGCGCGAATGTCCGGGTACTTGACATAGGGACGCGCGCGGCCGATGTGCGACTTCAGCCACAGGTACAACGTCAGGTTCAATGCGCCGACCATCACCATCTGTGCCGCAACGTCCCGGCCGTGCGTGCCGCCGGCAAGAGCAATCAGCACGATCGCGCCGTACCAGAGGAAGCCGTCTCCCAACCAGCTGACCGCACGCAGCAACGTGATCACCGCGTCTTGTTGCGCCGCCCGATGGACCCGTTCGGCCCAGCGGCGGTCACGTTCTGCCCAGACGGCACGGTAGACGTCAGGAGGCATAGGCGGGTTGGCTGAGTGGCGCCGGTCGGCGCAGCGCCATCAGGCGTTCCTCGAAGCGGCTGAGGACGCTGTCCCAGGAGGATGCCAACGCGGCTTGCCGCGCCAGCGTCCGGACGACCTGCAGGCGCGGCAGTTCGGCCACGGCGCGGCACCCGAGCTGCACGAACTCTTCGCCATTGCCGCCGTCGGCGACGAAGCCGTTGACGCGATGCGTGATGTGCACCGATGCCGCTGCGAGATTAAAGGCGACAACGACCAGCCCGGAGGCCAGCGCTTCCAGCGTCACGTTGCCGAACGTTTCGGTCTGGCTGGGGAAAAGGAACACATCGGCTGACGCGTAATGCTCGGCGAGCGCGTCACCCCGCAATTGCCCGACGAACTGCACCCCCGGGCCCGCATCGCGTTTGAGACTGCGACGCAGCGGTCCTTCGCCGATGACCACCATGATTGCGCGTGGCGCCTGCGCCTGAATAGCTGAAAAAGCACGCAAGGCCAGGGGCAGATTCTTTTCCGCCGCGAGGCGTCCGACGTGCAGCACCACCGGGTCCTCCGGTTCCGCACCCCACGCCCGCCGCAGTGCTTCGTTGCGACGGAAAGGTGCAAAGCGCGTGGCGTCGACGCCGCGGCCCAGCACGTCGACCTGGCCGTAGGAACGCGCCTGCAACTCCGCGGCTAGCGCGGTGGTTGGCGCAAAGGTCAGGTCGGTCGCGCTATGAAAGCGGCGCAAGTACGCACCGACGACTCCTCGCATGAAACCGAAGCCGTAGTAGTCGCTGTACAGGTCGAAGTGCGTGCGCAGATCCGAAGTGACCGGAAGTCCCAGCGAGCGTCCGGCTCGGCATGCGGCCCAGCCGAGCGGACCCTCGGTGGCGACATGAATGATTTCCGGACGAAGCTCGCGCCAGCGACGTCGCAGCGCGCTGACGCTCGGCATCCCGACGCGCAGCGCGCGGTACATCGGCAAGGCGAAGCCCGGCGCTCGCCATTCGTCCGTGCCGTCGCACGGAGGTTCGTGGTTCTGGCGCGGACGCACGAGGTGCACCTGATGCCCACGGGCACGCAGCCATTCGACGGCGCGCGCGACCGTGCCCGCGACACCGTTCAGTTCGGGAGGATAAGTCTCGGTGACGAATGCGAGGCGCACAACCATAGCTCGAGGCAACAACGATGCCCGGCCGCGTGCTACGGCACGTTCGGTGCCTGAACTCAACAACCCCACTACCCCATTACCACCCTCCCCGATGGGCCTGCCTTTCCTGGCGTCGGAACTGCGCGACTCGACATCGTGCTGTTCAACCTCGGCACGACGCCGTTCCGTGCTTCGACTCTGCCATTCGCCGCTGCGGCCATCGCTGCGGGGTTATGCCCGCAGGGTTCGTACGCCGCCCGGTCGAACCACTGGAGTCCGAACCCACCTTCGCGATCAACGAGCGCCTGAGGTCGGCCGCGATTCGCAACGCCTGAACTCCGCGGCACACCGGTTGCTTGTCCGACGAACTGTGCGGAGCCTGCCATGACCAAGAGTGTGCTCGTGACCAGGGCGGCCGGCTTCGTCGGCAATCACCCGGTCGATCCCCTGATCGCCGCGCGTGCGCACGTGCGGCCGCGGAGAGCCCATCACCGTCTACGACCGGGGATCGCACGGTTCCGGCGCGCCCAGTCAGGCGACTCTCAACCGGCGGCCCGATGCGCATAACCGTCATCGGTACCGGCTACGTCGGCCTGGTCACCGCCGCCTGCCTGGCCGAACTCGGCCATCGCGTCACTGGAGTGGACGTGGATCAGGCAAAGATCGAGTCGCTTGCGCGAGGCGAGGTCTCGATTCTCGAACCGGGACTGTCGGAACTTGTCACGCACCACCTGCACCATGGACGGCTTGCGTTCACGACCGATATGACGTGGGCGTGTGCCGGGGTCGACGCGGTGTTCATTGCGGTCGGAACGCCGACCGTCGGGCCCGGCTTCGCCGAACTGGGTTACGTGCTGTCGGCGGCGCGCGCGATCGGCGAGCACCTCGACGGGCCCGCGACGGTGGTCGTCAAGTCGACCGTGCCTCCCGGCACCGCCGGGCGCGTGCGCGACACGGTGTGGGCGACGATGGCGCTCCGTGGCGTGTCGTATCGCATCGATGTCGCTAGCAATCCGGAGTTTCTGCGTGAAGGCAGCGCGGTGCAGGACTTCCTCGCGCCCGATCGCGTCGTCATCGGGGCGGCCGAGCCGTCAGCCATGGCATGCATGCAGGATATCTACGCGCCGCTGCTTGCGAGGGGGCATCGGCTGCTTAAGATGGATCTGGTCAGTGCCGAGATGGCCAAGTACGCCGCCAACGCCATGCTCGCGGTACGGATCAGTGCAGTCAACGAACTCGCGTCGATCGCGGAGGCATGCGGGGCCGATTTTGAAGAGGTGCGATCAGTGCTCGCGAGCGACCATCGGATCGGCGAGAACTTCCTCGCTGCCGGAGCCGGCTATGGCGGCTCCTGCTTTCCAAAGGACATGCGTGCGCTCGCGCGGCTGGCGCATGAGGCCGGCGTCGAGACGCCGCTGATAGATGCCACCGAGAGCGTCAATCTTCGTGCGCGCGAGAGCATTTACGAAAAGATCGAGCGTTGGGCTGAGCGCCGCGGTGGCCTGAGCCGCTGCACGGTGGCTCTCTGGGGCCTGTCGTTCAAGCCGGGCACCGACGACGTGCGCGAGGCGCCGGCGCTGACCGTTCTGCGCATGCTGCTTGACGCCGGATCACGAGTGCGGGCCCACGATCCGGCCGCGCTGAACGCTGCGCGCCGCGTCATCGGTGATCCGCCGCGGCTCACGTGGTCTACCTCGCCGCAGGAGGCGCTTCGAGGCGCGGACGCGCTGGTGCTGCTGACTGAGTGGCCTGAGTACCGCGAGTTTAGCGCGGAGTGCGTGGCTCAGTGCCTCGCTGACCGCGTCGTTTTCGACGGTCGAAACGCGCTTGACGTACGCGCGTATCGGGAGTGCGGGATCACGGTTGTTGGCGTCGGTCGGCCGCTACCGCGCGATCTGCTCGTGCGCCGCCGTGAGGCAAGGGATGCCGCGGCTGATCAACCGCGTGCAGTGGGCTGAGCGCTACAAGAGGAATTCGAACCGCCGCGCCATCCACTCACCGATGCGCGCCGTCCAGCCGCGGCGCAGCCAGCGTTCCAGCGTCAGTTCTTCGCTTTCAGCGATGTCCGCTTCGAACATCTCCTGGAAGTGCCGCCCGACGTCGCTGTCGACAATGACAACGTTCGCTTCGGCGTTGTGCAGCAGGCTGCGCCAGTCCATGTTGCTCGATCCGACCGTGACCCAGACGCCGTCGATCAGGGCTGTCTTCGCGTGAAGTATCGCGTTGTGACGCTCGAAGATGCGTACGCCCGCCTGCAGCAGTCGTCCGTACTTCGATCGGCCTGCGGCCAGTGGTGCCCAGGCATCGCTGACCCCGGGAAGTGCGAGCCGCACTTCGACGCCGCGCTGCGCCGCTTCGACCAGCGCACGAACGATTCGCCGCGTCGGCACGAAGTACGCCGACGTGATGCAGACGCTGCGTTCTGCACCGCGTATCGCGACCAGCAGCGCGCGATACAGCGGGTTCCGACGCCGCCCGGCGGCGCACGCGGCGACGGCGACGCCATGGTCGCCGGCACGCTGCAGCGGTGGAAAGTAAGCCGCTGGCTGTGGCGCCGAGTAGGCGCGTGAGTGCCAGTGATCGATGTAGAGACGCTGGAGATCGGCGACCACCGGGCCTTGGATCCGCAGGTGCGTGTCGCGCCAGTGCAATGCCTGCTGGCTCCGTGCCGGCGGGGCCGAATACACGCTGCTGATATTTACGCCCCCGATGAAGGCAATGTTGCCGTCGACGATCAGCAGCTTGCGGTGGTCGCGCAGGTGAATGCTCCAGCGAATCGGGTGGCGCAGCGGGTTGATCGGATTGAACTCAAGCAACTGCACACCCGCTTCGCGCAACGAGTCGAAGTAGCGCGAAGGCGTGGTCCACGATCCAAACGCGTCGTAGATGACATTGACGCGTACACCTTCACTGCGCTTGAGAATCAACAGCTCACGCAGTTCGCTGCCGGGCCCGGCATCCTCGAGGATGTAGCTTTCGATGTTGACGTGATCGCGCGCGACCGCGATGGCGTCGAACATGGCGCGATGGGTCTGCTCTCCGTCGACGAGGACTTCGGCGAGGTTGCCCGGGACGAGCGATCGACCCAGTGCGCGATGAAGCAGGCGCGCGTGGCGCCGCTCGGCATCCCGCAGTAGGGAGTCAGGTCGGTTTGCGGGAGGTGGGCGGCGCGCCCGGACATCGAAGAGGCGGCGCAGCCAGCGGATGGGCGCCGCTGTGCCGGGTGCCGTGCGCCTGAAGGCGAGCGCCCGCGCTTCGGCGCCTTCGTTCATCGACTCTTCGTCTTCCTGCGCAGCAGCGTCGCGGCAGGCCGCTGCCGCTGCGCTGCCGGCCGCGAGTTCATAGTGGATTCGCTGTTGCGCTTGCCCTGCACCGCGGTATTCCGTTCGAGCGCGTCTTCGAGCGTGCGGGCAGAAGCGCCGCGGCTGCTGGACGACGAAGTCGCTGGGAAAGGCCACTTCCGGCGTGCGACCATCGCCTACTCCAATCGTGATCTGTGCGTGACTCGCACGCGCAGGCGCCGCGTCCCCGTGCTGAGCCGGACTGTCGGATGCGGCTCCACGTCGTCCGGCAAGCGCCCCGGGTGGTCCAGCGGCTGCCGGCTCGGTTTGTCGACCACGACGCGCGGGATGACTACGGGGTCGGTGGGTGTCCTGCTCATCGCCTCAGCCTCGATTCTTTCGGGTTGTGAACGGTTCGGTCAGCCGAGCGTGCGGCCGCCTCCGGTTTTCGGCTGACGACATCTGGCAACCCCTATGCCCGACCCGAGTCACGACGAGGCTACCGGCGCTTCCCGCACGACTTGCTGTGGAGACACTGCGGGACTTCTGGTGTGTGGAGCAGGGAGAAGCCACAGTAACCAAGGGGCTACATCGTCATCGAGCCGTGATGTCGTGGGTGTCGAAAGCTGCCGGTGATGGCCGCAATGGCTGGGCACCGGAATCCGGTTGGGGCGCGCCTAGCGGGCGTACCGCCGCAGCGTGCATCGCGCGTGAACGACGACCGAGTCCGAGCAGGGAGCGTATGGGTCGGAGCTCCTCGCGTCCGCGATCGAGATAGGTCACCCAGCCGCGCAACCGCTTCGATCGGCGTGCGAGGCTGCGCGTCGCCACGAGGCCAGGCACTGCGATGAACGCGCCCGCGATGCCCCACAACCACCCCGCGAACATCACCGCGAGGAATACGGCGAGTGGGGTCAGTTCGAGGCGCCGGCCGACCACCCACGGCGAGACGAGATTGCTTTCTATCAGGTTGATCGCGCCGAACGCGAGCGCTGGCATCAGCATCTCTCCGACGGTGTTGAAAGTGAGCGCGCCCGCCAGAAAGAGCGTCAGCAGCACGACGAGCGGGCCGAGGTACGGGATGAAGCTCATGATCCCGGCCAGCGCGCCCCAGAGCACCGGATTCGGCAGGCCGATGAGCCAGCACGCCAGCCCGGTGGCGAACCCCACCCCGGCGTTGATGAGCGCCTGCGTCGCAAGAAAGGCAGCGATATCGCGCTGCGCGTCGCGCACCGCGCCGATCAGTGCGACCCGCGCCCTCTTGCGCGTGATGGCTTGCACGGTCCGACCGAGCAGCCAGCGTTCTGAGGCGAGCAGGAAGAACAGCAGGATCAATGTCGCCGCGACGAAGATGCCGGCCTCGCCGAGTTTCACCAGCAGCGTGCCGGTCAGCGCAACGCTCTCGCTGGCAATCTTTTCCTTGACCGGATCCGGCGGAGCAGCCGTCGATGCCGCGCGCGCTGCGCTCGCACGCGTCGGCGCCGGCGTGGGGGCGAGAAACGGCACGTTGCGTCGCCATCCCTCGGCGCGATCGATGAGTTGCTGAATGCCCTGCGGAGCCTTCTCCCACCATTCGGCGGCCGGCGCGGCCAGTGTGGAGGCGAGCACGGCCACTCCCAGAACAAAGCTGCCGACGACGACTGCAGCTCCGAGCGGATCGGCGACTCCATAGCCGCGCAAGCGGCGCACCAGTGGCGAGAGGACGAACGTCAGGACCAGCGCGACCGCGATCGGCAGCAGAATCGCCTGCGCATAGCGCGCGAAGACGATCAGTACGATGGCCAGCAGCCCCTTGCTTGCGAGGGACGACAACGCCGGCGCGACGGGGGCGACTGGCTGATTCACCGACGGCGTGACCCGGTCACCGTGGTGCCGCACTGAAGATCAGTCGATCAGTCGCGTGCGCGCGGATCATGGCGCCGCACCGGCGACGTCGGCACCGCGCATGCGTGATTCGACTCGCACGCGTGCGGAGCGTTCGCGCAGCCCGGCCGTCGCCGCCACTTGGACAGCGCGCGAGCCGTCAGCCGGACGGGAAGCCGCCGGCGAGCCAGGCCGCGAGGTCATAACGCCGTGCAGCATGGACGCGCCAAGCGTCAGCAACGAGAGTGCGAGGATCTGCGCGGGCCCGATCATGTGCACCCTTAGGCACGTTTCGTGCCCGGTCGGCGTTGTGATCGACGCCAAACCTTCCCTGACCCGACTGTTCCGACTCCCCAACGCGCTTTGGAGCGCTGTGGTCTCATGGGTCGACGATGGCGGTCCTCGCCTGGGTGCGACGGTGGCGTTCTACTCGTTATTTGCTCTGGCACCGCTGCTGGTCGTGGCAACTGCGGTGGCCGGTGCGGTGTTCGGCCTTGACGAGGTTCGCGGTCAGTTCATTGTGCAGATGAGCGGCCTCCTCGGCGAGGACGCAGCGCACAGCCTTGGCAACATGATTTCCACCGCGTGGAAACCCGAAACCGGACTCATGGCAGGCCTCCTCGGGATCGCAACACTGCTGGCCGGCGCGACCGGCGTGCTGGTGGAACTGCGTAATGCACTGAATACGATGCTTCATCTTCCGAACCGCAAGCGCTCGGCCATCAGAGCCTTCCTGCGTGCCCGGCTCGCCGCGCTTGCGCTGGTGCTGGGCTTCGGCTTCCTGCTGATCATCTCGCTGATGCTGAGCACGCTGCTCGCGACGTTGGGCGGCTGGCTGCCGGACCGTTATCCCGAGTTCAAGGTGCTACTGGGAATCCTGGATGCCGTCATCTCGCTGGCCGTGCTCACCGCGGCCTTTGCGGCCATCGTGCGCTGGCTCCCGAGCGAGCCGCCGACGTGGCGCCTTGTCGGCATCAGTGCCGTTGCCAGCGCGGTGCTCTTCACGCTAGGGAAATACCTGGTGGGGCTCTACCTAGCCCGCGCAGCGTTCGTCAGCGCCTACGGAGCAGCCGGTTCCCTCGCGGTCATCCTGGTCTGGATCTACTTCACCTCGCAGCTGATGCTGCTGGCCGTGGCGTTGGCGCGACAGTTCGAGATTGCCCCCCAGCGGCCGGCGGCGCAGCATCACCAGCCCGTGCCGGCGGCATAGCCCAGCCCGCATTGGAAGCGTGCGCCTTCAGCGCGCCTCTGCTTTCGTACCGGCCGGCTCTTCGGCGCCATGGGCATGGGCCGAATAGACCTCGAGTCGGTTGTAAAGGGTCTTCAGACTGAT
>Ga0316601_100000772_pt1 | contig 14658 bp, 10 predicted proteins | sample OWC_soil_day5_no_FD_207663 | JGI IMG/M metagenome (GOLD analysis project Ga0316601, IMG submission 207663) | Wetland soil microbial communities from Old Woman Creek delta, Ohio, United States - OWC_soil_day5_noCT | ecosystem: Environmental > Terrestrial > Soil > Wetlands | place: USA: Ohio... | reverse complement strand
GCGTTCGAGCTCAATTCCGACGATCCGAAGGCGCTGGTGGCCACCGCGTCCCAGGTGCTGTCCAGCATCACCCGGCTCGCGGGGGTGGTGATGGTGCCCCGCCAGTCGCATGCGGCCCTGTCGCAGATCGAGTTCATCGGGCTGTCCGAGAACCGCGTGCTGGCGATCCTCGTCGTCAATGGGCGCGAGGTGCAGAACAAGGTCCTCCAGCTGGACCGGCATTACACCGCCGACCAGTTGCGTCGCGCGGCGAGCCACCTCAACGAGCAGTTTCGCGGGCGCGAGCTGGCTGACGTGCGCTCCCTGCTCCTGACGCAGCTGCAGGAGACCCGCGAACAGATGAACCAGATGATGCTGGACGCCATCTCGATCGCGGAGCAGTTGTTCATCGGTGGCGGCAGGCAGGTCGACGCAGACGTGCTGTTCGCCGGCGAGACCAACCTCATGAACTTCGCGGAGCTGTCGAACGTGGACAAGCTGCGCAAGCTGTTCGAGGCGTTCAACGAGAAGCGGGACATCCTGCACCTGCTGGACCAGAGCCTGCACGCGGAGGGCGTGCAGATCTTCATCGGCCACGAGTCCGGTTACCGGATCCTCGACGACTGCACGGTCGTCACCGCGCCGTACTCGCGCGACAACGAGACCATCGGCGTGCTGGGGGTGATCGGCCCGACGCGCATGGCCTACGAACGCGTGATCCCGATCGTGGACCTGACCGCGAGACTGCTCGGGTCCGCCTTGAATTCACGGGGTTAGGCCCCAAGAGGAGTCAGGCGCCACGCTGGCCCCGCTGGGGGTCAGCGTGGGGCCTGACCCCGCCTGCAGGAGCGACGCTGATGAACCAGACCGAACGCGACCCGGCCGATCCCGCAGGCGAGGAGGGACCGGCCCCCGCCGGCGATCCCGCCGGGGCCGACCTCGCGGACCGGATCGCCGAGGCCGAGGCTCGCGCCGCCGAGCATCGCGATGCCTACCTGCGCGCCATGGCCGAACTCGAGAACTATCGTCGCCGGGTGGCGCGGGAAGTGGACAGTGCCCGGCAGTTCGGCGCCGAGCGGCTGGCGACCGGGCTGCTGCCCGTCGTCGACAGCCTCGAGCTGGCCTTGTCCAATGCCGGCCGGGCGGATGCGGCGACCCTGCTGGCCGGGCAGGAGGCCACCCTCAGGCTGCTGGTCAAGGCCCTGGAAGCGGCGGGCGTCACCGGGCTCGACCCGGCCGGACAACCCTTCGATCCCGCCCGGCACGAAGCCATGGCCATGCAGCCGACCGCGGACCAGCCGCCCGACACCGTCCTCGCGGTGGTCCAGAAGGGGTACGTCCTGAACGGGCGGCTTCTGCGCCCGGCACGCGTGATCGTGGCCAGGTCCCCCGACGCTTGAAACCGGCGGTGGCCGACCCCACCTCCCGGGTTAGATCCCAATCCTGACTGATACGGAGCCACCCGCATGGGCAAGATCATCGGCATCGACCTGGGCACGACCAACTCGTGCGTGGCCGTCATGGAAGGCGGCACCTGGAAGGTCATCGAGAACAGCGAGGGTGACCGCACCACGCCGTCGATCGTCGCCTTCACGAAGGACAACGAGGTGCTGGTTGGACAGTCGGCGAAGCGCCAGGCGGTCACCAACCCGCAGAACACCTTTCACGCGGTCAAGCGACTCATCGGGCGCCGCTTCGACGACAAGGTCGTGCAGCGGGACATCCCGATCACGCCGTACAGGATCGTCAGGGCGGAGAACGGCGACGCGTGGCTCGAGGCGCAGGGCAAGAAAGTCGCCCCGCCGGAGATCTCCGCGCGGGTGCTGATGAAGATGAAGAAGACCGCCGAGGACTACCTTGGCGAACCGGTCACCGAGGCCGTCATCACCGTCCCGGCCTACTTCAACGACGCGCAGCGCCAGGCGACCAAGGACGCTGGCCGCATCGCCGGGCTCGAGGTCAAGCGCATCATCAACGAGCCGACGGCCGCCGCGCTGGCCTACGGGCTGGACAAGAAGGGCGCCGACCGGAAGATCGCCGTGTACGACCTCGGCGGCGGCACCTTCGACATTTCCATCATCGAGATCGCCGACGTCGACGGCGAGCGCCAGTTCGAGGTGCTCTCCACGAACGGCGACACGTTCCTGGGCGGCGAGGACTTCGACCGCCGGGTCATCGACTACATCGCCGCCGAGTTCCAGAAGGAGAGCGGCGTCGACGTCAGCAAGGACCCGCTGGCGATGCAGCGCCTGAAGGAAGCGGCGGAGAAGGCCAAGGTCGAGCTGTCGTCGGGGCAGCAGACGGAGGTCAACCTGCCGTACATCACCGCCGACGCATCCGGCCCGAAGCACCTGAACATCAAGCTGACGCGCGCCAAGCTCGAGTCCCTGGTCGAGGAGCTGGTGCAGCGCACGATCGAGCCGTGCAGGATCGCACTCAAGGACGCCGGGCTGTCCATCAACGAGGTCAGCGAAGTCATCCTGGTCGGTGGCCAGTCCCGCATGCCGCTGGTGCAGAAGACGGTCAAGGACTTCTTCGGCAAGGAGCCGCGCAAGGACGTCAATCCCGACGAGGCCGTCGCCATCGGCGCGGCGATCCAGGGCGGCGTGCTCGCGGGCGAGGTCAAGGACGTCCTGCTGCTGGACGTCACCCCGCTGTCGCTCGGCATCGAGACGCTCGGCGAGGTCATGACCAAGCTGATCGAGAAGAACACCACGATCCCGACCAAGGCGACGCAGGTGTTCTCGACCGCGGCCGACAACCAGCCGGCGGTGACCATCCACGTGCTGCAGGGCGAGCGCGATCGCGCGCGGGACAACAAGTCGCTCGGCAAGTTCGACCTGAGCGACATCCCGCCGGCGCCGCGCGGGATGCCGCAGATCGAGGTGACCTTCGACATCGACGCGAACGGCATCCTGCACGTCTCGGCGAAGGACAAGGCCACCGGCAAGGAACAGAAGATTGTCATCAAGGCTTCGAGCGGCCTGTCGGAGGACGAGATCAACCGCATGGTCCGCGACGCGGAGGTGCACGCCGACGAGGACAAGCGATTCCGCGAGCTGGTGGAGACCCGCAACAAGGCCGACGCCCTGCTGCACGCGACGGAGAAGTCCCTCAAGGACCTCGGCGAGAAAGTCGAGCCCGCGGAACGCGCCGCGATCGAGTCGGCGATGAACGACCTGCGGTCCGTGCTCAAGGGCGACGACAAGGACACGATCGACCGCAAGGCCGAGGCGCTTGCGCAGGCCTCCGCGCCCGCAGTGCAGCGGGCCTACCAGGCCGAGGCCGGTGCGGGCCCTGGCCCGGGCCCGGGCGCCGAGACGGGCGGAGGGGCGGCGCCGGGCGGCAAGGAAGACGTGCTCGACGCCGAGTTCGAGGAAGTGAAGGACAAGGACCGCAAGGCCCACTGAGGCCGGGCGGAACGCGAGGCAACGGACGGCAGCCGCCGGGTGACGTAAGTCGCCCGGCGGCGCCGCTTACGGTCACCCATGTCGAAGCGCGACTACTACCAGGTGCTGTCGGTCCCGCGCAACGCGACCGACGACGACATCAAGAAGGCATACCGTCGCCTCGCGATGAAGTACCACCCGGACCGCAATCCCGACGACAAGGAAGCCGAGGAGAAATTCAAGGAGGCCAAGGAAGCCTACGAGGTCCTGACCGACGCGCACAAGCGTGCGGCCTACGACCAGTTCGGGCACGCCGGACTCGACGCCGCGCGCGGCGGCGGCCCGGGGTTCAATCCCGCGGACGCCTTCGGCGACATCTTCGGCGACGTCTTCGGGGACATCTTCGGCGGCGGGCGACGCGGGCGCGGCGGCGCCTTCCGCGGCGCGGACCTGCGCTACGAACTGGCGCTCGACCTCGAGCAGGCAGTCTTCGGCACCACCTCCGAAATCGAGTTCCAGACGGTGGTCGAGTGCCACGAGTGTTCGGGGAGCGGCTCGGAGCCCGGCCACGCGCCTTCGACCTGCGACACCTGCGGCGGCGCCGGGCAGGTGCGCATCAGCCAGGGCTTCTTCACCGTCCAGCAGCCGTGCCCGCGCTGCAAGGGACGCGGCACGATCATCACGCGGCCCTGCCGGACCTGCGCCGGCCAGGGGCGCACCCGCGAGTCCCGCAAGCTGTCGGTGAAGGTCCCGTCGGGCGTGGACACCGGCGACAGGATCCGGCTGCCGGGCGAGGGGGAGGCGGGGCGCCAGGGCGGCCCGCGTGGCGACCTGTACGTGGAGGTCGTGGTCCGCGAGCATCCCATCTTCGAGCGCGACGGCGCGCACCTGTCCTGCGAGGTGCCGATCAGCTTCGCCACGGCGGCGCTGGGCGGAAGCATCGAGGTGCCGACGCTCGACGGACATGCCGTCATCAAGGTGCCTGCCGAGACCCAGTCGGGCCGGGTTTTCCGGCTGCGGGAGAAGGGCGTCAAGCCGGTCCGCGGCGGCGCCACCGGCGACCTGTTCTGCCGGGTGGTCATCGAGACGCCGGTGGACCTCACGGACGAGCAGAAGCGGATGCTGCGGGAGTTCGAGGCATCCCTCACCGGCGACCCCACCCGGCATCATCCACGCGAACGGTCCTGGCTGGACGGCGTGAAGCGGTTCTTCGAGAGTATCGGTAGCTGAGGTGGCGCCATGATCAACGTCGCAGTGCTCGGTGTCAGTGGGCGGATGGGCCGCTGCCTCGTGCGTACGGTCCGCGAGGCGCCAGACCTGTCGCTGTCAGGAGCGCTGGCCTCGGCGACCAGCGCGACGCTCGGGCGCGACGCGGGCGACGTGGCGGAAACAGGTCCGGTGGGTGTCGTCGTGACGGCCGACCGGGAGGCCGCGCTGGCGGGTGCGGACGTCGCCATCGACTTCACCCTGCCCGGCGCGACGATCGCCAACCTCGAGGCCGCCGCCAAGCGCCGCATCCCCGTGGTGATCGGCACCACCGGCCTCGACGAGGCATGCCACGCGGCCATCCGCGGCCTGTCCCACGACCTGCCGGTGCTGGTGGCGCCCAACATGAGCCTCGGCGTGAACCTGCTCTTCGGCCTGGTCGCCAAGGCCTCCGCCGCCCTCGGCGAGGATTACGACATCGAGATCCTCGAGGCGCACCACCGCAACAAGGTGGATGCCCCCTCCGGGACCGCGCTGAGAATCGGCGAAATTGCCGCCGGCGCGCGCGGCAGGGCCCTCGGCGACGTCGGGATCTACTCGCGCGCGGGCCAGACCGGGAGGCGGCCGCGGGGCGCGATCGGACTGGCGGTGCTTCGCGGCGGGGACATCGTCGGCGAGCACCGCGTGCTCTATGCCGGGACCGGCGAAAGCCTGGAGATCGCGCACCGGGCCACCGACCGGATGACCTTCGCCTATGGCGCCGCGACGGCCGCGAGGTGGATCATCGGGCGGCCGCCGGGCCTTTACGGCATGGCCGACGTCCTCGACGTCTGAACGGGGTCCGCGTGACCGCGCGGAGGCCCTCTTTCGTGGACACCGGCGCAGCGGTTCCAGTACAATTCGGTTTCAGGTTGGGACCCCACAGTTCGGAACAGCCAGCGGGCGGAGCCAGTGACCGGTTCCACCCGCTGATCGCATGCGCGCCGCGCATTGCGAGCTGGACTGCGGCCCGGGACTGGAGAACCTGAGTGACCCCTACGCCCGCAGTGCTCGCCCTCGAGGATGGGTCGGTGTTCAAGGGGGTGTCCGTCGGGGCGCCTGGCTGCACCACCGGCGAGGTCGTATTCAACACCGCGATGACGGGCTACCAGGAGATCCTCACGGATCCCTCGTACTGCCGGCAGGTCGTCACGCTGACCTATCCGCACATCGGCAACACCGGGGCGACCCCGGAAGACCTCGAGTCCGGCAGGATCCATGCCGCGGGCCTCGTCATCCGCGACCTCCCGCTCACGCACTCCAGCTGGCGCGCGGCCGAGTCGCTGCAGTCCTTCCTGGTCCGCGGCGGCGTCGTCGCCATTGCCGGCATCGATACGCGGCGCCTTACGCGCCTCCTGCGCGAGAAGGGCGCGCAGGCCGGCTGCATCATCACGGGCACTGCGGGGACGACGGCCGAGGCCATCGAGCTGGCCCGACGGTTCCCGGGGCTGAAGGGCATGGACCTGGCCCGCGTGGTCAGCGTCAAGCGGCCCTACCAGTGGACCGAGGGAAGCCTGTGGCGGCAGGGCGCCGTGCCGGGGCGGCAGGGCACGCGGTTCAACGTCGTGGCCTACGACTACGGGATCAAGCGCAACATCCTCCGGCTGCTGGTGGACCAGGGCTGCCGCGTCACCGTGCTGCCGGCCGAGACCCCGGCCGAGGAGGCGCTGGCGCTCAAGCCGGACGGCATCTTCCTGTCGAACGGCCCGGGCGACCCGGAACCCTGCGACTACGCGATTGCGGCCATCCGCCGGTTCCTCGCAACGGACATCCCCGTCTTCGGCATCTGCCTCGGGCACCAGCTGCTCGGACTCGCGAGCGGCGCGCGGACCGTGAAGATGAAGTTCGGGCACCACGGGGCGAACCATCCGGTGCAGGACCTCGACAGCGGGCGCGTGCTGATCACCAGCCAGAACCATGGCTTCGCCGTCGACGAGGCCAGCCTCCCGGCCAGCCTCAGGCCGACGCACCGGTCGCTGTTCGACGGCTCCCTGCAGGGCATCGCGCACGCCGACAGGCCGGCCTTCAGCTTCCAGGGGCACCCCGAGGCGAGCCCGGGCCCGCACGACGCCGAGGACCTGTTCGGGCGCTTCGTCGCGCTGATGGCCCGACGCCAGCAGTCCCGCCCCGCCGCGCGGGCCGTGGGCCGCAACCAGGACGACTGACGATGCCGAAACGCACAGACATCCACAGCATCCTGGTCATCGGCGCCGGCCCCATCATCATCGGCCAGGCCTGCGAGTTCGACTATTCCGGGGCGCAGGCCTGCAAGGCGCTGCGGCAGGAGGGATTCCGGGTGATCCTGGTCAACTCCAACCCGGCCACGATCATGACCGACCCGGACACGGCCGACGCCATCTACATCGAGCCCGTGGACTGGAGGACGGTCGCGCGCATCATCGAGAAGGAGCGGCCCGACGCGCTGCTGCCGACGATGGGCGGACAGACGGGCCTCAACACCGCGCTCGACCTGGTCCGCGAGGGCGTGCTCGAGAAGTTCGGCGTGGAACTCATCGCCGCCTCGCGCGAAGCCATCGACATGGCGGAGGACCGCGAGCTGTTCCGCAATGCAATGCGCGAGATAGGCCTGGAAACGCCGCGTTCCTACATCGCGCACAGCATGGAGGAAGCGCTCGCGGTGCAGGCGGAGGTCGGCTTCCCGTCCGTCATCCGCCCGTCGTTCACGCTCGGCGGCTCCGGTGGCGGCATCGCCTTCAACCGCGAGGAATTCGAGCACATCGTGTCGCGCGGCCTCGACGCGTCCCCGACCAGCGAGGTCCTGATCGAGGAGTCGGTCCTCGGCTGGAAGGAATTCGAGATGGAGGTCGTCCGCGACAGCAAGGACAACTGCATCATCGTCTGCTCCATCGAGAACCTGGACCCGATGGGCGTGCACACCGGCGACTCCATCACGGTGGCGCCGGCCCAGACGCTGACCGACAAGGAATACCAGCGCATGCGCGATGCGTCGATCGCCGTGCTGCGCAAGATCGGCGTGGAGTGCGGCGGCTCGAACGTGCAGTTCGCGGTCAGTCCGGACGATGGCCGCCTGCTGGTGATCGAGATGAACCCGCGCGTGTCCCGGTCCTCCGCGCTGGCATCGAAGGCGACGGGCTTCCCGATCGCCAAGGTGGCCGCCAAGCTCGCCGTCGGCTACACGCTCGACGAGCTCCGCAACGAGATCACCGGGGGCGCCACGCCGGCGTCCTTCGAACCGTCCATCGACTACGTGGTGACCAAGGTCCCGCGCTTCGCCTTCGAGAAGTTCCCGGGGACCGACAAGCGCCTCACCACGCAGATGAAGTCCGTCGGCGAGGCGATGGCGATCGGGCGGACCTTCCAGGAGTCGCTGCAGAAGGCGCTGCGCAGCCTCGAGACCGGGTACGACGGACTCGATCCCATGCAGCAGCTGCCGCTCGACGAGGAGGCGGCGCAGGCGCTGGCCGAGGAACTGCGGCACCCCGGCGCCAACCGCCTGCTGCATGTCGGCGACGCGTTCCGTGCCGGCTGGGACCTGGGGCGCATCCGGGACCTGTGCCGGATCGACCCCTGGTTCCTGGTCCAGGTGGAGGACCTCGTCCGGGAGGAGGAGCGGGTGCAGGCCGACGGTTTCGCGGGACTGACCGGCAACCGCATCCTCGAGCTGAAGCGCAAGGGGTTCTCCGACGCCAGGATCGCCCGCCTGACCGGCGTCGAGGAGCGGCAGATCCGGTCGCGCCGCCATTCCTACGGCGTCCGGCCCGTCTACAAGCGGGTGGACACCTGCGCGGCGGAGTTCGCCACGTCCACCGCCTACCTGTACTCGACCTACGAGGAGGAGTGCGAGGCGGACCCGGGCTCGCGCCGCAAGATCGTCATCCTCGGCGGTGGCCCGAACCGCATCGGCCAGGGCATCGAGTTCGACTATTGCTGCGTGCACGCGGCGCTGGCGCTGCGCGAGGACGGCTACGAGACCATCATGGTCAACTGCAACCCGGAGACCGTGTCGACGGACTACGACACCTCCGACCGCCTGTACTTCGAGCCGCTCACCTTCGAGGACGTCATGGAGATCATCGACAAGGAGCGTCCCGAGGGCGTGATCGTCCAGTACGGCGGCCAGACTCCCCTCAAGCTGTCCCGGCAGCTGGAGGCGGCCGGCGCGCCGATCATCGGCACGACGCCGGATTCGATCGACGCCGCGGAGGATCGCGAGCGCTTCCAGAAGCTGCTGACGAAGCTCGGGCTGCGGCAGCCGGCGAACGCCACCGCCCGCGCTGAGGAACAGGCGGTCGAGCTGGCCCGCGAGGTCGGCTATCCCCTGGTCGTGCGTCCCTCGTACGTCCTCGGCGGGCGCGCGATGGAGATCGTGTACGCCGAGGAGGACCTGCGCCAGTACATGAAGGAGGCGGTCAAGGTCAGCAACGACAGCCCGGTGCTGCTCGATCGTTTCCTCGACCTCGCGATCGAGGTTGACGTGGACGCGATCTGCGACGGCCAGGACGTGCTGATCGGCGGCATCATGGAACACGTGGAGCAGGCGGGCGTCCACTCGGGCGACTCGAGTTGCTCGCTGCCGCCGGCCACGCTGCCTGCTTCGCTGCAGGACGAGCTGCGCGACCAGACGCGCAAGATGGCGCGTGCCCTGAACGTCGTCGGCCTGATGAACGTGCAGTTCGCAATCCAGAACGGCATCGTCTACGTGCTCGAGGTCAACCCGCGGGCGTCGCGCACCGTGCCCTTCGTGTCGAAGGCCACGGGCGTGCCGCTGGCGAAGCTGGCCGCCCGGGTGATGGCCGGCCGCAAGCTGGCCGACATGGGCGCGACCGAGGAGACGGTGCCGCCCTATTACTCGGTCAAGGAAGCCGTGTTCCCGTTCAACAAGTTCCCGGACTCGGACCCGATCCTCGGGCCGGAGATGAAGTCGACGGGCGAGGTGATGGGCACCGGCCGGACCTTTGGCGAGGCCTACGCCAAGTCGCAGCTGGCGGGCGGGTCCACGCTGCCGACGCGTGGCGTGGTGCTCTTCAGCGTCCGCGACCGCGACAAGCCCGCCGCCGTGGACATCGCCCGGCGCCTGGTCAGCCGCGGCTTCGAGGTCGTGGCCACGGAGGGCACCGCGCGCGAGCTGGAGTCGGCCGGCGTGCCCTGCCGCAAGGCGTTCAAGGTCCGCGAGGGGCGCCCGCACATCGTCGACATGATCAAGAACGACGAGATCGACCTGATCGTGAACACGACCGAGGGCAAGCAGGCGATCCGCGAGTCGCGCTCGATCCGCCGCGAGGCGGTACTGCGCAAGGTGACCTATTACACGACGGTCGCCGCGGCCCGCGCGACGTGCGATGCTCTGGACCACCTGGCGGACCTCGAGGTGAACCGCCTGCAGGACCTGCACCAGGAGTTGAAGGCGTGACCCGTTCCCCGATCACCCTGCGCGGCGCCGAGAAGTTGCGCACGGAACTCAAGCGCCTGAAGGGCGAGGACCGGCCGGCGGTAATCCGCGCGATCGCCGAGGCGCGTTCGCACGGCGACCTGTCCGAGAACGCCGAGTACGCGGCCGCCCGCGAGCAGCAGGGGTTCATCGAGGGCCGCATCAAGGAGATCGAGTGGCGCCTGGCCCACGCCCACGTCATCGACCCCGCGGCGCTGCCGGCGTCCGGGAAGGTCGTCTTCGGTTCGACCGTGGACCTCGAGGACGAGGCCGGGACCCCGGTCACCTACCAGATCGTGGGGGACGACGAGGCCGACATCCGTCAGGGCCTCCTCTCCATCAACTCGCCGATTGCGCGCGCCCTGGTCGGGAAGCAGCCCGGAGACGAGGTCGAGGTGGCCGCCCCGGGAGGCACCAAGCTGTACGCTATCGTGGACGTGCGCTACGTCTGACCGCCAGGGTCTAAGTATCTGGTAGAAGTATCCTGGCTAATTTTTTGTTTTTCTTGTAATAAAGGCCTACGTTTCCGATCGTCTGGATGAGTTCCGAGGCGGTCCTTTCGGCCAGCGTCGCCAGGACCTCGTGGCGCAGGTCCCGTTCACCGACACGCGCCCGGACCTTGAGGAGCTCGTGTGCATCGAGGGCGACGGACGTCTCGCGCACGACCGCATCGGTCAGTCCCTGCTGGCCGATCAGGACGACCGGCTGCAGCGCATGGCCGAGCCGCCGCAGGTGCTTCTTCTGGTTCTGTGTCAGGCTCATGCGGCGATTATAGGCGGACGGCCAACCTTGCAATGTCGGGCCGGGCGCCCAACATGGTCAGGGTGGGCGTCGTGGACCCGGCATGGGCATGGCTGCGTCGGGCTGGCCCCGGATACCGCGCACGGTGTAACGTCGAACCCGGCGTGAATCGGGCGGTCCAACCCCTGCGAATCGCCTGAGGCCAACCAGGAGTAAGTCGTTGAACGACCTGACCAAGAACATCGTGCTGTGGGTGATCATCGCCGTCGTGCTGCTGGCGGTGTTCTCCAACTTCGGCGCCCGCGGCGGCGCCCCCCAGGCGATGCCTTACTCGCAGTTCCTGGAAGAGGTCAAGGCGGACGGCATCCGTTCGGCCACCTTCAAGGGTGACAGCATCACCGGCACTCGGGCGGGCGGCGAGCCCTACGTCACCTTCAACCCCGAGACGGACAACTCCGCGCTGATCGGGCTGCTGCAGCAGGAGGGCGTGACCTTTGACGCGGCGCCGCCCGAGCGCCAGTCGCTGCTGGTGCAGCTGCTCATCTCGTCGTTCCCGATCCTGCTGCTGATCGGCGTCTGGGTGTACTTCATGCGCCAGATGCAGGGCGGCACCGGCGGCCGCGGCGCCATGTCCTTCGGCAAGAGCCGCGCGCGGCTGCTGTCGGAAGACCAGGTCACCGTGACGTTCGCGGACGTCGCCGGCGTGGACGAGGCGAAGGAGGAGGTCACCGAGATCGTGGACTTCCTCAAGGACCCGGCCAAGTTCCAGAAGCTGGGCGGCAAGATCCCCAAGGGCGTGCTCATGGTGGGCCCGCCGGGCACCGGCAAGACACTGCTGGCGCGCGCCATTGCGGGCGAGGCCAAAGTGCCGTTCTTCACCATCTCCGGCTCGGACTTCGTCGAGATGTTCGTCGGTGTCGGCGCGTCGCGCGTGCGCGACATGTTCGAGCAGGCGAAGAAGCATGCGCCCTGCATCATCTTCATCGACGAGATCGACGCGGTCGGCCGGCATCGCGGTGCCGGCCTCGGCGGCGGTCACGACGAGCGCGAGCAGACGCTCAACCAGCTGCTGGTCGAGATGGACGGCTTCGAGGGCAACGAGGGCATCATCGTCATTGCGGCGACCAACCGCCCCGACGTGCTCGACCCGGCGCTGCTCCGCCCGGGCCGATTCGACCGCCAGGTCGTCGTGCCGCTGCCGGACGTGCGCGGCCGCGAACACATCCTCAAGGTCCACATGCGCCGCGTCCCGCTCGGCGACGACGTCAACCCCTCGATCATCGCGCGCGGCACGCCGGGTTTCTCCGGCGCCGACCTGATGAACCTGGTCAACGAGGCGGCTTTGTTCGCCGCGCGCGCCAACAAGCGCGTGGTGACCATGGAGGAGTTCGAGCGCGCCAAGGACAAGATCATGATGGGCGCCGAGCGGCGTTCCATGGTGATGTCGGAAGAGGAGAAGCGCCTCACGGCCTACCACGAGGCCGGCCACGCGATCGTCGGCCTGGCCGTCCCTGAGCACGATCCGGTCTACAAGGTCTCCATCATTCCGCGCGGCCTCGCGCTCGGCGTCACCATGTTCCTTCCGGAGGCCGACCGTTACAGCACCAGCAAGCGGCGGCTCGAGAGCCGCATCGCGGCCCTGTTCGGCGGACGTGTGGCCGAAGAGATCGTCTTCGGCCCGGAAGCCGTGACCACCGGCGCGTCGAACGACATCGAGCGGGCGACGGAGCTGGCGCGGAACATGGTCACGAAGTGGGGCCTGTCGGAGCGGCTCGGCACGCTGACCTACGCGGAGGACGACGGTGAGGTGTTCCTCGGCCGGTCGGTCACGCAGCACAAGCAGGTAGGCGACAAGACCCGCGACGCGATCGACGAGGAGATCCGCCGGCTGATCGACGGCAATTACGAACGCGCCCGCGACATCCTGACGTCCAGCCTCGACAAGCTGCACATCATGGCGGAGGCGCTGATCCGCTACGAGACCATCGACGAGCACCAGATCAAGGACATCATGGACGGCCGTGCGCCGCGGCCGCCGGCCGGCTGGGAAGACAGCGGGACCCCGGCGGGTGGCGCGCCTGCGGGCAAGGACGTGCCGGTCGGCCCGGCGATCGGCCCTCCCGCCAGCCAGCACTGACGACGCCGGGGACCGCTGCCGCGCGAGGGGCGAGGAGAGGTCAGTCTCTTCGTGAGCCGCTGATCCATGGCCCGCAGACAGTCCAACTGGAACAGGGTAGCGTCCCCCTCATGCTGCTGAACTGCGGCGCCCATACGCTCGACCTGAGCTCCCCCGTGGTCATGGGGGTGCTGAACGTCACGCCTGACTCGTTTTCCGACGGCGGGTCGTTCCTCGACCCCGAGGAGGCCATCCGCCAGGCCCGCCGGATGGCTGGCGAGGGTGCCGCGATCATCGACGTCGGCGGAGAGTCGACCCGGCCGGGTGCCGAGCCTGTCGAAGTGAGCGACGAGCTCGACCGTGTGCTGCCGGTGGTCAGGGCCCTCACAGCAGAGCTGGGCGTGCCCGTCTCGGTGGACACCAGCAAGCCCGAGGTCATGGAGGCGGCGCTGGCCGCCGGCGCCTCGATGATCAACGACGTGCTGGCGCTCCAGGAGCCCGGCGCCATCGGGGTGATGGCCGGGTCGCAGGCGGCGGTCTGCCTGATGCACATGCAGGGCAGACCTCGCAGCATGCAGTCCGACCCGCGCTACGACGACGTCGTCCGCGATGTGCACCAGTTCCTCTCGGAACGGGTGCGGGCCTGCGAGACTGCCGGCATCGACCGCTCCCGGATCGTCGTCGACCCGGGTTTCGGCTTCGGGAAGACCCTCGAGCACAACCTGGCGCTGCTCGCGGCACTGGACGATTTCGCCCGCGACGGACTCCCGGTCCTGGCCGGCCTGTCGCGCAAGAGCCTGGTCGGGCAGCTCACGGGCCGGCCGGCCGGGCAGCGGCTCGCGGGCAGCGTTGCGCTGGCGGCGATCGCGGCCAGCCACGGCGCGTCCATCATCCGCGCCCACGACGTCGCGGCGACGGTGGATGCGGTGCGGGTTGCGGCGGCCGTGCGCCGGTGGCGGTCGGCGGAAGGAAGCGACGAATGAGCAGACGGTATTTCGGGACCGACGGCGTCCGGGGCAAGGTGGGCGAGCACCCGATGACGGTGGAGTTCGCCCTGCGCCTCGCCAGCGCCGCGGCGCGCGTGCTGGCGCCCGAGGGCGGCTCGGTACTGGTCGGCAAGGACACGCGCCTGTCGGGCTACATGTTCGAGGCTGCGCTGGAGGCGGGTTTCGTCGCCGCCGGTGTGAACGTCCTCCTCGTGGGGCCGCTGCCGACGCCCGGCATCGCCTACCTGCTGAAGACGCTCAAGTGCGACTTCGGCGCGGTCATCAGCGCCTCGCACAACCCCTATGACGACAATGGCATCAAGTTCTTCGACCGTGAGGGCGGCAAGCTTCCGGACGAACTCGAGGAGGCCATCGAATCCTGGCTCGACGAGCCCGCGCTGACGCGCGACTCGCAGGCGCTCGGGCGGGCGACGCGCGTCGACAAGCAGCGCACCGTGTACCAGCTCTTCTGCCAGTCGACCCTCCCGGCGGGCGTCGACCTGTCGGGCCTCAAGGTGGTGATCGACTGCGCCAACGGCGCTGCCTACAAGGTCGCGCCGCGCGTGCTGTCGGACCTCGGGGCCGACATCATCCCGATCGGTTGTTCGCCGAACGGCCGGAACATCAACGACGGCTGTGGCTCCACGCAGCCGGAACTGCTGCGCATGACGGTGGCCGGGGTCAAGGCCCAGGCGGGCATCGCGCTCGATGGCGACGGCGACCGCCTCGTCATGGTGGACCACCTCGGGCGCATCGTGGACGGCGACCAGCTGATGTACGTGCTCGCCTGCG
>Ga0316601_100000771_pt1 | contig 14664 bp, 14 predicted proteins | sample OWC_soil_day5_no_FD_207663 | JGI IMG/M metagenome (GOLD analysis project Ga0316601, IMG submission 207663) | Wetland soil microbial communities from Old Woman Creek delta, Ohio, United States - OWC_soil_day5_noCT | ecosystem: Environmental > Terrestrial > Soil > Wetlands | place: USA: Ohio... | reverse complement strand
AGATCGGGCGGTACGCTGCTTTCCTCCGCGAACTGGAGCGGGACGCCGCGGCGCCGCTCGGGCTGGATCGCTTCCGCGCCGCGCGCCTGGAACTCGACGCATTCTGGGACGACGTGGCGCAGCGCCTCGCCCCGGAGGCCGCGGCGCTGCTGTCAACATTGAGCGACGAGCAGGTGGATGCCCTGTTCGCGCGGATGGCACGGGACGACGCGAAGCTGGCCCGGGAGGCGCAGGCGCGAAGCCAGGAGGAGCGGGTCGAGCGGCGCGAGCGGGCCCTGCGCCGCCAGCTCGAGCGCTGGGTGGGCGGGCTCGACGGCCGCCAGGAGTTGCTCGTGGCGGCCTGCGCCGCCGAGCTGCGCGCGGATCCGGGAGGCTGGATCGCCAGCCGGCAGGCCTGGGCCGCCGCGCTGCGCGAAGCCCTGTCCGGACGACAGGACGCTGCGCGCTTCGGGCCGCGCCTGGAGCGGCTCCTGGCGGAGGGCGAGAGCTTCTGGGATCCCGGATATCGCCGTCAGTTCGACGCCGACCGGGAACGCGTGCTCAGGCTGTTCGCCGAGATCGACGCCTCCCTGACGACGAAGCAGCGTTCCACGCTGCGTGCCCGGCTCGAACGCTGGGCGCTCGACCTCGAGTCGATCGCCGGCGGGGCGTGAACGGGTTCAAGGCGGGCGCCGCGACGCCCCTGCGGTGCGCTAAACTCGCCGCAGCGCAACCCCGGGGGTGCAGATGGCGGCCAAGCGCGCGCTGGTGGTGGACGACTCGAAATCGGCAAGGGTCGTCCTGAGCAGGATGCTCGAAAAATACGGCATCGCCGTCGACACCGCCGATTCGGCCGAGATGGCCCTCGACTTCCTCAGGCGCGAGCACCCCGACGTCGTCTTCATGGATCACCTGATGCCCGGCATGGACGGGCTCCAGGCGGTCAGGATCCTCAAGGCGGACCCGGCCACCGCGGCGATCCCGGTCGTGATGTACACCTCGCAGGAAGGCGAGCTGTACGTCGGCCAGGCCAAGGCGCTCGGCGCGGTCGGCGTGCTGCCGAAGACGGTCAAGCCAATCGACGTCACCAAGGTTCTCTACCAGCTGCGACTCCTGCCGGACCGTCGCGACGACCATCCGTCGCAGCTGCAGCCGGTCGAGCCCGCCGGCGAGCAGCGCGCGCCGGTCGAGCCGGCCGCGCCGGCCGAGGCGCCCGTCGTCGACGCGCGTACGCGCGGCTTCGTCGAGGCCATGCTCAAGGAGCAGAGCCTGGAGTTGCGGCGCTTCATGGTCGCCGCGCTCGACAGCCACGCGCAGCGCCTGGTGGCCGAGCTGAAGCGGCCGGAACCCGAGGCGCCCGAGAAGCCGGCCCCGGTCGAGGCGCCGGCGCGCGAGCATCCCTGGCCATGGATCCTGGCATTCGCGGCGGCGCTGCTCGCCCTCGTCGTGCTGGCGAGCCTCTACTGGCAGTCGGCGCAGACGGCCCGCGAAGTCGGGCAGGCGCGCGAGCGGCTCGAGCGCGAGTCGGCGGCCCTGCAGTCGACGCTCGAGCAGGTGCGGGAGGCGGGACGTGCCGAGCCACCGGCCGCAGCGCCGGCGCCTGCTCCGCGCGCCCGGGTCGAGGTCATTCCCGTACCCTATGGCGAGCCGCCGTTGTCGCCGGGCCGCCTCGAGGCCCTGCGCACGCTCCTGGCGGGACTCGAGCGCGGCGGCTTTGCCGGTACGGTGACCGTCGAGACGGTGCCGGGAGAGTTCTGCCTCGAAGGCAGCGCCGAGGACGGCTACTCGCTGGCGCAGCCGGAGCAGCCGGCGTCGGCCTGTGAATACCGCGGCAACCCCTACGACGAGTCGCTGGCTGGCGCCGCACGACAGCCCGTCGCTTTTGCGAACCTCGCCGCCTCCGTGCGCCGGCGCACCGAGGGCAGGATCCAGCTTGCGCTGCTGCAAGGCGCGGCCGATCACGTGGTCGTCGCCTATCCGGCTGTCGCGCGCGCGACCGCGGGCGCGTGGAACGAGGCTGCCTCGGCGAACAACCGGCTCGAGATCTCGGTCCTGGCGAAGTAGTCCGCCGCGCCGCCGCCTCCTGCCCGCGCCAGCCATGGAAGACATCGCGCGCATCCTCGACTTCAGGCCGCCTGCCTGGCTCAGGAACCCCCACCTCCAGTCCGTGCTGCCGAGCCTCCCGCTCAGGCATCCGGCGATGGCACGCCGTGCGCGGACGCTGCTCGAGGCGAGTACGCCGCGGGTGCTCGAATGCGGGGACGATGCGCGGCTGCTGGCTCTGGTCGCGACGCAGGAGGCGCTCGGCCGGGACCGGCCGCGGAGGGCGGTCGTGCTGCTGCACGGGTGGGAAGGCAGTGCCGACTCGCTGTACCTGCTGTCGCTCGGGCAGGCGGCGCTCGATGCCGGGTTCGACGTCATCAGGCTCAACCTGCGTGACCACGGGCCGACGCACCACCTGAACCGGGAGTTGTTCCACTCCTGCCGCATCGCCGAGGTGGTCGCCGCCGTGGGGCGGCTTCAGGCGCTGCACCCGGGCCAGGAGATGTCCCTCGCCGGCTTCTCCCTGGGCGGCAATTTCGCCCTGCGGGTGGGCGCGAGGGCCGCCGCCGCGGGCCTCCGGCTCCGGCGCATCGTCGCGGTATGTCCGGTGCTCGATCCGGCGGTGACGCTCGACGCGCTGGAGCGCGGTCCCGCGCTGTACCGCGAGTACTTCCTGCTGAAGTGGCGCAGGTCGCTGCGCAGGAAGCAGGCGGCCTGGCCGGGCGAGTACGATTTCGCCGACCTCATCGGCGAGAAGTCGCTGACCGGCATGACGGCGCGGATGGTGGAACGGTACACGGACTTCCCCAGCCTCGCGTCCTACCTGCGCGGCTATGCCATCACCGGCGAGGCGCTCGCCACCCTGGAGACCCAAAGCCGCCTCATCACCTCCATGGACGATCCGATGATCCTGCCCGGGGAGCTGCGCCAGCTGAAGCGCGTTCCGGCCCTGGACGTGACGCTGACCCGCTTCGGCGGACACTGCGGGTTCGTGGACAGCCTGCGCGGGCCCACCTGGATCGACCGCGAGATCCTGGCGGAGCTGCTCCGCGACTGATCAGGCGCCGATCGCGGCGGCGAGCAGCTCGCGCCACGCGGCGTAGCGCGAGCGCAGCGAGAGGTCGTCGGCCGGCTCGAGGCGGCGAACGGCGGGAGGTGCCCAGTCCCCGGGCTGTCCGGCAGCGAGGAAGGCCACGCCGAGTGCCGTCGCCTCGGCGCCGCCGAGGCAGTCCACGGGCACCCCCGCCAGGGCCGCGATCCGCCGCGGCAGGAAGTCGCTGCTGGCGAGCCCCCCGCTGACCACGAGCCGGGCGGGCCGCGCGACGTGCCGGGCCATCTCGTCGAGGTTGGCCTGCACCAGGAACGCGACGCTCTCGACGACGGCGGCCAGCCGCTCGGGGGCCGTGCCCTCGCCGACAAATCGCGACGGGAACTGCGGGACCCAGAACGGGGAGCCGATGCCGGAGATGCCGTTGAGGAACAGGGGCGCGTTGCTGCCGGGCGGCTGCGCGACGTCGAGCGTGGGCAGGAGTCGCCCGACCGGGAACCCCGTCTCGCCTTCAAACCAGTCGAGGGCGCTTCCGGCGCCGTTCACCGTGCCCTCGAGCGCGTACTGCACGGCGCCCGCGGTGGACCAGAGCACGCTGGTCAGCAAGGGCGCGGCTCGCCGCGACTCGCCGATCGGTCGCAGGACGAAAGCGCCGGTGCCGAGGTTGACGTAAGCCGTCGCTGGGTCGAGCGGGCCGGCTGCCCAGGGCACGGCCGCCTGGTCGCCGGTGCAGGCGCGCACTGGGACGAGCGCGTCGCCGACACGGATGCGCCCGAACTCCGCACCGGTGGGCGACAACGCCGGCAGGATCGACGCCGGCACGCCGAACATTTCCAGCAATTCTCCCGACCACTGGCGGTCGTGGGGCGACCACAGCTGCGTGCGCGACGCGTTGGCCTCGTCGCAGGCGAAGGAGCCGTCCTCGGGCAGGCGCGCGAGCAGCAGGCTGGCGAGCGGCCCGCCGGCCAGGCGCCCCTGGGCGAGGGCAGCGCGGACGGCCCCGACGTGGTCCAGGCACCAGCGCAGCTTGCTGGCGCCGTAGTGCGGTGACAGCGGCAGCCCGGTGATCTCGTGGACCCGCGCGGCGTTGCCCGACAGCTGCTGCAGCCACGCGGCCTGGCGCCGGTCCTGCCATGAAATCACCGGTGCGAGCAGCGCGCCGCTGAGGCGGTCCCAGCACGCGACCGTGGACCGCTGCACGGCGAGGCCCGCGCCGGCCCAGCGCTCCGCAGGCACGAGCGCCGCGAGTTTCGCGAGCGAGGACCCGACGCCGGCGACGAGGCTCTCGCCGTCGTGCTCGACGCAGTCCGGCGCGAAGCGTCGCGTATCCACGTGGGTGAACGCGCTCGCCAGCTGGCGGCCGCACCCGTCGTAGGCGATCGCCCGCGTCGCGTGGCTGCCCTGGTCGATCCCTACGTAAGCCGCCTCGGTCCCGGTCATGGCGGCGCAGTCCCGCTCAGGCCTGTGCGAGCGCGGATTGCAGTCCCGCGAGCAAGTGCAGGGGCGCCATGCTCTCCACCAGCGCCGCGCCTCGCCGGACCTCGGCCAGCGCCCGGGCCGCATCCTTGACCTCGTAGGCCGCCCAGCGCCACGGTCCCGGCGGCAGCGACGCATCGCCGGGCGGCAGCTTGAGGTAGTCGTAGAACACGTACTCCGGCCGCAGCGAGGCCAGCGTCTGCTGGCTGGCGGCGTCGAAGCGATCGATGACCCAGCCAACCGGGCGGCCGGTCGCCGCGCGCGCCGCCGCCACGGCGGCCGCATCGAACGAGATCGGCACGCAGCGGTCCGCGACCGCGGCCAGCGCGTCGAGCACCCGCTCCAGGCAGGGTACGGCGCCGTGGTGCGCCAGGCTCGCCCGCTTGAGCTCGATGAAGGCACGCGCGGCCGGATGACGCGCGAGCAGCCCGGCGAACGCCTGTAGCCGGGGCAGCTTGACGCCGCGGTGCAGCTCGCCGAAGCGTTGCGGCTCGCCGGCATCCACGTCGTCGAGTGCGCTGGCAGGCAGGAGGCGCAGGTCGCCGCTCGATCGCGTAGTGCGCTCGAGGTGAGCGTCGTGCACGACGAACGGGACGCCATCGGCGGAAAGCTGGACGTCGAGCTCGACCCAGCGGATGCCCCCGTCGAGCGCCGAGGCGAAGGCGGGCAGCGTATTCTCCGGGAAGTCGGCCGCGTTGCCGCGGTGTGCGACCAGCTCCGGCAGGACCACGCTGCGCGCTTGCAAGGGACCCGTCACTCCGTGACCTGGCGGCCATTATACGGCCCCGGGCCGTCGTTCCCGACGCCGCTGCCGGCGCGCGGTTTCCCGGCAGGCAGCGCGGGTCGACGACCCCGCCGGTCGTCGTGTAACTTGCACGCTTCGCCTCGCTCGAGCCGGGATCCTCGCTTGCTCCTTCCAGCAACAGTCCTGTTGCCCTTCGTGCTGGCACTGCTGCCGGCGGCGCTGCAGCGCGCCCGCGTGCCGCCGTCCGCCGCGGCCGGCGCGGTCGCGGCCGCAGCCGCGGCACTGCTCGCGTGGCAGGCGCCCGCCGTCGCGGACGGCCAGCTGCTGCTGTTCAGCGTGCCCTGGGTGCCGCACATCGGGCTCGACTTCGCGTTCCGCCTCGACGGCCTGTCGCTGCTGTTCGCGGCGCTGATCGTCGGCATCGGCCTGCTGGTGATCCTCTACGCGCACTATTACCTGTCGGACGAGGACCGCAACGGCCGCTTCTTCGCCTACCTGCTGCTGTTCATGGGCGCGATGCTCGGCGTCGTCACCGCCGACAACCTGCTGCTGCTGCTCGTGTTCTGGGAGCTGACGAGCCTCAGCTCCTTCCTGCTGATCGGCTTCTGGCGCGGCTCCGCGGAGGCGCGCCAGGGCGCGCGGCTCGCGTTGCTGGTCACCGGCGCGGGCGGTCTGGCACTGCTCGCCGGCGTCGTGCTGATCGGCGACATCGTCGGCAGCTACTCGCTCGGCGAGGTGCTCGCGGCCGGCGACGCGATCCGCGGCGACGACCGCTATCCGCTGCTCCTTGCCCTGGTGCTGCTCGGCGCGTTCACCAAGTCGGCCCAGTTCCCGTTCCACTTCTGGCTGCCGCACGCCATGGCGGCGCCCACGCCGGTCAGCGCCTATCTCCACTCCGCGACCATGGTCAAGGCCGGCATCTTCCTGCTCATGCGGCTGTGGCCGGCGCTCGCCGGCAGCGAGGAGTGGTTCTGGGTCGTCGGCGGCACCGGCCTCGTGACGATGATCTTTGCCGCCTACGTGGCGCTGTTCCAGCACGACCTCAAGGGCCTGCTGGCCTACAGCACGGTCAGCCAGCTCGGCCTGATCACGCTGCTGCTGGGCCTCGGCACGCCGCTGGCCGAGATCGCCGCCGTCTTCCACGTCATCAATCACGCCGCCTTCAAGGCGTCGCTGTTCATGGCGGCGGGCATCGTCGACCACGAGACGGGCACGCGCGACATGCGGCGGCTCTCCGGGCTGGCGCGGCACATGCCATACACGGCGACGCTGGCCATCGTCGCCGCTTCCGCGATGGCGGGAGTGCCGCTGCTGAACGGCTTCATCAGCAAGGAGATGTTCTTCGCCGAGACCTTCGCGCTGCCCGCGCCGTGGTCCTGGGTGATGCCGCTGGCGGCGACGCTCGGCGGCCTGTTCTCCGTGGCCTACTCGGCACGGTTCGTCCACGACGTGTTCTTCGGCGGACAGGCGCGCGACCTGCCGCGCACCCCGCACGAGCCGCCGCGCTTCATGCGCGTCCCGGTCGAGATCCTGGTCGTGATCTGCCTGCTCGTCGGGCTCGGTCCGGGACTGATCGTGGAACCCGCGCTGCGGCTGGCGGCCTCGGCGCTGCTGCAGGGACCGTTGCCCGCGTTCTCGCTGGCCCTGTGGCACGGCCTGAACCTGCCGGTCCTGATGAGTGTCGTCGCCCTGGCCGGCGGGATCGCGCTGTATCTTGCGCGGCGCTACCTGTGGTCGCTGCACGCCGAGACCGCGCGCGCGCTGTCCGGCAAGCGCATCACCGAGTCGACGGTCACCGCCCTGAGCGCGGCGTCGACGTGGCTCCACGGGCTCATCGACCGCGGCGGCCTGCGCCTGTCGCTCGTGGCCTTGCTGCTGGTCGCGCTCGCGGCGGGCGTGGCGGGATTCCTGCCCGGGCCGCCCGTCCCGACGAAGGTGCCGCTGCCGGCGGGCCTCGCCGGCTGGGCCGGGTTTGCGGCGCTCGCCTGCGCCGCGGCGGCCACCGTGGTCCTGCACCGCGAGCGGCTCCTGGCGGTCGTCTGCGTCGGCGTCATCGGCCTCGTGGTCTCGCTCGCCTTCGTGCGGCTGTCGGCGCCCGACCTCGCGCTCACGCAGCTGCTGGTCGAGGTGATCACGGTCCTGCTGCTGCTGCTCGCCATGTACTTCCTGCCGCAGCGGTCGCCGCGGGAGAGCTCCGGCGGGCGCCGCGCGGTCGACGCGTTCATTGCGTTCCTGGCCGGCGCGGGCGCGGCGGTGCTGGCCTGGGCGATGATGCTCGCGCCGGGCGAGACGCTGTCCGGCTTCTACCTCGGGCAGGCCAAGCCCGGAGGCGGGGGCTACAACGTCGTCAATGTCATCCTGGTCGACTTCCGCGCACTGGATACGCTCGGTGAGATTACGGTGCTGGGCATCGCCGCCTTCGCGGTCGTCGCCATCCTCGACCGCATCGAGCTGCCGGGACGCCCGCTGGACTGGGACGGCAGGCCCTGGCCGGCGGGCCGCTCGCTGCTGCTCGAGGTGCTCTCGCGGCCGCTGCTGCCGCTGGCGTTGCTGGTGTCGACCTACCTGCTGCTGCGGGGCCACAACCTGCCGGGCGGCGGCTTCATCGCCGGCCTCGTGACCGGCACCGCCGTGCTGGTCCAGTACCTAGGGCACGGCAATGCCTGGGTCGAGGCGAGGCTGCCGCCCCGCTACACGTCGGTCGCCGCGCTGGGCATCGCGCTGGCAGCTGTCACCGGGCTCGCGTCGCTCGCCTTCGGCGCGCCGTTCCTGACTTCCACTTTCGGCTACCTGGACTGGCCGGTGGTCGGCCGGTTCGAGGTGGCGAGCGCGATGGTGTTCGACCTGGGTGTCTACCTCGCCGTCGTCGGCGTGGTGCTGTCGGTCCTCGCGACCATCGGTCGCCAGCACAACGCGCCGGAGGCTGGCTGATGGAAGGGCTGGTCGCAGTCGCCATCGGGGTCCTGGTCGCGGCCGGCGTCTACCTGGCGCTGCGTCCCCGGCTGTTCTCGGTGCTGCTCGGCATCACGCTGCTGTCGTATGCCGTGAACCTCTTCCTGCTGGCGGCCGGCGGGCTCGTGGTGGACGCTGCGCCGCTGACGGACCGTCCGGGCCCTTACCCGGATCCCCTCCCGCAGGCGCTGGTGCTCACGGCCATCGTCATCAGCTTCGGCATGACCGCGCTGGTCATCGTGCTGACGCTGCGTGCCATGAGCGAGCGGGGGCACGATCGCGTCGATGACGGCCCGGACGGAGGCCCGGCATGAACGGCCTGCTGCTGGCGCCGATCCTGCTGCCGCTCGCGGGCGGTATCGTCGCGATGCTCGGCGGCCGGCGCGGCCTCGCCGCCGAGCGACTGGTCGGCGCGGCGGCGACGATCCTGCTGTTGCCGGTCGCCGTGGCGCTGTTCGCCGTGGCGGACGAGGGGCCCATCGTCTCCCATGCGGTCGGCGACTGGCCCGCGCCATACGGGATCATCCTCGTGCTCGACCGGCTCGCGGCGTGGATGCTGCTGGTGACGGCGATCGTCGCCACGGCCGCGGTGCTCGTCGCCATCGGCCGCTCCGACGGGGCCGGCCGGCACTTCCATTCCCTGTTCCAGTTCCAGCTGCTCGGCGTCAACGGCGCCTTCCTGACGGGGGACCTGTTCAACCTCTTCGTGTTCTTCGAGGTGCTGCTGATCGCCTCCTACGCGCTCCTGAGCCACGGCTCGCGGCCCGAGCGCACCCAGGCGGCGATCCGCGTGGCCGTGCTCAACCTGCTCGGTTCGACGCTGTTCCTGGTGGCCATCGGTTGCCTCTATGCCGCGGCCGGGACGCTGAATCTCGCCGACCTGGCCGCGCGGGCGGCGACGCTGCCCGCGGACCGGCTGGGCCTGTGGCAGGCGGGCGGCTGGCTGCTGATCGTCGTGTTCGCGCTCAAGGCCGCGGTCCTGCCGCTCGGCTTCTGGCTGCCGGGCGCCTACGGCGTCACCGACGGCGCGGTAGCCGCGCTGTTCTCGGTGCTGACCAAGGTCGGCGTGGTGGCGATCGTCAGGTGCTGCACCTTGGTCTTTCCCGGCCTCGACGCCGGGCCGGTGCTCTGGGCGGCGGCGATCGGCACGCTGACGCTGGGCGCGACCGGCATGCTCGCCGCGCGCCGCCTGTCGACCCTGGCCGCGCACGCGGTGGTCCTCTCCGTCGGCCTGCTGCTGGTTTCGATCGCGCACTTCACGCGTGACTCGCTGGCCGCTGCGACCTTCTACCTCGCGCACGGGACCTTCGCCACGGCGGCGCTGTTCCTGGTTGCCATGCGGGTGTCGGCGGTGCGCGGCGGGATGGGCGACGCGCTGGCCGAGGGCCCGGCGCTCCGCGGGCGGCTCGCGCTGCCGGCCGCCTTCCTGCTCGCCGCGGTGGCCGTGGCCGGGCTGCCGCCGCTGGGCGGGTTCCTGGCGAAGCTCGCGATCCTCGACGCCGCGACCGGGGCGCGCGGCGCGGCGTGGACCTTTGCGGCGGTGCTCGCCGCCAGCCTGGTGTCCATCGTCGCACTGGCGCGCGCCGGCACCACCGTCTTCTGGAAGGTGGGCCGGGGCGATGACCAGGCCGCGGAAGACCCGCCATCGAGCCCGCTTGCCGTCGCGGGCACGGGCCTGCTGCTCGCCGTCGTCGTCGCGCTTGCGCTGCTGGCCGGCCCCGCATTCGGTCGCGCCGACCTGGTCGCGGGGCAGCTGCTCGACCGCGAGGGGTATATTCGTGCCGTCCTCGGCGGACGGCCGGGAGGCGGGGGCTGATGCGCGAAAAGTGGTTGCCGCACCCGCTCAGCAGCGCTGCGCTGGCCTTGTTCTGGCTGTGGCTCAACAACACGGTCGGGCCGGGGCAGGTGCTGCTCGGGGCGTTCCTGGGCTGGTCGCTGCCGCTCTTCTCCCGGCGCTTCTGGCCGGAGCGCGAGCGCGTGTCGAAGCCCTGGCGGCTGCTGCCCTTCGCCCTCGTCGTGCTGGCGGACGTCGTGACCGCCAACCTCCGCGTCGCGCGCGCCGTGCTCGGGCCGGTCGCGCACCTGCGGCCGGGCTTCGCGCGCGTGCCGCTGGACCTGCGCTCGGACATCGGCATCGCGGTCCTGGCCAACACCGTCACGCTCACGCCCGGCACGCTCAGCGCGGACCTCTCCGAGGACCGGCGCGAACTCGTCGTGCACTACCTCGACGAGCCCGACCCCGGCCAGCTGGTGGCCCTGATCAAGGCGCGCTACGAGCGGCCGATCCTGGAGGTGTTCGGATGATCGGGACCGCGGTCGACGTGACCCTGGTGCTCATCGGCCTCGCGATGAGCCTGTCGCTGTGGAGGCTGTTCCGCGGTCCCGACGTCGTGGACCGCGTGATCGCGATCGACATGCTCTACGTCAACGCCTGCGCGATGCTGCTTGTCTACGGCATCCGCGCGGAAACGGCGCTGCACTTCGAGGCCGCGCTCATCATCGCCATGCTCGGCTTCCTGAGCACGGCCGCGTTCGCCCGGTTCCTGCTGAGGGGGGACATCATCGAATGACCATGGCGTGGGAATTGCTGGTCGCGGCGCTGGTGCTGGCCGGCGGGGTCTTCTGCTTCCTCGGCGCGCTGGGGCTCGCCAGGCTGCCGGACGTGTTCATGCGCCTGCACGGCCCGAGCAAGGCCTCGACGCTGGGCATCGGTTGCATCGCCCTGGCCTCGATGGCCTACTTCAGCGTCCGCGAGGGCACGCCGTCCGTGCACGAACTGCTGATCATCGTCTTCCTGGTGATGACCACGCCGGTGAGCGCGCACCTGGTCGCGAAGGCCGCGTTGCACCGCGACCTGCCGCGCTGGAACCGTGGAGACGCGCCGCGGTGAGGCTGGCCGCCTGCCTGCTGCTGGCGCTGGTCGTGGCGGGTTGCAGCCGCCAGGAGACGGCGTGGCGGCGCACCGAATCCCAGGACACCGTGGCGGCCTACGAGTCCTACCTGCGCGAATACCCTGCCGGCGCGCATGCGGGCCGGGCACAGGCGCGTCTCGCAGAGCTCAGGGAGCTGCAGGAGTGGGAACGGGCGCAGCGCTTCAATACGCCCGAGGCCTACCAGCGCTACCTGTCGGGCTATCCTTCCGGCCACTACTCGGTGACCGCGCGGGAGAAACTGTCGGACTTCCTGCTGGCGCGCGCGCCGGACGACCCCGGGCCCGCATCGCCCCCGTCCCCGGCGCAGCCGGCACCCGGTGGCGCGCTGCTCGCGGCCGCCGGCGCAACGGGAGACCGCCGCATCCAGCTTGGCGCGTTCGGCGCCGGCGAGGCCGCCGCCAGGCGGGAGTGGAGCCGACTGGCCGGACGCCATGGCGACCTGCTGGCCGGTACCTCCCCGCGCGTGGACGTCATCGAGCGCAACGGTCGCAGCCTCTGGCGGCTGCAGGCCGGGCCCCTGACCGAGTCGCGCGCCCGGGAAGTCTGTACGGCGCTCAAGGCGCGTGGCGAGGCCTGCCTGCTGGTCGGCGACTGAACCGTTTCGGTGCAGCACGGCGTCACAATGTGACGTCCCGCGTCAGTCGCCGGCGATCGTGTTCCCCAAGTGGCTGATTTTCCTTTGCCTGTCCGTTGGCACGCGCCTTGCTTCCCTCGAGGTACATAGGGAACAAGTGGGCTGGGCAAGTCATGGACAACACCGAGGTCATCGCAGTACTGGTCGCCGGCTATGACGACGACGGTGTCGAACGCGCGACCGTGATCCTCCGCGACTCGCAGGGCAACGTGACGATGCGGCAGATGAACGCGCACGACGGGCTGGTGCAGCGCGCCGCCAATGCCGACCGGTTCCGGCGCGGCAAGCCGATCGTGGACCCGGTCTCCCGCGAGGTCGTGGGCTATGAACTGGAGCGGGTCGCCCTGACGCACTGAGCGACCCGCAACCGACGGTGATTCGAGCGAGGTCCCTCCAGGTTCGCTCTGGCGCCGCGACAAGGCTTCGCCCTGCCGCGGCGCTTCTTTCTTTCTAGCGTCTCCTGCTGGGCGCCGGTCGCGGAGCCGGGCGCGACGGCAGCGGCTGCGGTCGCGCGGCCGGCGGCCTCGCGTCCGGCGGGCGGGAGCCGGGCGGCCGGGGTGGCGGGGCGACGATCACCGGCGGCGGGTAGCCGGGCCCGTAGTACCAGGGGTCGTAGTAGCCCGCGCCGTAATACATGCTCACGCTGCCGGAGACCGAGCCCCCGTCATAGTCGCCGCTGCTGCAGGCGGTGAGCGCGAGGGTGGCGGTGATCGCGACGCTGGCCGCGGCGCGGAGGAGGGTGCGGGTCATGGCTGGGCCTCCGCTGTCGTTTCGGGTTTCCAGTGAATGACGCCGATGACGCCGCCGAGCGGATCGCCGATCACCGCGATGTTGCCCTCCAGGACGGCCGGGTCCGGGGCGAGCAGCAGCTTGCCGCCGGCCGCCTGGGCCGCGGCGACGGTGGCGGCGACATCCTCGACCTGGACGTAGGGGAGCCAGCCCGGCTGGCGGCCCTCGGGCGGCAACGCGGTGATTCCCGCGCGCGCGTAGCCGTTGGCCACCAGCATCACGCGGTCTCCCTGGTCCTCGTCCGCCGGCACGATCTGGTAGCCGATGTACGCGTAGGCGGCCGCGGCCGAGGCCACGCTGCGGGTGTAGAGATCCACCCAGAAGAACTCGCCCGGACCGACCGGCTCGTCGCGTGGATCGCCGCTGGCCGACTTCAGCAACCCGACGATGGCGCCCTGGGTGTCGCGCACGATGGCGTGGGTCCCGCGACCGGGAACCTTCGTGGCGGGCAGCACCGTGGTAAAGCCCGTGCGCCCGAGCCTGGTCATGGCGGCGTCCATGTCGCGCACCGAGACGAACGCCAGCCAGCGGGTCCCCGGCGCCGCCCCGGCCGGCTGGAAGATGCCGCCGATCGGCCGTCCACCCGCCGAAAACACGCTGTAGTCGCTGGCGCCGGGCGTCGCCTCGAAGCTCCAGCCGAACACCTTGCCGTAGAAGGCCTGCGCGGCCGCGGGGTCGGGCGTGACCAGGTCGAACCAGACGAACTTGCCGGGAATGTTGACCGTCGTCGGCGGATCCGTGATCGGCGGCAGCGTCGGGGCCGCTCCCGCGGCGCCGGCCTGCAGGGCGGCAGCCAGCGCGGCTGCCGTAAGGTAACGTCTCATGTCGGTGATCTCCCGTCTTACCCGGTGAATTTCCGCCACAGTGCGCGGCCTACGAGTCGCGCCTTGGTCCCCATGTCGAAGCGCTTCAGGTTGGTCTTGATCGTGCCTTCGGTGAAGCGCGTTCTCTTCGAGTAGTCGATGCGGACGTCGATCAGCACCGGCCGGCCGGACTCCGCCGCGGACAGCGCGCGGTCGATGATGTGCTCGACGGCGGCGTCGTTGTCCATGCGCTCGAAGCCGACGTGATTGGCGCGCGCCAGACCCTCGAGGTCGAGAGGCGGGAGCACGGTGCAGGTCTTGCGGTTGTACGGGACCTGCTGCGCCTGGGCGATCTGTGCCAGTTCCCCGTCGTTGAACACGAACCAGGCGACACCGATGCCCTGGGCCACCGCCGTGGCCATCTCCAGGCCGGTCATCCTCGCGGCGCCGTCGCCGACGATGCCGACGACCGACCGCTCCGGGCGCGCCAGCTTGGCGCCGATCACGCCCGGGATGCAGTAGCCCATCGAGTTGAAGTCGGAGGGCGAGAAGAAGCACCGTGGCGCGTGGATCGGCATGAGCTCGGCGGCCAGGAACGTGTGGTTGCCGTCGTCGGCGACCACGATGCCGTCGTCCGGCAGGCGTGCGCGCAGCGCGCGGAAGAAGCGCGCCGGGTTGACGCGCCCGGCCGGGTCGTGGGCGAGCCACTCGTCGAGGTAGGCGGCCTTGTCGGCGGCGATCTGCGCGGCGACCTGCTGCCGGCGCGCCGCGGCGAGCGGGACATCGCCCAGACGCGCGGCCAGGGCGGCGACGACCTCGCGCGCGTCGCCTTCGATCGCGACCGCCGCCGGGTAGTTCGCACCGAACACCTTGGGGTTGATGTCGACGTGGATCAGGTTCGCCGGCGGTTCGTAGCCGAAGCTCCCGGTCGGGATTTCCGCGAAGCGGGTGCCGATCGCCAGCAGGCAGTCGCAGGCCTGGAACGCCTTCTGGGAGGCGGGCACGGCCGACGGCCCGAGCGCGAAGCCCGCGTGCAGGGCGTGGTTGCCGCGGAACGCGGACAGGCCCTGCAGCGTGGTGGCCACCGGTGCGCCGAGGCCGTCCGCGAGCCGCTCGAGTTCCTCGCCGGCGTCCACCGCGCCCCACCCGCAGAAGATGCCGGGGCGCGCCGCATGCCGCAGCAGGGCCGCCGCGCGATCGATCTCGGCCACGGGCGGCGTCCGCGTCCTGGGCGACGAGCCCTCGAACCGGGGCAGCTCGCC
>Ga0316601_100000768_pt1 | contig 14708 bp, 18 predicted proteins | sample OWC_soil_day5_no_FD_207663 | JGI IMG/M metagenome (GOLD analysis project Ga0316601, IMG submission 207663) | Wetland soil microbial communities from Old Woman Creek delta, Ohio, United States - OWC_soil_day5_noCT | ecosystem: Environmental > Terrestrial > Soil > Wetlands | place: USA: Ohio... | reverse complement strand
CCGGAGGGCCGCCTCATCCAGTTTGTCCGACTGGATCAGGTTCCGCAATTCCCGCCGTCCGGACACCATTTCCTTGCGAAGCGGAGCGGTCTCGTCACGATGTTTCCGGAAAATGGCCTTGACCTGCTCCGTTTGCTCCTTGGACAGGTCGAGCGCCTTCGCCAGCCGGTCGCCCTGCTGACCGTGCCCCTGCCACCCGCCATCCCGTTGGGAGCAGGCGCACCCTCCGTCACGGTCTCCGCCGCGGTAGGCCCAGGCGGTTCCGGAAACCATCGTCGCCCCCACGGCAACCGCCGTAAGGAGGACCAGCGCGCGGAATCCCTTGTGCAATGTTTTCATCGTTCCCTCCCTGATGGGCCATTTTCGATCGGCCTCTTTCCCTATGAAAGGCGCCGGGCCGATGGGAAAGGTTACCGCCAAGCGGGGGAAACCCTTGTGTCGTTGGAGTGGTCTAAGGGGTGCAGGTCAGGGAGGAACCCGGGAGCAGGCGGCCGGGACAGGGGTAAGGATTGTAACCTTCAGGCCGTATCCTACGCCTTCCCCTGGAAACGAAGGAAATGATCGGAGGTGCCGTGATGCCGGAGGAGGTTCGCCGTTGGATCCATCGCCACTTCAACGTCATCCTGTCCTTTGTGGTCGGTATAACCTTTGGAATCTCCGTCCTTGCACTTGCGTATTTCTCCACCAGGAGCAACATTGCCGCCGAAGCGCTTCGATATGGTGTTCAGATCACACGGAACTCGGACCTCGACGAGGACATGGCCTGGTTTTTCTGCGGGAGCGTGGTCGGCGCCTCGGTCACCTGCCTGGCCTGGTGGCGGGACAGCAAGGCGCAATCGGTCGGCCTGGAGAAAGGGGACGTTCTGAACCGTCTCTTCACGGATCCATCGCCCCCGATCGGTCGAGGGCCGGAAAGGTCCCGGCAGGATGCCGATGTGTAGCGGGATTCCCTCTCTGTAGAGGTTTTCGATGCTCTTTCTCCCCGCCGTCGTCCCGCCGCCGACCCTTTCCAGCAACGCGTGGTGGTTCCTGTTCCACGGCGACCGGCTCCTGGTGGAAGCCCGTGGCGTCGAGGTCGCGATTCCGCGCTGGGCTTCCACGGGAGACGCCGGGCTATCGCCCGTCCGGACGCAATTCCTCGGAACGCTGGACGGCACTCCCTGCTACTCCGGTGAACTGGCCGAAGAGGTCGAACCGGAAGACATGTCCCTGCGCGCGCTGCGCCCCCTGCTCCGGGTGCTACCGGAAGAGATGTTCTCCCTCGCCGGAAGGGCGTTCCAGGTCATGGACTGGGATCGGACGCACCAGTTTTGCGGGAAGTGCGGGGGACCTACCGATCCGTTGGCAGGGGAGCGGGGGAGAGCCTGCGTCGGGTGCGGGCTCCATTTTTTTCCGCGGATTACGCCGGCCGTCATCGTCTCCGTTGTCCGGGACGGCACGATTCTCCTTGCGCAATCCAGCAGGTTCCCTGCGCCCTTCTACAGCGTGCTGGCCGGATTCGTCGAGCCGGGGGAGACGTTCGAGGAGTGCGTGCGCCGGGAAATCCGGGAAGAGGTCGGGATCGAGGTGGAGGACCTCCGGTACTTCGGAAGCCAGCCGTGGCCGTTCCCGCACTCCCTGATGGTCGGTTTCACCGCTTCGTTCGCGGGCGGAGACCTCGTTCTCGAGGAAAAGGAGATCGTTCGGGCGGGCTGGTTCGGCCCGGAGGAGGTCCTCCGGCTCCGGATACCGCATCATGGCACCATCGCCAGGCGGATGATCGATCGGTTCCTGGCGGAGTGTCCTCCGGACGAGGAGCGGTAGGGGACCGCGAGCCATTTCAACCCAGATTCCCCCCCGTCGTCCGGCAGGACGCAATTCGACCGGTTCCGTTGTTGATCCTCCGACCGGTAAACACGGTGTCCGTAATCGACGTTCCGTGGTGATAAGATGAAAAGATGCCAGAACGGATTGACGGTTCATTAAAACCTGTCTCTTCGATGAGACAAAGGAGGGGAAGATGAAAACGTTGACGAAGATCGGTGTTCTCGTGGTGACCGTGGGCCTGGTCCTTCCCGCCGCCGGCCTCGGCGCGGCGGAGAAGAAGGAATCGGCGGGGGCGAAGCTGTTTCAGCAGCATTGCGCCGCCTGCCACCCGGACGGAGGGAATATCATCAAGCCGGCCTTGACGCTCCGCAAGAAGGACATGGATGCCCGCGGCGTCAAGACGGCCGAGGACATCGTCGGGAAGATGCGGAACCCTGGACCCGGGATGACCCGCTTCGACGCGAAAACGGTTTCCGACAAGGACGCGAAGGAGATCGCGCAATACATCCTCCAGGCCTACAAATAATCGGGGAGGCCGGGACAGGCGCATGTCCCGATATCGCATGGAGGTCGGGAGGTTGAGATGAACGACGTCAAGCGGATCATGGCGGTGGCCTCCGACATCAAGCACAGCCGGGAAGTGGTGCGCTACGGGGTTTCGCTGGCGAAGAAGTACGACGCGGAGTTGGTGGTTCTCCACGTGGAACACGATCCTTTTGGGGAGAGCGGCTGGAACCTTCCGTTCCTGTCGGTGGAGGAGGAGTACAAGGAACTGCTCAAGGAAGCCAGGAAGAACCTGACGAGGGTTGTCCGCACCGAGGCGACGGGTGGTTTGCCGGTGAAGGAGCTGATCCGCCAAGGGGAGCCGATCGGCGTAATTCGGAACGTGGTGGAGGAGGAAAAAATCGATCTTCTCCTCCTGCCGGCCCACGAGGAGAACCGGCTCGAGCACTTCCTGTTCGGGCGCATCAACGCCGCCATCATCCGCAGGCTGCCCTGCTCCGTCCTCCTGGTGAAGCAGAGAGAGGGCACCTGAGCCGGGAGCTTCCACCCGCGGCGGCGAGCTCTCTCGCCACGGCGTAACCGAGGCCGGAGTTGGCTCCGGTGACGAGAGCGGGCTGGCCTTTCAAGGGGATCGCGTTCCGGGAGGTCCTCCGGTTTTTGGAAACCGGTCGGGTGCAAACGTTTCCAGGTATATGGGGGGTACTCTCCGGCCCGGTCACCGAAAGGGGTCGCGATGGGGAAGGATACCGACCGGAACGAGGCGTTCGGAGGCCCGGGGATCCCGCCCCGTTGGACCCACGGCGCAAAAGACGGCGTCGGCACGGCCTACGCCAGCTCCAGCCGGCTCTGGTTCACCCTCTGGAACGGGGTCGTTACCGAAGTCTACTACCCGACCGTGGATCGGCCGCAGCTCCGGGATCTCCAGTTCCTTATCACGGACGGGGAGAGCTTCTTCCACGAGGAGAAGCGCCATCTCCATTCCGCGACGGAACGACTCTCCCATCATGTCCTTGGGTACAGGATCACGAACTCCGACCCGGAGGGCCGCTACTTCATCATCAAGGAGGTTCTCTCCGACCCGCACCTGCCATGCCTCCTCGTGAACACGACCCTCTCGGGGGGTGAATCGTTCCTGAAAAGGCTCCGACTCTACGCCCTGTGCGCCCCCCACCTCGGAATGGGGGGGCTGGGGAACAACGCCCGCGTGGTGAAAATCGCGGGCAGGAATATCCTCACCGCCGAGAAGGACGGGGTCTGGCTCGCGCTGGCCGCCACCGTCCCCTTTTCGCGTCTCTCCTGCGGCTACGTAGGCCAAAGCGACGGGTGGACGGACCTCGCCGTCGATTATCGGATGGACTGGGAGTTCGACCGGGCCATGGACGGAAATATCGCCCTTACCGGCGAGCTGGACCTGGGCGACCGCCGGGAGTTCACGATGGGGCTCGCGTTCGGCGACGGCCTCCACAACGCGGCTGCGACGCTCCTGGAATCTCTCGTCGTTCCCTTCGGCGAACATCGGGAACGGTTTGCGGACCAGTGGAACCGGTCATGCCGGCGTATCCTACCGCTCGAAAAGGCGGCGTCCGACGGCGGGGACCTCTATCACGGGAGTTACAGCCTCCTTCTCGCCCACGAAGACAAGACATTCCCCGGGGCCTTCATCGCCTCGTTGTCGATCCCGTGGGGGGAATCGAAGGGGGACGACGACCGCGGGGGATACCACCTCGTCTGGACGAGGGACATGGTCAACACGGCCACGGGCCTCCTCGCCGCCGGGAACACCGAGTCGCCGTTGCGCGCCCTGGTCTACCTGGCCGTCAGCCAGCACGAGGACGGCGGGTTTTCCCAGAACTTCTGGATCGACGGGGAGTCGTACTGGGGGGGGATCCAGCTCGACGAGGTCGCGTTCCCCATCCTCCTGGCGTGGCGCCTCCTGCGCAAGGGAAACCTCGGGAACTTCGACCCTTACCCGATGGTGATGGGGGCGGCGCGGTACCTGATCCTCCACGGTCCCGCGACACAGCAGGAGCGGTGGGAGGAGGCCGGCGGCTACTCCCCGTCCACCATCGCCTCCAACATCGCGGCGCTCGTCTGCGCGGGCTCCTTCGCCCGCGAACGGGGGGACGGGGCGACCGCCGCTTTCCTCGAGGAGTATGCGGATTTTCTCGAATGCCACATCGAAGCCTGGATGGTGACCACGGAGGGGACGCTCGTCCCGGGGATACCGAGACATTACATCCGCATCCTTCCGGTGGATGTGAACGATCCCTTCCCGCCCGAGGACCCCAACCTCGGAGTCCTTGCGCTTGCGAACCGGCCCCCGGGTTCCCGCTGGCGGTTTCCCTCGAAGGAGATCGTCGACGGGGGGTTCCTGGAACTCGTCCGGTACGGGATCCGGAAGGCGGACGATCCCTTGATCGTCGACTCCTTGCGCGTGCTGGATGCCGTGCTCAAAGTGGACACGCCGGACGGCCCGTGCTGGCGGCGGTACAACAACGACGGGTACGGGCAAAGGGAGGATGGCGGGCCGTTCATCGGGTACGGGAAGGGGCGCGCGTGGCCCCTGCTCACCGGGGAGCGGGGGCAGTACGAACTGGCCGCGGGACGGCCCCCGGGTCCGTACCTCCGTGCCCTGGAAGGGTTCGCTTCCCCGACCGGATTGCTCCCGGAGCAGGTCTGGGACGAGCCGGACCGGCCGGATCTCTTCATGTTCCTCGGACGACCCACCGGCTCCGCCAGGCCGCTGATGTGGGCGCACGCCGAGTACATCAAGCTGCTCCGGTCGGCCGCCGACAGCAAGGTGTTCGACCTCGTCCCCGAAGTCGCGGACCGCTATCTCTCCGGGAGCAGGCAGCGCAAGCCGATGGAAATCTGGAAGCACAACCGCCAGGTTCCCGAAGTCCGGGAGGGGGTCGTCCTTCGCATCCAGGCGGGGGCGCGGTTTCGCCTCCGCTGGACGCGGGACGACTGGGGCACGCTGGAAGACTCGCACTCCACCCCGACCCCTCTGGGGATCGATTACTTCGATTTCGCCACCCGGCCGCCACAGGGCGGACGGATCCGCTTCACCTTTTTCTGGATCGATGCGGGGACCTGGGAAGGGAAGGATTTCGAGGTGGCCGTCCGCGGGTCGTGAGCTCATACGCCAGATACGCGACAATCGCCAGATTGCCCCCCAGTACGGTCAGCCTGGCCCAGGAAAGGCGGTGGGCCGCCTCGAAGAGTTCCACCGGGATGTAGACGCCTCCGCTCAGGACTCCGAACCATGCCGCCCAACGTTTCCGGCGCCACAAACCGAATGCTTCGATGAACCGGATAACGGCATAAAGGAATGCGGATAGGGCCAGGAGCCAGAGCTCGGTGTCGTTGACACGGGCGGCTGCGTCGAGAAAGATGCGGGGGTAATGCCTGGCGGGATTCAAATGGAGGTGCCTGACGACTTCTTCCGCCGCGCTGTGAAGGTCGCGATGGATGAAGCCGAGGAGCCCGACTCCCGTGACGAGGACCAACCCTCCCTTGGCGCCCTCGAATACGGCCACCACCCGGAGGCCGCGTCGCCGGGTCTCTTCGTTTATTCGATCCATCGCGTTAAACCTTCTCTTCCCGCCGGCCAATGCGAGTCCGAAGGAAAACCGCGGCGAGGAAAACCGCGATCCCCGCGTACTGCCCGGGGGTCAGCCCGAAGTACCTGGCGTCGCCGATGCGGAGGAAATCCAGGAAGAAACGGGCCGGGACGTAGAGGAGCGCGAAGGCGATCAGGAAGAACCCAGGCGGGCGGGGTTTCCGGTCCAGCGCAAGGAAGGCGGGGACCATCAGGCACAGCGTGTAGAGGAATTCGTACCATCCCAGATCGTGGAACGCCATCTTCGCCAGGTCCGCGGGCGGCGGCAGCTCCGCCAGCAGGCCGGCCTCCCGGTAGAAGGAAGCGATGTAGGCCTGCGCCTCCGGGGAGTTCAGGCGGATCCCCAGCGGGAACGACGTGACCGTGCCGGGGTGGTCGTGGGCGACCGTGCAGGCGATGCGCCCGATCGCCCACGCGAACGGGAAGACGTACGCGATGACGTCCAGGTAGCGCAACCGGGTCGTCGCGCCGACATCCCGCGCCTTGAAACGGAAAAAGAGCCAGAGCCCGAGGAGTCCTCCGACGAACCCCCCGAAGGAGCTGATGTCCTCCCAGAACTTCAGGAGGAGAAGCGGGTCTTCCATCGCCTCCCGCGGGAAATAGGCGAGGACGGAGTAGACGTGGGCGACGACAAAGCCGCAGAGGACCACATACGACAGGAGGTCCTGAACGAGTTCGGGATCGAGGCTCTTCGCGCGCGCCCGGGCGATGACCATTCGCCAGCCGACGATCACGGCCACGGCGACGATCGTCCCGAACGCGTGGACGGTGAGCGGGCCGAACAGGTGGACCTCGGGCTGCGGGAAATACGGGATCATGGAACGTATTATATGCGGCCTCCGACCCTGCCCTCTCTTCGGCGACGAAGATCCGCGCTCTTTGTCCGCCTGACGAAACTCCGGAGGAGTCGGAGCATATCTTATCAGCAGTACCAAAACGGGATTTCGGGACGAATCGGTCGAAGGATTGGAGGTCGACAATGGATGCCTCGATCGGATGCAAGGACCTGGGGATTGCATGTGATTTCGTTACCCCGCGGGAAACGGGGGAAACCGCCATCGAGGCGCTGATGCGCCACGTGAAGGAGGAACACACCGACGACTGGTTCGAGATCGAGGAGATCTACCAGGTCGCATGCTCGGTGGTTCGGGCACAAGCCGCCTGACCCGGCATCGAATCGATCGGGTTTTCATTTTCAGGAGCGCCGGACGGGATCGAAGAGGTAGCGGATGCGATCGATCGGGTCCTACGTTGCCTCGAAGACGACGTGCGGGATTTCAGGCAGGACGAGCATCCCATTCCCCACCGGCGCGTCATCGCTGAAACCATAGAACGGGTCGAACATTTCCCGGCAGGATCGTTACCCCGCCCAGGAGCGTAGCCCCGGAGTCCCCTTTCACCCCAAGGGGCGCGGCAACGGCACGTCCTCATCACGGGCGGCGGGGAGGGACTGCGCGGGGGGAAGTTGACGATCCCCCGAGGAAATAACGTTGCTGTTTGGTCGGAATTATATTTAACTGTTCGTATCCGAAAGGGACCGCTTAAAGGATAACGTCCCGCCGACAAGGAGGATTCCCGATGAAACGCACGTTGCCGCTCATTTGCGCCGTTCTGCTCGTCGCCTCGCTTGCCTTTGCCGGTGCGCCGAACACGTACCAGGTGACCGGGCCCGTCCTGGAACTGAAGGACGACGTCATCGTCGTGCAGAAGGGGCAGGACAAGTGGGAGATCGCCCGTGGCAAGGACACGAAGGTCACGGGGGACCTCAAGGTCGGCTCCAAGGTCACCATCGAGTACCGGATGACAGCGGCCACGATCGAGGTCAAGGACGCGAAGGCAAAGGAAACGAAGAAGAAATAACCCCCAGGCCGGCTCCTTCCTCCGCATGAAGGGGGGGGAGGAGCCTTCGACGAAACATACCCGGAGAAGGGGAACGTATATGCTGAAGGAGTTCAAGGAATTCGCGATGCGCGGGAACGTCGTCGACATGGCGGTGGGCATCATCATCGGCGCGGCCTTCGGGACGATCATCGCAGCGTTGGTATCCGAGGTCCTGATGCCGCCGATCGGGCTCCTTCTCGGGAACGTGGACTTCTCGAACCTCTTCATCGTGCTCAAGGAAGGGAAGACGATCGGTCCCTACGCGACAGTCGCCGCGGCCAAGGCGGCGGGGGCGGTAACGCTCAACTACGGAATGTTCGTAAACTCCATCGTCAATTTCCTGATCGTCGCCTTCGCCATCTTCTTCCTGATCCGTGGCATGAACTCTTTGAAGAAGAAGGAAGAGGCTCCCCCGGCGACGACGAAGGAGTGCCCGCATTGCCTGTCGACCATCCCCCTCAAGGCGACGCGATGCGGCCACTGCACCTCGGAGCTCAAGACGGCATAGGGGCGGCGAGGGATTCGAACGCCGCTCCTTCCGCAGGCGCATGCTCATTGAAACCGAAGACTGTCCTCCAGTGGCTATTCGCAGGTGCGGTCACGGGGATCCTCTTCCCTCCCTTCATTTTTCTCGGTTTCTTCCGGAAGGGGTTGACCCGTAAAGGGCGACTATCCCGCCCGCTCGCGAAGATCTACTGCAAGGTCTTGTTCGGCGCGTTCCGGGTGCGGGTCGTCCACCGCGGGATCGAACAGATCGATCCGCAACGCCCGTACGTCTTCATGGCAAACCACACTTCCATCGTGGACCCCCTCGCGGTGGCGATCACCATACCCCAGCCGTTCCACTGCGTATTCAAGAAGGAGCTTGCCCGGATCCCCGTATTCGGATGGGCGCTGCTCTCCCTCGGCCAGATCATGGTGGACCGGGAGAACACGGAGCAGGCCAGGGCCTCCCTTGCCGGAACGATCTCGGGGCTCTCGGGAAACAACTCCATCATCATCTTCCCGGAAGGGTGGGTAAGCCGCGACGGGCGGCTCCTGCCGCTGAAGAAGGGGGGCTTTCACCTTGCGATCCAGGCGGGTTTCCCGATCGTTCCCGTCCGGATCGAAGGCGCACGGGCGGTCTGCCCGCCCGGAGGATCGGGGCGCTTCCATAAAGGAGTGATTTCGATCCAGGTGTTCCCGCCGATTCCGGTTTGCGGAATGACGGAAACGGATATCCCGGGCCTGGCGGAGAAGGTGCGCGGATGCCTCGCCCTCGAGGGACCGGGTTCTTCGTAGCCTTCCGAAAACCTCAGGCAGCGTGCTTCTTCACCCAGGCAACATACCGATCCATCCAGTTCTGAAGGAATTTTCTGCTGCCGGCCCCGATGTCGCCGGCCTCATCGAACAACCCGTCCTTGGCCTGGATGAAAATTTCCGGTTGACCCAGCGTCGGGACGTCCAGGTACGAGAGGACATTGCGCAGGTGCTGCTGCGCCAGGGATGTGCCGGTGGCGCCGACCGAAACCCCCACCACTCCGGCGGGCTTGCCCGCCCAGGCGCTCTGGCCGTACGGGCGCGAGGCGTGGTCGATCGCGTTCTTCAGCACCCCGGGGATCGAACGGTTGTATTCGGCGGTGACGAACAGGAGGCCTTGGGAATCGGTGATTTCGCGCTTCAGCCGCTTGACGGCGTCGGCCGGGCTCGCGTCGTCGTCCTGGTTGTAGAGCGGCAGGTCACCGATCCGCACCTGGTGGAACGAGAAGTCGGGCGGCGCCAGCTTCGCGATGGCGTTGGCAAGCTTGCGGTTGAACGACTCTTTGCGAAGGCTGCCGACGACAACGGCAATTTGATATCGAGTCATTCCCTCCTCCTTCTTGGATCCATGGATGTATATTGAGTTTATCATGGTAGACGGGGGATCCGATCGAACGGGGATTCCCGAGCAACCAACCCGCCGTAACGGAGTGAAAGGCGAGGAGGCCCCTTATGCCGTACGGTTTCCACCTGCATCTGCACGTGAACGGGAAACGGGGAGTCGACCTTTTGCACGATCCGCACATCAACAAGGGAACCGCCTTCACGGAAAAGGAGCGTGACGCCCTGGGCCTGCGCGGGCTGCTCCCGCCGCGCGTGTCCACGCTGGAGCAGCAGGTGTTGCGCGTGATGGAAAACATCCACCGCCAACCGACCGACATCGAGAAGTTCATCTACCTGGTCTCGCTCCAGGACCGGCAGGAGGTCCTCTTCTACCGGGTGGTCATGGATAACATCGAAAAAATATTGCCCATTATCTATACCCCGACGGTAGGCCAGGGATGCATGGAATTCGGGCATATTTTCCGCCGCCCGCGGGGACTTTATCTCTCCTTCAAGAACCAGGGCCGCTTCCGGGAGATCCTGACCAACTGGCCGTACCACGATGTCCGCATCATCGTCGTCACGGACGGGGAGCGGATTCTTGGCCTCGGCGACCTCGGCGCGAACGGAATGGGCATCCCCGTAGGCAAGCTTTCCCTGTACACCGCCTGCGCGGGCATCCACCCCACGCAATGCCTGCCCGTCATGCTGGATTGCGGCACGAACAACAAGACGCTGCTGAACGATCCGCTCTACATCGGTACCCCTTCACCGCGCCTGCGGGGCGAACCGTACGACGAGCTCGTGGAGGAATTCTTCCATGCCGTGGGGGAGATATTTCCGAAGGCCTGCATCCAGCTCGAGGACTTCGGCAACGCGAACGCCTTCCGCCTCCTGAACAGGTACAAGGACCACGCCTGCATGTTCGACGACGACATCCAGGGCACCGGCGCCGTCGCGCTGGCGGGGCTATACTCCGCCCTGCGCATCACGGGGAACCGGCTGACCGACCAGAAAATCCTGTTCCTCGGCGCGGGGGAGGCCGGCATCGGTATCGGCGACCTGATCGTCACGGCGCTCGTGGCGGAGGGGATGCCGGAATCCGAAGCGAAACGCAGGTGCTGGTACGTGGACATCAACGGGCTCATCGTCAAGAGCCGCACGGACCTGGATCCCCACCATCTGCCTTTCGCACACGACCATGCGTTCATCGGCGATTTCCGGCAGGCCGTCGAAGTTATCGCGCCGACGGCCATCATCGGCGTTTCCGGCGCGGGGGGAATGTTCACCAGGCCGATCATCGAGGCGATGGCGCGCATGAACCGGCGCCCGATCATCTTCGCCCTCTCGAACCCGACCTCGAAGTCGGAGTGCACGGCCGAGGACGCGTATACGTGGTCGGAGGGGCGCGCGGTATTCGCGAGCGGCAGCCCGTTCGAGCCGGTGACGTACAAGGGGAAGACCTTCGTCCCGGGGCAGAGCAATAACTCGTACGTCTTCCCCGGCGTGGGGCTTGGCGTAATCCTCAGCGAGGCCACGCGCGTCACCGACGAGATGTTCTTCGACGCCGCGAAGACGCTTGGGAACATGGTCACGGAGGAGGAATATGCGATGGGCCGGATCTACCCCAAGCTTGACCGGATCCGGGAAGTCTCCGTCGCGATCGGCGTCGCCGTCGCGGAAGTGGCCTTCCGGCGCGGCTTGACGAAAATGAACCGTCCGGATGACCTGGCGGGGCACGTGAAAGCGAAGATGTACGATCCGGTCTATGCGGAGTACATCCCGAAATCCTAGCGCGTGTTCCCGCGCCCAGCACCGGAGCGGGACGGTGAAACGACCGGGGGGATGATGAAGGCGGAAAGCCCGCCCGGTTGACGCCTCAAGGGCGGGGTATTCGGGCACACCGGGGGTCCTGGATTGGCCGGTATGTTTATTCGGCGGAGTGCCCCCCGGTTATTTCCCACCCGAGGGAGGACGGATGACGCGGAGATTCCGGGTTCCGGCAACCGCCCTCTTTCTCTCTTCCGTCATGGCGATGACGGGGTCCGTTTCGCACGACGCCATGGCGGGAATCCTCGGCCTGTCGCAATTCACGGGCGCTTCCATCGTCCGGGAGGAAGGCCCCGCGAAGATAGGGTCCGCGGCAGGCTACGCACCCCACCCGCAGCGGAACGTATCTACCCGGTACTGGATGCGGGGCATAATACTCCTCCTCATCATCCTTCTCATGCTCTGGCTCATCTACCGGACCTTCACCGGGTGGAAACCGATGATTTCGTAGCTTGCGGCGGAAACCCGGACGGTTTCCGGGAGGCGGGGTCGCATCCCCGCCTCCCGCGGACTCCCGTCAATCCCGGGAGGTAACCAGCCCCGGTCAGGCGGCCTTCTTGGCGTACTCCGCCATCCCCTGGAAGTCGACGATCACGACGCTCTCGTTTCCAACCACCCAGGCATCGTGCCCGGAGGGGAGGACCGATATGTCGCCCGGCTTGCAGACGAACTCCGTCCCATCGTCCATCACGACTTTCAGGGTTCCCGAAACGTGATACTGGAAATGGGGCGCCTCGCAGCTCTTGGTCTTTGCGATCGGTTGAACGGACGTCGACCAGCGCCACCCCGGTTCCAGGGTGGCGCGGCCGATGGTCGCTCCCCCGATTGTCAGCAACTCCAGTTTTCCCTTCGGGAAAACCCGCACTTCGTCGGCTTTGCCGAAATTTCTGTCTTCCGCCTTCCCTGTCATGACATTCCCCCCCTGGCCTCCGTCGGATGGGTTGCCCGTGACGAACCGATCCGTTCCTCCTAATAGGATGAGGCCGGGCATCCGGAGTTCCCCGCCGGCGGAAGATTCCGGCAGGCGGGTTTCGAAGCGAAGGGGAAGGAGATCTTCGGGCTGCAGGGGGCCGGTAAAAAGGGATTCCGGGTCAGAAGCTGACGGTAAAGCTGATCTCCGGGTAGAAATCGTCGCAGGAATCGTAGGAGTTTTGGTTGCAGTCCAGGTACTTCTCGTAGACCCCCCCCAGACCGAAGTGCGTGTTGGGACCAACCGGCAGGTAGGCCCCCCCGCGCGCACCCACCGAATTGAGGTCGGAATGGTTATCGATGAACATACGCCGGTAGAACACCCCCACGTACGGCTGCACCGAGGGGATCAGGGTGAAAACGTACTGGGCGTTCGGCGTGAGCTTGTAAATGCCGGGGGAGTTGCCGAGCCAGGACTCGAAATTCAAGCCGAGCCCCAGGCCCTGGATGACGTAATAATTCGCGCCCAATCCCAGGACGAAATAGGTCTCGCTGAAAGCGGATCCACTCCCGCCAAAGACCGAAAGGGACGCGCGTCCCTGCCCGAAGGATGCCCCCGCCCCCACCCCTGCGTCGGCGAATCCCCGGTGCGGAAGGCAAACCGCCAGCAGCAGGAGAGTGGCGGCCAGGGGACGTCGGAGGATCCCTTTTTTCATGCGGTGGATGCTACCATCGGACCGAAAAGGGTGTCAACAAAAGCCGGCCCCGTCGCAGCGGCCTTCGTACTGTCCCTCCTCCCGCTCAAATCGGGCCGGGGCCAACCGGAAGGGAATCCGGTCGGCCCCGGTCTCCGCGAGAGGGGAAGGGGAATCTTCCCCGCTACATCTTCGGCGGGAAATTGGCCGGGTCGATCACGTACCAGACGTTGCCCACCCCCTGCCCGCTGGTTTCTCCCGGGGCCTTGTCGCTCGCCCAGTAATAGAGCGGATACCCGCGGAACGTGGTCTGCTTCTTCCCGTCCTCGCGCGTGATCGTTCCGAAGTCCGCCGCGTTCGTCCCTTCCCCGGCGGCGACCGTCTCCCGATAATAGATCGGCCACTTCTCCACGCACGGTCCCGCGCAGGCGCTCTTGCCGGGTGAATCCTTCTTGAACCAGTACAGGGTCATCCCCTTGGCGTCGGTCAGATAACTCCCCACCCCGCCCTTCGTCATCTTCTTCACCGCGTGATCCATGGCGGGCGCTCCTTCGCCCATCGCAAGGAAAACGAAAACCGCGATCAGTCCGACCGGTAGCATCCTCCCGATTTTCATGCCGAATCCTCCGTACCGGGGATTCCTCCCCGGTGTCCGCAGTTGCTCGCCTCTGCCGCCGATAAACGCTCAGCTGTTTAGATGTCCATTCCGGAGAAAAGAATTCGGGAGTCCGAACGGACCTCGAAGGAGGGGATATATTAACCTTCGGGTTGGACCAACGATGGGGTGCGGCGCGATGCCAGTACGAACCCCCAAGTCGACAGGGCACCCGGAAGGATGAGACCGGGAACCGAGATCCATTGGGGAACGGTCCAGCCGGCGATTGCGATTTCCCATCCGAGGATCAAGCGCGTCAGGTGCGCCGCAGCGACCACGAAGAACACCGTGCTGCAGGTCAGGAAGAACATCTTCTGGCTCATGAGGGACCTCCGGTTCCGGGGAGTTCTGCCCCGCCTCCGTTAAAAAAAGGGGCCACCGGTAACACGGTGGCCCCTTCCTGCCATTCCGAAAAAGAGGGAGCCCCTGCCTATTGCGCCTTCCTCAGCTCTTCCCTCAGCGGGCCCGCCCCCAGGTTGCGGACCGAGTGCTTGACGATGATGTCCGAGGGAGTCGCCTCTTTGCCGTAGTAGGATTTGTTGAGGCTATCCCGGACGTCGACGTACGATCCATCCAGATTCAGCCCTGCGTAAAGCCCTTTTGACTTCGCAAAGGAGATGAAATCGGCCGAGATGTCCCCCTTCGCCCCGGTGCCTACCGGCCCGAGAGCGATGGAGGTGTCTCCACCCAGCTTGAATTTCGAGGTGAGCAGGGAATCGACGCCTTTCTGGCTCATCACCAGCATGACCACTTCCGCCGCTTCACCGCCGATCTGCAAACCGAAGCTCACCGAACCCAACGTGTAGAAAGCGGGGTCGCTCCACTCCCCCGTCTTGCTGTCTCTCGCCAGGAGGACGCCGGTGCCGCCCGAGCCGCCGAGGATGAACCCCGCCTTGAGCACCTGCGGATAGATCACCACGCCTTTCGCTTTCTTGATGTTCTCGCGCAACCACGCGTAGTCTTT
>Ga0316601_100000767_pt1 | contig 14709 bp, 15 predicted proteins | sample OWC_soil_day5_no_FD_207663 | JGI IMG/M metagenome (GOLD analysis project Ga0316601, IMG submission 207663) | Wetland soil microbial communities from Old Woman Creek delta, Ohio, United States - OWC_soil_day5_noCT | ecosystem: Environmental > Terrestrial > Soil > Wetlands | place: USA: Ohio... | reverse complement strand
GCCAGGTGCTCGAACTGGTAATAGGCCGCGCCGTTGTCGGTTTTCAGAATCAAAACGGTTTTCCCTGCCGGTAGCGGTCGAGGATGCGGGCGATCAGGGCGCTGGTGCCGGCGCCCTCCACGAGCGGAATGCGCACCACGCGGCCGCCTTCCTGTTTGACCGCATCCGCGCCGATGATCTCCGCTTCCACCCAGTCGCCGCCCTTGACCAGCACGTCCGGCCGCAAAGCCTGAATCACCCGCAACGGGTCGGCCTCCGCGAACACCGTAACGAAGTCGACGCAGGCCAGTCCGGCCAGCACTTCCGCCCGCTCGGCCTCGGGAACGATGGGCCTGCGCTCCCCTTTGATCGTTTGCACGGAGCGATCGGAGTTCACGCCGACGACGAGCAGATCCCCCTGACCGCGTGCGGCCGCCAGATAGCGCACATGCCCCACGTGCAGCAGGTCGAAGCACCCGTTCGTAAACACGACCGTTCGGCCGCCGCGGCGGAATTGCCGCACCAGCGGGGTCAGTTCTTCCAGCGTCTTGATCTTGTGGGAAACGGGCATCTGCCTTTGTGGTCCACCCGTCGCCGGTCGGCCCGCCGCCCGATGTCCGGGAATCTGCGTTCCCGGCGGTCCGATGGCCGGCAGAGCGGACGGCCTTTTTTAGATGACTCTCGCCAGCGCCAGCACGTCCACCCGGGCGGCGCCGCTTTTCAGCAGCACGCGCGCGGCTTCCGCCGCTGTCGCACCGGTGGTGACGACGTCGTCCACCAGCAGCAGGTGCCGTCCGGCAATCGTCTCCGGCCGCCGGACGGCAAAGGCGCCGCGAATGTTGACCTCGCGTTCGCGCCGGCCGAGGCCCGCCTGGGAGGCCGTCGCCCGCACCCGCCGCAGCACCCCGGCAACGAGGGGGGGCGCCTTCGCCCCGGCCGGACTGCTTTTCCATGCCCGCACCAGAAGCTCGGACTGGTTGAACCCGCGTGACCGCAGGCGCCGTCCGTGCAGCGGCACCGGCAGGATCGCGTCCACCCGCTCATCGCCCCAATAGCGCCCAAACGCCCGCTGCAACAGTTGCCCCAGGGGAGCGGCCAGCTGCTGCTTTTCTTTATACTTGAAACAGTGGATGACATCAACCAGCGACCGGTCATAGACAAACGCGGCGCGCGCCTTGAGGAAGCCGGGCGGCTGCTCCCGGCAGCGCCCGCACAGATGGTCGTCGCCGACCCGGCCCTTGAACATGACCCCGCAGCGCGGGCAGAGGGGAGGCTCGAGCGGCATCACGCCCTGCAGACAGGCCGCACAGAAAAAGGGCCGCAGCAGGGCAACGGCCCCCGGCGGTCCCCCTTCCTCACTCGCACCTTCCCCCGGGGCCCCGGGAATGAAGCCGCGACACTCCAGGCAGCGGGCCGGAAACACCGTGTCGCGGCACGCCCTGAAGGCGGCGGCGAGCATCCGGCGCAGCAGCCGGTCAGGGGATCTCGCGGCGTGCATTCGGCAAGCCCCCTGAGCCGGGCCGGCGCCCGGCCGCTCTTTGGCGGCCGATCTCGAACAGCGCGATGCCGGCGGCCACCGAGGCGTTCAGGGAGTCGAGCGGCCCCGTTTGGGGGATCGACACCAGCAGGTCGCAGGTCCGGCGCACCAGCGGCCGCATGCCCCGCCCCTCGCCGCCGATCACCAGGACCATGGGCAGGGTGAGGTCCGCGCGGTAGATGCTCTCGCCTGCGGACCGGTCCAGGCCGGCCACCCAGCGTCCGGCCTCCTTCATCGCCTCCAGCGCACGCACCAGGTTCGTCACCGGGGCGAGCCGGATGTGCTCAAGGGCCCCCGCGGAGATCCTGGATACGGCCGGCGTGGGCGGGGCCGACCGGTCCTTGGGAACCAGCACGGCCTCGACGCCGGCGCACAGCGCCGTCCGCAGAACGGCGCCCAGATTGTGGGGATCCACGATCTGGTCCAGGGCCAGAAAAGGGCCCGCCTCCGGCCGCCCCGCGGCAGCGAGCAGGCTCGAAAAATCGTGCCCGCTGTAGACGGAGACGCGGGCGGCCACCCCCTGGTGCGCGGGTGTGCCCGCCAGCGAGGCCATCTGCGCCGCGTCCGTTTGCCTGATTTCAATTCCCCGGGCCTCGGCAGCGGCCAGAATGGACGGCAGGCGGCCGGAGGCGGCGTGGCTCCGGTCGACATAAATCTCGAACAGGTCGCGCCGCCCGGCCGCCAGCGCCTCCTGCACGGCGTGAACCCCGTATAAGGTTTCCGTTTTCACGTTCGGTACGACCCGATGATCGCAACCAGTTCCCGGACCGCCGTGGGCAGGTCGTCGTTGACGATCACATGGCGGTACATCTCTTTCTGCGCCATCTCCTCGCGCGCGTTGCGAAGCCGCAGCGTGACGGCCTCCGGCCGGTCCGTGCCCCGGGAGCGCAGCCGCGCCTCGAGGATTTCCAAAGAAGGGGGCATGATGAAGATCGTGACGCTCTGCGAAAAACGCTTGAGGATCTGGCGGGCCCCCTGGACGTCGATGTCCAGCAGGACATCGCGACCTTCCGCCAGGGCCTGCGAGAGGACCTCCGCCGAGGTCCCGTAGTAGTTGCCGTGCACCTGGGCCCATTCCGCCCAGCGATCGGCGCGGATGCCGTCCTCGAATTCGGCCGGGGAGATGAACACATAGTCGCGGCCGTACACCTCTCCGGCCCGGGGCGCACGCGTGGTGTAGGACACGGAGTAGCGCAGGTCGGGGAGGCGCTCGAGCGCCGCGCGGAGCAGCGTGGTCTTCCCGGCGCCGGAGGGGGCCGAGAGGATGAACACATGCCCGCCGGGAAACGGGAGGGGGCTGGATCGGCCGGAATCGGTGGATGTCATGGGCACGACGCTATGAGTCTTGCGGCGCCGCCGGGTCCGCCGCTTCCCGGAGCTGGGCATACCGCTGGGAGACAGTCTCGGCCTGGATGGCGGACAGCACCACGTGGTTGCTGTCCAGCACGATGATGGACCGCGTTCGGCGGCCGTGGGTGGCGTCGATCAACCGCCGATCCTCGCGCGCCTCGTCTTTCAGGCGTTTCATGGGGGCGGAGTTCGGGGAAACGATGGCCACCACCCGATCCGACACCACCGTGCTCCCGAAGCCGATGTTGAGCAGGGCCTGTTCCATCGTCCCCCCATCCCGTGTCGCGCCGCCTCCGGCCGCGGTGTTTCATTCGACGTTTTGAATCTGTTCGCGGATCTTTTCCAGCTCGGTTTTGACCTCGACCACCACATGGCCGGCCGCTGCGTTGCTGATTTTGGAACCCATCGTGTTGAATTCGCGGTTGAGCTCCTGCAGCAGGAAGTTCAATTTGCGGCCGCCGGGCTCGGCGGCGTCCATGATGGACCGGAACTGACTCAGGTGGCTTCCCGCGCGAACGATCTCCTCGGAGATGTCCGCGCGGTCGGCCAGGAAGGCGGCTTCCTGCGCCATCCGGGCGGGGTCGATCTCCACCATCCCCTGGGTCAGGGCCGTTATGCGCTCCTTGAGCCGCTCCTGATAAAGCGCCGCCAGGCCGGCGGACTTCCGCGAAATATCGCCGATGGCCGCCTCCAGCGCATCCAGGCGCGCCCCGAGGTCGACGGCCAGGTGTCGGCCTTCCGTTGCACGCATGGCGTCCAGCCCGTCCAGGGCCTGGGCCAGGCACCCCTCGAGCACGGACCACGCGGCGGCGAGGTCGGCTTTCGGCTGAACGGTCTTGAGGACGCCGCCGACACCCACCACGAGCTCCAGGGAGGCCGCGCCTTCAAGCCCGAGTTCGGTCTTGAGGTGTTGCAGGGCGGCGAGCACCGCGCGCGCACGCGCCATGTCCACCTCGACGGGCGAAGCCGAGTCGGAAATATCCTCGATATGGACCCGGGCCTCGACGCGGCCGCGCGTGAGGCGCGCGGCGATGACCGACCGGACCCGCTCCTCGAGGTCGGTGTAACCGGCCGGCAGCCGCAGCGCGAGGTCCAGGTTGCGGCTGTTGTAGGTGCGGATCTCGATGCCCACCGTCAGGCCGCCGGCGGCGGCCGAGGCGGATGCAAAACCGGTCATGCTCTTGATCATGAGGTCGCTGTCTCTCCTCTTATATCGGAGGCGTACTTGCGCCGCACCGCAACCAGAAAACGGCGCAGCGGCTCGCCGGCATAATCGGGATACGTCCAGGGCAGCGCCCGGTAGGCGCCGCGCCGGTAGATCAACGTCAGGTCGGCATAGATGCCCCGGCCGATGTAGATGCGGTGGCTGTAGTTTTTGCCGGTGGCGAGCACCCACCTCTCCAGCAGCAGGTAGCCGGGGTCGATGTTGACCGTTCGCCGTCCGCCCGCGCTGCGGGCCTGCTCCAGGGCGTTGGCCGCCAGCTTGACGTCGGCCAGCCGATCCTGTTCGATCAGCGTCCGGAAGGCCGACATGCGCCGCCACAGAGGGGCCCCCATTTCCTTCTCGTAGTAGGATGTGTAATCGAAGGCCCACCACGGGCTGACCACGTCGAAGGCCCCGAAGGCGGCCTCCAATTCGACGGCGAGGTCCGTGAAAAGGTCCCGGTCCTTCAGCAAAACGCCGACGACCAGCTTGGCCGGTCGGGGAGCCTGGGGCATGCTCATGACGGGGTTCGACCCTTAGCCGCCCGGCAGGGGCTTGGCCTCGTCGATCAGCATGATCGGGATCCCGTCCCTGATTTCGTAGACCAGCCGGCAGCGGTCGCAGATCAAGCCGTCCTGGGAATCGCTCAGGCGAAGGTCCCCTTTGCATTTGGGACAGGCCAGAATCTCCAGAAGCTCGGGATGAATGGTCATGGGTTTTTCCTCAGGGGTTCACTTCACTGTCCCGCGGCGGGGGCACATGGGGCTTGTTCCGTTTTCCGCCGGGCCCCGGGTGTCCGCCGAACATCCGGGATGCTTTCCGGGCGGCCGGCTAGGCGTTCTCGCCGAAGGAGGCCATCAGCTCGGCCTCGGCCACCACTTGCCCGTCCACCAGGGCCCGGCCTGCCATCTTGGCCACTTTCGACCGCATCTTCAGCACGTGCGCCTCAAGAATCAGCTGGTCGCCGGGAACGACGGGCCGGCGGAAGCGCACGTGGTCCATCCCCATGAAGTAGATGATCTCGCCCTGCTTGTCCGAGCCCCGGATCTCGGAGGCGAGCACCCCTCCCGCCTGGGCCAGGGCCTCCATGATCAGCACGCCCGGCATCACCGGCCGGGCGGGAAAATGCCCCTGAAAGAAAGGCTCGTTCATGGTCACGTTTTTCAGGGCGACGATTCCCTCGCCGGGGACGATCTTGATGATCCGGTCGATCAGCAGAAACGGATAGCGGTGCGGCAGCCGCCGCATGATGGCCATGATGTCCAACGGAGTTTCCATCGCTTGCCTCCACGGCCGGCATGCCGAACGCCATCGCACCGCGGCCGCGGCCCCGGCGGCTCGTCCAGCCGGCGGTTCGGTGGGTTATTGGCCGGGCTTCTTGACGGGCTTGGCGTTCAGCTCCTGGATCAGACGGCCGGTGATGTCCGCGGCCGGCTGGTGGTAGAGCACCCCGATGTTGCTGATGACCAGCAGGTACCCTTCCTTCTTGCCGATCTCGTCCACCAGGGCGCTGATGTCCTTTTGAAGCTCGCCCATGAGTTTGCGTTCGAGATCCTGGAGGTCGCCGCGGTATTTCTTCTGCAAGGCCTGGAAGTCGCTCGCCTTGATCCGGAACTCGCGCTCTTTTTCCTCGCGCGTCTCCTTGCTCATGACCGTGGCCTCGCGCTGTAGGCGCTTCTCGAGTTCCTGAAGATCGCTGCCTTTCTGCTTCAGGTCCCCCTCCAGCTTGTCGCGCTGGGCTTTGAGCCGGTCCTGGGCCGCTTTGCCGGCCACCGAGGTCTCGAGCACCGTCTGCAGGTTGACCACGGCGATCTTGGGCGCGTCGGCGGCCACCGCCGGTCGGCCCCCTGCGATGCAAAGGACGGCAAACGCCATCCCCGTCAAGGCTGTGATGATTCGCATTCCAATCCCCTTTCCTGTCGTCATCTGAGGCCCGCCCGGTCGGCGGCGGGCCGCGGTTTCCGCTTTTAGAACGCCGAGGCCATCGAAAACTCGAAGCCTCCATTGCTCTTGTATTCCGGTTTGGGGTTCAGGTACCACCCGTAAGCCAGCCGGATCGGGCCGATGGGCGACATCCAGCGAATCTCCGGCCCGCCGGTCACGATCCCATTGCTGAGATCCATCGAATCGTCCTTCCGGTAAACCGCGCCGGCATCGATGAAAAGGATCCCGAAAACGCCGGCTTCCTCCACCAGCGGGAATTTGACTTCGAAGTTGCCCTGGATGAATTTTTCCCCGCCGACCGGCTGTCCGTCCTGCTTGGGTGCCAGGTCGTTGCGGTCGCCGCCGCGCACCGAGTTCATTCCGCCGAGATAGAACTTCTCGTAGTCCGGCAGGTCCCAGCCCGGCAGCTGGTTCACGTACCCGGCCCGGCCGTGGGGCACGAACACGAGTTTCCAGATCGGGAAATACCAGCCCGAGTCCACGATGACCTTGTTGAACCCGACATCCCCGCCGAGGCCGGCGAATTCGTATTCGAGGCTGTGAACCGAACCCTCCTTGGCGTTGAAGCTTTGGTCCCGCGAATCGTACCGGATCAAGGGGCTGATGCTGCTCTTGAGGTGTTCGCCCTCATCCTGCTGGATCGAGGATGCGGCGCTTTCCTCCACGTTGCTGATGTCGGCGAGCTCCAGCGTGTAGGTCAGATATCCGCGCACGTACTCGTAGAGCGGGTAGCCGAACCGCAGCTTGCCGCCGATGCTGTTCTTGTCGTACTCGCTGAACTCGTAGCTCCACTTGTAGAGCTCGACCCCGGCCGAAAGCGGTATATCAAACAGATAGGGCTCCGTAAAGCTCACGCTGTATCGCTGGGTCTTCGAGCCGACCATCCCCTGCACCCCCAGGGTCTGGCCGCGGCCGAACAAATTGCGCTCGCGGACCGAGGCCGTGGCGAAAACGTCCTCCGCGGTGCTGTATCCCGCGCCGACGGAGAAGGCGCCCGTGTTCTTCTCCTTCACCTCCACGTCCATCCGCATCCGGTCCTCGGCGCTGCCCTTGGTGGTGTCGACCTTGACGTTCTCGAAATAGTCCAGGCGGTTCAGGTTGCGGATGCCGCGCTTGAGGCGCGTGCCGCTGTAAAGCTCCTCTTCGTAGACGCGCAGCTCGCGCCGGATCACTTTGTCGCGGGTCTTGGTGTTACCGCTGATCTGGATGCTTTCGAAGTAGACCTGCTTGCCCTTGTCGATCTGAAAGGTGATGTTGGCCAGCAGCTTCTCGTTGTCCTGATCCACCTTGGGGGAGATGTCGGCGTAGGCGTACCCCTCGTCGCTGTAGAGATCGCTCAGCGCCAGCACGTCGGCCCGCAGCGTTTCCCGGTTGTAGAAGAGCTCCTTGGTGATCTTGAGCTTCTTCATGAGCTCGTCCTTGGGCAGGATCAGGTCGCCGTTGAAGTCCACCTGGCCCAGCTTGAAACGCGGGCCTTCGTTGATCTTGAAGGTGACGACGATGCCGTCCGCCTCGAAATCCACCTGCGGCTCCCCCACCCGGGCGCGGATGTAGCCGTTGTTGTGGTAAAAGGCCGTCAGCTTGGCCGAATCCTGGTTCAGGATATCCTGGTTGAGGTCGCCCGCCGAAGTGATCCAGGACAGGAAGCTCTTCTCGGAGGTGTTGATCTCCCCCTTGAGCTGCCGTTCGGAAAAAGCGGAGTTGCCGGTGAAGAGGATTTTCTTGATCAGGATCTTGCTGCCCTCTTCGATGACATACTCCACGTCGACCTGGTTGTTCTTTTGGGGGAGGAGTTTGAAGTCGACCTTGATGTTGTGATAATTTTTCTCCTTGTACATATCCTCGATCCGCCGCACGTCGTTGCGGACCGTGAAGATGTTCAGGATCGACCCTTTTTTCAAGGTCAGGCTCTTCTTCATCTCGTCCGCGTCGAACACGACGTTGCCCGTGGTCTGGATGGAGCGCACGGTCGGTTTTTCAGTGACCTTGAAAACCAGCCGGATGCCGTCCGGATCTCGCTCGGACTGGATCTGAACGTCTTCGAAATACCCCATGCCGTACACGGCCTTGAGGTCATCCGCCGCATTCTTGGCGATGAAGACCTCGCCGGGCTTCTCCTTGACCACCCGCTGGATCGCGTCGGTCTCGATGCGCTGGTTGCCCTCGATCACGATGCCGGCGATCTTGTCGCGTTTGAAAAGGGCGAGCCCCATGTCGCGCGCCAGTCGCTTCACCGCGCCGGGCAGGTTCTCGACCCCCTTGCCCACCGCCGTGAAGACCCGGGCCCGCTGGTCGCCGGCGGAGGGCAGCAGCCGCAGGTCCAGGCTGAAGTCCTGCCCGATCCAGGTGAGGCTGCCCGTGACGATATAGTCGGCGCCGGTCTGCAGTGCCATGCGGGCGAAATCCGCATCGGTCCCGCCGGTCCTGCTCCAATCCGCCGCCGTTTCCGCATCCAGCACCCGGGCATTGGCGCCGTCCTCGGCGAACTGCTGCCGCATCGCCTCCGCGATCTCGCTCCGCAGATAGGCCATCTCCGCCGGTGCATGGATCGAAATGGGCATGACGACGACCCCCACGGTGGGTTGCGCCGGCGCGCCGATGACGGTCCCGAACACGATGGCCAGAAACACCCACGTCCACCGGAACATTTGATCGCGCGAGCGGACGCCCGGCGTCTGCCGCCGCCTGCCGTTTCTAAGATCGTGAGCCTTCAATGCCATCCGTTCACCCGTCCGCCGGCGCCTCAGGACACCGGCGATAGACGGCCCTCCCGCAGCGTCACCCGTCGCGACAAGCAGGCAGCCAGTTCCAGGTTGTGCGTCACCGCGACCAACGTCATGCCGATCTCCGCGTTGAGCTCCATCAGCAGCCGGTGCACCTGTTCGCTGTTGGCGCGGTCCAGGTTCCCGGTGGGCTCGTCGGTAAGCAGGAGGGGCGGCCGGAGAACCAGCGCTCGCGCCAAAGCCACACGCTGCTGTTCGCCGCCCGACAATTTTCCGACCCGGTAGTCGAGCCGCGCCTGCAGCCCCACCCGCGCCAGGATCGCGGTCGCCGCGGCGGCCGCCCGGTTCCGGTCCCATCCCTGGATCAAGGCCGGCATCATCGTGTTCTCGAGCGCGCTGAACTCGGGCAGCAGGTGATGAAACTGAAACACAAACCCGATGGACTCGTTGCGAAACCGCGCCATGCGGTCTTCCGGGTAGTCGAGGATGCGTTCGCCGTTGATGCTCAGGCTGCCGCTGTCGGGCCGGTCCAGCGTCCCCAGGATGTGCAGCAGCGTCGACTTGCCGATCCCGGAGGCGCCGACGATGGCCACGGTCTCACCGGGCTCCAGGTCGAAATCCAGGTCCTGCAGCACGTTCACCACGGCCCCGCCGTTCCGGAAGCGCTTGCACAGCCCGCGCGCCGACAGCAGCGGGGCGGAATTCGTCCGGGCCCGCTCGCGGTCCGTCGAAGACGATCGACCTTCAGCCATATCGAATCGCCTCGACCGGGTTCAACCGGGCCGCCTGGCGGGCGGGGTAAAGGGTCGCCAGAAAACAGATCGCGAGCGCGGCGACCACGATGGAGACCACATCCAGCGCCTCCATCTTGACCGGCAGCTGGGTGGTGAAATAATAGATGTCGCCCGTGAGTTCGTGGATGTTGTAGCGCTTCAGCAGGGCGCACACGGCGACGGCGAGGATGAGCCCCATGCCGGTGCCGATGAGGCCGATCACCATGCCGTTGAACACGAAGATCTTGCGGATGCTGCGGTCGGTCGCCCCCATGGCCTTCAGGATGGCGATGTCCTTGGTCTTGCCCATCACGAGCATGATCAGCGAGCTGGCGATGTTGAACGCCGCCACGAGCACGATCAGCGTCAGGATGATGAACATGACCCGCCGCTCCAGCTTGAGCGCCTTGAACAGGTTGCGGTTCATCTGCATCCAGTCCCTGGCGTAATAGCCGGGGCCCAGCCGCGCCACGACGGCATCGGCCACCTCCCGGGCCTTGTAGATGTCGTCCACGCGCAGTTCGAGGCCGGTCACGGCATCCCCCATGCGCAGCAGCCGCTGGGCGTCCAGCAGGTGGATGTAGGCGAACGTCTGGTCGAACTCATACATGCCGGACTCGAAGTAACCGGTGACCCGGAACGGCTTCATGGCCGGCACATGGCCGGTGGGCGCCAGCATGCCGCGCGGGGATATCAGGTGGAGCACGTCGCCCTGGACCACGCCCAGATTCTTGGCCAGCTCCCGGCCGAGGACGATCCCCGGCATGGCGCCCCCGGCCCCCTCCGGGCCGCCGCCCGTCCCTGCCTCCGGCAGCTTCACGTTTTCCAGGGTCTTCATCACATGTCCGACGGTCTCCGGGTCGATGCCCCGCAGCACGGCGCCGGTGGTGGCCGAGGCCGTGCGCAGCATGACTTGGCTGTAGATGAAGGGAGTGGCGGCCGCCACCCCCTCGACCGTCTCGATTTGACGCATGACGCCCCGATAGTCCTCGAAGGGGCCGCTGTAGCGCATCAGGACGGCGTTGGCCTGCCCGCCGAGGATGCGGCTCTTGAGATCGGCCTCGAAGCCGGTCATCACCGCAATGACCACGATCAGGGCCATGACCCCCACCGCCACCCCGGCGATGGACAAGTAGGTGATGAGCGCAATGAAGGCCTGCTTCTGCTTGGCCCGCAGGTACCGCCCGCCGATGAAGCGTTCAAAAGACATAAGATAGGGTGTCGGTTTAAAGTTTAAGGTTTAAGGCGCGCAAATGTCGTGCGGCGAGGCGCACATCCCTTCCAGCGCCGGCCGATGGCCGCGCCCAAAGCCCAAGTTCAAGGCGCGCGAAGCCCGCGACGCGAGGCGTACTTTTCGTACGCCGCAGCGCCCGCGGGCTGAAGCGCAACGCGGAAATTGGGCTTTCGGCGCGGCCATCACTCGCGGGGCTTCATGTGCGGGAACAGTATCACCTCCCGGATGGACGGCGCATCGGTCAGCAGCATGGCCAGCCGGTCGATGCCGATGCCCTCGCCCGCCGTCGGCGGCATGCCGTATTCGAGGGCTTCGATGTAGTCTTCGTCCATCCAGTGGGCCTCCGCGTCGCCCGCTTCCCGCTCCCGCACCTGCTGCAGGAAACGATCGCGCTGATCGGCCGGGTCGTTCAGCTCGGAGAACCCGTTGGCGATTTCCCGCCCGGCGATGAACAGTTCAAAGCGCTCCGTCAGCTCCGGGCTCCGGTCGCTGCGCCGGGACAGCGGCGATACCTCGGCCGGGTAGCCGGTGATGAACGTGGGCTGGATGAGATGCGGCTGCACCAGCGCGTCGAAGAGCTTGGTGATGACCTTGCCCAGCTTGCCGGCCTTGGTGATGGTTACTTTCCGCTGGGCGGCAAACGCGAGCAGCCGCCCGCGGTCCTGCAGGGCGTCGCGCTCCACCCCGCCGATATCCACCAGCGCGTCGAAGAGGCTCAGGCGACGCCACGGGCGCGCCAGCTCGATGGCCTGCTCCTGGCAGGTCAAAGTGGCCGAGCCGGTGATCTTCTCGGCCACGCGGGCCAGCAGGTTCTCGGTGAGGTCCATCAGGTCCGCGTGGGTGGCATACGCCTGGTAGAACTCCAGCATGGTGAACTCGGGGTTGTGCTGGGTGGAGACCCCCTCGTTGCGGAAATTGCGGTTGATCTCGAACACGCGCTCGAACCCGCCCACCACCAGCCGTTTCAGGTAGAGCTCGGGAGCAATGCGCAGGTAGAGGTCCATTCCCAGGGCGTTGTGGTGGGTGACAAAGGGGGTCGCCTCCGCCCCGCCGGGAATCGGCTGCATCATCGGGGTTTCGACCTCCAGGAACCCGCGCTCCAGGAAAAAGGACCGGATCTCCTGAATCATGGCGCTGCGCCGGATGAAGGTCTCGCGCACATCCGGGTTCATCACGAGATCGAGATAACGCTGGCGGTAGCGTTTTTCCGGGTCCTTGAGCCCGTGGAATTTTTCGGGCAGCGGGCGGACCGCCTTGGACAGCAGCCGCAGGGCGTCCGCGAGCAGCGTCCATTCGCCCGTCCGTGTTTGGAAGAGCGTGCCCCTCAGCCCCACGAAATCGCCGATATCGAGCTGTTTGAAGAGTGCAAACGCATCCTCCCCGATGCGATCCCTGCGGACGTAGGCTTGCAGCTGGCCGGAGCGGTCCCGCACCCGCACGAAAGCCGCCTTGCCGAAGTGGTTGACGGCCATCAGCCGCCCGGCGATTTCGAAAAAGGGGCCTTGCTCGGTCAGGGTTTCGGGCGCGCGCTGAACGGTCTCCTGGATCTCCGCGATCACGTGGGAGACTTTGAAATCGTTGGGGTAGAGGTTGAGCCCGGAACGCTTCAGGCTTTCGATTTTTTCATGCCGCTTCTGAATGACGTCGCTTAGGGTTTCCATAACATCCGACGGTGCATGGCACGGGTTGAACCTGAACGGGGCGGTTCGTGCGTCCGACAGGGCCGGGCCGCTCTGGACAAGCCGGGGCGCTGGACGAAACCGCTCTCAGGATAGGTTGAGATTGACGGCCGGGGCGTTCGGGACCAGGGACGAGGCGCAGACCCGGGGGCTCGTCGCAGCCCTTCGGCCGGAAACCGAAGCAGATCGAAACCGGCATGAGCACCCGCTCGCCACCCGAAAGCGAGGCTCCCCTGTCATCCGAAAGGCCGCTTAGGCAGCCGCTTGGGTTCGAGACCGCGCGGCATCGGGCGACGGCTCCCCCGCCGCGCGCTCTGCGCCGGCATGAACCGGCGCAAATCAGCGTTACTCGATAGCTCATTTCGGCTGAGCCTGTCAAGGCTTAGTTGGCGGGCCGCGCAGGTTCCTCGATCTGGCGGAAATGCAGGCTGAAGGTCGTCCCCTGCCCGGGGGCGCTTTCCACATCCAGGCGGCAATCGTAGGCTTCGAGAATACGGTGAACGATGGACAATCCCAGCCCGGTGCCGTTGGCCTTGGTGGTGAAAAAGGGGTCGAAAATCGATGCGAGGGTCTCCGGCGGCATGCCGCCGCCGGAATCGGCGATCTTCAGGCAGGCCAACCGGTCTTTGCCGGCGGACAGCTCGACCCGGATCCGGCCGGCACCCTCGATGGCTTCGGCGGCGTTGATCAGCAGGTTCCACAGCACCTGCCGCAGGTGGCCGGGGTCCATGCCGACCCAGATGCCGGGTTCGGCCTTCAAGGTCGTCGACACCCGTCCGTTGAGGGTCCCCTTCTTGCCGAACAGCTCGACGGTTTCCCTCAGCGCTCGATGCAGATCGATGGGTTCGGATTGGCCGACCGGCGGTCTGGCGTAAAGCAGAAAATTGCCGACCAGCGCGCTCAAGCGGTCGGCTTCGCGCAAAATGATCTGCATCAGCCGGTCGTGGTCCGGATCGTACCGGATCTCCTCGCGCAGCAGCTGGATCGCGCCGGCCAGGCCGGCCAGCGGGTTCTTGATCTCGTGCGCCAGCCCGGCGGCCATTTCACCGACGCCCGCCATTTTCTCGACGCGCTTGACGTGCGCTTCCATGATCCGCAGCTCGCGGCGGGTCCTCACGGCCTGATCCGCAAGGAAGCTGCTCAGAAATGCGACCACGATGCAGGCCGCCAGGATCGTGACGATCTGAGTGACGACCTGATCCCAGCCGGCGGCGTAGGCGGAAGGGTTGTCCGGCCCGTCGAACCAGGCCAGCAGGCCGTAATACTCGAAGTCGGCCATCAGGCCGAACTGAACGCTGCACAGGGCGGCGACCAGCACTGTTCCGCGACGGGGCAGCAGCAGGCTGGAGGTGACGATCACCACCAGGTAGAGGAAGGAGAACGGGCTTGAAAAGCCGCCGGTCACCAGCAGAATCACCGTGACGAGGGCGGTGTCGACGATGGTTTGCAGGTAGGCGAAGACCAGATATCTGCGGAGCCGCAGCAGGGCGAGGGCGTAGCCCGCGGAAAGAATGAAGATGCAGGCGGTCAGGCCGTAGAGCACCGCCAGGGGCGCCGCTTCCAGCGACCCCGCCCGGTTGAACTGCAGGAAGAGCGTCGACCCCAGCAGCAGCGAGGAAAAGAGGATCCGCGCGGCGATCAGCTTCCACAACTTGTTTTTCAGGTCGCCTTCGGGGCTCATTTTCGCGCCTCTATGGAAACCGGGCGGCGGCAAGGCTCATGTGAATGGGCTGCCGGCGCGGCCCCCCGCCCGCGACCCGGCCCGAAACGCACAGGCCGCCCGACCCCAGGCGGCCTGTGACGCGCATGGCCGAAGGCGCGGGTGCTCGAAACGGCGGCAGCCGCCCCTGCCGCGTCAGGCGATGGCGCCGGCCATCTTGAAGATCGGCAGGTACATGGCCACCACCAGGCCGCCGATGGTCACCCCCAGGAACACCAGCATGAGCGGCTCGATCAGCGCCGTCATGTTCTCGACCGCCTGATCGACCTCCTCGTCGTAGAAGTCGGCGATCTTCTCCAGCATGGCATCCAGGGCGCCGGTGGACTCGCCGACCGCAATCATCTGGCAGACCATGGGAGGGAAGACCCCGCTTTCCGCCAGGGGGTCGGCCATGGTGCGGCCCTCGGTGATGCCGGAGCGGACGTTGTAGATGGCCTTTTCGACGCTGCGGTTCCCGGCGGTCTTGGCCACGATGTCCAGCGCCTCGAGGATCGCCACGCCGCTCGCGAGCATGGTGCCCATCGTGCGGGTGAACTTCGCCACCGCCACCTTGCGCAGCAGCATGC
>Ga0316601_100000766_pt1 | contig 14722 bp, 8 predicted proteins | sample OWC_soil_day5_no_FD_207663 | JGI IMG/M metagenome (GOLD analysis project Ga0316601, IMG submission 207663) | Wetland soil microbial communities from Old Woman Creek delta, Ohio, United States - OWC_soil_day5_noCT | ecosystem: Environmental > Terrestrial > Soil > Wetlands | place: USA: Ohio... | reverse complement strand
TATGATAATACAATTTATAAGGGGAGACTGAAAAACAGTATGCTTAACGGATACGGAGAATTACTGTTGCCTAATAATACTTGCTACAGAGGTACGTTTAGAAGAGGACTGATGGATGGTAATGGAAATCTTCAAACAGCTATCAAGGAATATAATGGGCTATTTCACAATAATAAATATGGCAACGCACCGCTCAACGACCCTTATTTAACTGAAACATTAATCAGCCTAAGTCAGGTCCTTAATAAATTTAAAAAAATGCTATCTAATCCATAAGCTCAAACATGGTTTAAAATGTATTTTTTACAAGCTCAAAAAAGTTTTGAATATTCAGTGTAGAAATACCTATATGAATTAAGAGAATCCATGGACTAGCTACAAAAGGTAGTAAGTCTTTAAAAACAAACTTACTACCTTAATAAAAGTAATGATTTATTTTATTTTTATCTTCCAGGTCTCTAACAAATAACAAGCAATACAAAACTACATTTTTGTGCTACTTTCGTAATAACTACATGAGAAAGGCTTCACTGCAATTACAACCATTAAACATGCTGTAAATTTAGATTATAAATTTTTCTTATTATAACTATTAATCTTACCTAACCAAGATATCATAGAAACTACTTAACATTTTCATTTATTTTACTTAAAAATTCTTCTAATGCTTTAGTTTTATCAAGCTTTTCTGTTACTATTGTAATCATATTATTATTATTCTCTATTATTTTTCTTTGGACTGGATTATTTTCTGTCAAAAATATATACGATTTAGGTCTATGCTTATTATCTTTACCGTCCCAAATTGAATTCAGTTTATGCATCATATACTTAATGTTTGGATCACTAAAACTATAACCCATAAATAACACAGATTTAGTCAATAAATCATTTCTTAATTTAATATCTAAGCAATCCTCAAAATCATATCTTTTAAAATAACTTGTTTGCGTTAATACAATTTCTTCTTCTTTATTTAAGTCACCGTGTAATTTTACAACTTCAACATTTCCTACTTCAGCCTTGTTTAATGTTTCTAAATCATAGATAACATCATACTTTTTATTTGGATTGTGCATCTGAAATGCTCTTTCAATTAAATCCTCATAATTAGTTGTATATATTGTATCAACACCCAAATTAACTAGTTTTTTGTGTACATTTGAATCTGCCAGTTTCTTTTCTAACTCACTTATGTCATTACCATTTTTCAGGCAATCCATTAAATTATCTAGTTTTTCATTTTTCTCTATGCTGTAGTATTCTGCTAATTCAAGATTATCTCCTAAAGAGAAAAATATATCTTTATCCTTAAAGCCGAGCTCGTCCCCTAATTTTGCTAGTAGTTCTTTCCAACTAGTCAAATTTAAGCTTGAAGAAACCCCTGAACCTACAAATAGAATGAGTTTCTTTTCCTTTATTCTACTAGCTATGTCCTCTATATGATTATTGTATAATCCTATATTATAGTAACTTTTATTATATTTATCTTTTAATTCATTAACAAATTTTTTCATAGCTTTTGATCTCATAGAAAATAAATCTTTTCTAGTTCCATTCTTGGTATTTTCTGCTTCTAGTTGAGCAAATGTTTTGTTCTCTGCTTCCTTATCATCTGGAACAAATATAACATCCCACTGAAATTTGCTGTCTCCCCTAGGCTCATCACAAATAGACCCAGTTACTTCATCCTCTACTGTTATTATATTTTTACCGTCACTATAGCAATAAATTGTCTTTGCGATAGCTTTTTTACTCGCTTCATTATTACAAGCTAATTTATCTACTATTTTACATAATAACTCTCCTGGTTTATCGTCTTCCTTAGATATAGTATCCCAAAATCCTGAAGTCTGAGCATTAGGATATCCATTTAGACACTCTATCTTTAAAATAGTATGTTCAATCAACACAGGTCTTTTATAAATCTTATATGCTTTTAGAAGTTTATCTTTTATAAGCTTGTTTACATCTTCAGTTTGTATCTCTTCTACGGAATCGTCTTCCATTCTTATTAGATTAATATCTAGTTTATCTCCTTTTAACTTTAAAAAGTTCAATTCTGCATCAAACAATCTCTTACTTTCATTAAATTTGTGTTCGTTTTTACTTATAAAAATTATGTTCATATTCTCATTCTCCTTATGTCATTGCTGTTTCTTCATCTAACCATTAATCAATTTAATTAAGTATTCGTAATATTGAAATTTACTAATTTTGTTGTTAATAAATGATGTCACCATTCAACTTCTCTTTTTATTTACATTCATTAGTTATGTCAATAATATTTTTACTTACAGTATTATTTTTTTAATTCTTCAAGTATGTCTTCAATCTCTTCAAGTTTTTGTTTAGTGTCTAATCCTCTGCTATCAATAAAACTTGACTCCATACCATAATTTCTAATCTTATCAATCCATAAGAGTGCATCTTCTCTAGAATACCCCTTTTCTTGTAAAGTATAAAATATATATGCAAATTCATTGCTTACATTTGTATTAAATACTGATGGATCATCTGAATTTATACTTATCATCACGGCATTTTCTGGGTTTATTTCTGGATTTAACCCTCGTTGATTTAATGTGAATACATAATGTTCAAACAAATTTTCTATTTCTCCTATAGCAATATTGGATGATGGATTCGTTTCCACAATAATACCATTTACACTAACCTTAGTGGCTACTATCTTCTGTAATTGCTTTATCATCTCTGCATCTAATTCTCTTATTTCAATTTGTATTGGTTCAAGCATTTTTTCAAGATAACATTGGCAATGCTGGGCATGAGAAATTTTCTCTACATTCCATATTAAGGCTTCGGAATTTTTTACATTTTTACAAAATATCTTATTGATTTTTTGTCCTTCTAAATTATTAAATTCAATTTGATTATACGCCTCACACACATCAAAAGTTTTAAATTTATTTCTATATGCCTTCCACAGATCAAACACAGAAATCCCTTCCATATTAATGTAAATTTTTTCTGCAAATCGCATTATTTGTTGTTCTAAATATCCCCTGTCGAAGCATTTTGAATATTGTCCGTTTTTATATAATCCCCATATCCACAAAAGGTTTTCTAAGTATTCACCTCTTGGAATAACAATAATCTTATTACTATTTATCCATTTATCAACATCTACACCTAATGCTATCCCATGTCCTATTCTGTCCCCAGCATGAAACTTAAAGTGCTCTATTACTTCATCTATTCTTCTTAATCCTGTTAATAGATGTCTAAAATCTTCTCCAACATGGAAGGTAAAACCCAGACTTTTGACTCTACTTGTATTATTGGAATTAATATAAACTGTTTTGTGAAATTTACTATCTCTAGCCTCTTCGTATACTGGTGCAAAAACCCAGGGTTCAGTATTATTTTCGATACTTGCAGCATCAATGCCTACTATATATTCTGATAATCCTTCAATTTCTTCTCTTAACTCATTAAGCGCTTTTACTTGTCTTAAATAATTTACTTGTAATTCTTTAAAGTGAAGTTCTGAGTTCTCAATTCCACAGTAATTTTGCCAGCACTTCTCAGACTCTTTTCTATCAGGCCCTTTAATCATATGAAAAACTAGTCCAACATTAGGAGCTTCCCTGTACATATTTTCGCTTGTTTCCGCACCTTTCTTTAACAAATAATTTTCATTAATTATTTCTTTATATGCTTGAAAAAATGCTTTAAGTGTTTTTTTAATCGAAAGCTTAATTGTTTCGACACTACTACCATTTCCAAAACCTGACCTTAATTCAAGTTTTTTTAAATGTGTATTTTGAAACTGATTAACCATAATAATCTTCCAGTACTGTTTCATTGTGTATCCATTAATCTCTGTAGATCGGTCATAGTAATTTTTAAAATTCATTAATCCTTTTAAGTGGTTTCCTTGAACTTTTAATTGAAAAACCTCATTTTTTATTCTTGTATATTGCCAAAATGTTTTATTAAAGAATTTATCCTCCACATTATTTTTCATATTCTTTTCAATATACTTCATACATTTAAAAAGAAAAATATTTTCTGTTGTTGTTCTTACATATTTAGATTCAGTTAATATATTGTTTAATATATCTTCATCAAAAATATTCCTTACTATATCTGTGTTTTGCTGTATATTTAATTTCTCAATAACTCTGTCCCACAACTCAGAAAAATTATATTTATCTTTTACAATCTGTTCGCCGTAAAATATTTGATAAACTAAGTCATATATACTCCTATCTCTAATATCATTACTTTCTTTGAAAACTTCTTCTATATATTTGTTTAAAAAAGCATTTTCGCTTTCATTTTGAACAAAGTAAGCCATTATTATTCTGATTATTGCCATAGATTTTACATAATTTTCGAATCCGTCAACTTTTCTTATTACAGGATCACTAAAAATATATTTCTTATATTCAGTATTCTTTTTTCCACCTAGTTTCATAAGATATATCCAGCTTATATAAAAATTAATTGCTGCGCCTTTATGTATGTGTGTTTCAGCCACTCCATTTTTTAAAATCTGTTCCAGTTGCAAATCCTCTAGCATAATGCTTGAATAATATCCATTTAAATATGTCTCATCACTCATCCCATTATCTAACAAATAACGTATTACTAAAAGATCTGTGGTAAACATTCTATTCATAGAATTCCATAATGCTATTTTGTTTAATCCTCTATATGGTCCTAAAAAATCTTCCTCTCCATCGCTCTCCCAGTATTTAAGAGCAATCCTCCCATTCCTATGACATATAAAAGATTTTGAAAGTTTTGAAAGTAGGTTCATATAAAATTCCGTTATACAATTTACATTTATTAATTTTTGCCTGGCATAAAACATATCAAATAATAGACTTACTTCATCTAAATTATGAATTTTTTGTGTTTTGTTAATAATTTCATAAATCTTATTTAAAAAATCATCATGGAAATATTTTCTATATAATTCTATATCTTTCTTCTTTGATAGTTCTTCAATAAAATCGGTACTGTAAAATTCATATTCAGTAAAAGGAAATAAACATACCTTTAAAGTTAAATCCATTTTATGAGAAAACATTTAAATTAACCTGACTACTTTCTCTTTCTTTTTCTTTGATATATTCGGTAAATCCTTGATATTTATTTCCTTTCTGATCACACATTAATTCTTTTTTTAAGCGCTGAAATTTCGCATGAAAATTTTCTTTAACTTTATCAGTTTCAATTGCAGCTGTTTCTCTGAGTCTAATTTCATATAAACTTTTCAATTTTACAAAATCAATGCATTCTTTTATAAATTCTTCTTGTTCTACTATTAGTTCAGAATCTATCCATTCTACATTCTGTATTTGCTTACCAACTATTTCTAATGACGTTCTAAGTCCTATAATTTTTTCCTCTACCCAAGGTCCATTATTTCTTATTGTCTGCCTTGAAAATATTTTCACATAATGTTCTAATTGTTTATACTCATCTTCATAAATATAATCATCACCTAAATACGCCTCAATTCGCTTCGGGAAACTTCCACTTTTTTCCATATCAATTTCTTTAATTATTTCTTGGTATTTTTCTTTTATTTCGGATGAAATTTTATATTTTCGTACCGCACTTTTATAACGGTTCTGATAAAATAACAACTTATCTTCGCATTCCTCAATTAAATCTTCAATTTGAGAAATAGCTATATTATTAGTTTGTTTTCCATTCTTATACGTGTTTTTAAACTTATTAACATTCAGTATTTGTTCAATAATATAAGAATCTGAGTTTTCTTTGCACTGTTCAACTATCTCTTCTAACTTATTTTTAATTTTATCTAACGTTTCCTCTTCTACTCTCATACCTTTTATCCTACTATAAAGTTCTTCAATATTATGAGATAATACGATCTTAATACCTCCACCATGGTGCATAATCATTTCAATCATTCTTCTTACCCATTTACTATCCTCAAAATATAACCTACCAAAGAACTCCAGAGAATTTCCCCTTTTATCTCCCTTTATTTCATCTATCACCTCAAAGTATTTCCCTAGAAAGTAATCCTTTTTCTTGTCATCAGAAAGGTTCTTGATGTTAGAACTAGGTACTCGCATACTAATCTTGGTATACATTTGCAACAACATCTTCAAATCTTTCGTATTTGGATAAAGGAGAATTTTTTTATTTTGACTATTAAGTATTTTACATAAAACATCTGCACCATGAACTTTTCTTCTACTGTCTTTATGAATTTTTTTATTTTCTAAAACAACTATATTTTCTATAAAATTTGCCAACATAAATATTATTATTGCATCATCAATTAAGTTATCATTTTTTCTCTCTTCTAGCATACTTTCGATATACTTGTAATCAACAAAAGTATTTTCAAAACTATCTCTCAAATCAATTATTCTTTTTATTTCATTTTCATATTTATTTAATACAGATGATGATTGCACCAATGTACTTAATAATCTTTTAATTCTTATACAACGGGTCTCTTCTGATACCATATCAGCATTTTCTGTTGTTACATTTAAGCTTAGGGTTGAATACAAAAAATAGTACGCATTCATAGTTCCCCTTTGAGTATCATCAAATATCTTAAAATATGCATATATAGGTTCATCATTATAGTATAGAAAACTTTTCTTATATTCATTTGAATCCTGATCTTTTTTCTCATAATTCATATCAATGAAATTTTTAATTATTAATTCAAACAAAGAAAAATATTCTATAGTTCCCTTAGCTATTTTTTGTTCATCATCATTATCTGCTTCTGTTGAAAATATGAATCCAGCTTTTGATCTTTCATCCATTATTGGCATATTATATCTAAAAGCTGGTGGCAATATCTTTTTTAGTAAATCCTGAGTTAAAATCTTTCTCACTTCTAGCGCCGATTCTATATCCTTAATAGTCTCACTAAAAAAACATTTTCCCATTTGTTCATTTAACAAATCGTCTTTTTTTAAAGCATTAATTGTTAATACTTCAGAAAAAGTTCTATAGTTTCCTGTAACAAATACAATAATATTAGGATGCGAAAGATATCTAAGTATTACATTTAATATTTCTGAACATCTTTCTGTACTTAAATCCACATCATCGAAAAATATAAATATTAGCGGTTCATTTTTTTCTAAACTCCTGCTATCTAAATTCCTGCTATCTAAATTATTCAAGTTCCGTTTTGTATTTAATAATTCTTCGGTAAATTCCTCAAATTTAACAATAAGCTTTTGATCTGAATCAAGTATATTCTTTGCATTTTTAACATAATCCATAAATCCATCATATTGATCAATTAGTATAGTTCTGTAATCTTGTTTTGTGTACATATATTGTTTGAGAAGATCATTATATTTTTCATCAATTACATCTATTATGTTTTTTCTGCATGAAAGAAACGTTTCTGTTCCATTATATAGATAAGATTTATTTCTATTCTTTTCTTCATTTTTTATATTTTCGATTTCGTCACCTAAGAAACCTATAATACTTCCTAATATGTCGCTTGTACTACCCATTTTTTCTGGAACTATCAACGGTAAAATTATATTTGCATTATTTTCATTTTTTTTCTTATACTTTTCTGTTATTATATACTTCATCGTAAGTAAAACAGATGTTTTACCAGATCCTCTACCACCGAGTATAGAAAAAATATTATTAAAATGCCTATCAAATTCTCTATCCCACTTTTCCTGTTTAGAACTGTCTAACTTAATTAAATTATAAAGTTGAGCACTCCTTCTTGTATCTTCAATTTGTTCTATAATATTTTTATTAGATGGTAATAACTTGTCTAGTGCCTTATCACCAAGTATTCTTGCTCCAATTCTAACTTTACTATTTTTAAAATTACTATTTTCCATATTAACTCCTCCTCCTGTAAATAAACTTTTCTGTTGAGTTATTTTTTATAAGATGCAATTAATTAACTTTAAATACTATCAAAACCTAATCATTTTTATTGCTTTAAATGTAACCACATAAAATTTCCTAATTAAATCAAATTATCTTGTTAGCACATAATTGTTGTTTTTTGTATTTCATGTTAATTAAACTAATAAAGTATTCAATCATAAAATTAATTAAACCTTATCATGTCACTTTACCGCCTTTAATTCTGCATCTTTTGCCCTACATGTAGTTATTGCTAATGAAAAAGCTAGTCCAAAATGCATTCAATTATATTATACCCCTTTTATAACCCAATTTGTACAAATTAGCCTAAATTTTTCTGGATTATGCACACTAAAAAGCACTCAATCCCCTTAAAGATCGAATGCTCTAATCTCACCGCCTCTACTTCTCTTTCCTTTCCCCTACAATATCCCCTTCTCCAAATTCCTCAACCCCACAAACTTCCCATTAACCCTAACCTTAACCCCTTCAATAACCTCTACAACATTACCATTAACTATATACTTATCATATTCCTTTCTAATGCCCCAATTATTCTTTTCAGCTATGCTCTTAAGCTTTTTATATACACTAATTTCAAGCTTACTCTTTAGCTTTAATTCATGCATATTTTCTGCATTTTGCAGCAAGTATAGGGTTGTGTAGGTTAAAATCTGTGTACCTAATTGTATTGGTTCAATTTTATTTATTTCTTTTATATATTCTAAGTTTATCCTTATATAAACTTCCTCATCTGTTCCTTTTCTACTTGGAATCTCCAAACATTCTCCACGCTTATATTTATAAATTTCTTTTATTCTACCATAATAGCTTATTCCTGCTTCACTATTAAAGGAAGCTTTTGATTGATAAAAAGCTAAATATTCTACACCTAGTCTAACATCTTTTAGGCGCTTTTCGGGAATATGATAAAAGAAATTATCTTTATATGCTTTAAAATGATCTTTATCCTTAACATTTACAACCATTACGTTCTCTAGTTTAAATTTGGCATAGTCATCGTATTCATCAATAACAATTCTTTCACTCTTTGCCTCCAAGGCTGATTGGCTTAAGATATTTTCTAAATGATGGGTTATTAACTTTGTGCTACCCGGCAGCATTGGGAATGCGCCTATATTTACTTCTTCTATGCTTTTGTAAAACTTGTGGCTTTGATATGTATTTTCATCTGCATACGGAAACATTACATAAGCACCAAAGGTATCATATTTAAACTGGAAGGAGTTATTTAATTTTGAAACTATAGAGTCTCTATATCTATGCATTACATTTATATCTTCTTCCATTGGGCCTACTATCCCATTTGTGTCAATGTCTACTCTATACTTTGCATCAAAAATATAAACCCTATCATCGTTCTTGCTATTTAAGTTTTTTATGCATAATACAGTATCTGGTCTTTGGTTTGTAGTTGGCAAAGAGTAGGATCTGTTGTACCATAATTCTAGCTTATTTTGCCTATTAGAATAAATCATCTTTGCTTCTTTATCCTGCAACAAGGAAAAATAGACTCCATTATCTTTATACTGCAATATGCCGTATTCCTCTACAACATATCCTCGTTCCATTAATATATTATGTATTTTTATATAACACCAGGTTTCATACAATGAATATAGTTTCTTAGGTGTAATTTTATATAAGTCTTCTCCTAAGGTTAGCCCTTTGTTTAGCATCATATATTTTACATATAATTCTTTATACCCTGGAGCCATTTGAAAAACCAAGCTCATAGTTTTTCTCCCTGTAAGATCTTTTACATTGGAAAACTTATATCTGAGATGCTTTTCGAGTACTGCTCTTTTCTCTTTTATAAAGGTGGCATATTTATTTTCTTCACCATAGATGTTAGTTACATTCTTTTCAATGGCATTTAATCTTCTTATAATTTTTTTAATTATGTATTTCACAAACCTGTTTTCATATATATCGTTAGTAGTTATTTTTCTTGCTTCCACTACTTTGCTTGTGTTAAAGCTTCTATTCCCTATCTTTATAAAACCATTGTCTGCTTCCACTAAAACATTAGGATGCTTTTTAATATATGAAATTGTGCTTCTTGAAGGTCTTTTGGCTTTATAGGTGTCAGTTACAATATAAGAGCTTTCTATATTGTGCTTAGGATTATTTTCAATTCTTATTATAGCTCTCTCTATATCATCAAATATTGCTTTTAATATGTTTATATACTCTGAATTTGTCTGATGCGCTGTATCCTTTAATTTTGTACTTAGATAGGTTTTTCCAATAAGCTCAAAGGCTAAAGAACATATCTCATCATTTACCTCTCTTATAATCTCTTTATAATCCTTATAATAGTCTAATTTAGAGGGAAAAACTTCTATGGTGAAAGATAATATCCGCTCTCCATTTTTCCTTAGAGCAAAAGTAGAGTATCCAATGTCCGATGAAAAATCTACTATTCCCAAAGTACAATTTCCGATGGTTTGTAAATAGTCATCCATTTTATTATCCATATGATACAACTCATATTTATCATTAGATTTATTCTCTAAAACCAATTGGTATTTTCCATTTTCATAAAAGCAAGGCATCGTTGTGGGGCCAGAATTATTTGTTAGTTCCCCACTTTGAACACAGGCCTTCACTATTACTTTATCTTTATATTTTCCTTCAACTATTATATGAGCTGGAATATTAGCATTGGTGTTTAATGCCAGAACCTTTTTATCTATAGAGTCCCCTGCAAAGGTAATTGAAAAATCCTCACAGCTTATCTCTAATAGTTTTCCTCTAAACCCAGTATGAGACAAATCCATCCTCATATCCTCGCATCATCATTATTATTTTTTTCGCACTATTGAAATATATAGCGCTTTCTAATTGTTCTGTAGCTAGCTTTATATAATCAATTTCCTCAGTAATCTCTCCACTAGGATTACAATAATTATATAATTGTATTAGTATATCTTTAATAATAGGTTCACTACCTGTAATAGTAGGCAACACCTTTTGCATTATTTGATAATCAAAAGCGTCCTCTTCTTCTAATAATCCATTAAGCTTATTTTCTAACATATAAAACAAAATTTCATCCCTAACTCTATATCCAAATTGTCTATTACCCATAGATAAAATGTTGTTCATTTCAATGATCTTTGAATTAATGGTTTTCACATATTCGCTATTTTCAGCTAAGGCATCTTTTATATTTATAAACCTTGATTTTAAGAAATTGTTATCCAAATTTAGTGCAGTACACTCCTCCGTAATATAATCCAAGATATCTAGATTTACCTCTGAAAACTCTATGGTATTCGCTCTATCTAAAACCTTTCTGCTAAAAGCAAAAGTGGTATCATCCATATTTACCGTGCCAATTACATACATATTATCTGGAATTGTAAGGTTTGTATATTTATCCTCCCCTTCAAGATTGCTACTGGAAAATAATCTATCTGTTTTAATAACTTTATTTTCATCAAATTCCCTAGACTCTATAATACTTAAATACTCACTTAAGTAGTACTCCACCCTAGCCAAATTCATCTCATCTAAACAAATAAAATACGGAGTATTTAAATTTTCAGCTTTTGAAGCCTCCATGATTATTTTAGTGAGCTTACCTTCAACAAATTCTTCATTTATATTCTTATACCCAAGCAATTCAGTACTATCATTCCAATCTGGTTTAACACTTATCACATTAAACCTTCCATTTACTGCTTCAGTAAATAATTTAATAAGCTTAGATTTACCAGTACCACTAATTCCAGCTAATATTACAAAGGGCTTTGTTTTGAGGGATAAATAAAAGTTGCTTAATTGCTCATAGGAATAAATAAAGCCTTTATAATTAATAAATCTTTGTACACTTTTTATTATATCTTTATTATTAAAATTGTTATCAACTGCACTTCCCATATCATTTCCACTTTCTCCATCCTTATTTTGTAGAAATATTTTTTTATAATACTCTTCATAGATTCCTATCATATTCTTTAAATCTATTATGAACTCTTCCTCTTCTGGAAACCCATCAACTGTATACTCTTTATAAAAAATAGAACCTATTTCATAATCCACATTACCAACCTTTAAATCATTATCTGTATTAAATTTTTTATTGTTTACCGTATATCTTATCTGCTCCCTAATTTTTATCATTTCATTCTTAGCAGTTTTATTACCTAAATCACTTTTTAATTTAGTGCAGCCTTGATTTAAAGTTAAATATACCCTACTCATGTCCTCAGAAAATAAGTAAACTATGTATACTCCCTTTTGAATGGTATTAGTTATTTCTGTGTTGTACACAGCTACCCAAGGATATCTGGTCCAGCCTCCTGCTCCACAGGAAGCTTTAGCTGTAAGACCGTAATTTGAAACACGTTCATTAATACTCTCTACTGTTTTATAATTTATTAACTGAAACATAGGATGGTTCTTATTAAACTTGCCTTCTTTAATACTATCTAAATAGGTCTCTAATATTTCCTTAAAAATCTCTACTGTTTTCATTTCATCACCAGCTTTATCCATAATTTTCATTAATTTAATTATAACACTAGCAGCATTATTTTCCAGAGTGGATTTATTTATATTTTAAAACAGAAAAACATCCTAAAGCTAATAAACTGATGCTTTAGGATGTTTTAGTAAAATGTCGTGCTCCTGAGCATTTTGTAAAAGCTCTAGTGGAGGCTATTGCACATATAATATCTATTAACTATTGTTTCTTAATACCTTATCATTACTCTAATATATTTACAAAGAATTCTGAGTTCTTTACGCCTTTTCCTTCTATCTTATTGATTAAGTTCATTTTTTTCAATATCATAAATAGAAATGTACAATTGCAATCATGTCCATTAGTTTTTGAGTTAAATACACCTGGCTTGTATTCTTTCAAATCACTTGTGGAGCATCGTTTGCCCTTAAAAAGCAAATATACTTTATATATTTCGTCAATTTTTATTGAAATTGACGAACTCCCTCTTATATAAGTAATGATATTCTCAGTTATAGATTTAATGGTAGAGTCCCCTTTGCCAGGGTTTTTAAGTTTTAACCCTACGCTAATAGAGTTACTTAAATTATTATAAAATTCTGAATATGTCATATTTATAACACCTCATAATTAATTTTGGTTCTATATTACAGTATTCAATACCCTCTCAAGATCAGTATCACAAAAAAATAATATTTATAATTTCATTATGACATTAATAATCTTAATTTTAATGCTAATTTTGATTTAGTGAGTTTAATTTATTCAATATTAAAAAAATATAGCATTATTGGCTTACCAATTTACATTCATAAACTCTACCATATTTTAGACTGAAATATTTTCTAATCAATATAAATTTTGAATTAGGTGGTAAAAGAAATTCCTGCTCGTTTAACAAGCTATTTTTGAAACTTATGTATGCCCCCTTCGTTCCTTTTGGTAAATACAATTTCAATACACAATTATATCGATGCTCTTTGGCAAATTTTTTAAGTAGATCGGCTACTAAAGTTGTACTCATAAATCCCTTATCAGTAAATGTTTTTCCTATCATTGGCTTTGAAGATTCAAACAAAAGCTTAAATAAATTCTTATGGGTATAACGATATACAATAATGTTTTCTTGTAATTCAAGCTTTGAAATTTCTTTTGCTATAATTTTAGTATTTTTGCTATATTCTTCGATTTCTTCTTCGTCAAACACATTATATCCTCTTAAGTATTTATTATATAAAATATTCATACACCCTGTATAACCATATAATAAGCTAGCTATGCTATTTTCATCCTCATTATTTTTATTAGCTTGTATATCCTTTACCCATGTCCCAAAATAATGCATTGCCCACTCAATAGCCTCATCATCAGTACGAAATTCTCGAAAAGTTTTGTTATTAATCAATATAGCTTCACCTCTCTGTAATGAAAAGTTTTTGAATAAACAACATTACGCTTACCCAAATTTCATTATTTTAAAAACTTTTGAAATAAAGTATTAATGCTCTGTATCAATTGTATATACTCCATTACCAATAGACTTGAAATATTTTTTATAGGTTAAACTATGATTCTCTGCAGCAGCATTGGCTAAACATACATTTATATAGGAATCTGGTGCATTCCACCCTTTTCTTTTTATAAACGCCCTTACTTCTCCAATCCCAAATATTGTAGCAATTTCACCACTTTTAACAGCCAAATAAATCTCTTTATTTAGTCCTCTTCCGTACTTAGGCATTAAATTCACCTTCTTTCAATCAACAGAATATGTTATAACTATATTTCTTAATTATAATGTAACAAACATGTAGCGTACATTTTAGTTATAATATTAGTGTTGATTTCAATTTTGCTTGATAATTTACAATAAGTGAAAAATATTGCTTTTGCACATTATATGGATAATGAGAAGATAATATAAGTACTCTATTAACTATACATAAAATCAAGTTTTCCTAGATGTATTAGTTAATTACAAAATTTATTTTTCCCGTACTGTATAGCTTCTTCCTATAATTTTGTTAGTTCACCATCACATAAACCAGATAAACTCTTTATGTTAATCTATCCAGCTTTGGTTATTTTGTAATTTTTGTTATTTGCATTAGTAAGTGAGGAACATGGCATTCGCCATGCCTCACAAGTACCCCAGAGACGCAAATTCTTCCATAAAAGCGCTAAAACTCAACACTTCTCATACGTAATATATTAACTTAGTTCACAATCTAACTTTACTTTAATATAAAATCTACAGCTTGTACTAATTTATCATTTAAATCATCGGGGTACCAATGACCTATTCCATCATTAATGTAATATTGGTATGGAACGCTAATATCG
>Ga0316601_100000763_pt1 | contig 14747 bp, 10 predicted proteins | sample OWC_soil_day5_no_FD_207663 | JGI IMG/M metagenome (GOLD analysis project Ga0316601, IMG submission 207663) | Wetland soil microbial communities from Old Woman Creek delta, Ohio, United States - OWC_soil_day5_noCT | ecosystem: Environmental > Terrestrial > Soil > Wetlands | place: USA: Ohio... | reverse complement strand
GCGGCGCCGCAGCCGGAAGCCGGCGGGCCGTCGTGGGTCGGCGTCCGCATCGACGAACAAGCCGTGCGCGTCACGCAGGTGATCAAGGGCGCGCCGGCGGACAAGGCGGGTCTGCAGATCGGCGATCAGATCCTCTCGATCGACGGCGCACCGATCGCGTCGGGCGCCGCGTTCGTCGAGCGCGTGCGGGGCACGAAGAACGGCGACACGCTCGCGGTCGTCGTGGTGCGCGGCGGCGGCAAGATCACGTTCAAGATCCGCGTCGAGCCGCGGCCGGAGTCGATCGCGCAGAGCTCGCTGATCGGCAAGCCCGCGCCCGCGTTCGAGGCCGCGACGCTCGCCGGCCCGTTCTCGTCGAAGCTCGCCGACCTGCGCGGCCACGTCGTGATCGTCGACTTCTGGGCGACGTGGTGCGGGCCGTGCGCGATGACGATCCCGCGGCTCAAGGAGCTGCACGACAAGTACGCGGCGAGCGGGCTGCGCATCGTCGGGCTGTCGAGCGAGGACCCGGCGACGATCCGCGAGTTCGTCACGCGCGCGGCGATGACCTACACGATCGGCCACGATGCCGACGACAAGATCTCGTCGGCGTACCTGCGCGAGGGTATTCCGATGTTCGTCGTCATCGACAAGGCGGGCATCGTCCGACATGTCATCGTCGGCGCGAACATGGACGCCGTCGAGGCCGCAATCCCCGCCCTGCTCTGATACCCTGGGAGGGATGCGCGCGCTCTTCGTCGTCGTGTTCGCGGCCTGCGCATCGCCGCCGCTCGTCGACGAGCCCACCGCCGACGACGTGCCCACCGACGACGCGGGCGAGCCGCTGCCGTCCGCCGGCACGGCGACGCTGCGCGCGGGTACGGTCGTGCTGCCGGTGTCGGCGACGAAGGACGCGATCGTCGAGCTCGGCCACGTGATGTTTCCCGCCGCCGGCAACGACGCGCTGCTCGCACTGCAGCGCGGCAACGTGATCGTGTCGGGCAGCGGCGACGGGTTCATTCGCCGCGTGTACTCGGTCGCACGCGAAGGCGAGGCGATCCGCGTGATCACGTCCCCGGCGACGCTCGCCGACGCCGTCACCGACGCCGCGTTCCACATGACGGTCGGCGAGCCGCTCGCGATCGATCCACACCACGATGGCCGCCTCGAGGATCTGACGGCGACCATCGACGGCGCGCTCCAGATCACGCCGACGATCGATCTCGACTTCGCGCTCGGCGCCGACGGTGTCGAAGCGTTCGACCTCCGCGTCACCGGCACCGGCACGACGAGCGTCGCGGGCACGATCGTGTTCACGAGCCCGAACCACCGGGCGTGGGGGGAAGAGCGCCAGTGGGACACGGTGCTGTTCCGCCGCGCGTTCGCGATCGGTCCCGTCCCGATCGTCGTCGCCGGCCGGCTGACGACCACGCTCGCGGCATCCGCGTACGTCGAGCAGCCGGTCACGTTCACGAGCGGCGCGCACGCCGACCTCGCGATCGATGCGTCGTCGAGCTTCACGCCCGCCGGCGGCTGGACGATGACCGACGCGAGCCACGTCGAGGTCACGCAGATCGGCCCGGTTCACGACGGTGAAGGGCGCGCCTCGCTCGCGGTCGGCGTCGATCCGCGGGTCCAGCTCGTGTTCTACGGCGCGGCGGGCCCCACGCTCCACCTCGTCGCGCAGGCGGGCGGTTTCGGCGCGTACTGCGGCCCGTCGCTGCTGACCGGCCTGCAGGCCGCGGTGCAAGGCTCCGTGACGTTCGATCTCGAAGCGCTCGCGAAGTCGACGAAAGCTGACATCACGCTGTGGGACAAGCGGCAGTTCCTCGACGAGATCGAGCAGTGCGCGCCGTGACTACGAGCGATCGCGACGCGCCGCCGCGAAGTCGATGACGTTCGCGACGCGCTCGCCGTCGGGCAGCGGCGCGGGCGTCCAGCGCGGGCGCGCGAACCGCGGGCCCGACAGCACGCGATCGCCCGACAGCTTCGTCGCGGCGCCGAGCGCTTCGAGCGAGGTCATGCGTTGTGCGGGCTCGAGCGCGAGCATGCGAACGACGAGCGCGCTCACCGGGCCGGGCACGCCTGGGACGAGCTCCGGCGCGAGCATGCCGGGGAATCGACCGGTGAGCCCGCGATACACGATCGCGCCGATCGCGTAGACGTCGGCGCGGCCGTCGATCGACGCCGACACGCCGGCGAGCTCCGGCGCCGTGTACGCCGTCAGGGGCGACGACAACGCGTCGACGGCGCCGGCCGAGCGCACGTCGCCCCAGCCACCGAGCTGGATCGGGAACGGCTTCTCGCCGGTACGCAGGACGATCAGGTGCGGGCGAATCGCGCCGTGCAAGAGCCCGCGCGCGTGGACGTGCGCGGCGATCTCGGCGAGGTCACGGACGAGCGCGATCGCTTCCTCGACGGAGAGCGCGCGCCGCGCGAGCACCTCGCACAACGGGACACCTTCGGCGAGCTCGCTCGCGACCCACGGGCGGCGATCGGGGAGCACGCCACGGCCGTGGATGTGCGCGACACCGGGATGATCGAGCGAGCCGACGATCGACGCCGCGCGCAGGAGCTGGATCGCGCGCTCGCGCCAGTCGCCGGCGGGCGAGACCTCCAAGTGCACGCGCGTGCAATCGGTGAGATCGAGGGCGCGATAGCCGTCGTGTGGATAGGCGCCGATGACGCGATACGAGCCGACGAGATCACCCGGATTCACGCGACTCTCGTACTACATCCGTGACGTACGCTGCACGTGCTTTGTTGGCCCTCGGAGTAGGCTCGCCACCATGACGTGTTCTCGCCGTGTCGTCCTGCAAACCATCGGTGCTGGTTGTCTCGCGTCCGCGTGCGGTGGCGGCGGTGGCGGTGGTCCGACCGAAGGCGTCGCGACGATGTGCGGCGCGGATCTCTGCATCAGCATCGCGGAGAACCCCGAGCTCGCCGACACCGGCGGCGGGCTGTTGTTCCTGCAGGCGCAGGGTCACAAGATCTACGTCGTCCGCACGGCGAGCGGCTTCCAGAGCCTCAGCGCGATCTGCACGCACGCGCAGTGCGTGATCGAGTGGGACGGCTCGTCGGTGTTCGACTGCCCGTGCCACGGCTCGCGGTTCGGCAGCGACGGCACGGTGATGAAGGGGCCGGCGGGACGTCCGCTGCGCGTCTACACGAACACGCTCGCCGGCGACACGCTGACGATCAAGCTGACGTAACGCTGTCGTCGATCTCTCCGACGACGATGGCGCCGTCGTCCGACGTCACGGTGTATGGCGGCGTCCAGCGCGGGCGGCGAATGCGCGGCATCGGCGCGGTGATCGGCCCGGCGGGCACGCCGTCGGTGTCGACCAGCACGACGTCTTCGATCGGCGCGACCGGCGCGGCATCCGACGACAGCGCGGTCGCGAGCCATTCGAGATCCGCGCGCACCTCGGCGGCGGATGGGCGATCGTAGCGATCCATCGAGAGCATCTGGTCGATGATCTGCGCGAGCTCCGCCGGTGCGTCGGGCGCGTTGGCCTGCGTGGGCGCGCCCCCCGACAGCGGCGACGTGTCTGGATGCTTGCCGGTCAGCGCGAGGAACGCGATCACGCCGAGGGCGTAGATATCCGCGCGATCGTCGGCGGTGTCGCCGCGCACGAGCTCGGGCGCGACGTAGTGGCGCGTGCCCGGCGACGGGACATGCGGGATCGAGTGCGCGGCATCGTGCGTGCGCGCGTCGCTCCAATCGGGGATGCAGATCGGGAAGCGACGGCGCGGCGTGATCACGACGCGATCGGGGCGCAGCCCGCGATGCACGACACCGCGACGATGCGCGTGCTCGAGCACGCAGGCGAGATCGCGCACGAGCTGCGTCGTCTCGAGCGCGGTCAGGGGGTTCTGCACGATGCGCTCGGCGAGCGTGAACCCTTCGATCGCTTCGACCGCGAACCACGGGCGGCGATCCGGCAGCAGGCCCGACTCGTAGACCGAAGGCGCGCCGGGGTGGCGCAGCGCATCGAGGATGCACGCCTCGCGCAAGAGTTGCCTCGCGAACGGCGGCAGCGTCGTGACCTTGAGCACCGCGCGGCGAGGCAGCACGACGTGCACGACCTGGTACAAGACGCCGGTGTTCGTCGAGCCGAGCTCGCGTTCGATACGGTAGTTGCCGACCCGGTCGTCAGGCGCAAAGCGCACGACCGTGGCTCGTGCAACGCATGTGCCTCGAGGCTTCGACGTGCCGTCGCGAGGTTGACCCGATCTCGGGCCTAGGACAACCGGCCCCAGGCTAGGACAGTCCTCATGGAGGCCGGTGGGCGTCTCGTCACTTCGTGATCGTGCGGCCGATGCGGATCGAGAACGTCGACGACGTCGCCGGCACCGGTTGGTGCGTGTCGCGATCGAGCCCGTTCGGCGGCGTCCACCGCGGCTTGCCGATCCCGAGCGGCTCGATCGTCGTCGACAGCCAACCCGCGCGCTCGCGGACTTCTTCGCTCGTCGGTCGTACGCGCGCGTTGGTGTCGAGCATGACGTCGATCAACGCGGTGAGCTCGGCCGGTGCGTTGGGAGACCAATCGGTCGCCGACACCGACGGCGTGTGCAAGCAACCGGTGAGCGCGCGGAACGCGACGACACCGAGCGCGTAGACGTCGTCGCGCGCGTCGAGGTGCTGCGTCGTCTCGACGGTGCGCGCGCCGCTCCAGCCGCGCAGGCACACCGAGAGCTTCCGCTCCGGCGTGCGAATGATCGTGTCGGCCGAGAGCTTCGTGTGGACGACGCCGCGCGCGTGCGCGTGGGTCAACGTATCGGCGACGTCGCGCAACAGCACGACGAGATCCGGGATCGGCATCACGCCCGCACCGAGCGACGCCGCCAGCGACAGACCGTCGAGTCGCTCGAACGCGACCCATGGCCGGCGATCCGCGAGCACGCCGCACTCGAAGACGCGCGGGATGCCCGGGTGCTGGAGCGCCTCGAGCAGACACGCTTCGCGCAAGAGCTGGACCGCGAGCGGCCGGGTCCACGCGCCGGCGAGGACCTTCAGGTGCGCCTTCCGGGGCAGCAGGAGGTGGGTCGCTTGATAGACAACCCCGGTCTCTTCCCGCGAACACTCGCGTTCGATCGTGTAATCGCCGACACGAGTTCCAGTAACGAAGTGATCGTCAGCGCTTGGAGGTTCCCCGGACACCGCGCGTTGGCGGTTGCATGCGTTGTGCCTCGACGCTCCCGAACGAAGCGCTCGACACTGTTTGAACGCAATTCTGTCGTCGGGGCATCCGCACCACAGATCGCCGAAAAACGGAGACAAGCGGTCTCAGCGGGGATGTACGACGCGGGCGGTAGGTAGCCGTGATTGCATCAGAACCCAGTACAGGCCGGCCGACAGGAAGAACCCGACGAACCACGACCAGTCGTAGATGGGTCGCATCGGCTCCCAGAACGCGCCGAGGAGCGCCACGCCGGCACCGGCGCCGGTCGCGATGAGCGCGGCCGGGTTCCAGCCGTTTCGGTAGCGGTACGCGCCGTCGTGGACGTAGAGCGATCGCAGGTCGAGCTCCGTCTTGCGGATGACCCAGTAGTCGACGATGAGCACGCCCGCGATCGAGCCGAGCGAGCCCGAGTACCCGACGAGCCAGCCGTTGATGTAGCGCGCCGGGTTCGCGAGCAGCTCCCACGGCATCATCGCGATGCCGATGAGGCCGGTGATGAGCCCTCCGCGCTTGAAGTCGATCTTGCGCGGGAACGCGTTCGCGAAGTCGTTCGCGGGTGAGACGACGTTCGCGGCGATGTTGACCGCGAGCGTCGCGACGACGACGGTGAACATCGCGATGCCGACGATCAACCGATTGCCGAACATGCCGCCGAGCTCGATCGGATCGCCGATCGGGCGCTTGAAGATGATCACGGTCGCCGACGTGATGACGATGCCCATCGCGGCGAACACGGTCATCGTCGATGGCAGCGCGACGATCTGGCCGATCGCCTGTTCGCGCTGCGAGCGACCGAACCGCGTGAAGTCCGGCATGTTGAGCGACAGCGTCGACCAGAAGCCGATCGTCGCCGTGAGCGCGGGGATGAACACCTTCATGAACGCGCCCGCATCGAGCGTGCCGCGGCTGCTCATGATCGGGCCGAGCCCGTCGGCGGCGTCGATCGCCCACACGACGAGGACCGCCGTCATCACGAGGACGAACGGCGCGGCGAAGCGCTCGAGCCGGCGCACCAGCTCCATGCCGCGATAGATGATGAGGATGTTGAGGCCCCAAAACAGCAGGAACGAGATCCACTGCGTCGTCGCGAAGCCGTTGAAGCTGCCGAGCAGCGTGGTCCAGCCGGGATAGATCGACGCGAAGAACGTCTGGAGCGCGTGCCCGCCGATCCACGCGTTGATGCCGAACCAGCCACACGCGATCAGCGCGCGCATGAGCGCGGGCACGTTCGAGCCCGTCGTGCCGTAGGCGGCGCGCGCGAACACGGGAAACGGAATGCCGTACTTCGTGCCCGGGTGCGAGTTGAGCAGGATCGGCGCGAGGACGATGACGTTGCCGAGCGCGATCGTGCCGAGCGCTTGCCACCAGCTCATCCCGGTCGCGATCAAGCCCGACGCCATCGTGTAGGTCGGGATGCAGTGGGCCATCGAGATCCACAGCGCCGCGTAGTCCCACGTCGTCCACGTGCGCTTCGCGACCGCGACCGGTGCGAGGTCGTCGTTGTACAAGGGCGAGCTCTCGAGCGTCTCGGGGGCGCGGAGCTCGACCCGCCCGTCGGCGTGCGAGATCGTGTCGGTGGACTCACTCACACCGTCGAAGCTAGTAAATTCCGCGCCGTGAAGCGAGCATTCGTCACGGTCGGCTACGCGCGGCTCTGATCGAAGCAGGGCTCGCGCAGCTGCGCGCGACGTAGACCTGCGCTACGACCGGCGCATGAACCGCATCGTAATGCTCGCGTTGTTGGTCGCGGCTTGCGCGAAGAAGAAGGACGAGCCGAAGCCGCCGCCACCGACGCCGGCCTCGGGCTCCGCGCCAGCCGCGCCGGCGGACGCGGCAGCGCCCGCCGCGAAGACGGAGCTGTTGCCCGCGAAGCTCGGCGACAACGAAGGCGTCGTGTTCGCCGAGAAGCAAGGCGAGAAGGTGACCGCGACCGTGAAGGGTCAGTCGGTGATGATTCCCGACGGCACGAAGGTCGAGATCGTCGGCGAGAACGAGATCGGCGTCGGCTCGCCGGAAGAGGCGCACCTCACCGTGAAGTTCGAGCACCACAAGGTCGAGCTCAAGGCCGATCGCGTGCTGCGCGAGGGCTCGCTCAAGCGAAGCGCCGATGGCAAGCACGCCGTGTTCATGGCGATCACCGCGTGCGGCGATCTGTGTCACTCGGTGATGTACTTGCTCGGCACCGACGGCACGCGCACGAAGCTCGGCGAAGGCGGGCCCGACGTCACCGTCGCGTGGACCGCCGACAAGGTCGCCGTCGGCAACCACGGTCTGTGGATCGCGACGCTCGCCGATCACGCGGTGAAGAGCCTCGAAGGCTACACGTCACCGGCGTTCTCGCCCGACGGTGTGCTCTACGTGCGCGACCACGAGGGCTCCGCGTACAAGCTCGACGGTGACAAGCCGATGCGAGTCTGGCAGGCGAAGAAGAAGAAGGCCGCCGAAGACATGGTCGAAGAAGACCCCGCACCCGTCACGTTCGAGGGCGGCAAGCCGAAGTTCGCCCCCTAGCTCACGCCGCTACTTCTTCTGTTCGTGGCACTCGAGACAACCGAAGCCCTTGGGATTCGCCTCGGTCATCTCCGGCTGCTGCAGCAGCTTCGCCATCTGCGGCTTGACCACTTCGCCCATCCACTTCGCGATCTCGGGTTCCTGCTTGCCGGCCTTGAGCGCCGCGAAATCGAGCTTCGGAAGGCTGGAGTTCGGCATCTTGTACTTGGCCTTCTGCGGGTTCTTGCCGTGGCACGTCTTGCAGCCGAAGTTGGCGTACTTCTTCTTGTCGAAGTCCTGAAACAACGGCTTCATCGTCGGCACGACCTGCTTCTTCATGAAGTCCATCTTCTGCTCGTGGGTGAGCTTCTCGAAGTCGAACGCCGCCGAGCCCGAGCCGCCGCCCGCAGCCGAACCATCACCGCTGCCCGCAGCGCTGCCCGCACCGCTGCCCGCAGCGGATCCATCGCCGCTGCCGGTCGCGCCCGAGCCAGATCCGGCGGTGGTGTCCGAGCCCGCGCTCGATCCCGATCCTGCCGCGCTCGATCCACTCGCCGCCGAGCCCGAGCCTTTGGGCTCGCTCGCCGAGCCCTGGGACTCGCTCGCGGTTCCGGAGCCGCCCGGTGTTGGCGCCTCCTTCTTCTTCGACGAACAGGCAACCACGAGCGATAGGAGGACGACCACAACGAATGAGTTCCGCATGAGGACCGGAACATCGCACAAACCTCGAGATCACCGCACGGTGACGATCTGCTTCGCCGAGGTTAGGATCGACCGATGCGCCAGCTCCTGTGGGTCAGTGTTCTCGTCGCGTGTGGTGGCAAAGCTCCCGCGCCGCAACCGCCGCCCTCCAACGTGTCGACGACGACGCAACCGACGGAGCCAGCAGCGCCGGCGGTGCTGACGAAGGAAGTCTGCGCGCAGCGCGCGGACGAGTTCGGCCCGGTGCCGCTGCGCGCGGAGCAAGTCGCGCTGCGGCGCGGGACGGGTGCGAAGAAGCTCGGAGACATCGCGACGACGAAGGACGCGCCGATCGAGGTGTGCATGCCCGTCGGCGAACGCGAGTGGCTCGCGAGCGTGACGTGTGCGGATGGCACTGCACCGACGAGCCGGCAGCGGTCGGGCAGCGTCGGGCCCGGCGGCACCTGCGGCTCGATCATCGACGCCTACGTCGTGAAGTGCCCCGAGAAGGACTACGAGGTCTTCATGGACATGTACATGTGTCCCCCGGGCGCGGGCATGTAGCTACACGACGGCGACCGGCTGGGCCTTCTTCGCGCGCGTGAAGCGGTGCAGTGCGAGATAGGTGACGGGCGTCGTGAACAGCGTGAGCAGCTGCGAGACGGCGAGGCCGCCGACGATCGCGATGCCCAGCGGACGGCGCAGCTCGCTGCCCATGCCCGACCCGAGCGCGAGCGGCAGCGCGCCGAGGAGCGCGGCGAGCGTGGTCATCAGGATCGGCCGGAAACGGAGGACGCACGCTTCGTAGATCGCATCGGCGGGCGCCTTGCCCTCGCGCTCGAGCTCGAGCGCGAAGTCGATCATGAGGATCGCGTTCTTCTTCACGATGCCGATCAACAGGATGATGCCGACGAGCGCGATCAGGTCGAGCTGGCTGTTCGTGAGGAGGAGCGCGAGCAACGCGCCGAGGCCGGCCGATGGCAGCGTCGAGAGGATCGTGAGCGGGTGGATGTAGCTCTCGTAGAGCATCCCGAGCACGATGTAGACCGCGATCAGCGCGATCAGGATCAGCAGCGGCTGGCTCGACATCGAGTCGCGGAACACGCGCGCCGTCCCCGAGAACGAGGCGTGGATGCTCGCCGGCATACCGATGTCGAGGCGCGCGCGCTCGACCGCCTTGACCACTTGCTCGAGCGCGACGCCTGGCGCGGTGTTGAACGAGATCGTCGTCGACGGGAATTGGCCTTGGTGGCTGACCGACAGCGCGACGTGCGTCGGCTTGGCGCGCACGAGCTGCGAAAGCGGAATCGGACCCGATGGCGACGAGATGTAGACACGCTCGAGCGCTTCGGGCCCGGTGCCGATCGAGTCGCCGGCTTCGAGGATGACGCGGAACTGATTGACCTGCGTGTAGAACGTCGCGACCTGACGCTCGCCGAACGTGTCGTAGAGCGTGTTGTCGATCTGCGCGACGGTGATGCCGTAGCGCGCGGCCGTGTCGCGATCGATCTCGAGCTCGAGCTGCAGACCGCCGGTCTGCAGGTCGGAGTTGACATCCTTCACCTCCTCGAGCTTGCGGAACGCCGCCGTGACCTTCGGCGCCCACTCCTCGAGCTCCTTCAGGTTCGCGCTCTCGAGCGTGTACTGATACTGCGTGCGCGAGAGTCGCCCGCCGACGCGCACGTCCTGGATCGTCTGCATGAACATCTGCACGCCCTGCACCCTCGCGAGCTTCGGGCGGAGCCGATTGATGACCTCGTCCGCGGAGGCCTTGCGCTCGGGGAAGTCCTTCAGCGCGATGAACATGAAGCCCGTGTTGTTCGTGTTGCCGCCGAAGCCGCCGACGTTCCCGTTGATATGCGCGACGTCGGGATCCGCGAGCACGATCGCGATCAACTTCTCTTGGCGCTCTTTCATCGCGGCGAAGCTGATGTCCTGCGGTCCCTGCGAAGACGCCCGGATCATCCCGGTGTCCTGCTGCGGGAACAGGCCCGACGGGATCTGCGTGTAGAGCCACACCGTCGTGACGACGGTCGCGATCGTGATCACCCCGACGACGATGCGGTGCCGCAACACGAGGTGCAGCATCCACGCGTAGCCGCGGGTCAGGAGTGCGAGGCCGCGCTCGAGCACGCGCGCGACGAGACCGGGTCTGCCGCGCTCCACGCGCAGCAACTGCGAGCACATCATCGGCGTGAGCGTCAGCGAGATCACGCCGGACAGCGTGATCGAGACGGCGAGTACGACCGCGAACTCGCGAAACAGCCGGCCGACGAGGCCGCCCATGAACAACACCGGGATGAACACCGCGAGCAGCGAGACCGTGATGCTGACGATCGTGAAGCCGATCTGCTTCGCACCGCGTAGCGCCGCCTCGCGAGGCGGCACGCCCTGCTCGATGAAGCGCTCGACGTTCTCGGTGACGACGATCGCGTCGTCGACGACGAACCCGGTCGCGATCGTGAGCGCCATCAGCGACAGGTTGTCGAGCGAGTAGTCGAGCAAGTACATCACGCCGAACGTCGCGATCAGCGACAGCGGGACCGCGGCGGCGGGGATCGCGGTCGCACGCAGCGAGCGCAGGAACACGAACACGACGATGGTGACGAGGATGATCGAGATGATCAACGTGACCTCGACGTCGTGCACCGACGCACGGATCGTGCCCGCGCGATCGATCGCGATCGCCATGTCGACGCCGGGCGGCAGCGAGCGCGCGAGATCCGGGAGCAGGCGCTTCACGTCGTCGATGACGTCGAGGATGTTCGCGCCCGGCTGGCGGCGGATCACGACCGAGACCGATGGCTCGCCGTCGAACCAGCCCGCGACATTCTCGTTCTCGACGCCGTCGGTGACGTTCGCGATATCGCCGAGCCGGATCGGGGAGCCCTGCCCTTCGCCGGACCACCGCACGATCAGCTGGCGCCACGCCGCCGCGTCGAGCAGCTGATCGTCGGCGCTGATCGCCTGCCACTGCGTCGCGCCGATGCCACCCTTCGGTTGGTTCGCCGTCGCGGTCTGGATCGCCGTCCGGACTTCTTCCATGCCGAGCCCGAGGCCCGCGAGCAGCGCCGGATCGACGGCGACGCGCACCGCGCGCGGCGTGCCACCACCGACGCCGACCTGCCCGACGCCCGGCACCTGGGCGATCTTCTGCGCGAGCACCGTGTTCGCGGTCTCGTAGATGTCGGAGATCGGGATCGTCTTGCTGCGCAGCGTGATGATCAGGATCGGGGCATCGCTCGGGTTCACCTTCCGGTAACTCGGGCGGCGCGGCATGTTCGGCGGCAAGTCACCGCCGGCAGCTTGGATCGCGGCTTGGATCTCGCGCGCCGCGGTCTCGACGTCCTTGTCGAGATCGAACTGCACGGTGACGTCGGTCTTGCCGAGCGCGCTCTCGCTCGTGATCTCGGTGACGCCGGCGATCCGGCCGAACCGGCGCTCGAGCGGCATCGCGATCGCGGTGGCCATCGTCGTCGGACTCGCGCCCGGCAGGTTCGCGCTGACGCTGATCGTGGGGATGTCGATGCGCGGCAGCGGCGCGATCGGCAGGTTCGCGAACGCCGTCACACCGGCGAGCAGGATCGCGAGCGCGAGCAGCGACGTGCCGATCGGCCGCCTGATGAACGGCGCCGAGATGTTCACGTCGACTTCTTCCTCACGAGCTTGCTCGCGTAGAGGTAGATGACCGGCGTCGTGTAGAGCGTGAGGATCTGCGAGAGCAGCAGACCGCCGACGATCGTGACGCCGAGCGGACGCCGCAACTCCGCACCGGTGCCGCTCCCGAGCGCGAGCGGCAGGCCGCCGAGGAGCGCGGCCATCGTGGTCATCATGATCGGGCGGAACCGCAGCAAGCACGCCTTGAAGATCGCTTCGAGCGGCGGCAGGCCCTCGTCGCGTTCGGCTTCGAGCGCGAAGTCGATCATCATGATCGCGTTCTTCTGCACGATGCCGATCAGGAGGACGACGCCGATCAACGCGATCACGTCGAACGGCTTGCCGACGAGATAGAGCGCGAGGATCGCGCCGACGCCGGCGGACGGAAGCGTCGACAGGATCGTGACCGGATGGATGTAGCTCTCGTAGAGCACGCCGAGCACGATGTAGACGGTGATCAGCGCGGCGAGGATCAGGAACGGCGTGGTGGCGAGTGACTCGCGGAACGCCTGTGCGGCGCCGGTGAACGCGGCGCGCATCGTCGGCGGCGGATCGAGCGAGGCGGCGGTGCGCTCGATCGCGGCGACCGCCGCGCCGAGCGAGACGTCGGGCGCGGTGTTGAACGACAGCGTCACCGACGGGAACTGGCCTTGGTGCGCGATCGCGAGGGGGGCCGGGCGCGTCTCGAAGCGCGCGATCTGCGAGAGCGGTACCGCCACGCCGTTCTGCGCGCGCACGTAGAGCTTGTCGAGCGCGTCGGGCGCATCGCGATCTTGGGGACGGACCTCCAGGATCACGCGGTACTGGTTCAGCTGCGTGAACGTCGTCGAGACGATGCGCTGGCCGAACGCATCGTAGAGGATGTCGTCGAGCATCTGCGTCGTGATGCCGAGCCGGCCGGCGCTGTCGCGATCGACCGAGAGGTGCAGCTGGAGGCCCGCCGCTTGCCGATCGGAGGCGACGTCGCGGAGCTCGGGCATCGCGCGCATCGCCTCGACGAGCCGCGGCGCGAAGTCGTCGAGCACGACCGGATCGGCGTCCTCGAGCGTGTACTGGTACTGCGTGCGCGAGATCCGCGCGTCGACCTGGAGGTCCTGCACGGGCTGCAGATAGAGGGAGATGCCCGGCACGCGCGCGGCGGATGCTTGGAGACGCTCGATCACCTCGGTCGCGCTCGCGTCGCGATCGGCGAGCGGCTCGAGCGTGAGGTTGAAGCGGCCGACGTTCGTCGCCGGGTTCGTGCCGTCGGCGCCGATCGACGACGACACCGTCGCGACCGCGGGATCCGCGAGCAGCACCTCCGCGAGCGCCGTCTGGCGCTGCAGCATCGCGTCGAACGACACGTCGGGTGACGCCTCGGAGACGCCGACGATCATGCCGGTGTCCTCGACCGGGAAGAAGCCCTTCGGGACCGCGAACGCGAGCAGGGCGGTCACGCCGGCCGTCGCGATCGTGATCGAGAGCGTCATCGAGCGGTGCCCCAACACGATCGCGAGCGTGCGCTCGTAGAACCTCGTCACCGCCGTGAAGCCGCGGTCGAACCCGCGCGCGATGAAGCTGCGCCGCTGCTCGCTGTGCGGCTTCAGGATCCACGCCGACATCATCGCGGTCAGCGTCAGCGACAGCAGCGCGGAGATGCCGATCGCGATCGCGAGCGTGACCGCGAACTCGCGGAACAGCCGGCCGACGAGCCCGCCCATGAACAACAGCGGGATGAGCACGGCGATCAGCGACACCGTGAGCGACACGATCGTGAAGCCGATCTGCTTCGCACCTCTCAGCGCCGCCTCGAACGGCTTGTCGCCCCGCTCGATGAACCGCGAGATGTTCTCGACCATCACGATCGCGTCGTCGACGATGAAGCCCGTCGAGATCGTGAGTGCCATCAGCGACAGGTTGTCGAGGCTGTAGCCGACGAGCCACATCACGCCGAACGTGCCGATCAGCGCGAGCGGCACGGCGACACCGGGGATGATCGTCGCGCGGATGCTGCCGAGGAACAGATAGATCACGGCGACGACGAGAAAGATCGTCAACACGAGCGTGAACTGGACTTCGTGCACCGATGCACGCACCGTCACGGTGCGGTCCGCCAGCACCTCGATGTCGATCGCCTGCGGCATCGACGCGCGCAAGCGCGGCAGCAGCTCCTTGATGTCGTCGGTGACCTCGATGATGTTCGCGCCCGGCTGACGCTGCACGTTGACGATCACCGCGCGCCGATGACCGGACCAGCCGGCGAGCTGCGCGTTCTCGACGCCGTCGATCACGTTCGCGACGTCGCCGAGCCGCACCGGCGCGCCGTGCTTGTACGCGATGATCAGGGGGCGGAAGCTCGCGGCATCGGCGAGCTGATCGTTGGTCGCGATCGCGTAGTCCTGGCGCGGCCCGTCGATGTTGCCCTTCGGCTGGTTGACGTTCGACACCGCGATCGCGGTGCGCACGTCCTCGAGTGTCAGGCCCGTGCCCGCGAGCGCGACCGGATCGACCTGCACGCGGACGGCAGGCTTCTGCCCGCCGGCCATCGTCACCAAGCCGACGCCGGAGACTTGCGACATCTTCTGCGCGAGCACGCTGTCCGCGAAGTCGCTGACCGCGGCGAGCGGCAGCGTGTCGCTCGACACCGCGAGCGTCAGGATCGGTTGGTCCGCGGGGTTGCTCTTCGAGTAGGTCGGCGGCGCGGGGAGCGTCCGCGGCAAGAGGTTCGTCGCCGCGTTGATCGCGGCCTGCACGTCTTGCTCGGCGGCGTCGATG
>Ga0316601_100000761_pt1 | contig 14759 bp, 12 predicted proteins | sample OWC_soil_day5_no_FD_207663 | JGI IMG/M metagenome (GOLD analysis project Ga0316601, IMG submission 207663) | Wetland soil microbial communities from Old Woman Creek delta, Ohio, United States - OWC_soil_day5_noCT | ecosystem: Environmental > Terrestrial > Soil > Wetlands | place: USA: Ohio... | reverse complement strand
CCAAGGCAGCGGGATGAGCAAGGGCCGGATAGAGTACCGCTGCGACGGCAAGAAAGGGGGCGAACCACATCGTCCGGCAGACACGGGCGAGACCACCCATGCGGGAATTACGGCTATTTCGGTCCGGGTCGCCTGACGGGTTCCATTCAAGGAGTCGTTTGTGCGTGACCAGCATTCTCCAGGTCGTACGCACAATCGCATCCAGACTGAAAAACGCTTCGTACGGGAGAGTCGCAAGCGTAAACACACCCTGAACAAGATGCCTGGTGAAGGAGCGCCCCACAGCAGCGAGATGCTGCCCAAAAAGCAGATCGCCCGGCTTTTTAAGCAGGTCCAGCACAGAGGATATCAGAGAAGGAATAAGAATGATCCCGATCACCGACAAGGTCCAGAACCACGGGGATGACATGAGCGTCCAACCCAGCAGCAGGAGAAGTGTCAATGCGGAAGGCGCGAGACTGCGCCGAAGGTTGTCGAAGAGCTTCCATCGGGACAACAGCGAGAGAGGGTTTTTTTGGCGCCGCCCGCCGAAGCCGGGAACTCCCGGCAGCAGCCAGCGCACAAGCTGCCAATCCCCGCGAATCCAACGGTGCCGGCGGCTCACGTCCGCGCTGTAGCGGTATGGATACTCCTCGTACACCATCACATCACTCAACAGCCCCGCGCGCGTGTAACACCCTTCGATAAGATCATGGCTGAGGATCCGGTTCTCGGGAAAACGTCCGCCCAGCGCCCGCTCGAATGCGTCGACCTCATAGATTCCCTTGCCGATAAAAGAACCTTCAAGGAAGATGTCCTGGTAGACATCCGAGACCGCACGCGTGTACGGGTCGATGCCGGGATCACTCCCGTATATACGCGCATACCGCGAGCGGTTTGTGCCCGGCAGACTCACCCCGACCCGGGGCTGAAGGATGCCGTACCCGGCAACCACGCGCTGTTTGCCTTCGTCGTAGTGCGCACGGTTCAGCGGGTGCGCCATGGCCCCCACAAACTGCCGCGCCGAATCGCGCGGCAGCTGGGTATCCGTGTCAAGGGTGATCACGTACTTTACGTTAGACAGGATTTCCGTATTCCCCACGATAAGCGAGAAGGGATTTCCTGAGAGATCAGGTGTCCCGCCATCTTTCCTGCCGCGCAATAAGGAATTCAATTCCGCCAGCTTCCCTCGCTTGCGCTCGTAACCCATCCAGACCCGCTCTTGGGCATTCCATCGCCGCGGCCGGTGAAAAAGGAAGAACGCATCGCCTTTTGCATTGCTGTACTTTTCATTCAGTTCTTCGATTCTCTGCCGGGCGAGCAGTAATAGCGGTTCGTCCTCCGGCAGCGTTTCTTCTGCCGCGTCCTGGAAATCAGTCAGCAGGCCGAAGTGCAGGTGTTCGTCACGATTTGCGAGGAACCTGACTTCCAGGGCCTCGATCAGGTCCTCGATTTTCTCGGTGCTTGTGAGCATAGTCGGCACAATGGTGAGAGTCCGCGATTCAGGCGGAATACCTTTGGAAAAGTCCATTCGCGGTAGCTGCTGCGGAATTACCAGCAATGTCGCAAGCCAGTTCACCACTGCAACCGCGAGCTGACTTGTACACAGCAATGAGAGGATACCGGTCATCACGAGCAGCCAATTGGGTAAGCCATCACTATGCGCCTTCGTCAGGAACCCCCCGGTGAAAAGCGCCGTCATGAGCGTGATCGCGCCCATATAGAGGAGCAAAGGAAACCGGGAACTCACTTTCCGGAGGGCCCCGGAGACAGACAATCGCACATGTGCCAGCTCTTCAAGCTGCGGCAATCCCTTGTCGATCAGGTAATAGCCCACATGAGCCTCGCGATCATCTCTGCCGCGAGTGACGTTTTTATTGGCCGTGCTCTCGTGCGCGAGCCGGACCGCTTCGGCTGCCACCTCGCCTTCCGATAACCGGCCGCTCTTCGCCATTTTCTCCACCACGTGACGGTAGCGGTCACGAGTAGAGAAGTCCATTTTGGCGTACGTACCGCCGGTGTCCTCACGCAGGGTCTGTTCGACAACGCTCATCGTCTCGACGAACTCGCGCCAGTCCATCGTGCCAAGAAAACGGAGGCTGCCGATGCTGTTGCTCATCGAGACCTGGTCAGCCGCCTGCTGCTGGTTCTCCGACTGGACCAAATGGTCGATCGTCAGACTGTGCTCGGAGAGTCGCTGTTCAATCCAGGTGAGCGGCATTGCCAGGGCAGGGCCCTGACCCTGAAGCCGGCGGGCAAATTCCGCAACAAACGCGCTCCTCAGCGGCGGGTTCGACCGCGCCATGTCCGCGATGACCAATATGAGGCTCTTCGGGTCCTTCCCGGCGATCTCGGTAATCCGGTCCGCCCAATAATCAGCCTGGTTCCGGTCGAGCCTGTCGGCAGCGATCCGTGCCCCAATGCGCCGGAGATTCTCGATCAACGCGAGCCGCAGCATAATAGGGATTGCCCACAATTCTCCCAACTTCAGGACGGTGACTGTTTGGTAGGCTGCAACGAACCTGCTGAGACTTTGCGGATCTAGCCGCCCATCGCTGTGTGAGATCGTCTCCAAAGCGATGTCATACACACGCGGAAGCCCGGCCGAAAGGCCGTCCCGCAAGCGGGGAAGCTCCCGGCTGTAGCCCTTCGGCAGGTGTCTCCTGGCCGTGCGTATCTGTTCTTCGATCAGATAAAAGTTATCGAGCAACCAGTCACCTGCCGGCGTAATCCGGCGATCAGTCGTGACTGCCTCCATCAGCAGGCGACGGGTTCCGGTCAGGATGCCTTCATTCTCAGCCAGTCGCGCCAGGAGCTGATCAGGAGGATATCCCGGGCTCAACGTGTGCAAGCCCGCCAAGGTCTTGCCATGCTGCTCCATCTGATCGCTGCTGAACAATTCCGATCGCAGCGGCGGCTCGCAGACAGCGCACTTTTGTGCCAGGTCTGTTCTGCGGAAGCTCGCACGCAAATGAGGTAGGCTTCCGAGCATGGTTTTGTTGCTTACCTTCAACTTTGAGGTCTCCTTTTTTCTGAAAGCAAGTGGTCTCTGCAACTCAGGGTCACCTCACTTTGATATTGTATTCCTATACCCTGGCATACGCAATGCTGTCTTCTTGAAAATCCTCAATCATTCCTTTTCTCGCTCAGGGAAGTCTTCTCTCAGGCAAAATCCGGCATGCTCAAAAAGCACTACTCCCCCGGCTGTCAAAAATGGTTACGTGAGCCCTAGCGAAAAGAGGGCTTGTGGTCTATATGATGGGAGCCCTGTGAGGGAAAGAGAGTGTATCCACTAAGGGAAGAAGAGTGGAATCATTCATTAAAGAAGGCAAGACGGCTGCTTTTCTCATAGTCAACTATACCACATAACTGTCCCCCACGTTTGAAATGATCGTGAGCATGCCGTTATCCCGGTTGATACCATTGGATTCCCGCCTTCAGAAAAGTTCCCTCAGTTTGGCTTTTGGGGGATTGCAAATATTGGTGGAAGATTTTAATATTCCCTGAGTAATTACGATATTTTAGGAATGATAGGGAACTGGAAAGGATGATGGAGGGGAGAAAAAAAGGGACGCATAAGGAAAGACCCCGCGTTGCACTATGTAAGACGGAGGATACCGTAGTGAACAAGCTTCCTGATAAGCAGCCGATCGAATTTCAGGAAGGCCAGAGTGTGGAACTGGTGATAGGCGACCGGACAGAGATCGGTTATAAGGCCCTTATCAACAACTCCCGGGAGGGCATGCTTTATAAAAATGAGGTGTTTCAGACATTAAGGAAGGGACAGCATATCACAGGGTTTATCAAAAAGGTGCGGGACGACGGGAAGATAGATCTCTGCCTTCAAAAACCCGGATATGAAAAAGTTGATGAGGTGTCGGAAAAAATTATCGACACACTGAAGGCCCGGGGAGGATTTGTTTCAGTAACCGATAACAGTGCTCCCGAAATTATCTACGGCCTGTTCGGGGTGAGCAAAAAGACATTCAAGAAGGCGATTGGCGCTCTTTACAAGAAAAGGCGTATTCTCATCGAGAGCGACGGGATACGACTGATCAAGAAGGGTGAAATATAAATTATCGCATGAGAGGGTGGCAGGACAACATCTATTTCGTTCTTGTGGAGCCGAAGGAGCCGGGCAACATCGGCGCCTCTGCCAGGGCAATGAAAAATATGGGTTTCCGAAACCTTTGCCTTGTCAATCCGCCTCCTGAGATGACGGATGAGGGGAAATGGTTTGCGCGGAATGCCCATGACGTCCTCGACTCGGCCGCAGTGTACCGTAGTGTTGCCGAGGCTATAAAGGACAAACCCATTGTTGTCGGGACCACGCGGAGGAGAGGAAGAAGGCGGGGTCTCATCATGCCCGCTCACGAGGCAGCGTCGAAGCTGTGCACAATGGCAGCCAGCAACAAGATCGCGATCCTCTTCGGCCGAGAGGCGAGGGGATTGTTCAATGAGGAAGTTGAGGAATGCGGCTTCATGCTCACCATACCGAGCAGCAGGATGCAGCCTTCTTTGAACCTGTCCCACGCGGTGCTGATCATCGTCTACGAGCTTTTTCTTGCGGAGTATAACAGATCAGAGGCAGCAGGCGGCCAGGGACCTTACGTCGTATCCCCCGGCTCCGGCACCACACCTGCCCTGGTGGGGCACGGCGAAATCGCGGCTGTGTATGAGAAGATCTCGGAGGCCCTGGAATTGCTGGAATATATTCCGAGGGGTGACAGGAACATAAAGGAAAGAATCATGGGCAATCTGAAGCACTTCATCGGTAGGGCCGGACTCACGGACTGGGAACTGAAGATGCTTTACGGCCTCTGCCACCAGGTAGAGAAAAAGGTGAGTAGGAGATAGCGGCGGTGGTATCAATGGCAGTGGTATCATATGAGAAGCCTATAGATAGGTATTGAGAGGACGGGAATGGAAGAGAACAGGATAGAAATTGATAGGGATCTTTGCAACGGCTGCGGGTTATGCGTCACCGTGTGCCCGACAGGGACCATCTCACTCACAGAAGGAAAGGCGGCTGTCTCGGGAGGGGAGTCGATCTCTTGCGGACATTGCGAGGCAGTATGTCCCCAGGAGGCAATCCGTGTCTTCGCGATTGATGAAGAGATGTCACGGTATAAAACGTTCACCCTGGAGAACCAGTGGCCTCCTCCCGGGAACTACAATACATCCGTTTTGGTACAGCTTATGGCCTCGCGCCGGTCCTGCCGTTGCTTCACCGACCAGCCCGTAGACCGGGCTATGCTCGAAGACCTGATAAAGATCGGCATCACCGCACCTTCCGGAACCAACAGTCAGTCCTGGACTTTCACCATTCTGCCGACGCGGAAGGCGGTGGCATCCTTTGCAGAACAGATCGCGTCCTTTTTCGGGAGATTAAACACTACTGCAGAGAAGACCCTGCTCCGTCTGTTCCTCAAGCTGATAGGCAAAGGAGAACTGGATGCCTATTACCACGGTTATTACCGGAAGGTGAAGGAGACGCTTGAAGAATGGCGGGAATCAGGGAAAGACCGGCTCTTCCACGGCAGCACGGCTGCCATCCTTGTCGGATCTAAACCGGGAGCAAGTTGTCCGGTAGAGGACGCCTTGCTCGCAACACAAAATATCCTGCTCGCGGCCCACAGCATGGGACTCGGCTCTTGTCTCATCGGATATGCCGTTGCTGCAATGAAGAAAGATCCTTCGATCCGGCAGTCTATCGGAATTCCGTCAGAAGAGGAGATTCACGCGGTGATTGCCCTCGGATATCCGGACGAGGTCTATCAACGGGTAGCCGGGCGCAAGAAAGTGACGCCGCGATATTTCGAGGGATAACAACCGGGACAAAGACTTCGCATTTCAGGCAGTCTGCTGCACCTGAGAACCATAAATTAGCCAGGCTTTTTTGCGCCTCTTGTTGGATTGAGAAGATTTTTTAAATAATCTTATGGTGGAAACATGTTACACTATTAATAAGTGTCGGTTGTTGTGTACAGCACGTGCAGGACGGAGACCGGCAAAGACCACGCATAAAAGGGAGGACACACCATAGCGAATCAAGGACGAACAGTGCCTAGGCGGGTCGTTGATAAGACCCGCGTAAACGACCAGATCCGGACGATCAAATCGAAAGAGATACGGGTTGTCGCCGATGAAGGGCAGATCGGCATCATGGATATTGATTCGGCATTGAAGTTGGCTGAAGAACGGGACTTGGATCTCGTCGAAATCAGCCCCCAGGCTGAACCGCCGGTATGTAAGATTATGGACTACCGGAAGTTTAAGTTCGAGCAGGGCAAGCAACTGCGGAAGGCCAAGAAACAGCAAACGACTCTCACGCTCAAAGAGATCAGGATGCGCCCCATGATCGATACCCATGATTATGAGTTCAAGAAGCGCAATGCGCGGAAGTTCCTCGATCACGGGGACAAGGTGAAAGTGACCATTCGCTTTAGAGGACGGGAATTCAGCCGCCAGGACCTGGGGGCGACTGTTCTGAACAGGCTGGCGCTGGAACTGGAAGATATCGCGAAAGTGGAATCCCCGCCCAAGATGGACGGCCGCCAGATGGTAATGATTCTGAGGGCTTTATAACTTCCCTGCGCAGAATTGGAGAGCGCAACGAAGTTTCAGAAAAAGACGCGCAGTTATTTCCCTCTTGAATAATTATGCATGGATATGCTATCCTAAAACTAGAATTTTAGAAGTTTTTGCCGTTTATGAGGCCACAAAGACTTTTGACTTTGTGGCCTTTTTTTATGGGGATCTTCTGAGATTTGAGTCTGGAGAAAAGGAGGTAAAAGGAAATGGAACAAGGAACTGTGAAATGGTTTAACGACAGCAAAGGTTTTGGATTCATTACAAATGAAGACGGAAGTGAAGCGTTTGTCCACCATTCATCCATCCAGGGTAATGGCTTTAAGAGTCTTGCCGAGGGTGAGAAGGTCAGCTTTGATACTGAAACGGGCCCGAAAGGTCCCAAGGCGATCAATGTTGTTAAGCTGTAATTAACCGGAAAAGGCTCCCTTCTTATGGAGGGAGCCTTTTTTACGATTTGACCCAGCACGAAAGGAGTTATTGCAATGACCAAAGGAAAAGTAAAGTGGTTCAACGATTCCAAAGGCTTCGGCTTTATTACGAGAGATGACGGTTCCGACGTCTTCGTCCACCATGGTTCGATCCAGAGCAACGGGTTCAAGACCCTTGCCGAAGGCGATATGGTGAGCTTTGAGGTTGAAAGGGGCCCGAAGGGTCCTAAGGCGATCAACGTCGTTAAACTATAACCGACCTGAGAAGTCCCTCTGCGGCGCAGGGGGGCTTTATCTGAAAGGTGAATAATGACCTACCGTGAAAAGTGTGATGCAAGAATTGAAAGAATGCAGCAGAAGCATGACGCAGGCCTTATTTCCAAGCGCTTTCCTGAAGTTTCGAGCATAGTCGTTGACATGGAACACCGCAGGAGCGGAATAAGCGCGATTCTTATTTTGCGGACCCTCAATTTTTCGTCCGGCAGTGATGCGTATTTTCATGTTGAATGCCTGAATAGAGATTGTAAAGATTGTGCAGAGGGGTTTGATTTGGACCAGGTCGTTGGCGCGATGGTCAGGAGTCACGCCTCATCGAGAGAGGGGCAGTTGGATTGTGACGGGAATGGTCTTACTTCCAGTCATGTGAATATTAGCTATAAGGTTTCTATACAATATAATGAAAATTAAAAAAACTTACGAAGTATCCGGCGATGGCAGGATCAGGATTTATCCGTCGTTATATGAGAAAGAAGACGAAAGTAAGTTCAGACGTTTTCTAAGAAAGTTACTGCAGTTCATCTTTCGGTAGCGAGGCCATGTTCTCAAAAGCCCCCCGCTTTTTCCAGTCTTAGAGAGCCAAAAAAGGTTTGGCTCTTTCCTAACCCACTTCATTCATGAGTTTTTTTGTTTCGAAAGAGGCATCCGTCTCCCGGCAAGACAATGGCCCTCCTCGATTGTACCGGGCTCTACCATCTGACAACACTCTGTTCTTATGTAGTGTCAAGGTCCGCTCTTGCGGACACGCACATAACCCTTCCGCCTCAGGCGGACTGCCATTGGAGTCGGACACCTCTGGCGAATTTATGAATTATCAAGGCTAAGAAAGTCTATCCTCTCGTTTCTGTAGTTTTATTTTGTTCAATCCCCATCCGCAGATCGCAGTCGGCGTCAAGGTGCCTCTTGCTGATGTGTCCTCCGAGTGTTGAGGGTTCTAAAGGGTATCCCCTGGGTGCTATAATAGGCCGTGGCAACGTCAGTCCATATTATAGATACTCGAAAAAGGTCACTGGACCCATATCCCTGCGGCTGTCTCGGCGATCCCCGGCACCAATGCACCTGCAGCCCTGGCCAGATCCACTGTTACCGGAGAAGGGTTTCGGGTCCGCTCCTGGACAGGGGAGTGTTTTAGGAGGGATATGAAACTGGGAGAGGCATTGGTGAAGGAGGGGCTTATCACCCGGCAGCAGCTGGAGCTCGGCCTCCAGAGGCAGGTACAGTTCGGCGGCAGGATCGGCACCAATCTGGTAGAGCTCCAGATCCTGGGCGAAGAGGAGCTTACCAAGTTCCTGAGCAGCTATTTCAGGATTCCTGCGGTCACCCCTGAGATGATCGCCTCCATCGACGAGGAAGTGATGAAGTCCCTGGAAAAGGAAGTTATCGAAAAATACAGAATCCTCCCCTTCAGGAAAGAGCGGAACAGGCTCCATACCGCCATGCTCAATCCCAACAACCTCCAGGAGATCGACGAGCTGAGATTCGTGACAGGGTTTGACATCATACCCTATGTGATTACGGAACTGAGGCTCATCTATTCCCTCGAAAAGCTTTTTGGGATAAAGCGGGAGCTGAGGTATATCAGCCTGACGGACAGATTCAATCCCGAGGCCAAGGTGGAGGAGGAGTCCATCGACAAGGTGAAGGCTGCCTTTACCGAGGTGAGGGAGACCGAAGAGATCGCCGGAATCCTGATACAGGCAGCGTACAAGATCGCGTCCAGGGTTGCGGTCTTTATTATGAAAGGGGGAAAGATCGTCGGCTGGAAGGGAAGGGGGATCAATGTGGATGGCTTTGCTGTCTCCGAAAAGGAGTTAAGGGAAGAGGGGCTCTCCCTGTTTTCGGATGTACTGAAGCGAAAGGCCTATTACAGGGGTCCGGTGCTGAATATCAAGGGCAACGAACCCCTGATAAAAATACTTTCCGGAACGCCCCAGGACGCGCTCCTCATCCCCATCGAGATCAGGGAAAAGGTAATCGCCCTTCTCTATATCGACAACGGCAACACCTCTGTGCTCAATGCCAATGTGGGATATCTCTCAAAGCTTGCCACCATGGCGGGAATCGCTTTCGAAATCATTATCCTGAAAAAGAGGATCCTGGAGCAGTAGTTCTTTTAGCGGGGGCGTGTGCCTGTCCTAATCGCATCGAGTACCTCCACGACCTTTTTCACACGTGCCTCTTTGTCAATGACGTCACGGTGGAGGTAGAGAAAGGTGCTTCTAATCCGGTCATCGTTGCAGAGACCGAGGATGAGGAAGTTCAGGTGTTCAAGATACCCCTCATTGAGCGCCGCTTTTCCTGTTTCGTACACAAGGGGAATGCCCGGTTGAACCAGGACCAGCATCTTAAAGAACGCATTGGTTACCCCAATACAGCGTTCGAGATATCCCTCCAGTTTCCCAAAATCAACCTCGGTGGATCCCTGAATATCCGCGAGGGTGTACGCGGCCATATCAAGAGGGGTCCTGTCCGTAATAAACTGCCTATGGCCGCTGTTCCAGGCCCTTTCCGCGGCATCCAGTATCTTATGCTGAATCCAGAGCCTCCTGCCAATTTCCATGGGTCTTGAGGGGTCCAGGCCGTGCTCCCTGAAGACCTCGGATGTGCTGGTTTTGACAAAGGGGATCCCGGTCCTTTGGGAGATCTCCTCAGCTAAAGTGGTCTTCCCGGTCCTGTGGCTTCCGCATAATCCTATGGTCATGGCTGTTGCGATAGTGTAATAGTTATTTTCAAAAAAGGGAAGATTCGTGGTTACGTTCGAGCCGAACGCGTCTCTCAGTATGTATGAATAATAGGGCTAAGGGGACTTCCCTTCAGCCTTTTTCGGGACATGGGGGCCCTGGTGTTCAAAGAGGGTTTTCACTTCGTCCATGAGGTCATTAAGGTCTCTGAACTGCCTGTACACAGAGGCGAACCTCACATACGCGACCTTATCCGTCTCCTTGAGGGAAGACATCACTTCCTCTCCGATCCACGCGCTGGGTATTTCCTTGACACCCAGTCCGGTGAGCTTCTTCTCAATGGAGTCCGCGACGCGGTCCAGGACATCGATGCTTATGGGTCGTTTCTCACACGCCTTTTTCAGGCCGTGGAGTATCTTGGCCCGATCAAAGGACTCCCGCCTGCCGTCCTTTTTCACCACCATGGGGATGACATCATCCACGCGTTCATAGGAGGTGAATCTCTTCCCGCACTTCAGGCACTCGCGTCTCCTGCGTATGGATTCTCCTTCCTTGCTCGTGCGGGAATCCATGACCCTGTCTTCCAGATTGCCGCAGAAAGGACACTTCATCAGTAGATGGGGAAACGCGTACAGAGGGTTCTTACGCGCTGGCCGAGGAGCTTTATGGCATCCTGATTGTTGTTGTTTCTGAGCACATGGGATATGATGTCCGCGATTTCGGTCATCTCGGGTTCACCCATTCCCCTTGTGGTCACACAGGGAGTCCCGAGGCGTATGCCGCTGGTGACTGCAGGCGGCCTTGAATCATAGGGGATGGCATTTTTATTTACAGTGATCCCCGCGCTGTCAAGTGCCTCTTCCGCCTCTTTCCCTGTAATATTTTCTCCGGTGAGATCAACCAGCATGAGGTGGTTGTCGGTCCCTCCCGAGAAGATTTTAAAGCCTCTCGCGGAGAGCTCCTGCGCAAGTTCTTGCGCGTTTCTCACCACCTGCTGCTGATATGTCCTGAATTCTGCGCTCAGGGCTTCTTTTAACGCCACCGCCTTTGCAGCGATCACATGGACGAGGGGTCCGCCCTGTATGCCGGGAAAGATCATCTTGTCTATGGCCCTGGCGTGGGCGGATTTGCACATAATCATACCGCCCCTGGGACCCCTGAGGGTCTTGTGCGTGGTGGTGGTGACGAAGTCCGCGTAGCGGATGGGCGAAGGATGTATTCCTGCAGCGATGAGCCCTGCGATATGGGCGATATCCGCCATAAAGAAAGCCCCGACCTCTCTTGAGATATCGGAGAATGCCTTGAAGTCCAATATCCTCGAATATGCACTGGCACCGGCGATGATCATCCGGGGCTTATGTTCCCGCGCGATTCTCCCCAGTTCATTATAGTCAATATATCCGGTTTTGCTGTCAACGCCATACGTGACGCTCCTGAAGAGATGGCCCGAGAAGTTTACCGAAGCGCCGTGGGAGAGGTGACCGCCGTGGTTGAGGCTCATGCCCAGGATGGTATCCCCGGGTTTCAGAAACGAGAGGTAGACCGCCATATTTGCCTGTGAGCCTGAATGGGGCTGCACATTCACATGGTCGGCGCCGAAGAGTTCCTGGGCGCGTGTGATGGCGAGGGTCTCAACCTCATCCGCATATTCACACCCGCCGTAATATCTCCTGCCTGGATACCCTTCAGCGTATTTGTTGGTGAAGATTGAGCCCTGTGCCTCCATGACCGCCTGACTGGCATAGTTCTCGGAAGCTATGAGGACAATCTTTTCCCTCTCCCTGGCCTTCTCTTTTTCAAGGGCGAGGTAAACGTCCGGGTCAACACGTCTGAGCTGTTCCAGTTCCATGTCCTGCACCATGTATCCTTCCCTCTATCTGCACGATCTTATCCAGTCTTTTTGTATGCCGTCCTGCTTCAAAGGCAGTGGAAAACCAGACCCGCACGATCTCCATGGCAAGGTCTCTCCCCACAATCCTTCCCCCGATCACCAGGATGTTCGCGTCATTGTGCAGCCTGCTCATCTTTGCGGTGAAAAGATCATTGCAGAGTGAGGCCCGTATTCCGGGGAACTTGTTCGCGACAATGGACATCCCTATGCCGGTACCGCATATGAGAATGCCTCTCTCGAGTTCCCCTCTGCTCACCTCCCGGGACACCATCTCCCCGAAGTCAGGGTAGTCCACTGAGTGGGGACCACCGGTTCCGTAGTCAATGCATTCCACGCCCATTTCTTTGAGCAGGGAAATGATCTCCTGCTTAAGATCAAAACCGGCATGGTCGCATCCAATTCCAATTTTCATCGCAGCCCCGAGTTCTTATCTTATCCGAGAGGTTTTCTCTAAGTCAAGAAAAGCAGGGGCAGAAGGCTTTATTTCAGTATTGTTATAGCATATGGTATTCTTAAAAGATGGATCTCCGCCGTTTTGAAAGGCCCAGCAGATACATAAACCGGGAGTTGAACGCCCTTTACAAAAGCGCTGAGGTGAAGGTCGCCCTCGCATTTCCTGATATCTACGATGTGGGCATGTCCCATCTCGGTCTGAAGATACTCTACCAGGTGATCAACGACATCCCTTACGCCTCTGCAGAGAGGGTCTTCTCCCCATGGCTTGACATGGAGGTAGAGATGAAGGCAAAGGGAATCCCCCTCGCCTCCCTTGAGAGCAAGAGGCAATTGAAGGATTTTGATATTGTGGGAATGAGCCTCCAGTACGAACTTTCTTATACTACGGTGCTGAATATGCTCTCCATGGCAAAGATACCTCTGAGGGCTGAAGCCAGGAAAGGCAACGACCCTTTGATCATCGCAGGGGGGCCATGCACCATTAACCCCATGCCCATGTCACCCTTTTTGGATGCGTTTCTCATTGGCGACGGAGAAGACGCGGTAAAGGATATTGTGGAGACGTATTATCTCTGGAAGAGAGGAGGGGACGGGAAGAGGGAATCCCTTCTTTTGGGGTTATCACGAATCGCCGGCGTATATGTTCCCTCCGTACACGGAAGCAAGGGTGGGTTCCGGGTGACTCGGCGGTACAGGGAATCCCTGGATGACGCACCGTATCCTGTCTCCCCTGTGGTGCCGTATGCCCCCATAGTCCACGACAGGATAACCATCGAGGTATCGAGGGGTTGTACCATGGGCTGCAGGTTCTGCCAGGCAGGGATGATCTACAGGCCCCTGAGGGAGAGGAGCCCTGAAACGGTGCTCCGGATCGCTGAGGATTCCCTGAAGAATACCGGATATGAGGAGATATCCCTCACCTCCCTCAGCGCGGGCGACTATAGTTCCCTTCTGCCTCTGGTGAGACAGATGAATAGGAAGTTCTCCCAGAAGGTGGTCTCCCTTTCGCTCCCCTCCCTGCGTGTTGCTGCGGTGAACCGGGATGTCCTGCGTGAGATAAAGATGGTGAGGAAGACCGGATTCACCATAGCACCTGAGGCTGCCACCGGGAGGCTCAGGACGGTCATCAACAAGGACTTCGGGGAGGAGGATTATGAAAGGGCGCTGCATGCCCTTTTTGCCGAGGGGTGGGAGAACCTTAAACTCTATTTTATGATCGGGCTGCCCACCGAAAGGGATGAGGATATTGAGGCAATCCCCGAGATGGCGTTGAAGGCCATAAGGATTGCAAAGAGGTATTCCCGCAGATATGTCAACCTGAACGTGGGTATATCGCCCTTTGTGCCGAAACCCCATACACCCATGCAGTGGCAAGGCCAGGAGGCGATGGAGAAGATGAAAGCAAAGATGAATTACCTGCGCCAGAGGCTCCCGAAGAAGGGGATGAACATGAAGGGACATAACCCTGACATGAGCCTCCTCGAGGCGCTCTTCTCGAGGGGGGATGACGGGCTGTCCGACCTGATAGAGAGGGCATGGTCCTTAGGCTGCAGGCTTGACGCATGGACAGAGGCCTTTGACTTCACAAAATGGGCTGATGCCGCGGAATATACGGGGGTCGATATCCATGCACAGGCTCAAAAGGAATATGGAGAAAACACTGTCCTTCCCTGGGACGGGATAGAGAGCGGGGTCAGGAAGGAGTTCCTCTGGGAGGAGTTTCAGAAGGCCCTCTCGTGCGAGATGACGGCCGACTGCAGGAAGATGTGCCATGCCTGCGGACTGGGGTGCGCCGCTGCATTCAGTGCCTCCTCAGCTGAGGCAGGAGGCACAATCCACGTCTCTGGGATTCTGCCGGTGGTGGGAAAAGAGGCTCCTGCAGGAATGAGGAACCGGCCCCTTGTCCCTGGTAAAATCAGGGTCCGGGTCCGTTTTGCGAAAACGGGTGATTTGCGCTACCTTTCCCACAGGGAACTGATGACCGCCATTATTCGTGCGGTGAGAAGGGCGGATATCCCGGTTGCGTATTCCCAGGGGTTTCACCCTTCTCCCAGGCTATCCTTTGGACCGCCCCTCAATGTGGGTATGAGCGGGAAGAGGGAGTACTTTGATATGGAGCTGAGACCGGGCTTCGGGATGAATGACATGAAGGAAAACCTCAACCGCCTGTTCCCTGAAGGATTGAGCATTCATGATATGGGACTCATACCAGAGGGGGAGCCTTCCCTCCAGAGCTTCATATCGAGGTATGAATATGAGATAATATGCCCTGATACGAAACCAATGGAGGATTTTATTGCGAGGAAATCCTTTGTGGTCCAGAGGGAAAAGACTGAAGGAGCCAATGCCGATGCTGTGGATTTGAGGGAGATGGTGGAAGAGGCGGTCATTATTGATCATACTGCCATGAGACTTATGGTACAGGACAGAGGAGAAAAGAGGGTGAGGCTGAAT
>Ga0316601_100000760_pt1 | contig 14762 bp, 11 predicted proteins | sample OWC_soil_day5_no_FD_207663 | JGI IMG/M metagenome (GOLD analysis project Ga0316601, IMG submission 207663) | Wetland soil microbial communities from Old Woman Creek delta, Ohio, United States - OWC_soil_day5_noCT | ecosystem: Environmental > Terrestrial > Soil > Wetlands | place: USA: Ohio... | reverse complement strand
CGAGGTCAGCGTCACGTTCAGGCCCACGGACATGGCGATTGCCGACACCGGGAAGGTGCCGACCAGCGGTGCGCCGTTCAGGTACAGCCGCTCGCGTCCGCCCGGCACGTTCGAGATCACCAGGTTGGCGAGCGGCGGCGCAAGGCGGTCGACGTGCGTCGCCGTGGTCAGCTCGGCCACGCCGAGCAACGCGACCGCGTAGACCATCGCCGCGTCCTTGGACATCGCGCGCAACTCCTGCTTCCCTGCGTCGAGGGCTGCCACGACCTGGCCGATGCGCTCGATGACGGTCGCCTCGTGCTCGCCGAGGTGTACGAACATGGCCGAAGCCTTGGTGCCGGCCGCCGTGTCGCCTTCGTCGCGCAGGGACACCGGGCAGAACGCGACCAGTCGGTGCGGAAAGGCGCGTCCAGTCTGCCGCAGGTAGCGATGCACCCCTTCGTCCACGATGGTGGCCGCAAGGTCGTTGAGCGTCGCCCCGAAGTGCCGGCCGACCGCGTGCATCTCCTCGAGCGGCAGGGACAGGGTCGCGATCGACCGAGCCATCTGCAGCGGCTCGTTCATCGGCCCGCGATGCGCCGTGAACGGTGCGCTGCCGACCGGGTCGGCGCCCAACAACGAGGCGAGCCCCTTCTTGAGGGCGCCCACCGAGACGTCCCTGAGGGCAAGCGTCTGCTTGGTCGCGGAGAGGCCGAGTTCGGCCAGGCGATCGACCAGCGCCTTCGGTGGGCGTGCCTTGCGCGCTGGGACGTCGGCCGCGAACGCCGGCTTTGGAATCGAGCGCCGGGAACCCGAGCTCAGGCTTGCGTAGAGCCGCTTGGTGCCGGATACGCCGTCGGTGATCGCGTGATGCACCTTCGTGTAGACGGCAAAGCGGTCGTCCGGCAAGCCGTCGATGAGCCAGTTGCGGAACAGCGGCCGGGCGCGGTCGAGCAACGGCTCGTGCAGGTCGGCCACCAGCCGCAGCAGGTCGTCGTAGGTCGCGCCTTCGGGCAGCGCGATGTGCTGCGTGTGATAGGTCGGGTCGAAGGATGCCGCGGCGCGGAACTGCGGCATGCGGGTGCCGCCGAGTTCCGGAACGTAGTTGAAGGGCGGCGTCGGCGCGTGGGACCGGTAGGCTTCGACGATCTCACGGACCACGTGCGGGCGGCCCTTCGGTTTCTCGAACAGCAGCAGCGCCCCGACGTGCGTCGGGCTCGCCTGCGTCTCCATGATCAGCCACATCAGGTCGAGCGGCGGGATCGGCTTGCTCATGGGCGCCGCCCTACTTGCTCAGGATGTGGATGGCGACCGCGGCCTCCTCGACACCCTGCATGCCGCCACCGTTCTCCTGGATGGCGTGGCGCGCCCCCTCGACCTGGCGCGCCCCGGCCTCGCCACGCAGCTGCGTGACGAGCTCGTAGAGCTGGCCGATTCCGGTTGCGCCGAGCGGGTGGCCCTTGGACTCGAGTCCGCCCGAGGGGTTGATCGGGATTCGCCCGCCGAGCGTGAACTCGCCACGTTCCGCGGCCGGGCCGCCGTCGCCGACCGGGACGAGCCCCAGGTTCTCGGCCTGGAGGATCTCGCCCATCGCCGACGCGTCGTGCACCTCGGCCACGTCCATGTCCTCGGGGCCGAGGCCGGCCATCTCATAAGCCTGCAGTGCCGCCAGGCGGCTCACGTGCTTCTCGGGTTCGTCCATGCGCCGGTGCGTGAAGCTGCGGACGACGCTGGCGGCCACACGGATGCAGCGCTTGCGGTCGGCGCCGATGCGCTTCAGTCCTTCCTCGGTGGCGAGGATGGCGGCGGCAGATCCATCCGAGAGGGGAGCGCACATCGGCAGCGTGAGCGGGTAGGTGATGGGCGGCGCCGCCAGCACTTCCTCGATCGTGAAGGGCTTGCGGAACTGCGACCACGGATTGTGCACCGAGTGCTGGTGGTTCTTGGCGCACACCGCGGCGATCTGCCGTTGCGTGGTGCCATAGGTCTTCATGTGCCAGCGGCAGAACGCCGCGTAGACGGCCATGAACTTGCTGTAAGGCCGGTCCGATTCAGACCCGGGCGGGGGCGTGATGCCTTCCCCCATCTTCACCAGCGTGGTGTAGGTCTCTTCGACGCGCGAGACGTCCCAGCCGCCCTCGAAGATCGCGAACGACTTCGCCTTGTCCGGGATGTTCATCTTCTCGGCGCCGAGGGCGAGCGCCACGTCGGTGGTGCCGGCCTTCAGGCTCTGCACCGCGAGGTTGAACGCCGAGCTGCCCGACGCGCAGGCGTTCTCGACGTTGTAGACGGGAATGCCCTCGATGCCGATCTTGCTGAACACCACCTGGCCGGGGATCGAGATCTGGCCCTGCAGCGGGCCGTTGGTGATGCCCGCATAGTAGGCGGCACCGATTTGCGGCGCGGTGCAGCCGGCGTCGGCGAGCGCGCGGGTGAGCGCCTCGCCCGCGAGGTCGTGCAGGCTGCGCTCGAGGTGACGGCCGAACACCGTCATGGCGATGCCGGCGATGTAGATCTGGGTCACGGGGAGCTCCTGGATGCTGGGTGCGTGGCGATCTGCGGGACTAGCCGGCGATGCGCTTGAGGATGGCCGGGTAGCCGTTGGGCAGTACGCGGGTCAGCCAGTAGAGCGACGTGGACTTGTGGCCGGTGATGATGCGCTTCTTGCCGCGCTCGACGCCCGCGATGATGTCCGCCGCGCACTCATCGGGCGTCGTCTGCAGCAGCTTTTCCGCCTGCATCGAGAAGCGCGCTTCTTCCTCGCCGGCGGCGGCGCAGCGCCGGCCAGCCCTCTCGATGTTGGTCTTGATGCCGCCCGGATGCACGCACACGGCACGCACGCCGGTGCCCTCGAGCTCGCTCCACAGGCACTCGGTCAGGCCGCGCACGCCGAACTTCGAGATGTTGTAGGCCCCCTGCGCCGGGAAGCCGGCAAGGCCGAAGACGCTCGAGATGTTGACGATGCAGCCTTCGCTCTGCGCCAGCATCATCGGCAGGAACGCCTTGGTGCCGTAGATCACGCCCCACAGGTTGATGCCGAGCTGCCACTCGATCTCGTCGATCGTCATGTGCTCGACGGTGCCGATCATGGTGGCGCCGGCATTGTTCACCACGAAGTGCGCCGTGCCGAAATTGCGCTTTACGTCGTCGGCGTGGGCGAACACCGCCGCACGGCTCGACACGTCGAGTGCGTAGCCGCGCGCCTCGGTGACCGCCGGCAGCGATCCGAGGGTTTCCTGCAGCCCTGTGGCGTTCACGTCCGACAGCGCGAGGCGCGCGCCCTTCGCAGCCAGTTGCTGCGCCAGCGCGCGGCCGATGCCCGAAGCGGCGCCGGTGATGACCACGACCTTGCCCGTAAACACGCTCATGCCATGCCCTCCTGACAGCGCGCTCAGATCTTGCGCGCCGTGTCCTGCCAGTACTTTGCCCGCAGGTCCTTCTTCAGCACCTTGCCGACCGGGCTGCGGGGCAGGGCGTCGACGAAGTCGACCGTCTTCGGCGCCTTCACCGAGCCGAGCCTTTCCTTGCACAGCTCGATGAGTTCCTCGGCGCTCACCTGTTGCCCGGCGTTGAGTTCGACCACCGCCTTCACTGCCTCGCCCCATTGCTGGTCGGGCACGCCGATCACGGCGCAGTCCTGCACGGCCGAGTGGCCCCAGATCACCTGCTCGACCTCGCTCGGGTACACGTTGAAGCCGCCCGAGATGATCATGTCCTTCTTGCGGTCGGTGATGTGCAGGCAGCCTTCGGCGTCGATGTGGCCGACGTCGCCCGTGTGCAGCCAGCCGTCGATGATGGTCTCGGCGGTCTTGTCCGGCGCCTTGTAGTAGCCCTTCATGACGAGGTCGCCGCGCACGCAGATCTCGCCGGTCTCGCCCTTGGGCAGGATCTGGTTGGCGTCGTTCATGATCTCGACGCGGACCAGCGGGTTGGGGGGCCCGACCGACGACAGGCGCTCGTCGGAGGCGAGCTTGCCGTTCGCGAAGTGCGCGTCCGGCGTCAGGCAGGAGATCGTTCCCGGCGCCTCGGTCTGGCCGTAGCCGCCCATCATCACCGGGCCGATCACCTCGATGGCCTGCTTGAGCTTCTCCACCGACATCGGCGCGGCGCCGTACAGGAAGTACTTCATGGACGAGAAGTCCACTTTCTTGCCCAGGTCCGGGATGTCGAGCAGGCGATAGATCACGGTCGGCGGCAGGAACAACTCGGTCACCCGGTACTTCGGGATGGCTCCGAGCAGCACGGCCGGATCGGGCTTGGTCACGACGACCGCCGTGCCACCGCGCGCCGTGCACGGCAGCGTGAGCAACCCGGCGGTGTGGGTCATCGGCGCCGCGGCCAGGTTGACGGGCCGCTCGCCGGCGCCATAGTGGCAACCGATCATCAGGTGCACGCACATCGTCTGCAGGCTGCGGTGGGTGTTCATCACGCCCTTGGGCCTGCCCGTGGTGCCACCGGTCGCCGACAGCGTCACCACGTCGTCGAGGTCGACCGCGACGTTCGGCCGCGTGGCCGGCTGGTCCTGCACCCAGCTCGCCAGCGAGCGCACGCCGGGGAAATCGGGCAGCTCGTCGTCGATGCAGATCCACAGCCGCACCTTGGGCAGTCGCGGTTTGAGCTCGGCGATCACCGGCGCGAAGTACTTCTGGAAGAACAGCACCTCGCAGTCGAACGCGTCGAGGACGTAGTGGTTCTCCTCCGCCGGGTTGCGGGCGCCGACCGGGATCCAGCACATGTTCGCGCGCCACAGCCCCAGCGTGCAGGTCCAGGCCATTACGTCGTTGGCGGCCCACACCGCGCCCTTGGTCTCCTTGGGGAGACCCAGGGCAAGCAGGCCGTTGGCGATCCGGCACGACAGTTCGCCGACCTCGTCGAAGGTGTAGCGACGGTCGTCCTGGATGTAGGCGGCACCGCTGGGATTGATGCGCCAGCCGCGGTCGAAGAAGTCGATGATGGCCATGGGCGAACCGCTCAGAGCTGGGTGACGGTGGCCCGCGCCAGGCCGCGCTGCTCGAGGAAGCCGAGCAGGTAGCGGTGGCCGAACGCCTTCGACCCCGACGCGAAACCGACCTTCGCCGTCTCGCCGTCGAGCAGTTTCATCACGGCCGCGGTCTGCAAGGCGCCGGTGGAGATGTAAGGCGTGATGCCGTGCACCGTGGCGCGCACCGCTGCAAGCTGGCCACGGCCGATCGCGAAGTCCACCGTGCGTGCCACCGTGGTCCGCTCGCGCGGCGGCATGCTGGGCGTGGTCGAGTCGACGATCTGCTTGATCACCGCGTCCTGGTGTTCCCGGGGCAGGTTCTTGTACTCCGCCTCCCACTTCTGGCCGAGGCCGTGCACCAGCTGCATCACGTTGTTGTCGTAGAAGCCGACCCAGGAAGTGCAGCTGCGGACGCGCCCGTCGTGCTCGAGGTACACCGGCAGCGACGTGCCGCCCCACGGTATCGAGAACACCGGTTGCACGAAGCTCGGGTCGACGACATTGGCCGAGGTGCCCGTCGCGTGCGGCACCAGCTTCTTCTCCCAGAGGTAGCACTGTTCGGAACGCAGCAGCTCGAAGATCGAAGCGGTGGAGCCGACCGTGACGCCCGCGGCGGCGAAGCGCGGGCCGCGACAGAGCGTGGCGGTTTCCAGCACGTCGACGCCGTGGTTCTCGAGCGCCAGCTCGGCCGCGATTTCCGCGAACGTGTACATGTAGGCAATCGACGGCGAGACGAGCAGGCCGGCCTGGGCGTACAGGTCGCCGAACTGGTCGCGCACCGCGCGGACGTAGCCCTGCTCACCCGTCGTGTCGATGTGGTGGCAGCCGGCCTTGAGCGCCGCCTCGACGGCGGCCAGGCCGAAATTCACGAACGGGCCGACGGTGTTGCAGACGACCTTGGCACCCTTGAACACCTTGGTGAGCGCCTCGACCGTGTGCTCGGTCTCGACGATCTCGTAGGTGGCCGACTCGAGGCGCACGACGCGCTGCGCCATCATTTCCTGCACGCGCTTGGCGCTGCGCGCCACGGCGGTGAACGGGATCTGCTGGTCGATCAGCCAGTCCATGATCAGCATGCCGGTGTAGCCACTCGCGCCGTAGACGACGACGGGGTACTTGGCCATGGGTCCTCTCCTCGGATTCGTTCTGTAGGTGTGTGGTGTTCGGGGTTGATCAGTTCTGCGACCAGCCCTCGGCATACAGCTGCTGCGCCAGCACGCCGAGTCGCATGGTCAGGATGGTGTTCTCACCGTCCTCGATCAGGGCGACGCGCGTATCGCGGTACAGCTTCTCGATCGGGTATTCGCGGGACGTGCCGGCGCCGCCAAAGAGCTGTAACGCCTCGTCCACGACCTTCATCGCTTCCTGCGTCACGGTGACCTTACCTGCGGCGGTCACGTACGGGTGCGCCTGCGGCGACAGCCGAGCGAAGGCGAGCGAGCGTCGCGCCACCGAGCGGCACACCTCCACCCGGCGCAGCATCTCGCCGAGCCGGTAACGCGTGAGCTGGTGGTCGACCAGCCTCCGGCCGCCCTGCTTGCGCTCATGGCAGTACTGCAGCGCCATCTCGAACCCGGCGCGGGCGACGCCCGTGAACACCTGGGCCATGTGCGTGCCCGCGTATGACCACGCAGAAGTCATGTTGCCGTAGTAATCGTCCTTGAGCGCGACGGCGAAGCGCTTCGGGATGCGCACGTTGTCGAAGTAGATCTCGCCCTGCGGCAGCGCGCGCTGCCCGAGCTTTTCGAGCGGCTTGCCCTTGGACACACCGGGCAGGTCGAGCGGGATGATTGCCGCCATGCCGTAGGGATTGCCGTCGGGCGCGAAGAAGCCGTCCTCGTACTCGGCGCTGATGTAGCCGAGCGCAACCTGCGCGACCGCGCCGTTGGATACCCAGGCCGAGCATTGCCCGTTGATGACGATCTCGTCACCCTGGATGCGACCCCACATGTTGCCTTTGTTGCCCTGCTGCCCGGCCGGCAACTCCCGCGTCACGTCGACCATGGTCACGTCGCTGCCCTTGTCGGGGTGCGTAATCATCCAGCAGCCGATGCGTCCCTGGCAGAGTCCCATGAGCTCCTGGCTGCCGACGATGGCGGCCATTTGCATCGGGAAGGCCGCCACGACCAGGCTCACGGCGAGGCCGGGGTCACCCCAGCCGAGTTCCTCACCGATCAGCGATTCCATGCGGATCGCGACTTCGGGCGGCAACTCGAGCAGCATGGCCGGGTCGAGCCCGAGCTTCGCGTACTCCGAGAACAGGCTCCAGTAGGGCGAGCCCGGCGCGATCACTTCCTCCGCCGTCAACTTATCGAGTTGCGCGCCGAGAGGACGCAACACCTCCCTGGCGAATCGATGCACGCCGCCCTGCACGGCCGACTCCTCCTCGGACAGCGGTGTCTCGAATCCCGACAGGCCGACGGCTGGCAGCGTTACTTTGGATTTCAGCTTCATCATGGCGAAATTTCCCCAGGTGGGCGCCGCTCGACGCGGGGCAGGCAATCGATCCAGGCGCCCATCATTCCATTCCGTTCCCGGATCGCCGCCCCCCCTGCATGGGGGGGGCAGTTCCAGGCTGCGGCGATCGTGGCATTGGCCGGGTGGAAGCGTCGGTGCCCGTGACATACTTCCGGGCCGGCCGCGCCTTGCGGCGCATGCTCCCGGCAATGCCCGGTCAACGATTCCAGGGGGACGGTCGCATGAGTTCGGACAACGACACTGTGGCGCTGCAGCTTCGCTCTCTCGTGACGAGCAGTGGTGAACTGGAACTCTCGCTGGTCGACGTCCCGATACGTGAGCCCGGGCACGACGAAGTGCTGATACGTGTCGAGGCGGCCCCGATCAATCCGTCGGACCTGGGGCTGCTGTTCGGTGCTGCCGACATGAGCACCGCTCGGCAGTCCGGAACGGCCGAGCGGCCGGTGGTGGCCGCGAGCATTCCGGCAGGACTCATGAAAGCCATGGCCGGTCGCGTGGACCAGTCGTTGCCTGTCGGCAACGAAGGAGCGGGCGTCGTGGTCGCCGCGGGGACTTCACCCGCCGCGCAGCAACTCCTCGGCCAGACGGTGGCCGTGCTGGCTGGCGAGATGTACTCGCAGTACCGGTGCGTGAAGGCGGCGCAGTGCCTGCCGCTGCCGCCCGGCACGAGTGCGGCTGAAGGTGCGGCTTGCTTCGTCAATCCGCTGACCGCGCTCGGCATGGTCGAGACGATGCGGCGCGAGGGTCACACGGCGCTGGTGCACACGGCGGCCGCCTCCAACCTGGGGCAGATGCTCAACCGGCTGTGCCTCGAGGATCAGATCGGGTTGGTCAACGTCGTGCGCTCCGAGCATCAGGAACAGGTCCTGCGCGCGCAGGGCGCGAAGTACGTGTGCAACGCGAGTGCCCCGACCTTCATGCGCGACCTCACCGACGCCATCGTCGCCACCGGCGCCACTTTGGCCTTCGATGCCATCGGCGGGGGCCCGCTCGCGGGACAGATCCTGGGTTGCATGGAGGCGGCGCTCGTGCGCTCGGCAGGCGAGTACCAGCGCTATGGGTCCACGACCCACAAGCAGGTGTACATCTACGGCATGCTCGACACCGGTCCCACCTTGCTGAAACGCAACTTCGGCGCCGCCTGGGGAGTCGGTGGATGGCTGCTGATGCCTTTCCTGCAGAAGATCGGCGCCGAGGCAGCGCAGAAATTACGCGTGCGGGTGGTGGCGGAACTCAAGACCACCTTCGCCAGCCACTACACCAAGGAGGTGTCGCTGGCCGAAGCGCTGCACCTCGACGAAATCGCCGTGTATGGCCGGCGCGCGACGGGCGAGAAGTACCTGATCAACCCGAACCGGGGAGTCGCGGCTTAGACTTCCGGAACCGGAGTCAGGTCCGCCGAGCGCAGAGAGTGCGCCGAGCCGGCGCCCAGCCGCTTGACCAGCAGCACCGCTTCGCCGATCGGCATGTCGAGCAGCCGGACCCGCTCTGCGGGCATGTACATGACGCTGCCCGACATCGGCGTGGGCGACTGGGGCAGGAACACCGCGACCCAGCCCGCGCGCACTTCCTCCAGCAGGTAGCCGAGCTGCCAGCCGCCTTCGATGCTCACCAGCGCGGGCCGCAGGTTCTGCCCGTCCTCGACCTGCGCGAGGCCCTCGGCCATGGTCTTCACCATCCGGTATTGCGGCAGGTTGCCGAGCAGCGAATCCTCGAGCCAGCGCGCCAGGTCGCGGCCGACGTGGGTCCGGGCGAACAGCCCGGCCAGGAAGGAGAGCAGCAGCAGGACGAGGGCGGCGATGATGGTGGCGACGGTCACGCCGGCAATCCTGTGCTCCGGGAACGCTGCGGCGATCGGCCCGGCAATCTTGCCGGCGAATGCCATGGCGTGCTTCAGGACCAGGATCAACAGGATCAACGGCACCAGGAACACGATTCCGCCGACGACCGTAGTCTTGACGAACTCTTTGATCGCTTTCACGGGTCTTCTCCAGGCTACCCCACCACCAGCACGTAGTCCTGGCGCTGCAGCGGGCGTGCCAGGCGAATCGCCATCACGCGCTCGCCGCCCGTTCGGCCGACGAGGGCATCGAAGCGCGATCTGGCTTCGCCGGTGAGATTGCGTGCGCAGGCCGCCGCCTTGTCGAAATGCCACAGCCCGTGCGGGGCGCTGGCCCGGCGCATCGTACAGCCGCGCCACTCGTACTCGATCGGACCGATCGAGGGGTGGGTCTTCCGCTCGCCGTCGGCGGACACCAGCGTCCCGGCGGGCATGGCCGGATTGCGCGCGATCCAGTCGTTGTAGTGCTGCACATCCGCCAGCAGCTGTGCGCCCCAATCCTGGAAGACGAGGCGCAGGACGGGCTCCAGCGTCGGCGGGATGGCGTCGTCGGCCGGATACGTCTCCGGGCAATCGGGAAACTCGCCGTCCGCAATGCGGGCGAGGTTCATGCGTTCCGTCCAGCGGAACACGTTGGGCGCGCGATTCTTCATCAGCGTCGCCGGCACCGGGTCGCGTGCGAGGTGGGCGAACATCGGCGCCATCAGCCCGAAGTCCGCGATGCTCGGGCGCCCGCCGAGCAGGTACGGGAAGTGCAGGAAATGATCGTCGAGGGCGTCGAGCAGTTCGCAGTAGGCAGCCTCGATGGTCGGAATCGTCTGCGGCGTGACGCCGAGGCCCGGCAGGAAGTTGCCGAAGTACTGCATCGTCTGGCGGGCCGTGGCATAGCGCGCGGCGCGATCCGGCCCGCGATGCAGCGGGCGACCGAACTCCGCGCACAGGAAGTTCTCCTGCTCGGCACGGTACGACCAGCGGTAGTGCATGCCGGGCGACAGCAGGCCTTCGGACCCGAAGGCGCCGAGCAGCCACGCGACGGCCCTCTGCACCGGAGTCTCGGGAACCATCTGCGGCTGCGGCCGCCCGGCCTCGAGGTGTTCGATCATGTCCGTCGTGTCCTGCAGGATGCTCCCCTCGGGCGTCTCGAGGATCGGGACCACGACCAGGCGGACCGCCGGCAGGATGCGGCTCCGGAACTGCGGATCGAACAGGAACTCCTCGCGGTACGGGAGACCCTTCTTGATCAGGTACGACCGGATCTTCCCCGTGTAAAAGGAGTGCGGAGAGCCCCAGAGAACATAGGTGCCATTGCCCGTCATTGGAGTCCCGATGGTATCCCGATCCGAGTCGTCCTGGCGTGTCGCGTCCGGTCACGCTCGGCATCGTCGCCGACGCGCGGGCGACGCTCGAGGGCCTCGCCGGAAAATTGCAGGGTCGCACCATCGCGAGCCACGGTCGGGGCGACCTGCCGGACTTGCGCGCCGCGGACGGTGGCGTGACCTCGCTGTGGGCATCGATGGCGCTGCCATCCACGCGGCCGTCTTCGTATCACAGCATCTTCGATCTCGGCATGCTGGGCACGGGCATCCCGTCGGCGATCGGTGCCAGGTTGGGCGCGCCGGACCGCGAGGTGCGCCATGCTGGCGAGCCTTGCGCCTAGCCGCCCGGCGTGTACCAGATGGGCGACGTGTAGGCGCGCTCCTGCAGCGTCATCGTCGTGCCCGGCAGGGGCTGCACGCCATAGCGCTTGGCGTCGTAGGCGGTCCAGCGCGGCGTCGGGATCTCGAGCACACGCGCGTAGTAAACGGCGCGCTGCTTCGAATCGAATGACGGGTCCTTCCAGACGGTGATCAGCTCCGGGTCGCCGATCGTGTTGGTCCAGCTGGCGTTGGCCACATCCACCGTGTTGCCGACCGGCGGCAACTTGCCGTCCTTGCCTGGCCTGCGCTTGTCGGCGTCGCCCCAGGCCACGTCGTACACCTTCTCGTGCAGTTCGCCCTTGGCGTCGAGCCAGCCCTTGACGATCTGGATGCGGTCGAGGTTTGCGCCGAACGGGTCCTTCAGGGCCGCCACCAGGAACGTCGGCGACTTGCCTGACGGCGCGTTGCTGAGGTCGCCACCCATCGGCACGCCCTTGCTGTAGCCGACAGTCGCCGGCAACCGGTTGCCGGCGTCCTTCGGCTCGAAATCCCAGCCGCCGAAGAAGCGCACGATCATGCGGGTGCCGGTGGTCGCGTAGGTTTCGCGTCGTTCCATGGCGTCGAACAGCGCTTCACGCGTGTTCGACGTCGCCCACACGGCCGCGTAACCGGATGCGGACACTTCCCAGTCCATGATCTTCACGCCGGTCTGGGGGTTGTCGAAGAACGTGTTGGTCATGCGCTCGGGGCTCGGCTCCTGCGGCGCCGTCTTGCCGAAGAAGTTCTCCTCCTCCATGGCGGCGAGGCCGGTGTGGGCGTCGCTGCTGCCGATCAGGCCGAACTTGTAGGGATTCACGCCGAGCTTCTGCTCGAGCGCCAGGCCATGCTTGAGGCCCGCACGCGCGTACTCGAACTCGAGCATGTCCCTGGTCTTGGCGGCGCTGCCGTCGAGGTTGCCCTTGTCCCACTTTTCGAAGTTCGCAAACTCGTCGTTGGGCGACAGGTACGGATGAGCCTCACCGTCGCCCTTGGTCTGCGTGGTTTCGTAGAGGCGTTCCCATCTGGCGCGCGTCTCCGCGTAGCCGCGATCCACCGGTTTGTCGAAGGTTTCGACGAGCGGGAACATGCGGCCGTTCGACAGGTTGCCGTTGTGGGCGATGGCGAGCACGTTGCCGCCGGTCTTCTCTTCGAACGCGGCCATCCATTTCCAGAGTTCGACCGGATTGTCGCTGCCGAGGGGCTTGATCGTCGTGAACGGCTCGACGACGCCGGCCTTGGTGGCGTCGTCGCGGAAGATCACGTTGCGGTGCAGGTTGTTGCCACCGGTGTTCGACGTCCACTCGTAGCCAATGAAGGCGGTGAAGCGTCCGGGCTCGTTCGCTTCCTCGGCCGCCTTGATCGTGTCGGCCCAGGCGCTCTGATAGGACCGGGTGCCAGGCACCGGCATGATCGCCTTGGAGATCGTACCTTTGCCGAAGCTCTGGATGATGTCGATCGCTGCTGCCGCGCCCTGGCCCGACAGGATCATCTCGTGCCATCTCCGGCCCTGCGGGTCCGCCATGATTTCCGGGGCACCGCCGATGATCAGCGGGAACAGGCCCATGCCGTCGGAGTGATCGGCCACGACCAGGAAGTCGAGCGGACGCGACAGCTTCACCGGCTGGCCACTCGAGGATTTCACCTCGTTGCCCTTTGCGAACACATAGGCGTCGCGCGGCGTCAGGCGCGCCCCGAATGCGCCCGCATCCATCGAGAACGAGGTGTGCAGGTGCGTGTCGCCGAAATATGGCCGGGTCGGGATGTTGGCGCCCACGTACGGCGAGTAGGGACGCTGCGCGGGGAATGCCTTGTCGGCCGCCTTCTTGTCCAGCGCGCCGGCGACGCCGACCTGCTGCTCTGCCGCCTGCGCCGCCGTCAAGGCTGCTAACGCGGCGATCGCGCAGATCACGGCGCACAACGTGCGCGTGGTGCCTGCCGGGACAGGTGTGTCGCGACGCGCGCCGAGGGTGTGTGTCATCGTGTCCGACTCCGTTGTGAGCACCGGGAAATGCGCACGGCACCGCTGGGCGCCGGCGCCGACGACGGATCGTCGTCTTTCCCGGCCGACGACGCAAGCCGTCGCCGGTGGCAACATCCGGCTGGCTCCGTTGCGGCCCGGGCTGGCGGCTGCGGCAGCACAACGCGGCCCATACCGGTCTAGAATGCGAGCCATCTCAACCGATCAGGGAGCGAGCATCCGCATGAGGCATTTCAGTCAAGGGCCGGTCGTGGCCGCACTGCTCCTGGGCTCCTGCGTCACGCCGGTATTCGCCGCCGAGGGCGCCTGGGAGCACACGGCAGTCATCTACGGCATGGGCGCGGCCATCGATGGCGAGGCCCAGATCGGCAATCTCGCGGTGCCGGTGGACGTCAGCATTTCCGATGTGTTCGACGCACTGGAAATGGGCGCCATGGCCGCATATCGGGCCGAGAATGACACATGGTCTTTCACCGTCGACGCCACGTTCATGGGTCTCGGTGGAACCGCGGAGAGCAAGCGCGACATCGTGAAGGGCGACATGGACACGGACCAGTTCACCCTCATGGGCACCGTGGGCCGACGCTTGACGGAGAACCTCGAGGCCCTGTTCAGCCTCTCGTACCTCGATCTCTCGACCGACCTGAAACTCACGACCAGGAACCCGCTTTCCGGTGCGGTCACGTCGCGCTCGGCGAGCGACGACGCGAGCTGGGTCGATCCGCTGCTGGGCCTGCAGTACAACGTGCCGTTCGCCGACAACTGGCGCTTCAACCTGCGCGGGGACATCGGCGGGTTCGGCGTTGGCTCGGACTTGACTTACCAGCTGCTGACGAACGTCCGCTGGCAGGCGAACGACACGATTGGCGTGGTCGCGGGCTACCGCCTGATCAGCTTTGACTACGAGGATGGGAACAAGGGCAGCAGCAAGTACCAGCACTACGACCTGACCGAGCAGGGTCCTCTGCTGGGCATGACGATTTCGTTCTGACCAGGGCCCGGTGAGGTCCCCGGGGCGACGATCAGTTCGCCCTGGGGCACGCCCTAAGCCGTCGTCGCGACGAAGCTCCGCAGTTTCCCGGCGTCCGCGTGGAACACACGGATGCCCTCGGCGAGCTTGTCCGTCGCCATCGCATCGTCGTTGTGCATCCAGCGGAACCGTTCCTCGTCGAGGTCGACGCGTTCGACTGAACTGGCTTCGGCTCCGGCCACGCTCAACCGCCGTGGCACATCGCCTTCGGTGACCTCGAGCTTCTGCAGCAGGTCCGGGCTGATGGTGAGCAGGTCGCAGCCGGCGAGGTCGAGGATCTGCGTGACCTTGCGGAAGCTCGCGCCCATTACCTGCGTGTCGTAGCCGAATTTCTTGTAGTACTCGTAGATGCGGGTGACCGAGGCGACGCCCGGGTCTTCTTCGCGCGCAATGTCCTCGACGCCACGCGCCCTCTTGTGCCAGTCGTAGATGCGCCCGACGAACGGCGAGATCAGCGTCACGCCGGCATCCGCGCACGCAACGGCCTGCGCGAAACTGAACAACAGCGTCAGGTTGCAGCGGATGCCGTCGTGCTCGAGGCGCTCGGCCGCGCGGATGCCTTCCCAGGTGCTCGCAATCTTGATCAGCACGCGCTCGCGCGGGACCCCGGCGGCTTCGTAGAGATCGATCAGCCGGCGCGCCTTCATCTCCGTGGCGTCCGTGTCGAAGCTCAGGCGCGCATCCACTTCCGTCGAGACGCGGCCCGGCACCAGCTCGAGGATGCGCCGCCCGAACCCGACGAACAGGCGGTCGATCACCTCGCTCAGTCGCGCGTCCGCCGGAGCGTCTGCGGCCGCGGC
>Ga0316601_100000758_pt1 | contig 14770 bp, 17 predicted proteins | sample OWC_soil_day5_no_FD_207663 | JGI IMG/M metagenome (GOLD analysis project Ga0316601, IMG submission 207663) | Wetland soil microbial communities from Old Woman Creek delta, Ohio, United States - OWC_soil_day5_noCT | ecosystem: Environmental > Terrestrial > Soil > Wetlands | place: USA: Ohio... | reverse complement strand
CGACAAATATAATCGAGAAAATCCTGCAGAGTTACAGTTGACGCCTTTGCCTAAAAAGGTATCTGCCGTGTCCCTGGCTGGCCCGCCAATGTGGAAATGGCGGATTCGAGGTGCTGCGTGGTGAAACGAAACAGGGCCGTATTTCTTGACCGTGACGGCACCATAAACGTGGAAAAAGGGTATGTCCACAAAAGAGAAGACTTTGAATTCATTCAGGGTGCCCCCGAGGCTATCGCTCTGCTCAGGGATGCAGGTTTCCTCATAGTTGTGGTCACCAATCAGTCGGGCGTGGCGAGGGGGTATTATCCGCTGGAAATGGTCCATCGTCTGCACAGTTACATGGATGAGCAGTTGGCGAAGTCGGGGGTTAGCGTGGATGCTTACTACATTTGCCCCCATCACCCCGAGGGGGTGGACGGAGATTTGGCGAAGGTATGCGAGTGCCGGAAGCCTTTGCCGGGCATGCTCATGGATGCCGCGAAGAGTCTCTCCATTAACCTGTCCCGCTCCTATATGATCGGCGACAAACTGAGTGATGTGGTAGCGGGCTTGCGGGCCGGTTGCCGTTCCGTCCTGGTCGGGACGGGATGTGATGCGGATGAATTGTCCAGTATCTCATGGGACGTGCCTCGTTATGGGACGCTGCTCGATGCGGCAAGGGCAATTGTCGATGAGATCGCCAGGTGCGGGGAGCCGGATTGCTGATGCAAACCGGGCCTTGAAACCCTACCTGCGAACTGTACGGCAGAGTGGTTGAAGGCAATGCAATTCCATCATTATTGTTTGACTACATCGCTTTTCCTGTGCTAATAACATGCCTGTCGAAAAAGCGGTGAATTATTGAATTTGTTGAGGAAAACTTATGATTGAACGTGAAAAGGGTATAAAGAAGGGGATTGTCCTGGCGGGTGGTTCCGGCAGCAGGCTCTATCCGCTCAATCTCGTGGCCAGCAAACAATTGCAGCCGGTTTATGACAAGCCGATGATCTATTATCCGCTCGCTACGCTTATGATGGCCGGTTTGAGGGACATCCTGATTATTTCGACACCCCATGACACTCCGCGGTTCCAGGCCCTTCTGGGAGACGGATCGAGGTGGGGCATAAAGCTCAGCTACCAGGTGCAGCCGGAACCAGCTGGGATTGCCCAGGCTTTTCTGATAGGGGAGGAATTCATCGGAGGCAATCCGGTCTGCCTTATCCTGGGCGACAATATCTTTTTCGGCAAGATGGGCCTTGACTCAATCGTCGCGAACTTTGAAAAAGGCGCGCGTATTTTTGGCTACTACGTGAACGATCCCGAAAGATATGGTGTAGTGGAATTCGACGAGCATGGAACTGTTGTGGGGATAGAGGAAAAACCGGCCATTCCGAAAACCAATTATGCGGTCCCCGGATTATATCTGTACGATAGCGGTGTCGTGGAGATAACCAGGGATCTGAAGCCGTCGGCGCGGGGTGAACTGGAGATCACGGATGTGAACCTCGAATATCTTCGCCGCGGTGAACTCCGTGTTGAAAAGCTGGGGCGCGGCATTGCCTGGCTGGATACCGGCACGCACCAGAGCCTCCTGGAGGCCAGCCATTTCATCGGCACGCTCGAGGCCCGGCAGGGGCTGAAAATCGCCTGTCTCGAAGAAATTGCCCTGCGCATGGGCTACATCGATTGCAGCATTATGGAAAAGGTGATTTCCGGGACGCCCAGGTCGGGGTACCGAGATTACCTGGTACGCGTTCTCAATGAAATAGTCAGGGAGGGGCATGATGCACGATAATACGGTTTTTACCCGGGGAAAGATTCATGATGTAATCATACGTCCCTTGAACAAGCATCTCGATGAACGAGGCTGGCTGTGCGAACTTTTCCGGGGCGACGAACTCGATGGAGACATCATGCCGGCAATGGCCTATATGTCGATGACGCAGCCCGGTATTGCCAGGGGGCCGCATGAACATGTCGAACAAACCGATTATTTCTGCTTTATCGGGCCTTCAAATTTCAAGGTCTTCCTCTGGGACCAGAGGGAGGGTTCACCTACCCGTTGGACAAAGCAGGTGTTTTTTGCCGGCATCGATGCACCCAGGATGGTTGTCGTTCCCCCCGGAGTAGTCCATGCCTATAAAAATGTCGGTACCGAAAACGGGATTGTTTTCAATGCCCCGAACAGGCTCTACGCCGGAGAAGGTAAAAAGCAGCCGGTGGACGAGATCAGGCATGAAGACCTTGAAGAGCCATGCTTTAACCTTGACTGACAGTTGAACATGATGGTGAAGCTTTGATCGGAGAGGGGAGGGGCGACCTCCCCTTGTCTGTTTATGGATCGAATGTTTCCCGGAACATCTGGAGCGCCGAGTGCTGGACTTTTTAGCAAAACACAGGATAAGGATACTTGCGGGAGCAGCTCTCCTTGGAGCAATTGTTTTCTATTCCCTGAATCTGAAACAGAAGGAAGAGGCCAACGCTTTTGAAAGGGCCGTAATTACCATTACTTCTCCAATAGTGGGGGCATTTGCCCTGGTGGATGATTTTTTTACCTCGACCTGGGAAAACTATATATATCTTGTTAATGTTGAGAAAGAGAACAGGAAACTGCGGGAAAGCATCAAGATACTCAACAAAAGGGTGATTGAAAATCACGAGGCCGCGCTGGACAATCAAAGGCTGAAGAAACTCATGGATATGAGGGAGAAACTCCAGGAGCCTTGCATTGCAGCTTCGGTGATCAATGAGGACAGTTCGCCGTGGTTCAGGACAATTACCATAGATCGAGGTTCCGCGGACGGCATCAGCGAAGGCATGCCTGTTATTGCAACCGGCGGGGTGGTGGGCCGCGTTGCAAAGGTGGCGGGCGGCAGTTCACGGGTGTTGTTGCTGACTGACCACGCAAGCGGAATCGCGGCGGTCATACAAAGATCCAGGGCCAGGGGAGTTGTAAAGGGAAAGGGAGGGAATGGCTGCGCTCTTGAGTTTTCCCAGCGAGGCGAAGATGTTCAGACGGGTGATGTTGTTCTCACTTCAGGCATAGGCGGCGTATTCCCCAAGGGACTGCCAATCGGCGAGGTGAGTATGGTAAAAAAAGGAGAATACGGAATTTTTCAGACTGTCGATATCCGGCCTTTTGTCTATATACCGAGACTGGAAGAGGTGTTGGTTGTACTGCGTAAAACCGACTGATGAATGGGCTGGTTTGTCGCACTGCCTTTTTCCAGAATTGTTACGGGTTAATTCATGACCGTTCGCATCAAAATTATCTTGCTCATCACTTTGTCATTTGTTCTGCAGATGGCATTTTTCCCTGCCCATTTCGCCGACCCGTTCAAGCCTAATCTTCTGATCATGTTCATAGTGTATATGGGCTTCCGTGAAAGTGTCTTGTGGGGAGCAACCGGCTCATTTCTGCTGGGCCTCCTTCAGGATTCCCTGAGCGGCATGTATTTCGGTTTGAACAGTTTTTCATTCCTGTTGATTTTTATCGTCCTGAAGGCGGTTTCGCACCGTTTGTACACCGACAGTCGGGTACTGATGGTCCTCGGAGCTTTCCTCGCGTCGATATGTAACGGATTCCTGAATCTATTGATGCTTGCCGTTTTCTCGCTTGCCCCGGGTATGTATTCGACCGTTCTTTCCGTTATAATCCCCCAGAGTATGGTGAATGCCCTCATTGCCTACCTGGTATTCAGTATCGTACCCCTTGGAAAAAGAGAAGAAATACCATGAAAGACCAGCCCATTGTCACGGAAAATTCAGGTCCGAACAAAAATCTGTATCGGCTTTCCATTTTCGCTGCCGCCATTTTCTTCCTCCTTCTTTTGCGGCTCTGGTATCTGCAGATACTCGAAATGGAAAACTATCAGAATTTGTCTGAAAGCAATCGCTTGCGTCTTGTCCCCGTGGCAGCATCGAGAGGAACCATCTTCGACAGAAACGGCAAAGTGATGGTGAGCAATCGCCCCTCTTTCAGCGTTGCGGTAATCCCTCAGGAAGTTCAGAACAAGGAAGTCCTGCTTGCACGATTGTCTCAACTGCTGGGCGTTGACCGTTTAGAACTGCTGCAAAAATGGGAAAAGGGAAAGGGGCGCGCCAGATACTATCCCATTATTCTCGCCTCGGGAATCACACGTGACCAGTTGGAGATTCTCGAGGAGAACCGGATGAACCTCCCGGGTATAGATATCCAGATGCATCCGGTCCGGGACTATCCAAACGGTATAATTGCGTCGCACCTGTTAGGTTATCTGGGCGAGTTGTCTGAACAGGAGATGGCAAGCGAGTTGTTCAGTGCGTACAACCCTGGTGACTATGTCGGCAAAAGCGGTATCGAACGAAACTGGGAGAAAGAATTACACGGGGTCAACGGCGGCCGTCAGCTTGAGGTCGATGCCATGGGGCGGGTCCTGAAAACCGTCAGCGAGGTAAGCCCGACGATCGGTAACAGCATGGTTCTGACCATTGATCTGGACATGCAGAAAAAAGCGGAAGAAGCCTTTGGCGAACAGGCCGGCGCAGCCGTAGCCATGGACCTGAATAGTGGCGAGGTGCTGGTTTTTGTCAGCAAACCTGATTTTGATCCGGCTCTTTTTGCGGAAGGGTTGTCTTCGAAACAATGGAATGAGTATCTTGCCGATACTCGTCACCCCCTGGAAAACAAAGCTTTGAAAGGCCAATATCCTCCCGGCTCGACCTTCAAGATTATTACTGCGATGGCCGGGCTCGAAGAGGGGTTGGTCGATGAAAATACGTCCGTGAACTGCAACGGCTCATACGTCATGGGCAACCGCACGTTCAAATGCTGGAACAGGAAAGGACACGGCACGGTCAATCTCAGAAAGGCATTGCGGGAGTCGTGTGATGTGTATTTCTACAAGCTTGGCGAGCGGCTCGGAGTGGACAAGATAGCCTGGTATGCCAGGAAGTTCGCCCTTGGGGCTCCAATGGGTATCGGGCTGGAGAACGAGAAAGGGGGGCTCATCCCTACAGCTGCGTGGAAGGAAAAAAGGTTCGGGAAAAAGTGGCTGCGGGGAGAAACCATCCCGATTTCAATTGGTCAGGGTTATCTGCTCATGACTCCAATACAACTTGCCTCCATGATTGCAGCTGTGGCAAATGAAGGGACGATCTACAGGCCGCGTCTTGTCAGGCGAATTATCAATCCGGAGGGGCAGGTGATCAGGGAGTTCCATCCCGAGGTGCTCGCCCGCCTTGCCGGGATCAAGCCGGGCAATTATCGTCTGATCAAGGAAGGATTGTTCGCCGTTGTCAATGAACGGGGTGGAACCGGTGGAATGGCCAGGTTGTACGAGGTAAAAGTGGCGGGGAAAACCGGCACCTCCCAGGTGGTCAAGCTCCGCGACAAGGGGGGGGCTATTCCGTATCAATACCGGGATCATGCCCTTTTTGTTGCTTTTGCGCCCTATGAAAAGCCCGAAGTGGCTGTTGCTGTAGTTGTCGAGCACGGGGAACACGGCGGTTCCGCTGCCGCACCGATCGCAGGCCGGATCCTGCGGCAATATTTCGAGGGAAAGGGAATAATCAAAAAGCCGACCCCAGTAACTGGCAACGCACCGGAAGAGAATAGTTCGGAAACTCCCGTCTCCGATGCCGTTCCCGAGGAAGCGGAGCAGACAGTAAATGAGGATTGATGAATGATTGACAGAAGGCTATTTACGCATTTCGATTGGGGGTTGCTAGGGCTGGTGATTCTGATTGCCGGCCTGGGTGTGGTCAATATAGCCAGTGCAACGGCATCCTATCGTCTCGTGGGTACCCCCTATTACATAAAACAGCTCTATTGGATCCTGGGGGGAGTATTGCTGATCGTTACGGTCTGCAGCATCGATTATCATGTGCTGGAGGATTTTTCCTATTGGCTCTATGGTATCCTGATGGTCTTGCTGCTGGTCGTCCTGGTCGCAGGAAGAAGCTCCATGGGCGCCACCCGATGGCTCAATCTCGGTTTCTTCAGTTTTCAGCCTTCCGAACTGATGAAAATAGTCATTATTGCGGTTTATGCCCATTATTTTACCAAGAGCCCGAACCTGAACGGCCTCGGATTTAAAGATCTCCTGTACCCCTTCCTGTTGCTTGCGGGACCGCTGCTGCTGATCATGAAACAGCCGGATCTCGGTACTGCCTCGCTGGTATTTCTTATCGCTTTGTCCATGCTGATGTTTGTCGGGGTCAGGTTCGCAACCTTTGTGTCCGTGGTTCTGGCCGCCATACCGCTTCTCTTCGCCGGATGGCATTTCCACCTGAGAGAATATCAGAAAGAGCGTATTCTGAACTTTCTGAACCCTGAGCGCGACCCTCTGGGAACCGGTTATCACATCATCCAGAGCAAGATAGCGGTTGGTTCCGGGGGTGTCTTCGGCAAAGGATTCATGGGGGGGACGCAGTCCCAGCTTCATTTCCTTCCCGAGCAGCATACCGATTTCGCATTCTCTGTTTTCTCGGAGGAATGGGGATTTACTGGTTGCCTCGTCATGCTGCTGCTTTATCTCTGCCTGGTTCTCTGGGGGCTTTCGGTTGCCAAAAAGTGCAACGACAGGTTCGGAAAGCTGCTTGCTGTGGGGGTCGCCGCCATGCTTTTCTGGCACATCGTGATCAATATCGGCATGGTCATCGGCATCTTTCCTGTGGTAGGCGTTCCTCTGCCCCTTTTTTCCTACGGTGGCACCTCAATGATTACCACGATGGTCGGCGTGGCCATACTGCTCAATATTCAGATGCGCAGATTCATGTTCTAATTTTGAAGGGACCCCCAATGAGCGCCTTGGGTGGGATATGTCCAGCAAATAGGGTCTTGCGACTAGTTTTCCGCTATCGCATATCCTTTTCTTTTCCTGATAACAAGGTTTTCTTCCACAAGTTGAGTCAATATCTTGCATAAACGGCCCATGTCTACACCCGTCAGTTCGGCTATTTCCGTACTTGACGAGAATGGTTTTTCCAGGAGCATTTTCAGAATTTTTCCGCGGACCTGCCGGTCTGAGCCGTGGAAGGGCGCCTGCCTGGCATAATGTGCGCTCCTGCGGGAAGGGTTTGTGAACTGCTGCTTCAGCCTCGCTCCATAGTCCATGAGGGCGTAGTACCAGGTGCGGACGTCGTCGGCGTCAAGCGTTGCCCGGATGAATGGGAATATTTCCCTGTCAGGTACATCCTGCCTGTCCATGAAAAAGAAATGGATGTACACGGAACGGATGTTCGTTTCGATGAGGACAACCGGTTGGTGGAATGCGAATGCTGCTATGGCAGCCGCAGTATAGGCGCCGATACCCGGTAGTGTCTGTAAAGCCGCGGGCGAGGGGGGAAGCTTCCCGTCGAACGTGTCGATAACCAGCCTTGCCGTCTTGTGCAGCGACAATGCCCTGCGGTTGTATCCCAGCCCCTGCCAGAGGGCAAGGACTTCAGGGAACGGCGCACGGCCAAGCGCAGTGAAATCGGGGAATGCGGCAATGAATTGCAGGTATTTGCCCGCAACCCGTTCGACGCGGGTCTGCTGGAGCATGACTTCAGAGACCAGGATGCGGTAGGGGTCGTCAGTCTGGCGCCATGGCATCGGGCGCGGGTTGGCTTTGTAATTGTCGTAGATCTCCCGGCGGAACTGGAGAATGGTTTCATGGGTAAGACCATGGCGGGAGTACAAACTTTCTATTAATCCCGTTATTTCCATGTGTACAGGTATATTTTCCATTTGTTGCGTTGTCAACACTGTTTTTTGCCGGGGCGGCACTTCCGCTTGACACGTTGCCGACTTGCCGTTACCGTTTCTGTGTGCAACGCCATATTCAGCCAATACAGGCGATGCAGCCACGCCCTCTGTTTGTCTCGAAGCGGTTGATCTTCGGAGCGATTGAAAATGGAACTTGCCAAAAGCATCGTTGCAGGGAAAATAACCTTCCGTTTAATCATGCGGGCCTTTCAATACAGGAATTATCGGCTGTTTTTCATCGGTCAGAGCCTGTCTTTGCTTGGAACATGGATGCAGCATACTGCCATGAGCTGGCTGGTGTACCGTCTTACCGGGTCCGCGCTGCTTCTCGGTATAACCGGCTTTGCCGGACTCATTCCATCGTTTCTTCTGACTCCGGTTGCAGGTGTGTTCGCGGACAGGCTTGACCGCCGCAGGCTTCTGATCTGGACCCAGATGCTTGCCATGGTGCAGGCGCTTGTCCTGTCCGGACTTGTGCTGACGAATACGGTTCAGATCTGGCATATAATTGCTCTTAGTGTCATGCTTGGCGTGGTGAACGCCTTCGATGTGCCGGTACGGCATTCATTTGTGGTTGATATTGTCGACAACAGGGATGATCTCGGCAACGCCATTGCCCTGAATTCGTCAATGTTCCATGGTGCGCGTTTTGTCGGTCCCGCCGTCGCCGGGCTCCTTATCGGAACGCTCGGAGAGGGCGCCTGTTTTTTTCTGAACGCCCTCAGTTATGTTGCGGTAATCATCGCGCTTGTCGCCATGAGGATAAAATCCAGGGATAGGAAACCGGGCAGAAACCCCATTTTGCAGGAACTCAATGAAGGACTTGACTACGCTTTCTCCTCGCCACCCATCAAGAATGTGCTGTTGCTGATCGGATTGGTAAGCCTGGTGGGAATGCCGTACACGGTACTGATGCCGGTTTTTGCCCGGGATATTCTCGGAGGAGGCCCATGGACACTCGGTTTTCTCATGGCTTCGTCCGGACTGGGGGCTTTCGCCGGAACGCTTTTTCTCGCGGCGCTCAGGGATGCGGCCGGTCTGGGAAGGGTCATTTACGCCGCGGCGGTCCTCTTCTTCGCGGGACTTGTCGCGTTTTCCCTGTCCGAAACACTCTGGCTGTCCATGATGTGTCTTTTTATAGCGGGTTTTGGCCTTGTGGCGCAAGTGGCATCAGGTAACACCATCCTCCAGACAATTGTCGAGGAGGACAAGCGGGGGAGAATCATGAGCCTTTTCAACATGGCATTTCTCGGCATGGCTCCTTTCGGGAACCTGCTCGCGGGGGGATTGGCAAGCGGTATCGGCGTCCCGTCTACACTGCTGGTATGTGCGGTTGTCTGCCTTGCAGGCTCGCTCAAGTTTGCCGGGAAACTCCGCTCATTGAAAGTCTTGCCAGGCTCTCCCGGGTAGCGGTTTCGTCAGGTTTCTCAGTAGGGGGTGATTTTTACCTTGCCGTATTTGGTTCGGCATCCTATTATAGCAGACTAATATTGATGCTCATATCAGGAGAGATTTACCGTGAATGAAAGAGGATTTGTTGTTATAGCACTGGCAGCGTGCCTGCTTGCGGCCGTTGGGATCATTACAACTGCGGCGGTAAAGGCCAATGGAAATGACAAACCTGTCGCCGCGTCCGGGCAGAGCATTGAAAAGCCTGAGATCAAAGAAAAGCGCTGAGACCGAATGGCCACGGGAAGTCCGCTGCCGGTTGTGACCAGGGGCGGGCAGCACAATCACATCTGCTTGATGGTGTACCCCTTACTTCTCAGCAAATCGATAATACTCTTATTTCCCACAAGGTGCGCAGCCCCGACAATGATAAAGTACGTCTCCCCCGAATGCAGGAATTGCTCGATTTTGCCCGCCATCTCCCGGTTCCTCCTGTAGAAGAGCTTTTCGAACACCGGCAGTAGTTCCGGGGACTCGTTCAGGGCCTGCATCACTATCGATTCCATGGCCGCCGCATCGCCGGTTTGCCATGAGCTCATCAGGCGTTCAATGTCTTTCTCCACCGTTTTGATGTCCATGATGGTGTAGCGGAGGAAAAGGTCCTGCTCGAGGTCAGTGAAGCCGCTCAGGAGATTTATCTGGTAATCGAACGATTCCAGTTCGACGATTTTCTTTTTCCCCCTCGCTTTACCGGTAAAATACCTGTCGATGCCATATTCCGGGTTGTACCCGAGGCGCTGAAATTCAAGGATGCCGATGGTCAAGGCAAGGAACCAGGGTTTGAGCGTGCTGAACTTTTCTACGGGAATACCGATCTTTCCCATTTCCCGTTCGGCCAGTTCATAGGTCTGATTTGACAGGTGTAGCCGCAACGTGTCATTGCCCGAGTATGATGCTGCCCTGAGCATCTTCTTTACCAATTGCGGGTTATTACCGCCTTTTTCCGGGTCCGCTTCTACTGCGACAATATTTGCCTTGTCGAAACTTTTCTCGATGACCGGGGGCATGGGATAAAGCCCGGCTTTCGCCAGGTGGACGGACCCGAGAAGATATGCAGTGCCCGTTTTCGACCGCACCTCCCAGAGAAAACTTTTCCCTCCCTTTCCCCCACTTTCTTCCGCCGTGCTCCCGGTGGCGAAAAACAACAATGTTATCAAGAGAATAATCACCTTCATACATGGGTTCCCGATCATTTCAAGCATTTCATCCTTACCATTGGGATTTTTCAAAACCAAGAAAGCCAAGCAATCTTTCGAAAGAGGAGTTCACCACTTGTCCGGCCGGTATACCGGTCATTTCGAGCAAAGCCACCGCTTCGTCGAATTCTCCGACTCCCTGGGCAATATGGGCATCGCTGCCAACGATTACCGGGGCGTCTGAGAGTACCAGCAGTTCCGCCAGTCGCTCGCAATGCGGCCTGCTTCCCTTGCGGCTTATGGAGAAGGAGGAGTTGTTGATCTCCAGAGCCGTCACGGTTTCCCGTGCCCCCCGTACCAGTTCTTCCAAGTGGACGGGAAATTCGGGGTTGCCGGCATGGGAGATTGCCTTGATACGGGGGTTTTCCATGGCACGCAAAACCGCTTCGGTATTCCTGTCGATCCCCTGGTCGTCAAAACCGCAACTTTCATGCAGACCTGCCATGACAAAATCCAGTTTTGCCAGATAACGATCGGGCATGTCGATTGAGCCGTCCACGGAGATGATATTCGCTTCGACGCCACGGAAGACGCGAACGCCGTCTATCCAGGCCGGGATGAAGCGCATGGCGCCGAAATGATAGAGATGCGGGCCGCCGGGTAAAGCCGGTCCGTGGTCCGTAAGTGCAAAAGCCTCGAGTCCCTTCTGCCGGGCAGCCCTGGCAAGTTCGTTGACGGTCGAGTACGCATGGCCGGAAGCCACGGAATGGGTGTGCATATCCGCGATGATTTTCATGGCGGAACTATTCCATAGGGGCGTTCAAAAGTCAAGGATAGCGGTTGGTTGGCATTCCGAAGGGCAGCCCGCGGGGCGAAAACCGACTTTCAATATCCATCCGGGATCTCATTGGTGGTATGTTGTTTCCGTCCACCCGCGCATGCGCAGTTCCTTTTTGAGCGAAAGCATCTCCTGGCGCAGTTTCAATATCTCTGCATGGCTGGGCAACCCCTTGAACTGGTAGCGCAATAGCATATACTCACCGTGCAATTCCTGCAGACGTTGTTCCAGTTCCGTTTTTATCCGGTGAAGTTCGGCGTTCTCCGCCTTCAGTTCCGCTATTTCCTTCTTATATTTTGCGAACATGTCCATTTCTATGGTTTTCATGACCGTTCTCCATGTTTCAAGCTGTTGTCGAACATTGTGTCGAGGTCGTCGCGAGGCGTGTCGATTGCGACGCAACAGTCTCCATTTTGCATGTGACCAGAGCCGGAGATTCTTTGCATTGCTCGAACAGACGGCATTCCCTGTCATTTGCCAGCCTGCTAACCCCCCGCTTTTATTATTTATTATAGCAGAATAATATGGTCTTGACTCGCGTTGTCGAGGTTGCCCCCTTACCTGCCTGCTGTTATACTTTCAACAGTCCAGGGAGGTGGAGATCGTGAAAGAGGCCATGTTTTACGAGAAGACGGGCGACGGTACAGTGAGGTGCGGTTTATGCAGGTTCCGTTGTCGTATTGCGGATGGCGCGAGGGGAATCTGCGGGGTTCGGGAGAATCGCGGGGGTGTCCTCTATTCGCTGGTATACGGGGTGGCGATTGCCGAACATGTGGATCCCATTGAAAAAAAGCCACTCTACCACTTTCTCCCGGGCAGCACATCCTATTCCGTTGCCACGGCAGGCTGCAACTTCCGCTGTCTTCACTGCCAGAATTACACCATTTCACAGGCCCCCCGGGAGCTGCACGAAATTCCGGGATTCGAACTCTCTCCCGAAATGATTGTAAACAAGGCCCTTGCTGCCGGATGCTCATCAATTTCATACACCTATACCGAACCGACCATCTTTTACGAGTATGCCTATGATACGGCGGTACTGGCCAGTCAGGCAGGGCTGCGAAACGTGTTTGTGACCAATGGCTACATAACATCCGAAGCTCTCTCTCATATAAGGCCGTATCTTCATGCCGCTAATATAGATCTGAAAGGTTTTTCCGCGAAATTCTACCGTGAAGTCGTCCATGCCATGCTTGGAGAGGTGCTTGATTCCATCGTTGAATACAAGAAACTCGGGATCTGGGTCGAGCTGACAACCCTGATCATCCCGAAACATAACGATTCTGACGAGGAACTGCATGCCATCGCCCGATTCATCGCGGAACAGGTCGGCGTCGAGACCCCCTGGCATGTCACCCAGTTCTATCCCACCTACAAATTGACCGATCAGCCGAGAACCCCCGTTGAAACCCTGCGTCGTGCCCGTCAGATAGGCCTCGAAGCAGGCCTGCGCTATGTATATGAAGGGAATGTCCCCGGTGAGGGCGGAGAAAACACGTTCTGTCCCAACTGTTCGGACCTGTTGGTCAGGCGGTACGGCTATTTCATCGAGGCCTTGCACGTGGAGAACGGCAGATGCCCCCGATGCAACTTCACCCTTGACGGAGTATGGTAGTGGCAGGCGCTCTTTCGGAGTCGCACCCTGGAGAGTTTGAGTTGAGCATTTATTTCAACGGTAATTATGCTGCCCTCCTTTTACCCTTTGCCCTTTGCCTTGTGTCTTGCACCTTGTGCCTCTGGATCAATCTGCCGTGTCATTCATGCCGGGAAAGCGACAGTCCATAAAGGATAATGAACGGTGCGCCCGTATAATAGTTGCCGTACGCCGGCAAAAAATGCTATAAAAAGTTCCGAATGATTTTCGGCAAAAGTTAGGGGTTCTCTTGAAGGTTTCATATCTACGTCGTATTTGGGTCACTTTCTCTGCCCATGTCATCGGCATTTACGCCTCCCGCATCAACCGGTTCGTTATCAAAGGCGATGAAAATATACCCCATGAGGGTGGAGTGCTGTTCGCATCCAATCATATTTCAGCCTACGACACCATATTTCTCCCCTGGGCGATACTGAGGAAGCATCCCATGCAGATGGTTTGGGCGCCAGCGAAGGAAGAGCTGTTCAGAAAACGTTTGTCCGGGATGCTGTACTCATCGTGGGGGGCCTTTCCCGTCAAACGCGGCAGGGACGTCCGTGCCGGCAAAGTGATTACCGACCTCCTCAAGAACCAGAAAGTGATGCTTTTCCCGGAAGGAACCAGGAATAGGCATGGCGTTCTGGGGAAAGGAAACAGGGGGGTCGGCAAACTGATCTATGACAGCCGTCCGACGGTAGTTCCCACTGCTCTTGCCGGCCTGAACCGGTGGAAATTTCCCGGGGCAGGGCAGCGGGCGGTGGTGGTATTCGGCAGCCCGATTGATTTCTCCGACCTGTTTGAAAGGGATGACTGCAAGGAAACACATATATTGATTGTCGAACGGGTGATGGAAGCGATAAGCGCCCTCTTGCACAGGGAGGGAAAATACCGTTGAGGGTGGAGATTTTCTGTGACGGGGCATGCAGCGGCAACCCCGGGATCGGGGGGTACGGCTCCATCCTGCGTTGCGGCAGCAAGGAAAAGGAGCTGTCGGGCGCGCAAGAGATGACCACGAACAATCGCATGGAAATGACGGGCGCAATTGCCGCGCTCGAATCTCTGAAACGTCCGTGCGACGTGCTGCTGACGACCGATTCCCAGTACCTGTTCAAAGGGATGACGGAATGGATTTCCGGTTGGGTAAAAAAAGGCTGGATGAACAGCAGGAAAGAAGCCGTCTTGAACCGGGATCTTTGGGAGCGCCTGCTAGAGCTTTCGAAAATTCACAGGATCGAATGGGTATGGGTTCGCGGCCATAACGGCCACCCGGAAAACGAGCGGTGCGACGCGCTTGCACGAGCTGCGATAGAAGAATTCAGGAAAAAGACGGGTCTCAAGCCTGTATGAGCCATTTTATCGTCGAAATTACGGAACAGGAAATCAAACGGGAAAAGGAAAAGGCCAGGGAACTTCGCAAGACGCGCTGGTGGAAAAACAGGGTGGCTCAAGGAATATGTCATTATTGTGGCGGTACGTTTCCGCCTGAAGAATTGACTATGGACCATCTGGTGCCGGTAGTGCGCGGCGGGAAGAGCTCCCGCGGTAACGTTGTTCCTGCCTGCAAGGAATGCAACAGCAGGAAGAAATATCTGCTGCCGGTCGAATGGGAAGAATATCTGGTGTCGTTGGGGAAGGGCGAGTGAAGGGTATGGTGCTCAACGGGTATAAAGCAGTTATCTATGACTGTGACGGGGTTATTTTCGATTCACTGGAGGCAAATTTCGTTTTTTACTCGAAGGTGCTGGAGCAATTCGGCAAACCGCCTCTGGACCGGAATGACAGGAAGATCGTCACCCTGGTGCATACCTATGCGAGCAAGGATGTCCTGGCGCAGCTTTTTGCCGGGGACCCGAGGATTGAAGAGGCTCTTGTCTTTGCCGGTTCCATCGATTATCGGGAACTGGTGCCGTTCATGCGCATGGAAGAGGGGTTCAGGGAAACTCTCGATGCGTTGCGGGGCAGACTGCGCCTGGCAATATGTACGAATCGCTCTACCTCCATGGAGA
>Ga0316601_100000756_pt1 | contig 14781 bp, 13 predicted proteins | sample OWC_soil_day5_no_FD_207663 | JGI IMG/M metagenome (GOLD analysis project Ga0316601, IMG submission 207663) | Wetland soil microbial communities from Old Woman Creek delta, Ohio, United States - OWC_soil_day5_noCT | ecosystem: Environmental > Terrestrial > Soil > Wetlands | place: USA: Ohio... | reverse complement strand
GCTCGGCGTCGCGTTCGTGGGCCTGCTGTCACTGCCCGAGACCTACGGCGTCGATCTCGACTACCACGACTAGCCACCCCAGCCGAAAGTGGTGGAAGTTGTGCCTGTCCCTATCGAGCGAATGAAGTCATACGCTTGCAGAACGCAAGTTGTGCAAGTTGTGTCTGACCCCTACTTCGGCAGCGTGATGTTCGGAATCCGCCCGTTCGTGATCTCGCCGTCGCCGTTCGGGATGAACGCCTGCATCGCCGTCGAGTTCATGCCCGTGTAGCGGAAGATGAACTGGTCGCCCTTCAGGAAGTCGATCGCCGGCGCCTGCACGTCGAGCTCGTACGGCTGCGCGTCGTAGACCCCGCCGGGCAACGGCTCGAAGTGCTGCATCCACGTCGCGAGCGTCGTGTCGGCCGCGCCGCGCCGCCACACCAGGTCGAACGTGACGTCGACCGGGCGAATGATGATCGCATCGCACACGACGTGGTACGGGCCCGCCGGGACCGACGCCTTCAGTGCGTATTCAGCTTCCTGGGATCCACCGGATCCCACGCCGGGTGCTCAAAACGGATGAGGCTCTTCCTCGACGAGCCGGACCTCGGTCTCGCGCCCGTCGAGCGCGAGCCACAGCACCGGCGCGTTGCCGCCGCTGCCGTCGTTGTCACCGCAGGCGGCCAGCGCGATCACGAGGACGATCGGTCTCATTTGGTTCCTCCCACGACGAAGCTCGCGATGAAGTGTGTGGGGACGGGGGTCGACTCGTTCTCGACGACGAGCCCCGCCTTCAGCGCCGCCGCCATCGCCTTCGCGCGATGGTGCACGCGATTCGAGATCACGATCCGTCCCGTCGGCTTGAGCGCCTTCGCCGCGCTCTTCAGCCACGCGACCGGATCGACGAAGTAGTGATCGACCTCGGCGAGCAGGATCGCGTCGTATTGACCGTCTTCCTTCTCGAGCCCCGGCCGATCCGCTTCGACGACGCGCCGCTCGACGACATCCGCGAGCCCGGCCGCCTGCATGCGGGCCGCGAGCAGGTTCTCGAGCACCGCACCGTCGACGTCGGTCGCGACGACCTTGCCGTTCGGCGCGACGGCGCGCGCGAGGTGTACCGTCAACAGGCCCGAGCCCGCACCGATATCCGCCACGCGCGAGCCCGGCCCGATCTTCAGCGCCTCGACGACCTTCTCCGGCTTGCGCTCCGCATCGAAGCGCGCCTGCTCTTTCGTGATGTCTTCTTTGCTGTTCGTGCCGGGCCCGGGCTTGCCGTCATCGCCGGACTTGCCGGGACATCCGAGGAGCGCTACGAGGAGCGCCAGCAGGACCACACGCACCCGCGTAGCCTAGCACTCGAACCCCGAAAACAAGAAAGCCACCGGCACTTTGCCGGTGGCTGAGTGATCTAGCCCGTACCGATCAGGTGTCTTTCGGGTTACCCGTAAAGTTCGAGATCGTCGTGCCGTTCGCGAAGGTCGAGATCAAGCGCTCGTCGCGCTTGGCGATCGCGTAGGCGATCGAGGCCGTCGCGTAGCGGGCCATCGTCGGGCCGTTGTACGTCGTCGGGTCGCCTGCCGGCGTGACGCCTTGGACCTGACCGTTGCGGTTCGTGCCACCGAACCAACCACTCTTGAGGTGGCCGGCGCTGTACACGTAGACAAGGTTCGAGTTCTGCGGCGTACCGTCCGGCCAACCACCACGGTTGAGCGGGTTCTTCGTGGTGTCGCCAGCGATCGTGATGACCGTGTCGTCCGCGAGCGCCTTCAACGTGTTGTCGTCGGTGTTGCTCGTGAGGTCGGCCATGAAGCCGTCGAAGATCGCCTTGTGCATCGCCGGACGCGTGTTGACCGCGCCGTTGTCGAAGGCACCGTGCGGGTCGTCGTTGAACGCGCGTAGGACGACGGCGTTCGTGAGACCCATCTTGAAGGCCTTCACCGCGACGATGAACGTGCGGCCGATGGCGGCCACGTTGTTCGGCGTTCCGGCCGTGATGCCGTAGCGGGTCAGATCTTCGGGCGTGATCTGCAGCTTCGCTGCGAGGTTCGTTCCGAGGAACTGCGCTGCGCTCGAGGCCGTCTGATACGACGTCTTCGTCGTCGAGCGGTTCGCCGCACGGTTCAGCTGGCTGAACGCGTCGTAGTGCGCCTTGTAGAGCGACGCATCGGCGGCACGCGAGAGCAAGCCACCGGCGCGCGACGCGGCCGAGTTGAACAGACCGACGATGCCGTCGGCGTTCGTGACGGCGGCCGGCTGGAAGCCGCCCGCTGCCGTACCGACCGCCACACCACCGACCGCGACGATCGGGATCACGGAGGGCGAGTTCGCTTGTAGCGCCGACGCGACCGCGTGGATGTTCGAGCCGTTCAGGTTCGTCGTCGAAACGGCGTCACCCGTGTGCGTCTCGTTGTTACCGGCCTGGAAGATCGTGACCTGGCGGCTCGCGGGCAGGTTTACCCACGGCGTGTCGGGTCCGATGACCAGCGGCTTGTACGTACCGGCGACGCGCGTCTCCATACCTGGCTTGTGCCAGGCGAAGGTAGCGTTGCGTGCCTCGGCGACATCGACGTGGGGCCAGAACAACTGGAACCACGCGAGACCGCCGTTGCCGGCCATGATGTGAACCGAGCGAGCGGTGATGTTCTCCGCCGCCGCGAACGCGACGCCCTTGCCGGCAGTACGCTCGAGGATCTCGAAGACTTTCGATTTCGAGACACCGAGGGCAGCACCTGCGGCGACGGTCCACTTGATCAGAGCGCGGCGGGTAACCTCGCGCTGCTCGTCACGCACCGTAAATGGGGACTTTGCCATGGTTGGTCTCCTACTCGCAGGTGTAAGCCGCGGCCAAGATGGCAGCGACAGCGATGCGCTTACCAACGTTCACGTCTGAAGCGCTCGTGACCGTCAGGTTGCAGAAGTCGAGGTGAGCGGGCTGCGCGGGCTGCCCGATCAAACAGGTGATGCCGTCCGCGCGGCATTGGTTGTTCGCGTCGAACATCGCGGCGCCAGTACCACCGACCTGGCAGCGGGCCAGGTTCGGCATCGCCGTGATGATCTCGTCGGCGGCAGCCGCGAACACGTCGAACATGCGCGACGCGCCCGAGGTCGTCACCAGGATGTTCTCGCGGATGCGGTTGGCGTAGTTCGGTCCGCCCATCGCGTTGAAGCCGCTCGTGTAGAGCTGCCCCGCCGAGAGGTTCGCCGTGTTGGCGGTGTTCACGCCGACCGCGCGGAGCACGTTGCCGAGGGTCGCGAAGCGAACCTTCGGGCAGCTGTGCACCTTCGAGGTGTAGCGAGGCGGGCCCTCCTTCGCGAGGCGATCGATCAAGTCCCAAGGACTGTATCCATCGTTCTCGTGATCGAAGGTGGTCGACTCGTCACCCGACGTTCCAGACGTCGGCGGTGCGGTGTCGGGCTCGTCGTTGACATCCGTGCTGCAGGCGACGGCGCCAAACGACGCGACCAGGATCGTCATCTTGAATCCGAAGTTCGTCATTGGTCGTCTCCTCCTAGAACTTCACGAAGTCATCGGCGGTGTAGACGGCGAAGATGAGGTCTTTCATCTTGTAGCCGCTCGCGATGAAGTTATCGAGTTGGGTTTGGATGGTCTCGGCGGGGACTTCGCTGAGGGTGTCAACGATGTCCTGCTTGCCCATCGCCCAGTTCCAGATGCGGGCAACACCGCACTTGGCGACGTCGGTGTCGGCAGCGATCGCGGCACCGAGACCCGGCAGGTCAGCCGCCGGAACTTGGTAGCGCCACGCCGTCGTCTCACCCGCGGGCAGGTAGTCCGTCAGGCGAGCCATCGGTGCGCCGTCGAGCGGCGTCGGCACCGAGATGGCCGTCTGGTAGACGCCCATCGCGTCGTAGTTCGCGAACAGCGGGGCGATGTGGTTCAGCGTTTGGTGGCAGTTCGCGCAGATCACCGACGAGACGTCGAGGAAGTTCACGCGACCACCGTTGTTCGTTCCCGAGATGCTCGCGAACGGCCACTCGCCGGTGTACGGCGACGGACCGCCGACTTCTTGCGGTGTACCCGCCATCTCGACGGGGAACTTCAAGCAGTCGAACGTCTCTTCGATCCACTTCACGCGGCGGAACGCGAAGTTTCCGAAGTAGTGGCGCATCGCGCCCTTGTCGGTGATCACACCGGCAATCGGGCCCGCGTAGGTGCAGTTCCCGGGCGTGAACGTACCGGCGTTGATGTCGACCGTCGGGCACGTGCCCGTGGTCGCCGTGAACAGGTTCCGGTAGTCCTGGTTCTCGACCGACAGCTGCGCGGCGTACGCCGGCGCGAAGTCGAGCTCTGCCGTCTCACCCATCTTGAAGGTGTCACGCCAGAAGAAGAACATCTGCCGTGCGAACGTCGGGCGGGCCATGTAGTCCGCGACGAGCGTTTCGTACGCTGCCTTCTTGCTGGGCAGGTCTGGCGCGTTTGCCACCGCCAGGATCTCGGTCATCGTGGGCAGGTCGCCGGTCAGGCGCAGCGCCACGATGCGAAGAGCCGCATTGTAGTCGTACTCGCGTTTCGCGAGCTCCTTGTCCCATTCGTCCGTGGGCGTGGTTCCGTCATCGCCGGGGGTACCGTCGGACGACGAATCCGAGCTACACGCTGGGACCGCGAGAGCGGCCGCCATCAACAGAATTGAGATCCTCTTCATGGGGCTCCTTCAGGGGGCAGTTTTTTCGGCCATAACCCACGTGTTCACATTCGCCTTGAACATGTCGAGTTGTGCTTGAGTGAATCGGAAAGGGTGTGTGGAGGCGGGGCTCGGAGCGAGATAGATTCCGCTCTGATCGGGGGTCGTGAGGTTGGTGCGGATGAGGACCTGGTTGCAGACGTTCTGCACGACGAGGTCGTCGGCGCTGCCGATGTTCTGGATGCCCATCGCGCCCGTCGCGCCGGCGTTCGAGCCCGCGTGGCAACCGGTGCACGCCTGCGCGGCGCCACCGACGGCCGCGGAGAAGTTCGCGCGGACCGCTTTGAACTCCGTGAGCTTCTTGCAACCCGTCTGCGTCTGCATTCCGCCCATGTCGGGCTGGAACGGCTTCGCCGCCTTGAAGTAGATGGCGAGTGGATCGGTCGCCTGGAAGCCGACGAACGCCGCCGTACCACCGGCGATCTGCTGCTGGGCGTCGGTCGCGCCTTGCTGCAGGTTCATCTTCACGTTGAAGAAGCGGTCGATCGTGTCGGGCTTCGCATCGCCCATGACCGGCTTCGAAACGAACAGCGGGTGCTCGATGTAGGCGCCATCCGCACCCGGCACGAGCTTGAGGTTCGAGATGTAGAGGCCCGAGCCGAGCGACTGGACCGTGAAGCGGATCTTGGAGCCAACGATGCCGACTTCATCGAGCGAGACGTCGTTGAAGGGGCAATCCACGGTCCCGGGCGCTCCCGAGGTGCAGATGAGGGGGAGGAAGGCAGTAGTCTCCAGACTGGGGCCTCCGCCCCCATCCGTACCGACCGCGTCCTTCTGCTTTTGGATCCACTGGAGGACCGACGAGGCTTGCGCGGCCGTAAAGGCCGGACCTTCGTGGAGGCCCTTGGTGAGGAGACGCGACGACTGGGGGGCGGTCAGATTGACGACCAAAGGCTCGTAAGCCAACAGATCATCACGCTGCGCCATCACGTCCGCGCCCTCGATGAACCCGATGTTCTGGCGCGACCCGTTGTGGCAGGACGAGCAGTTCATCGCCAGCACCGGCTGGGCTTCCGTAATCCACGCCTGGCGTGCTGCTTCCTGCTCCGGGGTGAGGCCGCCGGTCCCATCGTCCTGGATAAGACCCGTACAACCCAATGCAAACACGGCGGTAGCCGCCGCCGACAACCGAACCAGGTGGAGTTGACGGACGAGTGTTTCGAGCATCGATCTCCTCGAGCGGAGGGACAGGTCCGCTTTCAGGTCGTTGACTCCAGCACGCATCGCGCCATCGTACAGCAACGTGGATGCCAGCCGTGAAGCGTTTTGCACAACTCTTAACTAAGCGAGATGATTCAGACCATCGAAGGTACACCTACATTGTGCATGGGGTTTCACACCCCCCCTGGGCACAGTTGACCCCACTACAACAAAGTATTGAAAACACGAGTCCATGAAGTGCAACATCAAGATGTTGCAGGTGGCGCTACATCGTCTTACCTGGCTCGGTTTGCTCCTCGCCGTCTCGAGAGCGAACCCAAGGTCGCGGCGCGGTGGCGGCGAAGGCGTTGATCGCCCGATGGACTGCACGCGAACACGCCCGGCGTGTGGGTTCCTGCTCGAGCTCGATCGGTTCAAAGCTGCCGCGGACGCGCTCGTCTTCGTGCGTCCCCGCGAGCGGCTAACATTATATATGCGTGCGACGCGCTAGCTCGCGTTGGAGTTGGGTCGCAGTCTTCGTAGACCCGTCGTGGCTCCAACCCGGCGGAGCGAACACGTAACCGAGCTTCGCGACCAAGCCGGGAGCACGCACGAGGTCGCGACCGATCGCGGCGAATTCGTGAAAGCCGATGCGGAGCGGATTGAACGTCTCGATGTCCTTCGTCAGGCCATAGACGACCGGGTCGCGCTCCCATGCGAACGTGCCGAACAGCCGATCCCAGATGATGAAGATCCCGCCGTGGTTCTTGTCGAGGTACGGCACGTTCTTGCCGTGGTGCACGCGATGGTGCGACGGCGTGTTCATGAATTCCTCGAGGAAGCCGAGCCGATCGATCGCTTCGGTGTGTAGCCAGAACTGATAGAGGAGGCTGATCGCTTGCGCCGTCAGGATCATCCACGGCGGAAATCCGAGGAGTGGGAGCGGCGCCCAGAAGATCGGTCCGGTGAACGGCGTCAGCAGCGGCTGCCGCAGCGCCGTCGACAAGTTGTAGTGCTGGCTCGAGTGATGGTTGACGTGGCACGCCCAGAGCAGGCGCACCTCGTGATGGATGCGGTGGAACCAGTAGTAGGAGTGATCTTCGAGGAAGAGCAGGGCGAGCCAGCTCCATGGCCCGAGCACCGCCACGAGATCCACCACGCGATGCTCGTAGAGGAAGATGAAGAACCCGAGCGCGAGCACCTTCGTGAACGCGTTGATGCCGACGTTCAAGAGCCCCATCGACAGGGACGCGAGCGTGTCCTTGGTCTCGTAGCCCTTCACGTCGCGATGACGCCGCGACCACGCGAGCTCGAGGAGGAGCAGCGCGACGAACGCGGGGATGGCGTAGAGGACGAGGTTCGACACTCGACGTCAGTATAGTCAGGGCTCGCGACACGCGAAGGCGAACATCGTCCCTGCGCACGTGGTGTCCTGCCACAGGCCCGACGGGGTCGACTTGTACGCGCACTGCTCCGTGTCGTCTTCGAAGGCGTCGCCGTCGTTCGGCTGGCCCGCGCTCCAATTCGTGTAGCTGACGTTCTGGCCGTCGCCGTTCCAGCTCCAGCCGGTGTCGTCGAAGGCTTCCCCGAGCGCTTGCTGGAACCCCGTCCACGCCGCGGTCCCGGCGAGCACGGTGAGGTGCAAACAGTTCTGATCTTCGACGCTCTGTAGCGGCGCGAGGCGCGCGGCGGCTGCCGTACAGCGTGCGGTCGCCGTCGCGAACGGGACGAGCTCGCGACACGCGATCCAGCACTTGCCGTTGCAGCTGGTGACGACGGAGACGGCGGCGGCGCACGTCACGCTCGTCGTCGCGCACGTGAACACCGTCGCCCCATCGATCGGGGCGGCGTCGCCGGGCGCGCCGTCGGGCGCGTCGACGGGATTGGCATCGCGGTGCGCGCCGAGCTCGACGCGAAACGAGCACGCGCCGACGACAAGCCCGACAGCTCCGACGAGCCACCTCATCGAGTCCAGTGTACCGAGTGAAGGGATGGAATAGCGAACGAGATTCCACACCCGCGGTCGGGATAGGCTGCGCCCCATGACGCAGCAGCCTCATGGCGGCGACCTGATCGCGGAAGTACTTGCACGACACGGTGCCACGCACCTGTTCACGCTGTGTGGTGGTCACATCTCGCCGATCCTCACGGGATGCCAAGCGCGGGGGCTGCGCGTGATCGACGTCCGCGACGAGGTCAACGCGGTGTTCGCGGCCGATGCGGTCGCGCGCATGACGGGCAACATCGGTGTCGCGGCGGTGACCGCGGGGCCGGGCGTCACGAACACGATCACCGCGGTGAAGAACGCGCAGATGGCGCAGTCTCCGCTCGTGATCTTCGGCGGCTCGACCGCGACGCTGCTCAAGGGCCGTGGCTCGCTCCAGGACATCGATCAGCTGTCGATCATGAAGCCGATCACGAAGTGGGCGACGACCGTGAAGACGGTGCCCGCGCTCGCGCCGACCGTCGAGCGCGCGTGTCAGCTCGCCGTCGACGGCGTGCCCGGTCCGGTGTTCGTCGAGGTGCCGGTCGACTTGCTCTATCCCGAGTCGATCGTGCGCATGTGGTACGAGAAAGAAGCCGGCCTCGGCAAGGCGAAGGGCATCGGCGCGAAGGCGCTCGAGCTCTACATCAAGGGGCACCTGTACCGGCAGTTCCGCGCGCCGGTGATGCCCGACGTGCTCTCGCACCTCGACCTGCCGCACCTGCGTAACGAGACGTCCGGCATCGATCGCGCGGCCGAGGCGCTGAAGGCGGCCACGAAGCCGGTGATCGTCATCGGCAGTCAGACGCTCGTCGGTGTGAAGGATCCGGGCCGGCTCGCGCGCGCGATCGGCATGCTCGGTACGCCGGTCTTCCTCGCGGGTACGGCCCGCGGCCTCCTCGGCCGCACGCACGAGCTGCAGCTGCGCCACAACCGCGGCGCGGCGCTCAAGGAAGCCGATGTCGTGATCGTGTGCGGGTTCCCGTTCGACTTCCGGCTCGGCTACGGCCGCGGCATCAACAAACAGGCGACGTTGATCGCGGCGAACTTGTCGTCACACGAGCTCAAGAAGAATCGCCGGCCCGACATCGCGGTCGAGATGCACGCGGGTGACTTCCTCGTCGCACTCGCGGACCGCGTGTCGTCGGCGGGAGATCGCTGGAAGCCCTGGGTCGATCAGCTGCGCGAGAAGGAAGCCACACGCGACAACGAGATCAAGGCGAAGGCACAGGCAAAGGGCGAGCTGATCGATCCGCTGCACTTCTTCCTGCGGATGGAAGAAGCGATGGCCGACGACGCCGTGCTCGTCGTCGACGGCGGCGACTTCGTCGCGACCGCGAGCTACATCGTCCGCCCGCGCGCGCCGCTGTCGTGGCTCGACCCCGGCGTGTTCGGCACGCTTGGCGTCGGGGGTGGCATGGCGCTCGGCGCCTCGGTCGTGCGTCCGGGCCGCGAGGTCTGGCTCGTGTGGGGCGACGGCTCGAGCGCGTACTCGCTCGCGGAGTTCGATTCGTACGTCCGTCACGGCGTCGCCCCGATCGCGGTGATCGGCAACGACGCCTCGTGGGCGCAGATCGCGCGCGAGCAGGTCGAGGTGCTCGGCACGACGCTCGGCTGCGACCTGCGCCGCACCGATTATCACAAGGTCGCCGAAGGCTACGGTGGCGTCGGGCTCTTGCTCACCGATCCGGCGCGCGTCGATTCGACGCTCGCGGAGGCCAAGGCGATCTCCAAGACGGGCCGTCCCGTCTGCATCAATGTGCACCTGCGCAAGACCGACTTCCGCAAGGGATCGATCTCGATCTGATCACTTCTCCGTGACGACGGTGACGCCTTCCCAATCGGGACCCGGCGGCAACGCGGCAAATGCCGTCGCGCGATCGCGCAACGTGACGGCCGTGCGATCGCCGGGCAGGTGCTCGAGGACGTGGCTCCACTCCTCGGCGGCGGCCTCGAAGTTTCGCGCGAGGTATGCGTCGAGCGCGGCGGTCGAGTGCTTGGCGATCGCGATGGCCTTCAAGTCGTTGTCGGCGACGAGCGCGAGGATCTCGAACACGCGCACGCCGCGCTGCTTGCCCTTCACGGCGACGAGGTCGAGCGGGCGCGCGACGATCTCGGACTTGGCTTGCTCGTACGTCGTCTCGTCGATCATGCAGTGGGTGCCGTACTGCTTGTTGAGCGACTCGAGGCGCGCGGACAGGTTCGCGGTGTCGCCCATGACGGTGTAGTTGAGGCGCTCGCTCGAGCCGATGTTGCCGACGAGCACGTCGCCGGTCGCGATGCCGATGCGCGCGGACAGCTTGACGCCTTCGGGCGTGAGCTCCTTCAGGCGCTGCTGGCTGCGCAGCGCCGCGACGCACGCGCGCGCCGCGTGCGCGGGAACCTTCGCCGGCGCGCCCCAGAACGCCATGATGCCGTCGCCGAGGTACTTGTCGAGCGTGCCCTGCTCCTCGGCGATGATCTTGCTCATGTCGTCGAAGTACTCGCCGAGGAACCGCACGAGCTCGTCGGGCTTGCGCGTCTCGGCGAGCGTCGTGAAGCCGGCGAGGTCGGAGAAGTAGACGGTGAGCTCGCGGACCTCGCCGGAGAGCTGCGCGTCTTGGCCCGACGCGAGCACGGCGCGCACGAGGTCGCGCGGGACGTAGCTCGCGAACGAGCGCAGGCCGCCCTTCATCTTCGCGAGCGCGGTGTTCATCATCTCGATCTCGCGGAACATCGAGCGGTCTTGCGCACTCGCGTCGATGCGGAACTCGCCGACCTTGTCCATCTCGGCGGCGAGGTACGTGAGCGGCTTCGAGATCCGGCGCGCGAGGATCCACGCGACGACGACGGCGATCACGATCGCGACGAGCGAGATCAGCAGCGACGACAACGCGCGCCTTCCGATCCCGGCGGTGAAGTCGGACTCGGGCGCGAACGCCAGGACGCGCCACTTCGCGCCGCCGGGCAGCACGATCGGCAGCGAGCGCGCGAGGTACGGCGTACCGCCGACGTCGACCTGCGTGGCATCGTTCGCGGCGAGCACGGCTTGCATCGCGGGGTCGGCGACGTCCTTCGCCGCCACGAGCTCGACCTTGTCGTCTTCCACGCCGCCCCGCTCGATCTTCGCGACGATGCTGACCGTCGGGTGCGCGAGCACGATCTGCTCGTCGCTGACGATCACGACACGGCCGTTCGGCGAGAACTGCAGCGTGCGCGCGAGATCGGAGAGCCGGCCGAGATCGAAGTCGATCGTGAACACGCCCTCGAGCCCGCCATCGGCGAAGAACGGCACCGCGTACGTGATGCCGGGGACGTTCTCGGCGAACACGTACGGCGGCGTCCATGCCGCTTGCTTCGACCGTGCGACGAGCTTGTAGAACGGGCGCGTGCGCGGGTCGTAGTTGGTGTCGTCGCCTTGCCGCACCGGCACCAGCACGCCGTCGCCGTCGAGCTCGTGCTCGACGAACCGCGTCTTGCCGTCTGCGATGTGGCTGCGGTTGACCCGGATCTTGTCCTTGGCGCGGAACGCGCCGGTGAACGTGCCGAGCTTGTCGGAGTAGCTGACCCACGCGAAGCCTTCGTTCGCGCGCAGGACCGCGATGCAGCGGCGGGCCATCATGTCGGACGAGGTCTGCGGGCGATCGAGCGCGACGATCCCGGCGAGCCCCTCGGCGGCGGGTGGGGCGCGGCGCACGAACGCCTCCGTCGACGCCGCGGTCTGCCGCGCGACCTGGTCGAACAGGCCCGACGCGAGGGTCCGGATGTTCTCGAGGCCCGCCCGGTAGTTCCACCACGCGATCCAGCCGCCCGTCGCCGCGATCAGCGCTGCGACGACGACCGCGAGGCTGATCGGATAGCTAACCAGCCGGCGGGCCCCCACGAGAGGGAAATTAGCACCCCGCGGGCGCCGATCTGGAGTACGGTCCGCCGCGATGAAGAGGATGATGATCGTCGGAGCGATCTTCACGGCCGCGTGCGGCGCCAGCGGCGGCGGCGCGAGCGGCGACGATGTCCCGGTTGGCGACGATGCACCGCCCGGTGATGCGTCGCCGATGCCCACGAAGCGCGTGCGCTTCGTCGCGCTGGGTGACGCCGGCAAAGGCAACGCGGATCAACGCAAGGTCGCGGTCGCGATGCGCGACGTGTGCGCGGCCAAGGGCTGCGACTTCGCCCTCATGCTGGGCGACAACATCTACGACGCCGGCGTCACCAGCACGACCGATTCGCAGTGGCAGCTCAAGTTCGAGCAGCCGTACATGGACGTGAACCTGCCGTTCTACGTCGCGCTCGGCAACCACGACTACGGCGGCAAGCTGGTCATCGACGCGCCCGGCATCGGCAACGAATGGGAGCAGGGCCAGGTCGAGGTCGACTACACGCAGGTCTCCACGAAGTGGAACATGCCGGCGGCGCACTACACGTTCACGTGGAACCACGTCAGCTTCATCATCCTCGATACGAACTCGATCATCTGGGACAACAAGACGTACGGCGATCAAGCGGCCTGGCTCCCGACGGCGATGATGGAGACCTCGGGTAAGGACTGGCTGTTCGTCGCCGGTCACCATCCGTATCGCTCGAACGGCACGCACGGCAACGCGGGCGACTACGACGCGCCCGAGCTCGCGGGCATTCCGATCCCGAACCCGCTGCCGATCCAGAACGGCGACGCCGTCAAGACGTTCTTCGACAACCACGTCTGCGGGATGGGCGCCCAGGTCTACTTCTCGGGTCACGACCACAGCCGGCAGTGGCTCGACGAGCCGACCGCGCTGTGCGGCACGCAGATGATCGTCACCGGCGCGGGCGCGTCGACGACAGAGATCCGCGATCGCGGCAACAAGGCGTTCTACGAGGACGCGACGGAGGCCGGCTTCCTGTACGTCGACATCGACGGCGACACGTTCACGGGCACGTTCTATGACAAGGACGGCAACGTGGACTTCACGAAGACGTTCACGAAGCCCTAGGTGGACATGTGGAGGTAGGTGGGGCGGCAGGGGAAGCGGATCTCTCGCGCGCGCCGATCGCGGCCGCGCTCGCCGAGCTCGGCATCAAGCGGTTCGTTCTCGCGATCCACGACGTCAGCTTTCCGTCGGATCCCGACGAGGACATCGGCCGCGGCGCACCGACGACGAACGCCGCGGCGCGGCTATTCGCCTACGCGCGCTCGCTCGGCTTCACGGGGGTGCAGCTCGGTCCACAGGGCCAGACGTCGCGCGACAACCCGTCGCCCTACGACTCCACGATCTTCTCGCGTCACCTGGCGACGATCGCGGTGTCGTCGTTTCGCGCGGGCGGCCAATACGCCGGGCTCGTCGACGAGGCCGCGCTCGATGGCTTGCTGACGTCGGGGCCGGTGGATCACCGCCACGCGTACGATGCGAGCCGTGCGCTCGTCGCGGCCGCGTTCGATCGTCTCGAGGATCACCCCGCGGTCGTGCAGCGGTTCGCGACGTTCATGGCCGCGCACCAAGACGACTGGCTCGGACGCGATGCGATGTATGCGGCGTACAGCCAGTCGTTCGGTGGGGCGGGGTATCGCGATTGGCCCGACGAGCTCGCGCGGCTGTGGCATCCACGGCCCGCGCCGGGCAGCAAGCTCGACGTCGAGAATCGCGAGTTCATGCTGCGCAACGCGCGCGATGTGATGCGCTACGCGTTCGGCCAGTTCCTCGCGCACGAAGAGCACGCACGGGTCCGCACGATGGCGGGGCTCGCGCTCTACAGCGATCTCCAGGTCGGCTATTCCGACGGCGATGCGTGGGTGTATCGCGCGGCCTTCCTCGATGACTACGTGATGGGCGCGCCGCCGAGCCGCACGAACCCGGAAGGCCAGCCGTGGAACTACCCCGTGCTCGATCCGGACCAGCTCGGCGACGGCGCCGCGCGTACGCTACTCCTCGCGCGCATCGACAAGGCCTTCGCGGAGTACGACTCGATCCGCATCGATCACCCGCACGGCCTCGTGTGTCCGTGGGTCTATCGCGCGCACTCCGACGACCCGGGCCAGGCGGTGCGCGATGGCGCGCGGCTCTACGAATCGCCCGCGCTGCCCGATCATCCGGCGCTCGCGCGCTACGCGATCGCGCGTGACGACCAGATCGATCACGCGCTGCCGCGCCACCACGACCGCTGGGTCCGCGATCTCGACGACACGCAGGTCGCGCGGTACGCACGGCTGTTCGATCTGTTCGCCGACTGCGCGACGCGGCACGGCCGCGCGATGGCCGATGTCTCCTGCGAAGTGCTGTCGACGCTGCCGGTCCCGCTCGAGCGCGTGCTGGAACGCCACGGCCTCGGCCGCTGGCGGGTCACGCAGAAGGCAAACCTCGACGACGCGACCGATGTCTACCGCAGCGAGAACGCGAAGCAGCACGACTGGATCATGCTCGGCAACCACGACACCGCGCCGATCTTCGCGCTGATCCGCGCGTGGTCTGTCGAGCAGCGCGCCGGCTGGGCGCGTCACCTGTCGGCGCGGTTGGCGCTGACCGACGCGCCGTTCGACGACGACGGCTTCGTCGCGACCGCGATGCTCGCCGAGCTGTTCGCGTGCGCCGCCGAAAATGTCTCGATCTTCTTTGCCGACCTGTTCGGCTACACCGAGCGGTTCAACGCGCCGGGCACGATCTCCGACGCGAACTGGTCGTTGCGTTTGCCGCCCGACTTCGCGCGCCTGCACCGCGAACGTCTCGAGCGCCACGCCGCGCTCGACATCCGCCTCGCACTCGCACTCGCGCTCGACGCCAGAGGCTCTACCTCCGGCCTCGCCGCGCGCTTGCGAGCCCGCTGATCGCGCCAAGAAACGCGACCGAAGGACGGTATTGCTCGAGAGGACCTAGAATGTCCTGTAATGTCAATAATATGCGGAGGCTGTTGACTTCAGGGAAATTGAAAGTTAATTTCAATTATCAAATGACGCGGTTTGGACTAGCGACACTTCTCCTCGCGGGATCGGCCGCGACAGCACACGCGGATCTCAGATCGTTC
>Ga0316601_100000754_pt1 | contig 14804 bp, 14 predicted proteins | sample OWC_soil_day5_no_FD_207663 | JGI IMG/M metagenome (GOLD analysis project Ga0316601, IMG submission 207663) | Wetland soil microbial communities from Old Woman Creek delta, Ohio, United States - OWC_soil_day5_noCT | ecosystem: Environmental > Terrestrial > Soil > Wetlands | place: USA: Ohio... | reverse complement strand
CCAGCCCCTGAGCGCCCGTCGGGGCCCTCAGTCAGCGGCGGGTGGCAGGTACCAGTTGTCCGGGATGAGGACCGTCGGCCGGCACTGGCCGTTGTCCATGAACGGGAAATCCTGCGTGAAGTGCAGGCCCCGGCTCTCACGGCGGCGATAGGCCGAGCTGATGATGAGATCCGCGACATCGGCCAGGTTGCGCAGCTCGAGCAGGTCGTTGCTGATGCGGAAGTTGCTGTAGTACTCGCGGATCTCGTGCCGCAGGAGATTGATGCGGCGCCGCGCGCGCGCCAGGCGCTTGTTGGTGCGCACGATGCCGACGTAGTCCCACATGAACCGCCGCAGCTCGTCCCAGTTGTGCGAGACCACGACCTCCTCGTCCGAGTCCGTGACCCGGCTCTCGTCCCACGGCCGGATCAAGGGCGGCTCAGGCTCCGTGTCGAAGCGGCGGGTGATGTCGGCGGCCGCCAGCTCGCCGAACACGAGGCACTCGAGCAGCGAGTTGCTGGCCATGCGGTTGGCGCCGTGCAGGCCCGTGTAGGCGGTTTCGCCGATCGCGTACAGGCCGGGGATGTCAGTGCGGGCGCGGTGGTCGGTCATGACCCCGCCGCAGGTGTAGTGCGCGGCCGGCACCACGGGGATGGGAGCGCGGGTGATGTCGATGCCGAGCTCGAGGCACTTGGCGTGCACGGTCGGGAAATGGCTGCGGACGAAATCCGCCGGCTTGTGGCTGATGTCGAGGTACACGCAGTCGGTGCCGAGGCGCTTCATCTCGTGGTCGATAGCCCGGGCGACGACGTCGCGCGGCGCGAGCTCGGCGCGCTCGTCGAAGCGCGGCATGAAGCGCGTGCCATCGGCGAGCAGCAGCCGGCCGCCCTCGCCGCGCACCGCCTCGGTGATCAGGAACGACTTCGCATGCGGGTGGTACAGGCAGGTCGGGTGGAACTGCATGAACTCCATGTTCGCCACGCGGCAGCCGGCCCGCCACGCCATGGCGATGCCGTCGCCCGTCGCCACGTCCGGGTTGCTGGTGTAGAGGTAGACCTTGCTGGCGCCGCCGGTCGCGAGCACCACGAACCGGGCCCGCAGGGTGGTGACCTTCCCGGCGTGGATGTCCAGCACGTAGGCGCCGATGCAGCGCTTGGGGTGCTCCCGGCCGGCTGGCGCCGTGACCAGGTCGACCGCGATGTGGTGCTCGAGCAGGGTGGTGTTCGGGCGGGCGCGCAGCTGCCCGACCAGCGTGTTCTCCACCTCGACGCCGGTCGCGTCGGCGGCGTGGACCACTCGGCGGTGGCTGTGGCCGCCTTCGCGGGTCAGGTGGTAGCCCGCCCCCGGCTCGTCCGAGGCGAGGGTGAAGTGCGTGCCCTGCTGCTGCAGCCAGCGGATGTTGCCCGGCCCGCGCTCGACCACCAGGCGGACCGTCGCCTCGTCGCACAGGTCAGCCCCGGCCGCCAGGGTGTCGCGTACGTGCGATTCGATCGAGTCGCCGGCGTCGAGCACGGCGGAGATGCCGCCCTGGGCATACAGGGTGTTGCCCTCGGTGATCTCGCGCTTGGCGATCACGGCGATGCGGGCGGCGGCCGGGAGGCGCAGAGCGAGGCTCAGCCCGGCAGCCCCGCTGCCGAGTACCAGGACATCGTAAGAGTCGTCGAGGGGCATGGGAGGTGAGGGCGCTTGTGGTCGGCGGGTGGCGGACCGATCTGGAGATCCAGCCGCATGCTATAAGAATCCCCCCTGGCGGAGAACGTGTTTGGCTCATTCCCCCTCATCCGGAGAACTTTTGTGCCGTCGAGTGGTCTTTGCGTTTGGAAGGCGGGCCTTCGGCTTCCCTAGCCCTGCGAGTCACAGGTGATCCAGGAGCCGGACGTCGACGAGGCCTTGGTGGCGAGGGTCCAGCGCGGTGACCGGCGGGCCTTCGACCTGTTGGTGCTCAAGTACCAGAACCGCGTCGCCGCGCTGATCGCGCGCTACATACGGGACCAGGCCGAAGTGGCGGACGTGACCCAGGAGGCGTTCATCAGGGCCTATCGTGCCATCTCCAGCTTCCGCGGCGACAGCGCCTTCTACACCTGGCTCTACCGGATCGCGATCAACACCGCGAAGAACCAGCTGGTGGCGCTCGACCGGCGACCGCCGGGATCGGACGTCGATCTGGACGAGGCGGAGCAGCTGGACATCGGGGTGCGCCTCAAGGACAACACGACCCCCGAGCACCACCTCCTCGAGGACGAGATAGCCCACACCATCCGCGATGCCCTGGCGGCGCTCCCGGAGGACCTGCGGACCGCGATCACGCTGCGGGAGCTCGAGGGACTGAGCTACGAGGACATCGCCAAGGCGATGGACTGTCCCATCGGCACGGTGCGATCCCGCATCTTTCGTGCCCGCGAGGCGATCGACGCACGCCTCAAGCCGTTGCTTGAGGACTGAATCCTGAGAGAGCATGAGCCGATGACCACAGAGCAAGAACTGGAGCAGCTGTCGGCGCTGGTCGACGGTGCGCTCGATGACCGCCGACGGCAGCGGCTGTTCGCACGCCTCGACGCGGAGCCCGCCCTGCGCGCCCAGTGGGGGCGCTACCACCTGATCGGCGACGCGCTGCGCGGTGAGCCGGCAGTGGGGGTGGCGGTCGACGTCGCCGCGCGCGTCCGCGAGCAGCTCGCGACCGAGCCGGTGGTCATCGCGCCGACGCCCATCCGGCTGCGGCAACGACCGACCTGGCTGCGGCCGGCGCTCGGGCTCGCCGCCGCCGCCTCGTTCGGTGCCGCGGTGGTGGTGATGTTGCCGCGACCGGCCGCGCCGCCGGGCACGCCCATCGCGGCCGCCTCCAGCCCGGGGCCGGCGGCGAAGGCGCCGGCGGAGCGTCCCGTCGAATGGGCGGTCGTGCAGCGCGTCCCGGTGACCCGTTGGCAGCCGCGCAGCCCCCAAGTCGAGAGCGACCTGCACCGCTATCTCGCGGATCACAGCGAGTTTGCGGCGACCGGTGTGAAAGGGGCGATGCCGCTCGCGACCCTCGTGGGCTATGACGCCCGCCGCTAGACGCTGGCGCGCCACTCTGCTCTGCTGGCTGCTGCCGGCGGTGGCAGCGGCGGCCGACGATCCGATGCGCTGGCTGGTCCGCATGGATCAGGCCCTGCGCGAGCTGAACTACGAGGGCCGCTTCGTCTACGTGCACGGCCAGACCATCGAGTCGCTGCACCTCATCCACACCGTGCGCGACGGGCGGGAGCGCGAGCACCTCACCTCCCTCAACGACGCCGCCCGCGAGGTCGTACGCGACGAGGACGCGACGACCTGCATCATGCCGGACATGGGGACGGTGTCGGTCGGTCCGCGATACCCCCACCGGCGCGGCGGGGTGGTCAGGCTCGAGCCACAGCAGCTCGGCGAGGCGTACGAGGCCCGGCTCGACGGCCCGGGTCGCGTCGCCGGGCGGTCCGCCGTGTTCCTCTCGCTCGTGCCGCGTGATCAGTTCCGGTACGGTTACCGCCTGGCGCTGGACGCCGCATCGGCATTGCCGCTGCGGACCGAGCTGGTCGACGAGGCGGGCGCGCCCCTGGTGCAGACCCTGTTCCTCGACCTGCAGGTCGGCCCCGACGTCCGGCCGGACCCCGACAGCGACCCGGCGACGGCCGCCGTGGAGGGCGCCTCGCCCGAGCGTGCCGCGCCGGTCCTGCGGCAGGCGCCGGTGCCATGGACGTTCACCGACCTGCCGCGAGGCTTCCGGCTGGCGATGGCCACGCAGCGGAACCTGCCAGGCGTCGGTCGCGAGCTGCAGCACGTCGTCTTCAGCGACGGGGTCGCCAGCGTGTCGATCTACATCGGCGCGCCCGGCTATCACGATCTCGAGGGCGAGGCCACCGTCGGCCCGGCGAATGCCTTTGGCGCGAGGGTCGGCGAGTTCCATGCGACCGCGCTCGGCGAGGTGCCGCCGTCGACCCTCAAGGCCTTCGTGGCCGGCCTGCGGCGGCAGCCGGAGGCGACCCCGTGATCGAGGCGGTGGCAACCGTGCGCGAGGTCGAAGGCGATCAGGTGGTCGTCGAGGTGCGTCGCCGCACCGCGTGCGGTGCATGCGAATCGAGCGCGAGCTGCGGCACGTCGGTGCTGAGCGACTGGTTCTCCCGGCGCGTCAGCCGGGTGCGGGTGCGCAGCGCCCTGCCGTTGCGCGCCGGGGAGGCCGTCGTGATTGGCCTCGAGGAATCGGCCCTGCTGCGGGCGTCGATCCTGCTGTACCTCGTGCCGGTGGTGGCGCTCGTCGCCGGTGCCGTCGCGGGCACTGTGCTCGCGGAGCCGGCTGGCGCGGGGGACTGGCCCGCCATCGCCGGCGGCGTGCTCGGCCTGGCCAGCGGGCTCGGCCTCAGCCGGGCGCGGGCGACCACGCTGCTGTCGCGCGGGCGGGACGAGGTCGTCCTGCTGCGGCGCGATGGCACGACAGTCAATCTTTCCACGGACCCCGGTTCGGCCGGGAATGCCACTCAAGGAGTGCGTGATGACTAGACGACTGCGTCCTCTCGGCCTCGCCGGGGTGTTCGGAGCGTGCCTGCTCTGGCTCGGCACCGCGTTTGCGGCAAGCCTGCCGGACTTCTCCGCGCTGGTGGAGCAGAACAGCGCGGCGGTGGTGAACATCAGCACCAAGCAGACCGAGAAGATGAAGCGGGCGATGCCGCACGGCTTCAAGATGCCGGACGTGCCAGAGGACAGCCCGTTCCACGATTTCCTCAAGCGCTTCTTCGGCGACGACTTCGAGATGCCGGACCAGTTCGACTCCCGCTCGCTCGGGTCGGGCTTCATCATCTCGGCGGACGGCTACGTGATGACCAACCACCACGTGGTCGCGGAGGCGGACGAGATCATCGTGCGCTTGTCGGACCGCCGCGAGTTCGTGGCCAAGGTGATCGGCTCCGACAAGGCGAGCGACGTGGCGCTGATCAAGATCGAGGCGGTCGACCTGCCGGCAGTCCGGGTAGGAAAGAGCAGCGTGCTCAAGGTCGGCGAGTGGGTGCTCGCCATAGGCTCGCCCTTCGGCTTCGACCATTCCGCCACCGCGGGCATCGTCAGCGCCATGGGGCGGAGCCTGCCGAGCGAGAACTACGTTCCTTTCATCCAGACCGACGTGGCGATCAACCCGGGCAACTCGGGCGGGCCGCTCTTCAATCTCGACGGCGAGGTCGTGGGCATCAACTCGCAGATCTACAGCCGCACCGGCGGCTTCATGGGGCTGTCGTTCGCGATTCCGATCGAGGTCGCGATGAACGTCGTGGACCAGCTGCGCACCAGCGGACGGGTAGCGCGCGGCTACCTCGGGGTGCTGATCCAGGACGTCACGCGTGAGCTGGCCGAGTCGTTCGGGCTGCGTCGGCCGAGCGGCGCCCTGGTCGCCCAGGTCTTGCCCGACGGGCCTGCGGCCAAGGCGGGCATCCGGCCCGGTGACGTGGTGCTCGAGTTCAATGGCAAGGAGCTGAACAACTCGGCGCAGCTGCCGCCCATGGTCGGCGCCAGCCGCATCAACGAGCCGGCGGACCTCACCGTGCTGCGCAACGGCAAGCGGATGGAGTTCAAGGTCACGGTCGCCGAGCTGCCCGGCGAGGACGAGGACGCGCCGGCAAAGACGACGACCCCGAAGCAACCGCAGCCGCCGAAGGCCGATGTCCTCGGTCTCGTCGTCGGCGAGCTCACCGACGAGCAGCGCAAGCGCAGCGGCATCGACGCGAAGGGCGGGGTGGTGGTGCGCGCCGTCGAGCCGGGGGCGGCACGTGCAGCCGGCGTGCGCGAGGGCGATGTCATCACCCTGTTCGACGGCCAGGAGGTCACGAGCCCCAGCCAGTTCCACGACCTGGTCGGCAGGACCCCGCCAGGCCGCTCGGTCGCGGTGCTGGTGCAGCGCCGCGAGGGACCCATGTTCCTCGCCCTGCGCGTGCCGACCAAGTAAGCGGGCGTTGCAGGACAACCGGCGGGCGGTGGCTGCGGGACGTCGTTCCCGTGCCCCGCCCGCCGGCCTTTGTGGCCCCCCCTCGAGCCGGTACAATGCACCGTCGCTCTCCGGGGGTCCCACCGCCCACGCCGATTGCTGGACCCGCCCCCGGGCAGTCAGGCCGGCCAGCCTCGATGTCTCATGACCGACCTCAGCCGCATCCGCAACTTCTCCATCATCGCGCACATTGATCACGGCAAGTCGACGCTGGCCGACCGGTTCATTCAGGCCTGCGGTGGCCTCTCCGAGCGCGAGATGGAGGCCCAGGTCCTGGACTCGATGGACCTCGAGCGCGAGCGGGGCATCACGATCAAGGCGCAGAGCGTCACGCTCGAGCACCAGGCCGCGGACGGGCAGTTTTACCGGCTCAACTTCATCGACACCCCCGGCCACGTCGACTTCTCGTACGAGGTGTCGCGGTCGCTCGCGGCCTGCGAGGGGGCGCTGCTCGTCGTCGATGCCGCCCAGGGTGTCGAGGCCCAGAGCGTGGCCAACTGCTACACGGCCATCGAGCAGGGGCTCGAGGTCGTGCCGGTGCTGAACAAGATCGACCTGCCGTCGGCCGATCCCGACAAGGTGATCCGCGAGATCGAGGAGATCATCGGCATCGAGGCGCACAACGCCCTGCGGGTCAGCGCCAAGACGGGCGAGGGGATCCCGGCGCTGCTGGAGGCCCTGATCGAGCGCATTCCGCCCCCCGGGGGCTCACGGGACGCGCCACTGCAGGCGCTGATCATCGACTCCTGGTTCGACCCCTATGTCGGCGTCGTGTCGCTGATCCGGGTGATGAACGGCCTGCTGCGCCGGCGCGACCGGATCTACCTGATGGCCACGAGCCGGGCCTACCAGGTCGAGAAGCTCGGCGTGTTCACGCCCAAACCCCTGGTCCGCGACGAGCTCGGCGCCGGGGAGGTCGGGTTCCTGATGGCCGGCATCAAGGAGATCGACGGCGCGCCGGTCGGCGACACGGTGACGCACGACGATCGTCGCGCCACGGTGGCCCTGCCGGATTTCAAGCAGATGCAGCCGCGGGTGTTCGCCGGGCTGTACCCGGTCGTGTCCGACGATTTCGAGAACCTGCGCGAGGCCCTGCGCAAGCTCCGGCTCAACGACGCGGCGCTGCACTTCGAGCCGGAGGTGTCCCAGGCGCTGGGCTTCGGCTTCCGCTGCGGCTTTCTCGGTCTCCTGCACATGGAGATCGTCCAGGAGCGGCTCGAGCGCGAGTACGACCTCGACCTGATCACCACCGCCCCGACGGTGGTCTTCGAGGCGGTGAGGACGAGCGGCGAGGTCATCCGCGTCGAGAACCCGGCCGAGCTGCCCGAGCCCAGCGCCCTCGCCGAGCTGCGCGAGCCGATCATCCAGGCGACCATCCTCACGCCGCAGGACTACCTCGGCAACGTCATCGGCCTGTGCGTCGAGAAGCGCGGCGTGCAGAAGTCGATCCAGTACCTCGGCGGCCAGGTCCAGGTGATCTACGAGCTGCCGATGGCCGAGGTCGTGCTGGATTTCTTCGACCGGCTGAAGTCGGTCAGCCGCGGCTACGCGTCGTTCGAGTACGAGTTCAAGCGCTTCGTCGCGGCGCCGCTGCTCAAGCTGGACATCCTGATCAACGGTGAGAAGGTCGACGCCCTGTCGCTGATCGTCCACCGCGACTTCGCGCAGACCCGCGGCCGAGAGCTCACCGAGCGGATGCGCGACCTGATCCCGCGGCAGATGTTCGAGGTGGCGATCCAGGCCGCGATCGGCAGCAAGGTGATCGCCCGCAGCACCGTCAAGGCGCTGCGCAAGGACGTACTCGCCAAGTGCTATGGCGGCGACGTGACGCGCAAGCGCAAGCTGCTCGAGAAGCAGAAGGCCGGCAAGAAGCGCATGAAGCAGATCGGCAAGGTGGAGATCCCGCAGGACGCCTTCCTGGCGGTGCTGCGGGTCGGCAAAGAGAACTGAGAGCGGACCGGATCCCGATGAACTTCGACCTCCCGACAATGCTCGTCCTGGCCACGGCACTCACCGGGCTGATCTGGCTCGCGGACGCCGTCCTCTTCGCGCCCCGGCGCAGGGCCCGGGCCGGTGCCGAGGGCCCGCGTGAGCCGATCCTGGCAGAGTACTCGCGGTCGTTCTTCCCGGTGCTGCTGGCGGTGCTGGTGCTGCGATCCTTCCTGGCGGAGCCGTTCCGCATCCCGTCCGGCTCGATGATGCCATCCCTGCTGGTCGGCGACTTCATCCTGGTCAACAAGTTCACCTATGGCCTGCGCCTGCCGGTCACCGACACCAAGATCGTGGCCCTGGGCGAGCCGGCGCGCGGTGACGTGGTCGTGTTCCGGTACCCCCTGCAGAAAGGGGTCGATTATATTAAGCGCGTGGTCGGCATCCCCGGTGACCAGATCGCCTACAAGAACAAGACCCTGTTCGTGAACGGCCAGCCCATGTCGGTGGCCCCGGCCGGGATCTACCAGGGCGAGGGCGGCGGCGCGCGGGAGACGGGGGCGCTGCAGGGCGTCGAGGACCTGACCGGCGTGTCGCACCCGGTGCTGATCCGGCCCATGGTGCCGGACTTCGGGCCCGACTGCCGGGTGCTGACCAGCGGACCCATCACGGTGCCGCCGGGTCAGTATTTCGTGATGGGCGACAATCGCGACAACAGCAACGACAGCCGGTGCTGGGGACTGGTGCCGGAGCGGAACCTGGTCGGGAAGGCCTTCATCATCTGGTTCAGTTGGGACTGGGATCGACCCGGTTTCGTGGCTTGGGGGAGAATCGGCAATGCAATCCATTGATAAGGCACGGCAGGGCTCGCTTCGTCGCCAGCGCGGGCTGACCGCGATCTCGTGGATCCTGATCATCGCGCTCGGCGCCTTCCTCGGCCTGATCGCGCTGAAGCTGATCCCGATCTACCTGCAGGCCTTCAACATCAGCACCGTGGTCACCCAGCTGCCGGACGAGCCCTTCATCGGCGACAAGGGCCCGGCGGAGATCCGCAAGTCGCTGATGGCGCGCCTCAAGATCAACAGCGTCTACGACTTCAACCCCAACAACATCGTCATCAAGAAGGGCCTGAACACCTATCTGGTCGACGTGTCGTACGAGGTGCGCGAGCCGGTGCTGGCCAACGTGGACATCGTCGTGTCGTTCAGCAACCAGGTGGAGATCAGGCCGACGCAGCAAATGCAGTGAGGCAGGACCCGGAGCGCCTGAGCCGTCGGCTCGGTCACGCCTTCGCCGACCCGCAGCTGCTGGACGACGCGCTGACCCATCGCAGCGCCCAGGCGCGACACAACGAGCGGCTCGAGTTTCTGGGCGACGCCGTGCTCGGGTTCCTCGTGGCCGAGGCCCTTTGGCGGCGCTTCCCGCAGGCGACCGAAGGTGAGCTCAGCCGGCTGCGCGCCCAGCTCGTGAACCGCGAGGCCCTGGCGCAGGTCGCGCAGGACCTCGAGATCGGCCAGTATCTGCGTCTGGGAACCGGTGAGCTGCGCAGCGGCGGCCATGCGCGGGAATCGATCCTCGCCGATGCGGTGGAGGCGGTGCTCGCGGCACTCTATCTGGACGGTGGCCTGGAGGTGGTGCGACGCGTCGTCGACCGGCTGCTGGGAGAGCGCCTCGCGGCGCTTTCGCCGGAGACCCAGCGCAAGGACGCCAAGACGCGGCTGCAGGAGTACCTGCAGGCCCGCCGGCTGAGGCTGCCGACCTACGAAGTCATCGAAGCTACCGGCGAGGACCACGCCCAGACCTTCGTCGTGCGCTGCGCGGTCGAGGCGCTCGGGCAGTCGACGACCGCCGCGGGGCCGACCCGCCGCAAGGCGGAGCAGTTCGCCGCGGAGCGCCTACTCGAGACCCTCGACCATGACTGAGCACACAGGGACAGCGCGCCACGCGGGCTACGTCGCCATCGTCGGCCGACCGAACGTCGGCAAGTCGACCCTGCTCAACCGGCTGATCGGCCAGAAGCTCGCGATCACCTCGCACAAGGCGCAGACCACGCGCCACACGATTCTCGGCATCCGCACCCTGCCGGCGGGCCAGATCGTCTACATCGACACGCCCGGGATCCACAAGCGCGGCGAGTCTGCGCTGAACCGCTATCTGAACCGCGCGGCGCGCGCGCTGCTCGCGGACGCCGATCTCGCGCTGTTCGTGGTGCAGGCGCACGCCTGGAACGCCGAGGACCAGGCGGCCCTGGAGGCGCTGCAGATCGCGGGCATCCCCGTGGTCGCGGTCGTCAACAAGGTCGACCGGGTCGAGGACAAGGCCACCCTGCTGCCCTACCTGGAGGAGCTCTCGGGCCGTCACGAGTTCGTCGCGGTGGTCCCCGTTTCCGCCAAGACCGGCGACAACCTCGCCGGGCTGGAGCGGGTCGTGCTCGGCGCCCTGCCGGAAGGCGCGAATCTGTTCCCCGAGGATCAGGTCACCGACCGGGCCGAGCGCTTCTTCGCCGCGGAGCTGCTACGCGAGCAGCTCACCCGTCGCTACCACCAGGAGATCCCCTACACCCTCACCGTGGAGATCGAGCATTTCGAGGAGACGCCCGGCCTCTACCGCATCGCGGCAGTGGTCTGGGTCGAGCGCCCCGCGCACAAGCGCATCCTCATCGGCCAGGGTGGCACGGCGCTCAAGGCGGCGGCGACCGCCGCGCGCGAGGCGATGGAGCGGATGTTCGACACCAAGGTGTTTCTGCAGGTGTGGGTGAAAGTCAAGGCGAGCTGGTCCAGCGACGAGGCGGCGCTCGCCAGCCTGGGCTACACCGACTGACGACCGCGGTGCAGGCGGATCCGCGCAATGAGCTGCAGCCGGCCTTCGTCCTCCATCGCCGGCCCTACAGCAACACGAGCCTCCTGCTGGAGGTCTTCCTGCTGCACGAAGGGCGCATGCCGCTGCTGGCCAAGGGCGCGACGGCGGGGCGCGCGCTCGGCGCCTCGCTGCTGCAGCCCTTCCTGCCCCTGCTGGTCAGCCGGTCGGGGCGCGGCGAGGTCCGGACGCTCGGCCGCTTCGAGGCCGCCGGCCCCCCGCTGCCGCTGCGCGGCCCGCAGCTCTATTGCGGTTTCTACGTCAACGAGCTGATGGTCCGGCTGGTCGAGCGCGAGGCGCCGCACCGGGGGCTGTTCGCGGCCTACCAGGACACGTTGCGGCGGCTGGTGGAGGAGGACGACCCGGAGCCCGCGCTGCGACGCTTCGAGGTGGGCCTGCTGGCGGAGCTCGGCTATGGCCTGGTGCTGGAGCGCGAGGCCGAGACGCAGGCGGCGCTCGATCCGGCCGGGCGCTATGACTACATCATCGAGCGCGGTCCGGTGACGGCGCCGACAGGCGAGGTCGGCGGCTCGACCCTGCTCAAGCTCGCGGACGGCCAGGCGCTGGCCGGCGACGAGCGGCGCGAGGCGCGGCGCTTGCTGCGGCGGGTGCTCGACCACTATCTCGGCGGCCGACCGCTGAAGAGCCGCGAGCTGTTCGCGCGCGGCTGAGCGGGCTATCGTTTGCGATCCGTTTCTAGGGCAGGACCATGACGCAGCGTTACGAGCGACTTCTGGGCGTCAACATCGACCACATCGCGACGCTGCGCCAGGCGCGCGGCACGCGCTACCCCGAGCCGCTGCAGGCGGCGCTCATCGCCGAGCAGGCGGGCGCGGATGCCATCACGCTGCATCTGCGCGAGGATCGCCGCCACATCCAGGATCGCGACGTGCGCCTGCTCGCCGGCTGCCTGCAGACGCGCATGAACCTCGAGATGGCCGCCACCGCGGAGATGCTGGCGATCGCGCGCGACGTCCGACCGGCGGAGTGCTGCCTGGTGCCGGAGCGGCGCGAGGAGCTCACCACCGAGGGCGGGCTGGACGCGGCGGGCGCGGTGTCGGCGCTCAGGGACTACTGCGGGGCGCTCGCCGATGCCGGCGTGCGCGTCTCTCTGTTCGTCGACGCCGACCCGCGCCAGATTGCGGCCGCGGCGGCCATCGGGGCGCCGGTCGTCGAGATCCACACCGGGCACTACGCGAGCGCGGCCTCGCCGGCGGCGCGCGAGCGCGAGCTCGTGAAGATCGCCGACGCGGTGCGGCTGGGCGTCGACGCGGGGCTCTACGTCAACGCGGGCCACGGCCTCGACTACCACAACGTCCGCGCCGTTGCGGCCATCGACGGCGTGCGCGAGCTCAACATCGGCCACTCGATCATCGGCCGCGCGCTGTTCACGGGCCTCGCCGAGGCGGTGGCGGAGATGAAGCGGCTGATCCAGCCTTTGTAGGAGCGGTCTCCAGGCCGCGATATGTCTCCAGGTGCGCGACGATCCTCCCGTCGAGCCACCATTGCGGCCGCCACGGCCAGCGCCCGGCCACGAACCCGACGTGCCCCCCGTGCTCCGTCACCTCGAGGCGCACGGCGTCCGACAACTCGTCCCGCGACGGCACCGTGTGCGGCCACATGAAGGGGTCGTCGCGCGCGTGGACGATCAGCGTCGGCACCCGGATCTTGTTCAGGAACTGCCGGCTGCTCGAGCGCCCGTAGTAGTCGTCCACGCCCGCGAAGCCATGCAGCGGCGCAGTGACCTGGTCGTCGAACTGCCGGAAGGTCCGAAGGCGCCGCACGTCGACCGTCAGCGGCGAGGGCATGCGCGCGAACTTGCGTGCATAGCTGCTCCGCAACCGGCCCACGAGATGGGTCTGATACAGCCGCGACCAGCCGCGCTCCATGCGGTCCGCCGCCTCGCCCAACAGAAAGGGGACCGACACCGCCACAGCGGTCTTCAGCGGCGCCTGCGCGCCCTGCTCGCCGAGCCACTTGAGCAGCACGTTGCCACCGAGCGAGAAGCCGACGGCGGCGAAAGGCGGTGCCCCGGTTCGGGCCGTCACGTGCCTTACCACCTGCTGCAGGTCCGCCGTGTCACCGGAGTGATAGCTGCGCGGCAGGCGGTTTGGCGCGCCGCTGCAGTTGCGGAAGTGCATGAACACCACGCGATAGCCGGCGCGGTGCAGCGAGTCGACCAGCCCGGCGGCGTAGTGGGACCGCAGCGAGCCTTCGAGCCCGTGCAGCACGAGCACCAGCGGGCCGGTCGCGTCCAGGTTCCAGGCCAGGTCGAGATAATCGCCGTCCGGCAGCTCGAGTCTCTCGCGCTCGAGGGGGATATGCGGGCGGGGCCGGAAGACGTGCGGCCACAGCGTCTGCCAGTGCGGGTTGCGGCACCACCAGGCGGGTCGGAAGGGCTCAGTCGTCTTCATCCCGGCACTATTGCAATCGACTCGGTAAGAGCGGTCTCCAGGCCGCGATCACCGCGCCTGCCTCGCATACAGCCGCGCATAGAGCCCATCGCTGCGCATCAGCTCCTCGTGCTGGCCCTGCTCGACGATCCGGCCCGCCTCGAACACCAGCGCACGATCTGCCTGACGAACCGCACTCAGCCGGTGCGCGACGATGAGGGTGGTGCGGCCCTCGAGGAACGCGTGCAGCGCCTGGTGCAGCCGCGTCTCGGTGGCGGTATCGAGCGCCGAGGTCGCCTCGTCGAGGATGACTACCTTCGGGTCGCTGAGCACGAGGCGCGCGACTGCGATGCGCTGCCGCTGCCCGCCCGACAGCCGCACGCCGTCACGGCCGACGATGGTGTCGAGGCCGTTTCCCAGGTCGCGCACCGTGTCGTCCAGCTGCGCGATCTCGAGGGCCCGCCAGAGCTGCTCATCGGGAGCGTCGCGACCGAGCGTGAGGTTCATCCGCACCGTGTCGTTGAGCAGGGCCGGGTGCTGCAGGACGGTGGCGACATGGTCGCGGACCACGTCGAGGCCGATCTCGGTGACAGGGATGTCACCGTAGTAGACCTGACCGGAGCGTGGCGCATACAGGCCCAGCAGTATCTGCACGAGGGTGGTCTTGCCGCCGCCGCTTGCGCCCACGATGGCGACCTTCTCGCCGGCGTCGATCCGCAGCGAGACGTGATCGAGGACCAGCGGGCCATCCCCGTAGGCGAAGCAGACCTCCTCGAGCCGGATCGGCACGGTGCGCTCGCCGGAGAACGGGTTGCGCAGGTGGGGGTAGCGTGGCTCGAGCCCGGTGCCGAGCAGTTCGTTGATGCGTCCCAGCGCCGCCTGGGCGCTGTGGTAGGCGTACTGGACGCTCAGCACCTCCTGCACCGGCCCCATCATGAACCAGAGGTAGGCGAACACCGCCAGCATCTCGCCGATCGACAGGTCCGAGTACAGCACCATGAAGAAGCTGATGGTGCGGAACACGTCGAAGCCGAACAGGAACACGACGAATGACAGCCGGTTCGCGGCGTCGCTCTTCCAGGCGAAGGTGCCGGCGTGGCGGCGGATGTCCCCGGCGTTGTCGATCAGCCGCTGCACGTAGTGGCGCTCGCGGTTGGCGGCCCGGATCTGCTGGATCGCCTCGAGCGTCTCGGCCAGGGACTCCTGGAAGGCCTGGTAGGCGCGGTTCTCGGCGCGCTTGAGCTGCTTGACCTTGCGCCCGAACAGGGTCGTCACGTAGATGACGAGCGGGTTGAGCAGCAGGATGAACAGGGCCAGCTGCCAGTTCATCCACAGCAGCACGCCGGCGGTGCCGACGATGCTGAGGACCGCGACGAGCAGCTTGCTGGTGGTGATGCTGACGAACTGGTCGATGGCGTCGAGGTCCGTGACCAGGTGCGAGGCGACCGTGCCGCTGCCCAGGGTCTCGTACTCGGCCATCGAGATCCGCTCCAGCCGCGTCAGCAGATCGCGCCGGATGCGGAACACGACTTCCTTGGCGATCTGGGTGAACTCGCGTGTCTGCCAGACGCTGAACACGAGGTTCACCAGCCGCAGCAGCAGCGTCAGTGCCAGGACCGCGAGGATGTAGAGTGCGGGCCCGTGCCAGCTCTGGGGGAAGACCCCGT